>Ga0302046_10000314_pt1 | contig 51188 bp, 45 predicted proteins | sample RVTome_11_FD_200261 | JGI IMG/M metagenome (GOLD analysis project Ga0302046, IMG submission 200261) | Soil microbial communities from uranium-contaminated site in the Upper Colorado River Basin, Wyoming, United States - RVT147D111 (version 2) ...
GCATGCCCGGCTCCCTTTCTGAGTCTCGACAACCAGAAAGTACACGGCTTTCGCTAGGAGTACCGGGCATGCCCCCGCGACCAATCGACTCATTCCCCGGACACCCGTGCGCAAGCGGGAGAGGGGAAAGACAGTCGCCGCCAGAATACCCTCTCCCACAAGCGGAAGAGAGGAAAGACGGTCGCCGCCGGAATACCCTCTCCCGCGCGCGGGAGAGGGAGGGGCCCGCGGCCGTTAGGCCGTGGGAGGGTGAGGGCTACCGCCCCTCGTAGTTCACCGCCATCCCCGCGCGGGCGTCGCTTTGGATGCCGTATTGGGGGATCGGGTAGCGGAGGCCGTTCCTGGACAAGCGCGCCATGCCCTCGATGATGCCGGGCAGGAAACGCGGCGGCAGGGCCATCAGGAGCTCGTCCTCGAGCACGCCGCCGTAGCGGCGCTCGGCGTAGCAGGGGATCGAGAGGCTGGGCTCGCCGGTGGATAGCGCGCGGCCCCAACTGTCGGCGCAGGCGCTCTCGCCGACGCAGCCCCATTCGAGCTTCCGGTAGCCGGTCCACTGCAGGCCGTTGATGAGGATGATCATCTGCGCCGGCGTGGCGTAGATGAGCGCGATGTCGGGCGGATCGAGCCGGCCCGAGGCGAGCGGCGAGACCGCCATCGCCTTGTATTCGCCGTAGGGCACGACGTCCATCGCCGCCTGGTGCGCCGCCGCGTCGGGCTCGCTCTCGTACCAGACGCCCGCCATGTGCCGGCCCGAAAGCCAGTCCTCGTCCTGGGGGCGGAGGCCGATCACCGCGCCGCATTGCGCGCCGACGAGGTCGTCCATGGTGATGCCGACGGTCCAGCCGAGCCGGCAGCACTGCGCCACGACCTGGTCGGTGGTGTGGATGGCGCTCGGCCGGCGGATGCGCGGGATCGCCTCCATCTCCGCCACCGTCTCGAACATCTTCATGCCGATCGGCGTGGTGCGGAGGCGGAGGTAGGTGTTGAGGCCCTCGATCAGCTTGGGCCAGTCGTAGGTGGCGGGTTCTGCGGCATCGGTCATGGGACAGGCTCCGGATTAGGCAGGGCGTGGGCCGATTATGGCATTGACGGGGGATTGCCCCTAGTCCTCGCCAATCCCCATATCGTCACCCCGGCCGAAGAGCCGGGGTCCACGGTGGGAGCGAGTCCGCCCTCGGAGATGGATCCCGGATCGCAAGGCTCGCATGCCGAAAGCCTGTCGGCCTTCGGGCTCGCCTAACGTCCGGGATGACGGATTGTGTTGAGGCCGCGCGCTACTCCGCCGCCTGCACGCTCTCGCCTTCCGGCGCCGTGTAGGCCTTGAGGAGCTCGGCCTCGTGGGCCTTGGCCTTGGCGATGTTGGCCGCCTTGACCGGGCCGAAGCCGCGGATGAGGTCGGGGATCGTGGCGAGCTCGACCGCCATGGCGTGCTTGGCCGGCGCCAGATGCTCGAGCACGGTGGCGATGGTCGCCTCGTACCCGGTGATGAGCGCGCGCTCGGTCTTGCGCTCGGGGTGATAGCCGAAGATGTCGAGCCGGGTGCCGCGCAGCCGCCGCATCTTCGCGAGCAGCGGGAAGGCGATGCGCGCCAGGGTGCGGAAGGCCCGCTTGGGTGGGCGCTTGCCGTCATTGCCGCCGCCCAAGGTGGGCGGAGCCAGATGCCAGGTCACCTTGAGGTCGCCGTCGAAGGCGGCGGCGAGCCGGTCCTTGAAGCGGCCGTCGGTGTAGAGCCGCGCCACCTCGTACTCGTCCTTGTAGGCGAGCAGCTTGTAGTAGTAACGGGCAACGGCCTCGGTCAGGTCGGTCTTGCCCTTGACCGCCTTGGCCTCGGCGGCGCGGACGGTCTCGACGAGGCCGGTATAGCGCGCGGCGTAGGCGGCGTCCTGATATGCGGTGAGTTGCTCCACGCGGCGGGCGATCGCCTCGTCGAGGGTCCCGGCGATGGTGTCGGCGCTCTTGGGCTTCATCGAATCGAGCAGCGCCTCGACCGCCTTCGGGTCGTGGGCGGCGATGCGGCCCATGCGCAGCGCGTGGAGGTTGCTCTCCACGGCCACGGCGTTCAGGCGGAAGGCCTCCTCGATCGCCTCCAGGCCGATCGGGACCAGGCCCTTCTGGATCGCGAAGCCGAGCATGAAGGTGTTCGACGCGATCGCGTCGCCGACCAGTGCGGCGGCGAGCGTGTTGGCGTTGAAGGAGAAGACGCGCTCGGCGCCCACCGTCTCCTCGACCATCGAGCGCAGGCGCGCGGTCTCGAAGTCGAAGCCGCGGTCGACCACCGAGGCGCCGGTGATGGTCTTGTGCTCGTTGATCAGGACGCTGGTGCGGCCCTTGGCCATGGTGTCGAGGGCGCTGCCGGTGCTGGCGACCAGCGCATCGGCGCCGATCACGAGGTCGGCCCCGCCGGCCGAGATACGGTTGGTGTCGAGCTCGGCGGTGGCGTCGGCGATGCGGATATGGCTGACGACCGCGCCGCCCTTCTGCGACATGCCGGTCATGTCGAGGATGGTGCAGCCCTTGCCCTCGATATGGGCGGCCATGCCGAGGATGGCGCCGATGGTGATGACGCCGGTGCCGCCGATCCCGGTCACCAGCACGCCGTAAGGCTCGCCAGTGGACCCGTGGGGGCGTGCGCGCTTCGGCTCGGGCGGATCCTTAAGCTCGCTCAGCGTCGGCATCTTGGCACGCTTGGGCCGGCCGCCCTCGACGCTGACCAGCGCCGGGCAGAAGCCGTTGAGGCAGCTGTAGTCCTTGTTGCAGGAATGCTGGTCGATCATGCGCTTCTGGCCGAATTCGGTATCGACGGGCACGACCGAGAGGCAGTTCGACTGCTCCACGCAGTCGCCGCAGCCCTCGCAGACGTCCTGGTTGATGAAGACGCGCTTGTCGGGATCGGGGAAGGTGCCGCGCTTGCGCCGCCGGCGCTTCTCCGCGGCGCAGGTCTGGTCGTAGATGAGCGCGGAGACGCCCGGCCAGTCGCGCAATTCGCGCTGCACTTCGTCGAGGTCGCGGCGGTGGTGGAAGGTGACGCCCGGCGCGAAGTTCGAGCCGATCGGATACTTGTCGGGCTCGTCGGAGACGACGGCGATGCGCTCGACCCCCTCGTCGGCGACCTGGCGCGAGATCATCGGCACGCTGAGCGGCCCGTCGACCGGCTGGCCGCCGGTCATCGCGACGGCGTCGTTGAAGAGGATCTTGTAGGTGATGTTGATGCCGGCGGCGTTGGCGGCGCGGATCGCCATCAGCCCGGAATGGAAGTAGGTGCCGTCGCCGAGCGCCTGGAAGATGTGCTTGGTCGTCGTGTGCGGCGCCTGGCCGATCCAGGTGGCGCCCTCGCCGCCCATATGGGTCCAGCCGTAGACGTCGCGGTCCATCCAGACCGCCATGAAGTGGCAGCCGACGCCGCCGACCGCGCGGCTGCCCTCGGGCACGCGCGTCGAGGTGTTGTGCGGGCAGCCCGAGCAGAAATAGGGCGTGCGCGAAACGATTCCTTCGGAGCCCTTGTGGCCGCCGATGCGCTCCAGGAAGGCCATCCGCTCGGCGAGCGCGCCGTCGTCGCCGTGCATGACGAGCAGGCGCTTGCCGATGTGGCGCGCCAGCATCTCCGGCGTGTGGGTGCCGTAGGGCGGCAGGAGCTCGGCGCCGGTTTCGTCGGTCTTGCCGATGATGCGCGGGGCCTCGTCGCGCGCGTTGTAGAGCAGCTCCTTCATCTGGGTCTCGACGAAGGCGCGTTTCTCCTCGATGACGAAGACCTCCTCGAGGCCGCGGGCGAAGCTTTCCGCGATCTTATTCTCCAGCGGCCAGATCATGCCGAGCTTGAGCAGGCGGATGCCGAGCGCCTGCGCGCGCTTCTCGTCGATACCGAGGATGCGGAGTGCGCGGCGCACGTCGAGATAGCTCTTGCCGGCGGTGACGATGCCGAGGCGCGCCCTGGGCGCGTCGAGCACGATCCGGTCGAGCCCGTTGGCGCGGGCGTAGGCCTTGGCGGCCTCGAGCTTGTACTTGTACTGGCGGGTCTCGGCCGGGATGGCCATCTCGCCGACGCGGGTGCTCATGCCGCCCTCGGGGATTTCGAGGTCGCGGGGGCGGACGATCTTGGGCTCGTCGGGGTCGAGGGTGAGCGTGCCCGAGGCCTCGACCGTGTCGGCCTCGGTCTTGTAGCCGACCCAGAGCCCGCAGGTGCGCGAGAGCCCGAAGCCGAGCAGGCCCATCTCGATGAACTCGGTCATGCCGGCCGGATAGAGCACCGGCATGAGGGCGTCCATGAAGCTGAACTCGCTGGGCAGCGCGAAGGCCGAGGAGGTGGCGCCGTGGTCGTCGCCGACGATGGCGAGCACGCCGCCCTTCTCGAAGGCGCCGGCCTGGTTGCCGTGCTTGAAGGCGTCCATCGAGCGCGCGAGGCCCGGCCCCTTGCCGTACCAGATGCCGAAGACGCCGTCGTATCTGGCGCCGGGGAAGAGGTTGACCTCCTGGGTGCCCCAGATCGAGGTGGCGGCGAGGTCCTCGTTCACGCCGGGCACGAAGGTGATGTTGTGCTGCTTCAGCAGCGCTTTGACGCGCCACAGCTCCATGTCGTAGCGGCCGAGCGGCGAGCCGCGATAGCCGGAGATGAAGCCCGCCGTGTTCAAGCCCGCCGCGGCGTCGCGCTTGTGCTGCTCGATCGGCAGGCGGACCAGCGCCTGCAGGCCGGACATGAAAACCTGCCCGCGTTCGGCCAGATACTTGTCGTCGAGGGTGACAACGTTCGACGTCATACAATACCTCCGAGGGTCTTGCGGCCCCGTCGCCCACTTTGGCGATAGGGGCCAGGCCGGAAGCGCGCGACGCGATCGGTCAAGCGGCGGATGTCCCGGCCGTCAAGCTGATATGCCGGTTTCGCGGAGGTGTTTGCACTCGGCCTCCGTGAAGCCGGCTTCCATAAGGACCTGGTCCGTATGCTCGCCGTATTTGGGCGGAAAGGCAACGTCCCGTTTTGCATGGGGCATATCCACCGCCATCGGTTGCATGCGGATTTCCTTGCCATTCGGCAGATGGGTACGCGTGAGCCTGGAGGCAATCGCCGGCATCTCGCGCGCCTGGGGCACGGTGTTGATGCGCGCGTTGGGGATGCCCGCGGCGGCGAAGTCGGCCTCGACCTCGTCGGTCGTGCCGGTCGAGGTCGCCTCGCCCAGCTCCTTGTAGATCGCGTGGCGGTCGGCGTAGCGCTGGTCGTTCGTGGTGCGCTGGTCGCTCGCGAGGCCGGTGAAGCGCGGGATCGCGGTGAGGCGCCGCCACTGCGTGTTCGAGCCCATCGCCATGTAGATGAAGCCGTCGCTGGTCGGAAAGACGTTGGTCGGAATGAACTTCCGATGCGCGTTGCCCCAGCGGGAATACTCCTCCGGGTCGGCGTCGAAATCGATCAGCGGCAATGTGGTGATGAGCCACGAAGCCGCGGCCTGGGTCATCGATACGTCGACGCGGCGGCCCTCGCCCGTCTCGGCCAGTTCGGCCAAGCCGAGCATGACGTTGGCGTAGACCTCGTCGCCGGCCTTCAGGTCGATGATCGGGATGCCCGAGAGCGTCGGCGGGCCGTCGGGGAAGCCGGTGGTCTCCATGAAGCCGGCCTGCGCCTGGATCGCGGGATCGTAGCCCGGCGTCTTGGGATAGTCGGGCCCCATCGCGGAGATGCCGGCCCAGATGAGCTTCGGGTTGATCGCCGACAAGGTCTCGTAGTCGATGCCGAAAGGCTCGTAGCGGCCGGGCAGGGTGTTGCAGCAGAAGACGTCGACCTCGAGCTCGCGCACGATCCTGTGCAACGCCTCGCGGCCTTCCTGCGTCTTGAGGTTGAGCGCGATCGCCTCCTTGCCGCAGTTCGGCGCGACGAAATAGGAGTGGCGGTCGTCGTCGAGCACCTTCGAGCCGATGTAGCGGTTGGGGTCGCCCGGATGGGCGTCGCCGTCGAGCGGCGTCGATTCCAGCCGGATCACCCGCCATCCCAGATGCACGAAGCGCAGCGTCGCGTAGGTCATGGAGAGCGCCTGCTCCATGGAGAGGACGGTGCGGGGTTTCATGCGCGGCGCCTACATTGGATGGGCATGAGGGCCTCGCCCTTCGACAAGCTCAGGATGAGGCCCTCATGCTGAGCCTGTCGAAGCATGCGGGCCGGGATGGTGGTGCTGGGCTTCATGCTTTCTATTCGGTCACTGTTTGCGCCGCTCCGTTCACTTGCTCAAGCCGATGCCGCCCTTGCGGTCGGCGCTTCGCCCTTCGAGACGCGGCCTTTCGGCCGCTCCTCAGGGTGAAGCTATCCAATTAGCTGCCAATACCCGGCCTTCATCCTGAGGAGGGAGCCGCGCTTGCGCGGGTTCCGTCTCGAAGGATGGCAGCCGGCCCGGCGTCGCACGCTACTCCGCCGCCTGGCGCAGGCGCTGCTCGCGCTCGTAGAGGCCGCGGGCGAGCTTCTCGGGCAAGATCGGCGGGTGGTCGATGCGCACGCCGGTCGCGTTGTAAACGGCGTTGCCGACGGCCGGCGCGATCACGATGGTCGGCAGCTCGGCGATGCCCTTGGCGCCCGCCGGGCCCTCCTTGTCCATGGTCTCGATGAAGGTCATGTCGATGCGCGGCATCTCGGGCGCGGTGAAGAGGTGGTAGTCGCGGAAGAACGGGTTCTTCACGATGCCCTTCTCGATCTTCAGATCTTCCGAGAGGGCATACCCCAGACCCATTGCAATGCCGCCTTCGATCTGGCCCTCGAGGCCGGTCAGGTTGATGACGCGGCCGACGTCCTGGACCGACCACACGGTCTCGACCTTCACCTCGCCCGTGAAGGTGTCGACGATCACCTCGGCGACGTGGACGGCGTTCGAGTACGCCGCCGACATGTCGCCCATATGGTTCTCGTCCTCGGACTCGGTGGGCGGCTCGTAGTAGTCGGACTGGATGACGAGCTGGGCGTCCTCGCCGGCGAAATGCATCTGGCGCAGGAGCCGGTCGAGCGGCATCACCACGACGCCGTCCGCGGCCTGCACCACATGGCCGCCGCGAAGGTCGAGGGCGTCGGCGGCGACGTTCGACTGCTTGGCCGCGGCGTCGAGGATCTGCGCCTTGGCCTTCTGCGCCGTGCGTTGGGCCGACTTGCCGGCGATGTAGGTGGTGCGGCTGGCATGCACGCCGACGTCCCACGGCCCGGTCGCGGTATCGTTGGCGACGATGGTGACGTCGCGCATCGGCACGCCGAGCTCCTCGGCCATGATTTGAGCAATGACGGTGTCGATGCCCTGGCCGATCTCCGACGCGCCGGTGATGACGGTGACGCGGGCGTAGTCGTCCATCTTGAGGATGGTGCCGCAGCCGTCGGACTTGTGGATCTTGGCCCCGCCGGCATTGTGCAGCGATGCGGCGATGCCGATGCCGCGCTTGTAGCGCTCGGGGCTGTCCCAGCCGTCCTTGTATTTTGCCCACTTGGCGAGGAAGTCGGACTTCTCCGCCGCGGTATTGAGGCAGCCGACGAGGTCGATGCAGCCGAGGTTCGAGCCCTGGGGCGTGATCTCGTCGGGCATATTGGCGTTCTTGAGGCGGAATTCGAGCGGATCGAAGCCGCCGATCTCGGCCATCTTGTCCATATGCGTCTCGATCGCCCAGGTCGCCTGGACGTTGCCGTAGCCGCGGAACGAGCCGGCGAAGGGGTTGTTCGTGTAGACCGCCTTGGCGCTGTAGTGGATGTGCGGCACCTTGTAGTGCGAGGTGATGGTGCGCATGGTCACGTAGGGCGTGGTGGCGCCCCAGGACGTGTAGCCGCCGTTGTTCAAGAGCGTGTCGACCTCGCGAAACGTAAGCGTGCCGTCCTTCTTCATGCCCGCCTTGATCTTGAACTCGACCGGCTGGCGGGTCGGCGAGGCGATGAACTCCTCCTCGCGGGAGAAGATGAGCTTGACCGGGCGGCGCGTGGCTTGCGCGAGCAGCACGCAGATCGGCTCATAGGGATAGACGTCGAGCTTGGAGCCGAAGGCCCCGCCGACCGGCGGCTGCACGATGCGCACGTCGCCCGGATGCATGCCGAGCGAGGGCGCGATGTCCATCTTCATGATGAAGGGATACTGCGACTGCGAGTAGAGCGTGACGCGGCCGTCGGGGTCGATATCGGCAACGGCGCAGGACACGCCCATGTTGCAGTGGGTGACGTAGTGGACGTTGTAGTCGCCCTCGACGATGAAGTCGCTCTCGGCCTTGCCCGCCTCGATATCGCCGTGGTCGAAGTGGTGGGCCATGGCGATGTTGTCGGGCCGCTCCTCGTGGATGACGGGCGCGCCGTCTTTCAGCGCCTCCTCACAGTCGAAGACGGCCGGCAGGTCCTCGTACTCGACCTCGATCAGCCGCAGCGCCTCGTCGCAGGCCTCCTCGCTCTCGGCGGCGACGGCGGCGATCTCGTCGCGGATGCAGCGCACCCGGTCCTTCTTCAGCGGCGGGTTGTCCTTCAGGACGCCGATGCCGAAGTCGGGCGTGTCCGCGCCGGTCAGCACCGCGTGGACGCCGGGCACGGCCTTGGCCTTTTCCGTGTCGACCCGCTTGATCTTGGCATGGACCCGGTCGGTGCGCAGTATCTTGCCGTAGAGCATGCGCGGCAGGACCATGTCGTTGACGTAGCGCGTGCGGCCGGTCGCCTTGTCGGGCGCGTCCATCTTGCGCACGCGCTTGCCGATGATGGTGTCCTTCTCGATGATCTTGGTCATCTCACGGTTTCCTCAGTTCACGCTCACATCAAGCGGTGGCCGTTCGGCCGGCGGCGATGACGGCGTCGATGATCTTCTTGTAGCCGGTGCAGCGGCAGACGTTGCCCTCCAGGCCGCGCCTTATCTCGTCTTCCGACATGTCCGGGTTGCGGTTCAAGAGATAGCGGATCTGCATGATCATGCCGGGCGTGCAGAAGCCGCACTGCACCGCGCCGTGCTCGATGAAGGCGTCCTGTACCGGATCGACGCCGGCGGCGGTCCAAAGGCCCTCGACCGTCAGCACGTCGCGCCCTTCGAGATCGACCGCGGGCATCAGGCAGGCGTTGAGCGACTGGCCGTCGACGATCACGGTGCAGGCGCCGCATTCGCCCTCGCCGCATGCGAGCTTGGCGCCGGCGAGGTCGAGGCGCTCGCGCAGGACCGTCAGCGCCGAGGCGCCGACCGGCACGGAGACCCGCGTCGCGCGGCCGTTCAGCGTGAAGGTGACGTCAACCTGCAGCGGCATTCTGGAGCTCCTGCGTGAGATAGGCGCGGGCGAGGCGGCGGCGGTACCAGGCCGAGCCGCGGTGGTCGTCGATCGGCGCGATCTCTTTATCGAGCGCATCTACGGCGCTCTCGATCAAACCATCATCGATGGTCTTGCCTTCCAGCACGGCTTCGGTCTTGCGCGCGCGGAGCGGCGTGGGCGCCACGGCCCCCAGCGCCAGCCGCACGCCGCGCAGGCCTCGCTTATCGACATAGGCAGCGAAGCCCAGCGAAACCAGGGCGATCTCGAGGGCGGGGCGGGGGCCCGTCTTGGCGAAACCGGCGTGAAAGCCCTTGCCTGGCGCCGCGAATTCGACGCCCGTGATGAGCTCCTCGGGCGCGATCACAGTCTTGCCCGGGCCGGTGAAGATATCGTTGATCGGCACCGTGCGGGTCGCGACCTTGCCTTTCTTGAGCGAGGCGAGCGCCACCTCGGCGTCGAGGCAGAGCAGCGGGATCACGAAGTCGGCCGCGGGCGAGGCGTTGGCGATGTTCCCGCCCACCGTGGCGGCATTGCGAATTTGTACGCTTGCGAACTTATCGGCCGCGATTCGAAGCACGGGGGCCTTCTTGGCCAGCTCCGCGTGCTCGAGCACCTGGGTCATGGTGATGAGCGCGCCCAACCGGATGCGGCCCGACTTGACCTCGATGCCTTTGAGCTCGGGCACGCGCATGATGTTGACGAGGCGCTTGCCGACCGCGCGGCCCGGCTCGTCCTTCTGGACCCAGAGGTCGGTGCCGCCGGCCACGCAGGTCGCGCCGCCGTCGGCGAGCGCGTCGAGCGCCTCGGCCAGCGAGTGCGGGGCGGCGTATTCCGAGATCGCCGGCGGCCGCTGGAGCTGGGGAAGGGTCATTGCGGTCCTTCGTCTCTCTACGTGGCCGCCTAGAACCGCATCGGTTCCTGGTAGCGGCCGAAGACCTCGGTCAGCACGGCGGTGATCTCGCCGACCGAGGCGTAGGCCTTCACCGCGTCCATGATCGCGGGCATGGTGTTGGCCTCACCCTCGGCGGCGGCTTTCAGATCCGCCAGCGCCTTGTCGACCGCGGCCTGGTCGCGGCTGGCCTTGACCTCGTTGAGGCGCGCGACCTGGCGGTCGGTGTCCTCCTTCTTGTAGGGGTGCATCTCGACCTCGGGCTCGTCCTCCTCGATCTCGTGGCAGTTCACGCCGACCTTGCGGAACTCGCCCGATTCGAGCTCCTTCTGGTGCTCGTAGGCCTGCTTGGAGACATGCGCCTGGATCTCGCCGTCGGCGATCATCTTGACGATGCCGCCCTTTTCGTCGAGCTCCTCCATGATGCGCACCATCTCGGCTTCCATCTGGTTGGTCAGCGTCTCGACGAAATAGGAGCCGGCGAGCGGGTCGACCGTGTCGGTCATCCCCATCTCCTCGATCAGGAGCTGCATGGTGCGGAGCGAGATGCGCTGGGCCTTCTCGCTCGGGATCGTGTAGGCCTCGTCGTAGCAGCAGAGCGCGATGGTCTGGGCGCCGGAGAGCACGCAGCCGAGCGCATAGTAGGCGCCGCGCATGATGTTGTTCTCGGGCTGCTCGATGGTGAGGCCCGCGCCGCCGCCGCCGGCGATCATGCGCAGCCACATCGATTTCGGGTCCTTGGCGCCGTACGTGTTCTTGACGATCTTGGCCCAGAGGCGCCGGCCCGCACGGAACTTGCAGATCTGCTCGAAGAACTGGCCGAAGATGTTGTAGTTGAACGACATCCGGTAGGCGAACTCGTCGATGTCGAGCCCGCGCTTCAGCACCTCGTCGAAATACGCGCTGGCGATGGCGAAACCGTAGGCCATCTCCTCGGTCGGCGTGGCGCCCGATTCGCGGATGTGATAGCCGCAGACCGAGACCGGCGAATAGAGCGGCGCGTGCCTGGCGCAATACTCCATGGTGTCGGCGACCAGGCGCACCGAGGGCTCGACCGGATAGATCCAGGTCCCGCGCCCGACGAACTCCTTCAGGATGTCGTTCTGGCAGGTGCCGCGGAGCTTGGTGAGATCGAAGCCGCGCTTCTCGGCCATCGCCAGATACATCGCGATCATGATCGCGGCGGTGCCGTTGATGGTGAGCGAGACGGTGATGTTCTCGATGTCGATGCCGTCGAAGGCGATCTCGACGTCCTTCAGCGTGTCGATCGCCATGCCGACGCGGCCGACCTCGCCGCCCGCCATCGGGTCGTCGCTGTCGTAGCCGCACTGGGTCGGCAGGTCGAAGGCGACGTTGAGGCCGGTATTGCCGGTCTCGATCAGGTACTTGAAGCGCTTGTTCGTGTCCTCGGCGTTGCCGAAGCCGGTGTACTGGCGCATCGTCCATGGCCGCCTGCGGTACATCATGTCGTGGATGCCGCGCGTGAAGGGGAAGGCGCCGGGCGCGCCGACCCCGTCGGGCACGCCGGGCTCGTCGATCCGCGTGGCGGCCACGTCCTCGGCGGTGTAGAGCGGCTTGATCTCGATCCCCGACTCGTTGCGGCGGGTATCGGCGTCCGGTTTACGCTGCACGTTCAAGGGTCTTCTCCTTGATGAAATCGACGATCTCTTCGAGCTTCGAGCCGGTGTTGAACACCGCGTCGAGCCCGATCTTGCGTAGGGCGTCGTGGTCCTCGCGGGGCACGTTGCCGCCGATCACCCAAAGGCGATCCTCCAGCCCGTAATCCTTCAAGAGCTCCGCGAGGTGCTCGCAGATCGGGATATGCGAGCCGGAGAGGATGGAGAGCGCGATCACGTCGACATCCTCGTCGCGGGCGGCGTTGGCGATCATCTCCGGGCTCTGGCGGAGGCCGGTATAGATGACCTCGAAGCCGGCATCGACCAGCGCGCGCACCACGATCTTGGCCCCGACGTCGTGGCCGTCGAGGCCGGGCTTGGCGACCAGGACGCGGACTTTCTTCTCAGCCATCGTGGTACCGCTCCGTTGCTCACTCCGCCGCCTGCGCCGCGGGCTCGTAGCCGTAGATCTCGCGGGCGGCGTCTTCGGAGATGATGCCGTTCTTGACCTCCTCGGCGAGCTTCTTGCGGTCGCGCTTCCTGGGATCGCCGTAGCCGCCGCCGCCGCCGGCCTGCTGGAAATAGACCGTGCCCTTGGGCAGGCCGGTGATGAGGTCCTTGTTGAGCGGCACCACGTCCTTGCCGTCGGGGGTGGTGAGCCTGATCGTGTTGAGCGTGCCGTCGCCGCCGCCGAAGAGCCCGAAGGCCGGCTCGTAGTCGCCGTCGCCGAAGGTCACGAGCTGGGTGTCGTCGGAGCCGATCTCGTAGACCGTCTCGATGCCGATGCCGCCGCGCCACTGCCCGGCGCCGGCCGAATCGGCAAGGTATTCGTGCTTGATCAGGCGATGCGGCGACTGCTGCTCGAACATCTCGTAGTCCTGGTCGAGCACGCCGCCCGAGGCGTCGATCATGCCGATATGGTCGTAGCCGTCGGTGCCGTTCATGGCGCCGGCGCCGCCCTTCATGCCCATGAAGAAGATGTCGACGTAGTCGTCGTCCTTCTCCTCGTCGAAGCCGGTGGTGAGCGACGACAGGAGGTTGTTCCAGCCCGCGGTGACACGGTCGGGAATCGCCGGGGCGAGCGCACGCTGGATCGCGTCGGCGTTGGGCGGGCAGAGGTGGTTGCCGAAGGTGGTCGCCGCCGGATAGCCGGCATTGAGGATGGTGCCCTCGGGGATGATGATCTCCAGCGGCGCCAGCATGCCCTCGTTGTGCGGGATGTCGGGGTTCACCATCTGCAGCAGCGTCAGCGCGGTGGCGCTCGCGCTCGAGGTATAGGTGCCGTTGACGAAGCCGTTGGTGCGCGCGTCGGTCTTGGAATAGTCGAAGGTGATCGACTTGTCCTTGACCTCGATATCGACGCGGATGGTGTATTTGGAACCCTTGTTCTTGCCGTCGTAGTAGACGTAGCCCTCGCCCGAATAACGGCCGTTCGGGATCGAGCCGATCTCGGCTTCCATCATCTTCTGCGTGGCGTCGAAGAGCGCGAGCTTGTGCCGCTCGAAGACGTCGAGCCCGTGCTTTTCCAAGAGCGCCACCATGCGCCGCGCGCCGACGTTGGTGGCGCCCATCTGCGAGCGCATGTCTTCCTGGACGATGTCGAAGCGGATATTGGCGAAGATGAGGTCCCAGACGTCCTTGCGGAAGGTGCCGCCGTCGTAGACCTTCACCGGCGGGATGCGGATGCCTTCCTGCCAGACCTCGACGGCGTTGGGGTTGTAGCCGCCGGCGACGGCGCCGCCGATATCGGCCTGGTGGCCCTTGACCGCGGTCCAGGCGACCAGCTTGTCCTTAAAGAAGATCGGCCGGAACACGGCGACGTCGTTGTTCTGGTTGCCCATCGAGAAGACGTCGTTGTGGAAGATGACGTCGCCCGGCTTAAAGTCGCCCTCGAAATACTCGATGATGTATTTGCACACCGGCGCCAGCGAGAAGGCCAGGATCGGCAGGTTTTCGGTCTGCTCCAGCATCCGGCCCTCGCCGTCGTAGAGCCCGGTCACGAAATCCTTGGCCTCGCAGAGGATCGGCGAGCGCGCAGTCTGCTCGACCGACATGCTCATCTCGTCGGTGATCGACTTGAAGGCGCGCGCGAAGACCGACAGCAGGATCGGGTCGATATCGGATTTGGTGTTCATGCCACGGCCTCCAGGATCGGCTTGACCAACTCCTCGCGGCCCTTCTGGTAGACCGCGAAGGAGCCGTACTGGTCGCAGACGCAGTCGTAGGACTGGGTGACCAGGATCGAGGTGTTCTCCTGCTCGATGATCGCCGGCCCGGCGATCCGATAGCCGAACTTGGTCGTGTGGCCATCATAGACCGGAACCGTCGCTTCCTTGCCGGTCTCCGGCACGATGATCCTGCGCTCGCCCTTGAGCGACGCCGAAGGATCGGCGCCGGCGTAGCTCTCTTGCGTGTACGAGGGCTTGTCGGTGCGGCCGATCGCCTGCAGGCGGATGTTGATGATCTCCACCGGCGTGCCCTGCTCCTCCAGCGAATAGCCGTAGAGGCGGTTGTGCTCGGCGTGGAAGAGCGCCTTGATCGCCTCGCCGTCCTGCTTCTCGAGGGCGGCGACCGGCGCCTCGTAGGTCACCTCGTGGTACTGCTTGGCGTAGCGCGCGTCGAGCTTGAGGACGTAGTCGCGCCGGTCCTGGGCGATGCTTTCGCTGTCGAGCAGGGCGTCGCCCTCCGCCCGCATCTCCGAAATCAAGGACGACAATGTCGTCCAGTCGCCGTCGTCGATGCGGCGCACGTAGCTGCGCACGAAGTCGTGCTTGAGGTCCGACATCAGCATGCCGGCGGCGCAGAAGATCGAGCTTTCGCGCGGCACCACGAGCAGCGGGATCTCCAGCTCGTCGCCGATCATGCAGGCGTGGTTGGGACCGGCGCCGCCGGCCACCACCATCGGGAACTCGCGCGGATCGAAGCCGCGCTTGATGGTGATCTCGCGCACGCCCTGGGCCATGTTGTTGTTGATGACGCGGTACATGCCGAGCGCGGCTTCCTCGACCGACATGCCCAGCGGCTTGGCGATCTTCTCCTCGATGGCCTTGCGCGCCGCCTCAACGTCGAGCTTGAGGCGCCCGCCCGCGAAGTAGCCCGGATCGAGATAGCCCAGCACCAGGTCGGCGTCGGTGCAGGCCGGCAGCTCGCCGCCCTGGCCGTAGCAGACGGGCCCCGGATCGGCGCCCGCGCTCTGCGGGCCCATGCGCAGCAGCCCGCCCTCGTCGATCCAGCCGATCGAGCCGCCGCCGGCGCCGATGGTGACGATGTCGAGCATCGGCAGGGCGATGCGGTAGCGGTTGATCTCGCCCTCGTTCGCCGTGGTCGGCACGCCGTCGAGCACCATCGCGGCATCGAAGCTGGTGCCGCCCATGTCGACGGTGAGGCAGTTCCTCTGGCCATGCGCCTCGGCGTAGCCGAGCCCGGCGACAGGGCCCGCGGCGGGGCCGGACAGAAGCGTCATCGCCGCCGTCTTCTGCGCCGTCTCCGGCAGCACCACGCCGCCGTTCGACTGCATGATCAGGAGCACGCCCTTGAAGCCGGCATCGGCCAGGCGCTTCATCAGCGCGTCGATATAGGAGCGCAGCTTGGGGCCGTTGTACGAGTTCAGGACCGTCGTCGAGACACGGTTGTAGAAGCGGATCGAGGGCAGCAGCTCGGCCGAGACGGTGAGGTAGGCGTCGGGCATCTCCTTGGCGACCAGCTCGCCCGCGGCCTTCTCGTGCCCGGGATTGGCGAAGGCGTTCATGAAGCAGATCGCCACCGCCTCGACGCCCTCGGATTTGAAGGTCTCGACCGCGGCGCGCACGTCGTCGAGCTCGAGCCCCTCGATCTCGCGGCCCTTGCGGTCGAGCCGGCCGCGCACGCCGGCGCGCAGATAGCGCGGCACCAGGGGCGGCACGTTGGTGTAGCGGTTGTTGTACTGCTCCTCGCGGATGCCGCGGCGCATCTCCAGCGCGTCGCGCACGCCCTCGGTGGTGATGAGCCCCGTCCTGGCGCCGGTGCGGGTGAGCGTCGCGTTGGTCGTCACGGTGGTGCCGTGGACGATCGTATCGATGGTCGGCGCGTAGTCCTCGAGCGATTTGCCCGCCGCATCGGCGATGTCGGTCAGCCCGTTGATCAGGCCGATCGAGGGATCCTTGGGCGTCGAAAGCGTCTTGTGGATCTGCGGTTCCGAGCCGTCCGCGACGACCAGGAAGTCCGTGAAGGTGCCGCCGACGTCGATGCCGATCTTGAGCGTCACGATGCCATCCCTTCCGGTTTATTGGAGCACGCGAGCCGGCCGGTCTTCGCCAGCCTTCATGGTGAATATATCACCATATTGTTGGACATCCAACAATTTTGTGCATGCCGGACATCCGCAGTATGCAACGGTTAGCGGCATTGCGCACCTGGCTTGCGGCGACCGGGAGCGGGCCGGTTCCGTGAATATTGAAAATGCTCTAGCGTACCGGTCCAAGTGGTGGCGGATCAGCGAGGGAGCGAGGGAAATGGCGAAGAAGAAGGTGCTTTACGAGGCGCGCGACGGCATCGCGCGGATCACGCTCAACCGGCCGGACGAGGCGAATCCGGTCGATCTGGATTGCCTGCGGCTGCTCTTCGACTACGCGATCGAGATCGACGAGGATCGGAGTGTCCGCGCCGTGCTGATTACCGCGACCGGCCGCTTTTTCTCCGCCGGCGGCGATCTCAAGTTCTTCCACGAGAATGCCGACCGGGTGGCGCAGATACTGAAGGAGGGCACGACGTACATCCACGCCGCCCAGTCGCGCTTCGCCCGCATGGCCGCGCCGGTGGTGGTGGCGATCAACGGGACCGCGGCGGGCGGCGGGGCGGGCCTCGCCTTCTGCGGCGACATCGTGCTGGCGGCGCAGTCGGCGAGTTTCACCATGGGCTACACGGCGGCCGGCCTCTCGCCCGACAGCGCCTCGACCTACTACCTGCCGCGCGTCATGGGCCTCCGCCGCACCCAGGAGCTCTTCCTCACCAACCGCCGGTTTTCGGCCGAGGAAGCCGCCGAGTGGGGGCTCGTCACCCGCGTGGTGCCCGACGACAAGCTCATGGAAGAAGCGGAAGCGCTGGTGCGGCAATTGGCCAATGGCCCGACCCAGGCCTTCGCCTCGGTGAAGGCGCTGCTGGCCGACACCTTCCAGACCCCGCTCGAGACCCAGGTCGAGCTCGAGACCCGCCATATCGCGGCGAACGCCGCCGGCCACGACGGCCTCGAGGGCATCGCCGCCTTCGTCGCCAAGCGCAAGCCGGCATTCAAGGGGGTGCGGTAGGGGCATGCCGGGGACTGCCTCCATCCTTCGAGGCTCGCTCACGCCCGCGCCACAGGGTGAAGGCGGCCTCGAAGGATGGCGGCCGGCACGCCGCGGCCGCTGCGCTTTATCGGCGAATATCTCGAATGCCGCCCCTTTTGTTGGACGCCAAACAAAACCCCGCTATGATGGTCCCATGAATGACATGAACGACATGAGCGACCGATCCGGACGAGCCGCGCCGCGCGGCGGCGCCCCGCTGGGCAACGGCAAAGACCGCCACGGGGCGATCGATTTCGGTGATCTCGACGACTTTGTCGGCTTTCAGCTGCATCGCGCCCGAAACGTCGCCGCGCAGGTGCTCCACAAGCTGATCGCGCCGGAATCCGTGCCGGGGCATTTCCCGATCCTCTATCTGATCGCCCAGAACCCGGGCCGCACCCAGTCGGCGATCGCCAAGGCGGTCGGCCTCGACCGTTCGTCGCTGGTGCCCATCCTGAACCGTTTCGAGAAGCATGGCTGGGTCCAGCGGGTTCCCTCGGAGGGCGACAAGCGCGCCCACGCGCTGCGCCTCACCCGCGCCGGCGAGCGCAAGATGCGCGATCTGCGCGAGAAAGTGCTGTCGCAGGAGGACCTGATCTCCGATGCGCTCGGCGAGGACGGCCAGAAGGCGATGCTCGACTATCTGCGCCGCATCCAGGACGTCTACGATCACCTGCGGTAGACCGTCGGCTGCAGCATAAGATGGTATGCGGGCGGTGACATGCTGGTCCATTTTGTCGCAGGGCCTGGCCCGGGATGGATGTTGGCAAGACGGGGCTGCGTATCTATTTTGCTGGCGTGACGCTGGCGGGAGTTCCCATTCGGCGCGCTCGGGCGCGACGATCGGGATTGGACGCTTCCTCGCCGCCTCCCAACCCTTCGGGCCGGGTTCACGCTTGGCGCGATGTAACACGCTAATCGGATCGCAGTTGAGCGAAAGGAGCCATGGGATGAGGTTATTGATCGCGCTGTTCGCCTCGCTTGCCGTGACGGCAATGGCCGGTACGGCCAATTCGGCCGACGCCAAGCGCGGCGAGAAGCAGTTCAGCCGCTGCAAGGCCTGCCACACGGTGGCGGCGGGCAAGAACAAGATCGGTCCCAGCCTGCACGCCGTCGTCGGCCGCAAGGCCGGCTCGGCGGAGAAGTACAAATACTCCAAGAGCCTGGCGGCCGCCGGCGCGAAGGGCCTCGTCTGGAACGAAGAGGCGCTGATGGAGTATCTGGCGGGCCCGACCAAGTTCCTGCGCAAGTACCTCGGAACCAAGAAGGTCTCCAACAAGATGAAGAACACCTTCAAGAACAAGGCGCTGCGCGAGAACATCATCGCCTACTTGAAGACCCAGAAGTAGCGCGCCGTTAGAGCAGGTCGTGATTAGGTCGAATCACTTCTTGATTCGACCTAATCACGTGAATCTGCTCTATTATCAAATAGTTAGATCGGATTCACGCATTTGATCCGGACCAAATGCGATCCGATCTAGGGTTCGCGATGAAGGACGGGCGGGGCCGCGGGGTCCCGCCCGTTTCGTTTTGGGGCCGGAGTGGCCGGCTCAGATCTCGATGGCGCTGGCGCGGTTGCGGATCGCGCGCAGCACGCTGAAGGCGGTGAGCGAGGAGGTCTTGGGGTTCTCCGCCAAGGGCCTGCCGCGCATCTCCAGGGTCATCGACCCGAAGGCGCCTTCGGCCTCGATCAAATGGATGTTGCCGCCGGCCCCGGGGTCGGCGATCAGGCGCACGGCGGTCTCCGCGAAGCCCAAGCCGGCGAGCGCGATGGTGGCGGCGACGTTGGCGTTCTTGGGATAGAGCCGCGCCGCCTCGTCGGCCGGGCCGGCATAGAGCTCGGTCGCTTGCGTGAGCGCATCGAGATCGGCGACCGCCTCGGCGGGCGAGCCTTTCCAGGCGCCGGGCGGCTTGCGCGAGGTGTAGCGCACCCGGGAGAGGCCGCCCTCGCGCGCGGCGGCGAGCGCATCGACGCCGCCGATGGCGCCGGGCGCGATCAGCAGCTTGGCGCCGCCGCTCGCGGCGGCGGCTTTCAGGCCCTCACGGAGCGCGCCGTCGGCCAGCGCGCCCACCGAGACCACCAGCAGGTCGAGCCCGCGTTCGAGCGCCGCGATGCCGTGCTCGGCGAGGCCGCCGTGGCCGGCGACCTCGACGACGAGCGCCGGCGGCGGCGCGGGCAGCTCGCCGATCGAGCCGACGACGCGCGCGGCCGCGCCGATCTCGTCCTGAACCGCCGCGACGCGGGCCGGGCGCATGACGATGGCCGAGACCCGCGCATGGCCCTCGCCGTCGAGGCGGCCGCGCACGTAACGGCCGATCGCGCCGTGGCCGATCAGCGCGACGTCGATCGGCGGGCTCACGGTTTCTCGGACACCGGCGGGCCGGCGAAGCGCTTGGCGTAGGGGCCGACCGCGTCCATGTCGATCTCGACCACGGCGGGCCCCTCGACCGCGAGCGCGCGGGCGAAGGCGGCGGCGAAGGCCTCGGGCGCGCTCACCCGCTCGTGCGCGAGGCCGATCGAGGCGGCGAGCGCGCCGAAGTCGGGGGTCACCAGATCGGCGTAGGCGCGCCGGCCGCCGTACTGGGCGTCCTGGATGTTGCGGATCACGCCGTAGCCCTTGTCGTTCATCAGGACGAGCGCGATGTCGGCCTTCTCCTGCACCGCGGTCGCCAGCTCGCCGAGGCCGAGCGCCAGCCCGCCGTCGCCGACCAGCGCCACCGTCTTGCGGTCCTGGGCGCCGCCGGAAACGCCGATCGCCGCGCCGATCGCCATGGCGAGGCCCTGGCCGATGCCGCCGCCCAGCGGATGCACGCCCTGGCGCGGCTCGGCGAGATCGACGTAGCGGTTGCCCCAGGTGCTGTTCGAGACGGTGATGTCGCGCACCCAGGGCGCGCCCGCCGGCATGGCGGCGCGGAGGTCGTCGATGATGCGCGCGTAGGGCCCGAAGCCGTCGCGCAGGTCCCCGACCGCCGCGGCCTTGGCGGCGGCGAGGTCGGCTGCGAAGGCGGCATCGATTGCGGGAGCGTTGCCGAGGCGCGCAATCAGCCCGCCGAGCGCCAGCGCCGCGTCGCCCTCGACGAAGAGCGCGTTGTCGTAGGAGAGGCCGTCCTTGGCTGGATCGGCGTCGATGCGGGCGAGGGGCCTGGGCAGCGCCAGCACGTTCTTCAGCGTCTCGTTGCCGCGCAGGCGCGTGCCCACGGCGACCATCAGATCGGCGCTTTGGTAGAAGTCCGCCACCGGGCGCACCGCGTTGAAGGCGCCGAGGCTCATCGGATGATCCTCGGGCACGACGCCGCGGCCGTTGACGCTGGTGACGATGCCGACGCCCATCTCGGCGAGCTGGCGCGCCTGCGCCGCCGCGCCGCGCGCGCCGCCGCCGAACCAGAAGAGCGGGCGCCTGGCCGCGCGGACCATCGCGGCCAGCCGGTCGAGCGCGGCGGCGTCGGGGACCGGCGGCTCGATGGCGGGCGCGGCGAGCGACGCCGGCATCGCGACCTCGCTTCCCTGGACGTCGATGGGGATCTCGACGCTCACCGGTCCGGTGGGCGCGGTGAGCGCGGTCTCCACCGCCTCGCGCAGGGTCTCGAGCGCCGCCTCGGGCCGGGCGATGCGGAAGACCTTCTTGGAGATCGCCCGCAGCATGGTCGGCTGGTCGGGCGCCTCGTGGATATAGCCGCGGCCCTGGTCGAGGAAGCCGGTCTCGATCTGGCCGGTCAGGTGGAGGACCGGCGAGCCCGCGGTCAGCGCCTCGACGAGGCTGCCGGCGGCGTTGCCGGCGGCGACGCCGGTCGAGGTCACGCCGACGCCGAGCCGGCCGGTCACCCGGGCGCAGGCGTCGGCCATGTTGAGCGCCCCCGCCTCGCCGCGCGCCGGCACGAAGCGGATGCGTCCGCGCCGGGCGATCGCATCGAGGATCGGCATGTTGTGGATCGAGATGACGCCGAAGGCGGCGGTAACCCCGCAGGCCTCCAGGAAGGCCGCGACCAGCTCGCCCACGGTGACCGTGGTGGTGGCGCCGCTCGCGGCGGCTTTGGGTTGCTCGTTCATGGCTACTGGGGTTTTCGGTGCGTTGTCCGTTGTGCTGGGGCTAGAGCATTTTCCGATCGTTTGGCATCACCGGCCCGCTCCCCCGCCCGGCCACCCAATGGCAGTATCCTGTGGGTGGCCGGGCGGGGGAGCGGGCCGGCGCCGATTCCGCGTGAGCGGAATATGCTCTAGTCGGCTTTCATCCTTCGACAAGCGCAGGATGAGGTCTCTCTTTGACATACGATAAGGCCCTCATGCTGAGCTTGTCGAAGCACGGGGGCCGACGCCGCCCACCTGGGTCTCACCGTTTGCCGCCACGCTCCACTGCCCTTCAGCCGCGGTAGCCCGGGTCGGGCCGGCCGGCCATCGACTTGCGGATCTCCGGCGAGGGCGGCCCGGCGGTGCCCCAGCGGTCCATCAGATGCGGCACGCGCTTCCAGACCTGGGGCTCGTGCGTCGCCTCGTCGATCTGCGCCACCTCGCAGGTGTATTCGATGACGAAGTCGTTGGGGTCGCGGAAATAGGCGAAGACGTTGTTGCCCGGCCCGTGCCGCCCGACGCCCCAGGCCACCGGTACTTCGGCCGCCTTCAGCCGGCCGATGCCGCGCATCTGGTCGTCGAGCGAGGGCATCTCGAAGGCGATGTGGTTGAGCGAGGCGTGCTCGGCGCGGTTGAAGGCGATCGAATGGTGGTCGCTGTTGCAGCGGATGAAGACCATCTGGTCCTCCGACCAGTCGCTGACGCGGAAGCCCAGCGCGCGCTCGTAGAAGGCGAGGCTGGTCTCGAGCTGCGGCGTGTTGAGCACGACATGGGTGATCTTGCGCGGCGCCGCCGGCCGGTCGGGCGCGTCGGGGTAGCGGTCGACGCCGGCGGAGATGCGCAGTAGCCGCTTGTCGGGGTCGACGACCGCAAAGCCGATGCCGCCGCCGGGGCTCGCGTTGCGGCCGATCGGCTGGGCGATGCTTACGCCGTCGGCGGCCAGCCGGTCGTGGAGCTCGCGCAGGCGTGCCTCGTCGGGCACGGCAAGGTCGATCTGCACGATGCCGCGGGTCTCGCGGTCGTGCAGCGAGAGGATGTGGTGCTCGGGCCCGCTGCCGCGCAGATAGACCGCGCCGGGCTCGCAGTGGACGGTCTCCAGCCCCCAGCTCTCGGTGTAGAAGCCTTCCGCCCGGGTGAGCGCCGGTCCGCCGAGGCCGAGGCCGCGCAATCGGGTCACCCCTTCCTGGCGCGTGACGCCTGGTGCGTTCATGGTCGTGCTCCCGTCACGCCGAGCGCCGCTCGCCGCGGTGGCCCAGCCATTCGGAGATGGCCGCCGCCGTCTCGACCACGGCGTCGCGGATCCAGGTCTCCAGATCGTCGCCGCTCAGGGTCGATTCCGGCGTGGTGATGTTGATCGCCGCGGTGACCGCGCCCTCGGCGTCGAAGACCGGCGCGGCGACGCTGGCGATGCCGCGCTCGAAGCTCGAGCGGCTGAGCACGTAGCCGCGCGAGCGGTCGCGGGCGAGCTGGGCGGCGAGATCGTCGAGGTTGGTCGCCGTGGCCGCGCTGAAGGCTTCCAGCGGCCGGTCCTTGAAGCGCGCGCGCACGTCTTCCGGCGAGAGCTGGCAGAGGATGGCGCGGCCCATCGAGGTCGCGTGCGCGGGCAGGCGCGAGCCGATCTGGATGCGGCTGGTCAGCGCCTTCCGGTCGGCGTGGCGCGCGACATAGACGATCTCCGCGCCGTCGAGCAGCGCCAGGTGGGCCGAGCACTGCGTGCGGTCGCGCAGGGCGACCAGGTGCGGCTGGGCGATGTCGACGATCTCGATCGAATCGAGGAAGGCGAAGCCGAGCCCGAGCACGCGGGGGCCGAGACGGTAGGACTTGTCGCTGCCGTCGCGCGCCAGGTAGCCGAGATCGGCCAGCGTATAGGCGATGCGAAAGGCCGAGGAGCGCGTCAGGCCCACCGCGCGCGCGAGGTCGGCCAGCGAGAGCCGCGGCCGCTCGGCGGTGAAGGCGGCGAGCATGGCCAGGCCGCGCACCAGGCCCGGCACCATGTAGCGCTCGTCGCCGCCGCCCGACTGCGAACTGGCATTGGCGGCGGGTGTCGGGGGTGTGCTTTCGGGCGGGGCGGTCATGCGGCGGCGCGCTCCTGGCTGGTAAGGAAGTCCTCGAGCAGCGCGTTGAAGCGCTCGGGCGCCTCGGCGTAGGGCAGGTGGCCGAGCCCGTCGAGCAGCACGAAGCGGCCGTTCGCGAGCGCCGCGGCGACGCGGCGGCCTCCCTCCGGCGGGGTGACGGTGTCTTCCGATCCCGTGACGACCAGCGCCGGTGCGTCGCAGCCCTTCAGGTCTTCGAGCAGGTTCCCTTGCGAGAGCGTGCGCGCGGCCTGGGCGTAGCCGTCGGGGCGGACCTGGCGCATCACGCCGCGCACCGCTTCCAGCACCTCTTCGCTCGCGTCGGGGCCGACGAGCTTGGCCGCGCGCGCCTCGGCCATCTTGGCGGGACCGTCGTTGTAGACGCCGTCGAGGCGCATCTTGAGGGATTTCTCGCGGGTCTCGGGATCGGCCTCGCCGTGGCCGATGGCGGGATCGGAGAGCAGGAGCGAGCGCACGCGCGCGCGGTGGCGCCCGGCGACGGCGCCGGCGAAGAGCGAGCCCAGCGAGTTGCCGACGAGATGCGCGCGCTCGATGCCGAGCGCGTCGAGGAAGGCCGCGAAGGCGTCGGCATAGGCGGCGCTGCCGGGGCACTCGCCGGCGAGGTCGCCCGAGCCGCCATAGCCCGGCGCGTCCCAGGCGATCGCCCGCCAGCGCACGCCGAAATGACCGAGCTGCGCGCCCCAGGCGGCCGAGCCCGAGCCGATGCCGTGCAGGAAGACGACGGCGTCGCCGGTTCCGGCCTCGCGGTAGCCGATGGCGAGCCCGCCGGCGTCGATCTGTTGCAGTGGGAAATCGCTCATGGCTCCAAACCTCAGTTGAAGACGAAGCCGCCGTTGACCGGCAGCAGCTGGCCGGTGACGAAGGCGGCGGCGTCCGACAGCAGGTAGACGACCGAGCCGACCACGTCGCCGGGGTCCTGGGCGCGGGACATGGCGCGGCCCTCGATGTAGTGGTCGTGGCGCTCCCTGGGCACGGTCTCGGTGGCCTCGACGCGGGTGAGGCCGGGGGCGACGGCGTTGACGGCGATGTTGTCGGGGCCGAGCTCGCGGGCGAGCGAACGGGTCATGGCGATCACCGCGCCCTTGCTGGAGACGTAGTGCAGCAGCTTGGGCGCCCCCCAGAGCGGGGTGTCGGAGGCGATGTTGACGATGCGCGCGCCGCTCCGCCCCTTGCGCAGCAGCGGCGCGCAGGCCTTCACCGCGAGCCAGGGCCCGCGCACGTTCACCTGCATCACCCGGTCCCAGGTCTCGATGTCGATCTCCTCGAAGGTCTTGCCGCCGATGCCGGTGGCGATGGCGGCGTTGTTGACCAGCCCGTCGATGCGCCCGCAGCGCGCCGCGACGGTCTCGGCCATCGCCGCCACGCTCGCCGGGTCGCCGAGGTCGAGCGGCACGAAGAGCGCCCGGTAGCCGGCTTCGTCCAGCGCGGCCGCGGTGTCGCGGCCCCAGGTCTCGTTGATCTCGGCGACCACGACCAGCTCCGCGCCCGCTTCCGCGCAGGCTTCGGCGAAGGCGCGGCCGAGCCCGCGCCCCGCGCCGGTCACCACGATCACCTTGCCGTCGAGCGCGCCCATCGCCGTTCACTCACCCTTTTCGAGGCGCCAGTCGTGTTCGGAGACGTCGACCACCACGCCGTTCACGTCCTTGATCTTGGTCTCGACCTCGACCCCCGGCACGTCGGGGAGCGTCATGAAGTAATGGCCGCCGTTCGCCTCGATGCGTTGCATGGTCTCGTCGAGGTCGTCGACCACGAAGCCGAAGTGATGCACGCCCGCCCAGTCGGGACCGTTGAGCATCGAGGCCTGGCCCTCCGGGAACTTGAGAAGGGTCAGGTTCACCACGCCGTCGGACAGCATGACCGTGTCGCCGATCCCGCTCTCCGACTGATAGACGCGGCGCAGATCGAACACCGCCTCGTAGAAGGCCGCGGCGGTCTCCAGGTCGGGCACCTGCATCGCGATGTGGCGCAGCTTGGCCATGGGACGCTTGGCTCCTGTTGGCCTACTTTTTCCGGGGCCGCTTGATCTTGGCGAGCGGGTGGTCGGGCGGATACGTCGGCGTGACCGGCGTCGGCGTGCCGAGCATCACGCACATCAGCGCCTCCTCCTGGCCGTCGTTCAGGAGGCCGCGATAGAGCCCCGGCGGCACCGAGACCAGGTCGCGCTCCTTCAGCACGGTCTCGAAGCGCTCGCCGTCCTGCTCGACGAAGAGGCGGATGCGTCCGCGCAGCATGAAGAAGACCTCCTCGACGTCGTCGTGGACGTGCAGCGGCCCCTCGCAGCCGGCCGGCAGCACCATGGTCGAGAAGGTGAAGTGCTCGGCGGGCACGGTGTTGCTGTCCGAGCCCACGCCGGTGGCGCCGGTGCCCATGTAGCGCATCTGCGCGCGCCGGTACTTGGGGTCGTGGTCGGCCTGGAACTTGAGCGCGTCCCAGTCGTAGCGGCGCGTCTCGTAGCGCGCGATCCGGCTCTCCACCCAGTCGCCGAGGCTCAGGTCGTCCGGCTTGCCGCCGGCGGTTCGGTCTTGCTTGAGGGCGGTCTGTGCGCTCATGGTCGGATGTCTCCTTGGGTTGGTCGCGAAGCTGTCCGGATGGCACGCTACTCGGCGGCCGCGCGTTCGCCGTCGTGCGCCGCCAGCGCCTCGAGCTGGGCCTTGGCCTCGCGCTCCAGGAGGCGGCGGATGCGCGCCATGCCGGTGTCGTGCTGGTAGAGGAATTCGCGGTCGCGCGCGTCGGGGCTCATGTTCTCCAGGACCACGCGGTCCTGCTCGAGCACGTCCCAGTGCAGGCTTTCCAGGCGGTTGCGGTACATGAAGCGCCAGACGTCGCGCTGCCAGCCCGAGACCTTGCGGTTGCGCCAGAAATAGACCTGGCAGGTCTCCTCGTCGACCGGGGTGACGCAGCCGACGATGCCGAACAGCCCGCCGGGCCCGGCCGACTTGCGGTAGGGGATGGCCAGACGCATGAAGACCGCGCCGGTCTCGCGGAACTCGACCCAGTCGAAGTTGACGTCGCGCTGGCCTTCCTTCTCGAAGACCAGCCCGTCGTCGATCTTGGCGATCCGCATCCGCGCCTGCTTGTCGCCTTCCGCCATCGAGTGCGAGCGCGCGTGCAGATAGGCGCCGTGCATCGGGTCCATGACGTTGTCGATCGCGTAGCGGTAGCTGCACTTCCAGATCGCGGTGCACAGCATCGTCGCGTAATTGTCGGTGTCGGCGAGCTCTTGCGGCAGCACGAGGTCGACCGGCTCGGGATGCGCGGCGTCGCCGAAATAGGCGAAGATGGCGCCCTCGATCTCGCGCACGGCGAAGCTCCGGACCGCCTTGGTGCCCTCCAGCGGGCAGCCCTCGACGGCGGGAACGGTCTTGACCTCGCCGTCGCCGCCGACCTCGACGCCGTGATACCAGCAGGCCAGCCGGTCGCCGAGGTTCCAGCCGAGCGAGAGCCGGGCACCGCGATGCGGGCAGCGGTCCTCCAGGGCGCGCGGGCCGCCGTCGGCGTCGCGCCAGATCACGATGTTCTGGCCCAGGCGGGTCACGCCGATCGGCCGGGCGCCGACCTGCCAGCTGGGGGCGATCGGATACCAGCGATTGCGCAGGCCCTGATTGACCAGCTTGTCGACGGCCTCGGCGGTGATGACGCTCATGACGAACCTCGTTCGATAGTCAGATCCGCATCGACACGTCGCCGAAGTCGCGCTTGGGCATGTAGCGCAGCACGCGGCGCTCGGCGAGGATGACGAGCGCATAGGCGATGATGCCGATGAGGGTGAGGAGGATGATCGCGGCGAAGACGGCGCCGGTGTTGCCCTGGCCCTCGCCCTGGACCAGCAGGTAGCCGAGCCCGGTGTTGCCGCCGACGAACTCGCCGACGGTGACGCCGATGACGGCGAGGGTCGAGCCGATGCGCAGGCCCGAGAACAGCGAGGGCATCGAGGCCGGGAACTCGATCTTCCAGAAGATCTGCCAGCGGCTCGCCTTGAAGGAGCGGGCGAGGTTGATCAAGGCCGGGTCGACCGTGCGCACCGAGGTCAGCACGTTGATCAGGATCGGGAAGAAGACGATGAGGACGGCGACCAGGATCTTCGGCGTGATGTTGTAGCCGAACCAGAGGATGAAGAGCGGCGCGAAGGCGACCTTGGGCGCGATCTGGAGCGCCAGGATGTAGGGCGAGATGACGACCTCGGTGGTCGGCGACATGCCGAGCAGGTAGCCGATCACCGCACCCAGCAGGCAGCCGAGCACGAAGCCGACGAGCACCTCGAAGCAGGTGATGCCGGCATGATAGACGAGCTCGCTGTTGTAATAGAGATGGACGCCCTCGCTGACCACCAGGGAGAGCCGCGGGATGTTGTAGGGGGCGATGCCGAGCAGCACCGGGCCCCATTCCCAGCCGGCGAGGAAGGCCGCCAGGAGCAGCAGGCTGAGCCAGGTCTCGCGGCGGTTGAGGCGGATGCCGAGGCGCGCCGCGGCGGATGTCGGCGCGGGGCCGCGCTCGACGGTGGCGGCGGCGCAGCAGGTCGCCGCCGCGCAGTTCCGCTCGGCCTCCGGGCGCGGCTGCGCCGGCGCGAGCGCCGCGGATTGCCGGGCCGCCGTCACGCCGCCTCGATGTCGTCGCCGATGTGCAAGAGGCCCATCAGCCGGGAGATGTAGTCCGCCATCTTCATGTGGCTGCGCCGCGCGATCGGCTTGTCGCGGTCGGGCATCTCGACGGCGATCTCCTCGATGATGCGCCCCGGGCGCGCCGACATCACCAGCACGCGGTCGGACAGCGCCACCGCCTCGACGAGGTCGTGGGTGATAAGGAAGGCGGTCTTGCCCTCGTCCTTCAGCGTGCGCGCGAGGTCGGTCTGCAGGACCATCTTGGTCTGCGCGTCGAGCGCCGAGAAGGGCTCGTCGAGCAGCAGCACGTCGGGATCCATCGCCATGGTGCGCGCGAGTGCGGCGCGCTGGCGCATGCCGCCGGAAAGCTGGTGGGGATAGGCGTTGGCGAACTCGCCCAGGTGATACTTGTCGATCAGCTCGAGCGCGACGGAGCGGCGGCTGTCCTTGGCCACGCCCTGGATCTCCTGGCCCAGCTCGACGTTGTCGCGGATCGTCCGCCAGGGCAGCAGCAGGTCCTTCTGCAGCATGAAGGCGACGTGCGAGTTGGGCCCGTCGACCTCCTCGCCGTCGACCAGCACGGTGCCCGCGCTCGGCATGTCGAGCCCGGAGCCGAGGTTGAGCAGCGTGCTCTTGCCGCAGCCGCTGGGCCCGATCAGCGAGACCACCTCGCCCTCGGCCAGCGCCAGCGAGACGTCGGTGACCGCGGTGATCACCGGCTCGCGGCCGTCGCCGGCGCTGCGGTTGCCGAAACGCTTGGTGACCTGGCGGAACTCCAGGCGCGGGATGCTCATGACGCGCCGCCCGCCACGCCGTCTTCCACGGTGTGGCCGTCGCCGAGCCGCTTCATCGCCGCCTGGAACGAGGCTTCGGTCCAGGGCTCGCCGTCGGGAGCGGCGGGGCCGCTCTCGTTCAAGCCCGCGACGATGGCGTCGAGGTCGTAGATCTCCCGGCTGAACAGCGCCTCCAGCGCGTCGCCCAGGGCATTCTCGTACTCGCTCGGCGGGGCCGGGCGGGTCTGCCAGCGGATCAGCTGCGGCGCCGCGTAGGTCTCGATCGAGCTGGCGTCGCCCTTGTTGGCGCCGCCGCGCACGGAGCCGCCGGCCAGTGGGGCGTCGCCCTGCGCCGCCGCGGCGTCGAGATGCGCCCGGAGATGAGGATTGAAGTCTGGCACGCCCGCCCCCTTCCGCTGCCGGCCGTCCCTGACGTCGGGATCAGGCCTCGGGTATGGTTCGTTTCGTGTGTATGGCTTGTTTCGCGCAGATCTTTCGTTCAGTCAGGTTTTTCGTTTAGTATACGAAACGAGCGTTGTTATTTGAAACACTTTAGCAGGGCGCTGCGCGGAAATCAAGGGGGGCGGGCAGCGCCGGCGCGGGAGCGCCGCCGGCGGGGCGTTCAGGGCAGCTTCACGAAGACCTCGCCGCCCTCGACCTTGACCTCGTAGCAGGCGATGTCGTCCTCGGCCGGCGGGGCGAGGCATTTGCCGGTCTTGATGTCGAACCTGGCGGCGTGCAGCGGGCACTCGACCTGGCCGTCCTCGACGAAGCCGTCGCTCAGCAGCGCGAAGGCGTGGGGGCAGACGTTCTCGGTCGCCAGGACCTCGTCGCCGACCTTGAAGAGCGCGATCAACTTGTCGCCCACCTCGGCCGCCATCGGCTCGTCCTCGTCGATGTCGCCGGCGCTCGCGACCTTGTGCCATTCCTCCGCCATCGCTCTCCCCGCTTGATGTCCCGTCGGTTGCGTGCGGGCGATTATAGGTGGCGGGCCCGGCCGGTAAACAGCAGCGCGCCCGGCCTCGCGGAGGCCGCCCGCGGGCCGCCGGCCCGGCGTCGGGACCGCTGCCGAGGCCATTGCCAGGACCGTTGCCAATACCGTTGATCCGATCGGCCGGGTTTGCTAGGTAGTCTTAAATAAGAACAAGTGTTTTGTCCATCAAACTCACAATGGAACACGCGGCGCGAGACCCGGCTTCGCGGATCGGCGCCGATGCGATAATGTCGGCGCAGGCGTAAGGGTCGCGCCACCAGACCGGGTCGGCCGCGAAGCGGGAAAGCACGCCGGGCGACGCGAAACACGGGCGAAAGGGAGAGTCTCAGCATGGGTAATCGACGGACGACGACAGTGGCGCGCCAGGCGCTCGCGGGGGCCGCGGGCGCGGCGCTCGCCATCGCGCTCGGCACGGCTTCGGCAGGTGCGGCGGAGAAGGTGACGTATCTCTTCCCGGCGCCGCCGATCCTGCCGGCCTTCGGACCGATCCAGCTCGCCAAGGGCAAGGGCTATTACAAGGCCGAGGGCCTCGACGTCACCTTCCAGCGCGGCAAGGGCGGCGTCGACGTCGCCAAGCAGGTCGGCGCCGGCAACGCGCATCTCGGCGGCGGCCTCGCCGACGGGCCGATCATCGTGCGCGCCCAGGGCATCCCGGTGCGCTCGGTGGCCTCCTTCGGCGGCCGCGGCTTCATGCAGCTCGTGGTGCGCGCCGACAGCGGCATCAAGACGCCCAAGGACCTCAAGGGCAAGACGATCTCGGTCATGTCCTACCAGGACACGACCTTCTTCGCGCTGCGCGGCATGCTCGCCAGCCAGGGCCTCACGCTCAAGGACGTCAAGGCGATCGCGGTCGGCCCGCGCAACGTGCCGACCATGGTGATCCAGAATAAGGCCGTGGCCTGCGCCTGCGTGCCCGACTGGATCCCGCCCTTCCACGCCGCCAAGGTGAAGGTCAACATCATCCGCTCGGAGGAGTACTTCCCCCACATGGCCCAGGCGATCCTGGCCTCCGACGCGATCATCAAGAAGAACCCCAAGATGGTCGCCGCCTTCGTCCGCGCCTCCTTGAAGGGCATGAAGGACATCATGGACAATCCCAAGGCGGCGGCGGCCGACTTCGCCAAGTTCGTGCCCGCCTGGAAGGGCAAGGAAGGCTACGTCACGGGCGTCTTCACCTACTACGCCCAGCTCGTCTATCCCAGCGACAAGAAGATGGGCGAGATCAACGTCGAGCGCCTGACCAAGCTGCAGGACTTCTACGTCGCGCAGGGCATCGTGCGGAAGAAGGTGCCGGTGAGCGAGCTCTACACCAACGAATTCATCAAGTAGCGGGTCCCAACCCGGCCAGCACGGAAGCCCCGGCCATCGCGCCGGGGTTTCTTTTTGGCGGTCGTCGCCCGTTGCGACGCGACCCTGGCCAACCCGGGCGCCAGCGCGCAGGTCGCTTCAATGATATCTTTGCGCCTGCAAATCTGGTACAACGCACGGAACTGCACGATGCGCGGCGGGGCGTTTTCGTGACCGATCTCTCCCGTGCTATGGGGCGGGGGTGGTTGCGACACCGCAATGACCATGCGACGCCTGCCCGCCGGCAGGCGGCAAATGGCGAATGTTCGCATGCACCTATTTGACTGGTGACGGCGAAGTCCGACCCTAGAAGCGCCAAGACTCTCTTCGTCAGTTTGACTGCCGTTTGGTCGAACCAAACCGGACGGTTTGCGACCGAGAGGTCTATCCTGGCCGACCGGAACGCTCGAACGAGCGAGGGGTCATGCCCAATGACATCGACGCGCTGGCGGAGATGATGGCCGGTTACGGCATTCTCATCGCGGCGCTGGTTGCCGCGATGGAGCGGTCGGACGGAAACATCAGACCGGACTTGACCGAGATTCTGATGGAATTCGTCTCCCACCGCACCGACATGCCCGAGGATTCGCCGGAGATGCTGGCAACGCACAATCTCCTGCGGTTCCTGCGCAGCACCCGACGGGGACCGAGCGCCCTCGTTCACTGATCCCCGATGATCGGGATCGAGGGCACGATTGGCCGCCAACGTCGCGGCCGGCCGGCCGCGCTGTGCCCGCCGCCGCTCAGAACGGCACCGAGATCGTCTCCAGCACGCCCCCGGCATCGACCAGGTCGACGCGCTTCCAGGCGATGCGCCAGCCGCCGCCCGCCCGGCGCAGGCAGTGGCGAACGGTGCCGCCGTGGACGCGCTGCTCGCCCAGGCGGTGTTCCAGCATCACGAAGGTCGAGCGCACGACGACCTCCTTGCCGGCCTTGTCGCCGCTCTCCAGGGCGGTGCCGCTGAGCACGCGCACGGTGGCGACCGGCGGCGACATGGCGTGCGCATTGCCCTCGGCGAGGCGGCGCACCCGGGCCTCCATCAGCATCCGGTCGTCGTAGAAGATCGAGACCTCGCTCAGCGGGTCCGACTGCTCGGGCCGGTGCGGCGCCCAGTAGTAGGCGTCCTCCGCATAGAGCGCGAGCCAATCCTCGTAGCGCGCCTCGTCGAGCAGGCGCGCCTCCTCCAGCACCAGCGCGCGGGCCGCGGCCAGCGCCTCGGGGGCGATCGTCGCCGAGGGCTTGCGCGCCGCGGCTTTCATCTCGCCCGGCATTCAGGCGCCCGGCGCGGCGGCGCCGGCGTCGACCATGTAGCCGAGCCAGGCCTTGAACTGGTTGCGGATGTGGATCTCGCTGGTGCCGTGGTCGCCGTGGTGGCCGCCGCGCGTGTCGTCGACGTCGCGGCCCTCGCCGCGGCCGAGGTGCAGCCACTGCGTCCCCTCGCTCTCCAACCCGTCGCGGATGCGCCGGTAGATCTCCAGATCGTCGGTCAGGATCGCCGAGGCGGGCGAGTTGATCGCGTTGGCGAAGCGCACGGTGTCGTGGAACATCGCCTCGGGCGCGCCCTTCAGGCGGAAGGAGTAGATGTGGACCTCGGTCTTGTCGGGCGCGATCGGCAGGATCACGCGGAGCTGGCGGAAGGACGACATGAAGGTGAGGTTGGGGTAGACGATGGTGTTGAAGCGGCTGACGCCGAGGATCTCGCGCGCGCGGGTCTCGCCGCGGGCCGCCTCCAGGGCGCCGCGGTACGCCACGAAGACCGGATCGTCGGAGGCCGCCAGCAGGCGCTCGTCGTCGTGGTAGTCGCCCATGTAGGAATGGCCGCCGTCGTAGGCCCAGACGCCGACCTTGTCCCAGATCTTCGAGAGCACGCCGTTCTGCGTCATCTGCCGCACCGCGATCTCGCCGGCGCCGTCGGTGGGCGCGTCCATGCGCTGCCTGGCGGCGGTGTCGATCGAGGAGGCGTGCACGAAGGCCGGGTGCATCAGGTCGTTGACGTTTTCGATGTAGAGCTTCCAGTTGCCGTCGTAGTAGTGCTTGAAGACGCCGCCGGCGACCTCGATCTCGCCGCCGGGCGCGCGGTCGACCATGTCGTCGAAGGAGGTGGTGATGTCGCCCAGCCACTCTTCGAGCGCCGGCCCCTCCGCGCTCAAGCTGGCGAAGACGAAGCCGCGATAGCTCGACTGGCGCGCCACCGGCTTCAGCCCGAGCTGGCCGCGCTCCTTCTCGAAGCGCTCGTCGTAGCCCTCCTGGCGCGGCACGCCGGTCAGCGCGCCGTCGGTGGCGTAGGTCCAGCCGTGGTAGCCGCACTGGAAGTCCCGGGCGTTGCCCTTTTCGGCGGGGCAGACCAGCGCCCCGCGATGGGCGCAGCGGTTGTGCAGGACGCGGACCTTGCCGTCGCGGTGGCGGACCATGAGGACGGGCTGGCGGCCGAGCCGGGTGGTGGCGAAGTCGCCGGGCTTGGGCACCTGGCTCTCGTGGCCGACGAAGAGCCAGGCGGCGCCGAACAGTCGCTGCAGCTCGAGCTCGAAGATCGCCGGATCAGTATAGACGCTGCGATGCACCCGGTCGGGCTGGACGAGCGCCGCGGGATCGGGCGCGGGTCGCTTGGCGAGGGGCCGGTTCATCCTTTCGGTCTCCTTCGATGTCGCGGAACGCCGTGCGTGGACCGGGAGCGAATCTGGCACGCGTGGGGCACGGCGTAAAGTCGAGCGATCGGCCGCGCCGCCGCTCAGGCGCGGGTCAGCGTGGCGAGGTCGCCGGGCCGGATCGCCCAGGGCGGCAGCTCGCCCGGGGGCGCATTCCGCCCGGCGTCCCTGGCGGGAAAGCCCTTAAGGACCAGATGGTCGCCGAAGCGCGCGCCCTGGCGCACCAGCGCGCCCGCCTTGACCAGGCAGCCGGCGCCGAGTTGGGCGTTGTCGCAGACGATCGCCGCCGGCTCGACCACCGTGCCCTCGCCGATGCGGCAGCCGTGGATCATCGCGCCGGGGCCGATCACCACCCCGTCGGCCAGCTCCAGCGTGTTGTCGGGCAGCAGGTGGAGGACGGCGTTCTCCAGGATCTGGACGTCGGCGCCGATGCGCACCGGCCCGTGGCTGTCGCCGATGATGCGCACGCCCGCGCCGACGATGCTGCGCGGCCCGATCCGGACGTCGCCGGTGATCTCCGCCGTGTCGAAGAGCACCGCGTCGGGGGCGATCTCGGGGGTCTTGTCTCTGTATCGGTAGATCTGCGCCATGGTGTGTCCTGCTGCTTGGTGCGCCGATATGGGCTCGCGGTAGGTTTCGGTGGGAGCGTCGGGCAGGGCGAGGTCGCCGCCGCGGAGCGCCGTCAGCCGGGCGATGTCGGCCTCGCCGGCGCCGCGGATCACCCGGCCGGGGCGGCCGACGACCACGGCGTTGTCGGGCACGCGCATGCCCTCGGGGATCAGCGTGCCCTCGCCGGTGAAGACGCGGTCGCCCAGCGCCGCGCCCGGCATGACGACGGTGGCGTTGCCGATCTCGCAGAGGTCGCCCACCGCCGCGCCGATCACCCGCGCCAGGTGGCCGAAGACGGTGCGCCGGCCGATGCGCACGGGCATCCCGGCGCGCCCGACGACGACGCCGGTCTCCAGCAGCGCCGAGCCCGCGCCGATGGCGACCGCGCCGTCCGCCGCGCGCACCGCGGCGCCTTGGGCGAGGTAGGCGCCCGGGCCGATCGCGATGGCGCCGGTCACCGTTGCCGAAGCGGCAATGCGCGCGCCGCCGTGGCTGCGCCGCTCGTCGTGGTCGGGTTGCTCGAAGGCCATCGCCGGGTCCGCCGTTGCCCACGACGCATTGATAGCATGGGGCGCCGCCGCGGCGATCACCGTGCGCGATGCCAAAGTAGTTGACTAAGGCAACTAAATTGGCTGAAATGGCGATGTCTCCGGCCGAGCGACGGCGATCCCATGGCACAGACCACCCAGGCGTCCGCATCCGAACGCATCGAGGCGGTGCGGCGCTTCAACCGCTTTTATACGCGCCGCATCGGGGTGCTGCGCGAGGGGCTGCTCGACAGCCCCTTCTCGCTCACCCAGGCGCGCGTGCTGTACGAGCTGGCACATCGGCCCGGGGTGACGGCCAGCGCCCTCGGCGCCGATCTGGGCCTCGATGCGGGGTATCTGAGCCGGCTCCTGCGCGGGCTCCGGGAGCAGCGGCTGGTGACCGAGGCGCGCTCGGCGGAGGACGGCCGCCGGCGGCTGCTGCGCCTAACGCGGGCGGGCGAGGCGGCCTTCGCGACCCTCAACGCCCGCTCACGCGAGGAGATCGGCGCCATGCTGGAGGCGCTCGCGCCGCGCGACCGCGCCCGGCTGGCGGCGGCGATGGAGACCGTCGCGGCGACGCTGGGCGCCAAGCCCGGGACCGGGCGGCCCTTCATCCTGCGCTCGCACCGGCCGGGCGACATCGGCTGGGTGATCCACCGCCACGGCGCCCTCTATGCCCAGGAATACGGCTGGGACGAGACGTTCGATGCATTGGTGGCGCGCGTCGCCGCCGAGTTCATCGAGACCTTCGACGAGGCGCGCGAGCGCTGCTGGATGGCGGAGATGGACGGCGCCATCGTCGGCTCGGTCTTCCTGGTGCGGCACACGGATACCGTCGCCAAGCTGCGCCTGCTGCTGGTCGAGCCCGCCGCGCGCGGCCACGGGCTGGGGCGGCGGCTGGTCGAGGAATGCATCGGCTTCGCGCGGTCGGCCGGCTACGCGACGATCACGCTGTGGACCAACGACATCCTGCACGCGGCGCGGCGCATCTACGAGACGCTGGGGTTCGTGCTGGTCGAGGAGGCGCCGCACCACAGCTTCGGCCAGGACCTGGTCGGGCAGACCTGGGAGCTCGAATTGGATGAGGACGGGGCGTAGCGGCGCCGCCGAAGGCGTTTTTTAGATCGGGTCGCAATTGGGCCGGATCGAAAATCGATCCGGCCCGAATGCGTGAATCCGATCTGACTATTTGATAATTGAGCAGATTCACGTGATTAGGCCGAATCAGGAAGTGATTCGACCTAATCACGACCTGCTCTAGTCCTCCGCCACCACGTCGAAGGCGATGGTCACCCGGCGCTGCTCGGACTTGAAGGGCACGGTGGCGTGATAGTAGTAGCCGGGGAAGAGGATCATCAGCCCCTCCTGTGGCTGGATCTCCCTCGTCTCGTGCGGCGCGGAGAGCGGCATCGCCTCGGGCGGCCGGCCGAGCTGGAACCAGCCCGCCTTGCTCGCCTCGTCGGCCACGACCTCGGGGAGCTGCGGGTAGTAGCTGCCGCCCAGGTAGCCCTCGAGGTGGAGGTGCGGGACGAGGTTTCCCTCGCCTTCGAGGACCACGCCCCAGGCGGTGAGGCGCCAGCGTGCCGGCCAATGTGCGAGGAAGGGATGGTCGGCGGGCGCGCTCACGGTGGCGCGGTAGTCGGCGATCGCCTCCAGGATCAGCGTCTCGAGCGTGGCCATCGGGCCCATGTCGCCGTCGAGCAGCTCCTCGGTGATCCACAGGCTCGGATGGTGGTAGGTCGGGTCGTCCGCGGGCGGCACTTTCAGGGTCGGGTGGTTGCGGACATGCGCGACCAGCGCCGCGTTGAAGTCCGCCAGGCTGTCGTGGCCGGGGATCTCCTCGTAGCGCCGGGTCCGCACCAGGCGCTCGAAATCGAGCCAGTAGCGCAGGCGCTCCTTGTCGCCGAGCTCGTTGAGCGCGACGCAGTGGTACGACATCGCCGCGACGTTGCCCGGCAGCGCCGCGAGCCAGGCCGCCGCGGCCCCGGCGGCGCCGGCCGCGTCGCCCTTGGCGAGCAGCGTGTCGGTGAGGTTGTTGTGTGCCTCGTTCCAGTCGGGCCGCGCCGCCAGCACCGCGCGGTAGGCGGCCTCGGCCTCGTCGAAACGCCCGAGATGATGCAGCGCCAGGCCGAGGTTGCGCCGGCTGTCGGCGGCCTCGGGCGCGAGCTCGAGCGTGCGCGCATAGGCCTCCGCGGCCTCGGCGTGCCGGCCGAGCGCCACCAGCGCGTTGCCGAGGTTGTGATGCGCGGGGGCGAGGTCGGGCTTGATCGCGAGCGCGCCGTGGTAGGCGCCGGCCGCCGCCTCGCTCTCGCCGAGCTGCTGCAGCGCGCGGCCGAGGTTGTAATGCGCCTCGAAGAACCTGGGCTCCTGCTGCACCGCCGCGCGGTAGTGCTCGGCCGCCGCCTCCGCGTCGCCCAGGCGCAGCGCCGCCATGCCGGCGAAGGCGTGGACGTCGGCGCGCCGGGGCTGGGCGGCCAGGATCTGCCGGGCGACGGTGAGCGCTTCGGCGAGCCGCCCGGCGTTGAGCAGCGCGCCCGCCTGTTGCTGCAGGGCGACGATCTCCCGCGGCGGCAGGCCGCCCGTCGATCTTCGTCGTCGCGACACTGGCCCCTCCCGGACGGCGCGGCGCTGCGGATCGGATACCGGGCGGACCCTAGTGGTCCGATCCTGACAAAAGATACCCATTTCTATGGGTACCATTTGTCAGGTGAATCGGCCCACCAGATATATACTTTCTAGTGGTATTCAGCTTCCAACAAAAGGTTCCTAGCGGGAACCTTTTGTTGGAACCATACCACTAGCGAAATTGCGGAGGCTTGCAAACGCCGGGCGATTGAACCCGGTGGCGCCGCCGTGCCAAGCTTCCGCCCGCCATGCCCGAGCTGCCCGACATCGCCGCCTATATCGAGGCCCTCGAACGCCGCGTCACCGGCGCGCCGCTGACCGGCGTGCGCCTGGCCAGCCCCTTCCTGCTGCGCACGGTCGCCCCGCCGCTCGCCGACTTCTCCGGCAAGCGCGTCACCGGCCTGCGGCGCATCGGCAAGCGCATCGCCCTCGGCTTCGAGGACGACCTCTGGCTGGTGCTGCACCTGATGATCGCCGGCCGGCTCCACTGGAAGGCCGCCGGGGCGGCGATCCCCGGCGGCAAGCGCGGCCTCGCCGCCTTCGACTTCGCCGCGGGCGCGCTGATCCTGACCGAGGCGGGCTCCAGGAAGCGCGCCTCGCTGCACGCCGTCGCGGGCGCGGCGGGGTTGGCGGCGCACGACCCGGGCGGGCTCGAGCTCTTCGAGGTGAGCCTCGACGACTTCGTCGCGCGGCTCACCCGCGCGAACCACACGCTCAAGCGCGCGCTCACCGACCCGCGGCTCTTCAGCGGCATCGGCAACGCCTATTCCGACGAGATCCTGCTGCACGCCAAGCTCTCGCCGGTGGCGATGACGCGGAAGCTCGATCGCGACGAGATCGCCCGGCTCTTCAAGACCGCCAAGGCGACGCTCCGCCTCTGGTGCCGGAGGCTCAGCGAGGAGGCGGAGGCAGGATTCCCGGAGAAGGTGACGGCCTTCCGCCCGGAGATGGCGGCGCACGGCAAGTTCGGCGCGCCGTGTCCGGTTTGCCGCACGAAGATCCAGCGTATCCGCTACGCCACCAACGAGACCAACTACTGCCCGCAGTGTCAGACCGGCGGCCGCTTGCTCGCCGACCGCGCGCTCTCGCGCCTGCTGAAGAAGGATTGGCCGCGCCGCCCGGAGGAGCTGGAGGAGCTGCGCGGCGGCCCCAAATAAGAAACGGCCGGACCCGCTTGCGCGTGGCCCGGCCGCTTGGTCCCGGCGTTTCCTCGAAGCGCTAGACGACGCGGATGACGACGTTCCGCTGGCCGTGGCGCTTGACCAGGGCGTAAAGCTTGGCGGCGTTGCCGGGCGCCAGGCGGACGCAGCCGTGCGAGGCCGGCCGGCCGAGGCGGCTCACCGCGCCGGTGCCGTGGATGGCGTGGCCGCGGCTCGTGAAGAAGATCGAGTACGGCATCTTCGCCATGTTGTACTTGCGCGAATAGTGCATCCGGGCCATGCGGAGCGCCCGGAAGCTGCCCCGCGGCGTGGCGTGGCCGCGCTTGCCGGTGGAGACGCGGAAGACGTGGCGGGTAACGCCGCCGACGCGGACGGTCATGCGCTGGCTGCGCTTGTGGATGGTGATGACGACCTTGCCCGATTTGGCGCCGTCGTAGCGGTTGTGGGCCTGCGCGGCGCCGGCCAGAAGCATCAGCGCGGCGACGGCCGAGGCGAGCACTGCGAGCGCTCGCGAGACGGGAGAGGTGAGGGTGGGCATGTGGGGGCTCCTCGATGATCGGGTTGCGGCGATATCGCCGTGAGTTGCCCCGACCCTAGCCGCGCGCGCACGGGGGCGCAGTGACGCGGGTCACTAGATCGGGTCGCATTTGGGCCGGATCAAAAATTGATCCGGCCCAAATGCGTGAATCCGATCTAACTATTTGATAATAGAGCAGATTCACGTGACTAGGTCGAATCAGGAAGTGATTCGACCTAATCACGACCTGCTCTAGAGCTTGAATTTCCCGAAGTTTTTGCCGCCGGAAGCCGGGGCGGCGCGAGGTTAGCGCGTCAGCACCGCCCGGCAGGCCTTTGGCAGGGGCGGTTTCCTGGGCGCCCGCGCGGCGGGCTTCGCCGGCTTGACCGGCGCGACGGTAACGCGCCTGAACCACCAGGCGAGCGCCGCCCCGCAGCCGTCGCCCGGCGGCACCGCGCGCTGGGGCCGGCAGGCCGGGCTGTCCTTGGGGCAGCGCAGGCGCACGTGCATGTGCGCGTCGTGGCCGTACCAGGGCACGACCTTGGCGAGCCAGCCCCGGTCGCCGGTGACCGTGCGGCAGAGCGCGCGCTTGATCACCGGGTTGACGAAGACGCGGTCGACCCGCGCGTCGAGGGCGGCGGCGCGGATCAGGCCGGTCTGGCGCGCCGTCCAGCGGCGCCGGTCGAGGGCTTTCCCGTCCCGGCTCAGCATCGAGACGTTGGGCGGCGCGGCGCGGTAGGTGCGCGTCAGCGCCGCGCGCCGCAGCGTCGACAGCCGGATGTCGGCGTCGAGGCCGGCCTGGTGGCTGGCGTGGCCGGTGGCGGGGCCGCCGCGCGGCTGGCCGAGATCGGCGATCAGCAGCACCTCGCCCGGACGCGCCACCCGCCGGGCGAAATCGGCAAGGAAGGCGATTAGGCTCGGATGGCCCCAGAAGCGGTTGCGCCGGGGCCGCAGCACCGCGTAGCCCGGCCCGTCCAGCGCCAACGCCCGGGCGCCCGCGATGCAGCCCTTGGCGTAGGAGCCGTGCACCCGCGCCGCGCCCGGCGCCGGCCCCGCGACCTTGGCCCAGCCGTTCCGCTCGGCCCGGGCGGGGCCGGGGAGGGCGGCCGCGGCGGCCAGCGCCAGCACGAGCGCCAGCGCGAGGCGCCCGCGCAAGGCCGAGGGACTGCCGATTGGATGGGTCGTGGCCATGGTGCTCCCGAATTTATGCGCGGTATTGAAGCGCGATTCGCGTTTAGAAATCACTGACATCCCCGCCGGCGGCCTCGCCGCGCGGAACCTGGGAACCGTAACGGTTCGGCGCTGGCGAAGGCCAGGGCGATGGGTTAGAAGGGGCCGCATACCAAGGGCCATCAGCATCCGCCCCGATCGATCGATCCCTCGCAAGTGACCTCGCAGCCATCCGCCTCACGTCCCGACACGCCCGCGCGCGCGCCCGGCGACGCCCCGCTGCTGTCGCCCTTCCGCGGCCTGCGCCCGACGCGGGCGGCGGCGGCCGGCATCGTCGCACCCCCCTACGATGTGATGACCACCGACGAGGCGCGCCATTTCGCCCAGGGCCGCGAGTTCTGCTTCTTCAAGGTCTCGCGCCCGGAGATCGCCATGGCGCCGGGCAGCGACCCGCATAGCGTCGAAGCCTACGCCGTCGCCCGCGCGGCGCTGCGGCGCATGACCGAGGCGGGGGTGCTGCTGCGCGATCCCGATCCGGCCTTCTACGTCTACCGCATCGCCGACGGCGAGCACGTCCAGACCGGGCTCGCCGCGGCGGCGCCGGTGGCGGCCTACGAGACCGGCTTCATCCGCCGCCACGAGTTCACCCGGCCCGACCGCGAGCTCGACCGGGCGCACCAGATCGACGCGGTCAACGCCCAGACCGGCCCGGTGCTGGCGATCCACCGCCGCGCGCCGGCCTTCGAGGCGCTGCTCGAGGTGGCGACCGCGGCCGCCCCCGACTGCGACGTCACCGCCGACGGGGTGCGCCACACGGTCTGGGCGGTGACCGATCCCGAGGCCGTCGCCGCGATCGCCGCCGCCGCCGAGGCGCTCGACGCGCTCTACATCGCCGACGGCCACCACCGCAGCGCCGCCGCGGCGCGGGTGGCGGCGATGCGCCGCGAGGCCAATCGCGATCATCGGGGCGACGAGCCCTACAACGCCTTCCTCGTGGTGACCTTTCCCGACGACCAGGTGCGCGTGCTCGACTACAACCGTGTCGTCTACGACCTGAATCGGCTCTCGGTCGCGGCCTTCCTTGAGCAGGTGGGCGAGGCCTTCACCGTGACGCCGAGCGACGGCCCGGCGCGGCCGGCCGGCGTGCACGACTTCGGGCTCTATGTCGGCGGGGGCTGGTACCGCCTGGCCCTGAAGGAGCCGCCGCCGGCCGGGGCCGACGTGCTGGCGCGCCTCGACGTCACCCTGCTCGCCGACCGGCTGCTGGAGCCCGTCCTGGGGATCGGCGATCCGCGCGAGGACATGCGGGTCGATTTCGTCGGCGGCGCGCGCGGCCTCGAATGGCTGGAGCACCTGGTCGACGAAGGCCCGATGGCGGCCGCCTTCGCGCTCTACCCGACCCAGGTCGCGACCCTGCTCGAGGTCGCCGACGCCGGCGGCATCATGCCGCCCAAGTCGACCTGGTTCGAGCCCAAGCTGGCCGATGGGCTGATCTCCTATCCGCTCGACTGACGGCGGCGGCGGTCAGACGCCCGGCTGCCAGATCACCCCGGCGAACAGCAGCACGCCGACCAGGGTGATCGCCAGGCCGCCGACGATCTCGATGCCCCGGGACCAGCGCGAGGGCCGGTCGCTTTGGTGCGCGATGCCGGCCTCGACGGCGCGGCGGAACAGGATCGAGGCGACCGCCAGCACTGCCAGCATGCCCGCCATGCCGATCGAGATCGCCGCGACGATGATGGTGCCGGCGAGCAGGATGTCGTTGGCGATGGCGTAGATCATCACCAGCAGCGCCCCGGTGCAGGGCACCAGGCCGACGCTCAGCGACAGCAGCGTCATCTGCCGGCCGCCGGCCTTCACGGTCCCGCCTTGGCCCTGCCCAAGATCGTGCCCGTGCCCGTGCCCGTGCCCGTGGCCATGATCGTGGCCGGGATGATGGTGATGGCCGTGCGCGTCGACCTTGCCGAACGCGCGGCGGATCGCCTGGACCAGCATGTAGAGCCCGATGACCGCGATCAGCGCGTAGCTGAGCAGCCGCACGGTGCGGAGCTGGCCGGGCGCGCCGCCGAGGAAATGCCGCAGCGCCAGGTCGACCATGAAGACCGCGACGACCGCCGCGACGACATGGGTGACGGCGATCTGCAGGCCCATCCACAAGCCCTTCGAGACCTTCGCCCGGCGGGCCAGGAAGTAGGTGACGACCACGAACTTGCCGTGGCCCGGCCCCAGCGTGTGGACGGCGCCGTAGAGCAGGGCGAGCAGGATGCCGACGAGCAGCGGCGTCATCGACCTGCCCTCGCGGATCTCGGCCATGTGCTCGGCGATCGCGCGGTTGGCGCGGCGCTGCATGGCGTAGAGCCAGCGTGCGGCGTCGCCGAGCCAGGTCGTCTCGACCGCCGACCCTTGCGCCGGCGGGCCGGGTTTCGCGGCGCCGCCGGGCGCCGGCGTTCCGGTCAGCGGGTTGCGGGCCGGCCCCGGCTTGGCGGTGTCGCCGGCGGCGGGCTTGCCGGTGAAGGGGTTCTCCGCCGCGCCCGCGGGAACCGCCGCGGGGCTGGCGAAGGCGATGCTCAGGAGGACGAGAAGGGCGGCGAGGCGCACGCTGGGCTCCGGGCTCGGTTCGGCGCCTGGGCTACGATCCGGCGCAGCGGAGCGTGGCGATATTCGGGAATATGATGCCGTTGTAGAACGGGTTCTTCTTGTCCACGGCGATGGCGTGGTTGCAGCCGGCGCTGCCGGCGCCGGTCATGGCGATGGGCGACTTCTCGTCGAACTGGATCTCGATGTAGTAGGTCTCGTCGTAGACGCCGAAGCCGAAGCGGGTCTTCAGCGGGTCGACCGGCTTGTCGAGCAGCACGGTGAACTCGTAGACCAGCTTGCCCCCGACGAAGGACGGCTTGAAGCCCGTCACCCGGCTCACCTTGGCCGGCGCGCCGTCGAGGCGGAGGTGGGTGAAATAGCTGTAGTTCTTGAGGTTCGAGAAAGCATTGGCCTTGAGGTCGGCGACCTCGGCCTTGTCGAAGCGCTTGTTCTTGTCCTTGTCGTGCTCGCCCATCACCAGGGTGGTGAACAGGGGATCGAAGGTCCAGCGCATGCGGATCGCGGTGATGTTGCCTTTGTCGAAGATCAGCTTCGCCTTGGCGTCGATCCAGACATGCGGATGCGCGCCCGCCGCGCTCGCCGCGGCCAGCGCCGCGACGCCGAACAGCAATGCCAATGCCCGCTTCCACATCGCCTCGCGCTCCCTCGTCGTCGGATCCGACCGTCAGGCCAGCGGCGGTTTGCGGCCGCATTGTGCCTCAAGCGTGTTCGACGGTCTACCGCGATCACCAGACCTTCATCGTGCCTGCGGGCGGTCAAGGCCGGGTTAACGGCGGGCGCTTAGCCATTCGATTGTTGCCTCTCAATCGTTGCCCTTGAGGCAGCCGACCAGGCTCGTGGAGAGCCGCCGCATCAGGGTGAAATAGGCCTCCGGCCCCGGCGCGAGGCGCGCGCCCAGCGGGTCGAGGGTCGCCGCGCGGGCGCCGCTGCCCTCGATGACGGTGGCGACCAGGCTCGGCCGGAACTGCGGCTCGGCGAAGACGCAGCGCGCGCCGCGCGCCCCGATGACCTTGCGGATCTCGGCCAGCCGCCGCGCGCCCGGCGTGCGTCCCGGGTCGAGGGTGATCGCCCCGGCGGCGCGAAGGCGGTAGCGGCGCTCGAAATACTGGAAGGCGTCGTGGAAGACGATGAAAGGTGCGCCGCGCACGGGCGCCAGCGCGCCGTCGAGCTCGCGGTCGAGGGTGTCGAGCTTCGCGGCGAGCCTGGCGCCGTTGGCGCGGTAGGCGGCGGCGTTGCCCGGGTCGGCCCGGGCGAGCGCGGCGACGATCGACGCGGTCATCGCCTTGGCGTTGCGCGGGTCGAGCCAGACATGGGCGTCGTGCCCATTCTCTTCGCCGTGCTTTTCGGCATGCCCGTCCTTTTCGCTATCGTGTTCGCCCCAGACGCCGCCCTCGCGCTGCTTCAGCACCGTCACGCCCTTGGCTTCGATGAGCTCGATCTTGCGCGCCCGGCGGGCCAGCGTCTTCAGCGGCCGCTCCAGGAAGCGCTCCATGTCCTCGCCGATCCAGAAGACCAGCCGGGCCGAGGCGAGCGCCCGCGCGTCGGACGGCTTGAGCGCGTAGGCATGTGGCGAGGCGCCGCCTTTCAGCAACAGGGTGGGGCTGCCGACGCCGGCCATGACCCCGGCTACCAGCGAATGCACCGGCGTGATCGAGGCCACGACCTTCGGCGGCTCGGCGGCGCTCGCCCCTCCGGCCATGAGGTCGGCCAGCGCCACCGTCACGGCCCAAAGGCGCAGAATCCCTGGCATACCCGTTCCTCCTCACCGAAGCCGGCGCGTCCCGCCCGGCCGTTTGTTTTTCGAACCGAAACGCTATATCATAACGTCTAAGAGATAATGTTATACTATAACGCTTGCTGTCAAGCGCGCCGGTCGGGGTTACGTTGATCGGGGGCGGGCAGGGCGGCGATGGCGGACCGGGCGACACGCCGGTTCGATAGACTTGAACGAGAGCGAAATGGCCGGACACGGGATGAACCACGACCAAAGGCCCACCCACGACCACGGGCCCGTCCACGACCACGAACAATGCATCGACGACGCCCTCGACGCCGCCGCCGAGATCTGCGCGCGGCGCGGGGCGCGGCTCACCGTGCTCCGGCGCCGGGTGCTCGAACTGGTCTGGGCCGGCCACGAATCGGTCAAGGCCTACGACCTGCTGGCCCGGCTCGGGTCCGGCGCCAAGCCGCCGACGATCTACCGCGCGCTCGACTTCCTGGTGGCGCACGGCCTGGTCCACAAGCTGGAGAGCCTGAACGCCTATGTCGGCTGCCCGCGCCCGCGGACGGCGCACGAGGGGCAGTTCCTGATCTGCGACACCTGCGGCACGGTCGACGAGCTCGACGCGCCCGAGCTCAACAGCCAGCTCGTCGAGCGCGCCGCCAGCGCCGGATTCGCGCCCCAGCGCCAGACCGTCGAGGTGCACGGGCTCTGCGCCGCCTGCGGGAGCGGCCGCTGATGGGCGGCGACGGCGGAAGCGACGCGGCGGCGCCGCTGATCGCGGCCTCGGGCGTCGGCGTGCGGCGCGACGGCAAGACGCTGCTCGAGCAGATCGATATCGAGGTGGCGCCGGGCGAGGTCGTCACCCTCATCGGCCCCAACGGCGCCGGCAAGACGACGCTGATCCGCGTGCTGCTGGGCGTGCTGGCGGCGGACAGCGGGACGGTGCGGCGGCGCGAGGGCCTGCGCATCGGCTACGTGCCCCAGCGTTTCACGGCCGATCCGGTGCTGCCGATGACGGTGACGCGGTTCCTCACCATGGGCTCGGCGCGGCCGCCGGCCGGCGCGCTCGAGCGCACCCTGGAGGAGACCGGCATCGCCGCGCTCAGCGGGGCGCCGCTCCACGCGCTCTCCGGCGGCGAGCTGCAGCGCGCGGTGCTGGCCCGGGCGCTGCTGCGCCGGCCCGAGCTTTTGATCCTCGACGAGCCGGTGCAGGGGGTCGACTTCTCCGGCCAACTCGACCTCTACGACCTGGTCGGCCGGCTCAGGCGCGACCACGGCTGCGGCGTGCTGATGGTCTCGCACGACCTCCACGTGGTCATGCGCGCGACCGACCGCGTCGTCTGCATCAACCGCCATCTCTGCTGCGCCGGCCAGCCCGAGGCCGTCTCCCGGCATCCCGAATACGTCTCGCTCTTCGGGCCGCGCGCCGGCGAGCTCGCGGTCTACACCCACGAGCACGACCACGCGCACGACCTGGCCGGCCACGTCGTGCCGGCCGGCGAGGGCGGCCACGAGCACGTCGATCACCCGCACCCGCATGAGCACGAGAAGGGCGCGGGCGATGGCTGAGAGCTTCGTGCTGCGGGCGCTCATCGGCGGCATCGGCATCGCCCTGGTGGCGGGGCCGCTCGGCTGCTTCGTGGTGTGGCGGCGGATGGCCTATTTCGGCGCCTCGATCGCCCATGGCGCGCTGCTCGGCGTGGCGCTCGGCCTGCTGTTCGGGCTCGGCCTCACGCCGGCGGTGCTGGCGGTCTCGGTGCTGCTGGCGGTGCTGCTCGTCCTGTTGCAGCGCCAGCGCCTGCTCGCCACCGACACGCTGCTCGGCATCGTGGCGCACGCGGCGCTCGCCTTCGGCCTGATCGCGCTGGCGCTGATGGAGGGCGTGCGGGTCGACCTGATGGCCTATCTCTTCGGTGACGTGCTCTCGATCGGGTGGAGCGACGTCGCCTGGATCTACGCCGGCGGCGGGCTGGCGCTGGCCGCCTTGGCCCATGTCTGGACGCCGCTGCTGGCGGCGACGCTGAGCGAGGAGCTGGCCCGCGCCGAGGGCCAGCCCGTGGCCAGGGCGCGCGTGGTCCTGATGCTGCTGATCGCCCTCGTGGTGGCGATCGCCATGAAGATCGTCGGCGTGCTGCTGATCGTCTCGCTGCTGATCATCCCCGCCGCCGCGGCGCGCGGCTTCGCGCGCACGCCCGAGGCGATGGCGGTGCTGGCGGCGGTCCTGGGCGTGCTCGCGGTCATTGGCGGTCTCGCCGCCTCGCTGGCCTGGGACTGGCCGGCCGGCCCGGCGATCGTCGCCGCGGCGACGCTGCTCTTCCTGGTCAGCCTGGCCGCGACCGGCGGACGGCGGATCGTGGGGCGCGGTTAGCCGCCGCGTTCACCGGGGATGTTGAGCCCTGGGGGGATGTTGAGCCTTGGGGGGATGTTGAGCCTTGGGGCGCCGCCGTGCGTCCTTCGAGGCCGCCTTCGGCGGCACCTTGTATTAAGAGCGACCCGCGGAAGTGTCGTAAGATGACCTCTGCGGTCGCGGAGGGGAGCCCGAGTGCACCTAGGGTTCTCAAGCCCGCGCCTGAGCACGGCGCCCCCTCCGCTGGTTCTGTGATCCCGAACGGTCGCAATGGCCGCATTGCGAGCCCGCAGTGCAAGGACGGGAGAGGAGCCTGATGTTCGTCGGCATCGATGTCTCGAAGGATGGATGACGGGCAAGACCATGCCGGCCCGGCTCGTCCTTCGAGGCCCGCTGGCGCGGGCACCTCAGGATGAGCCTCCGTATCTTGTGATTGTGAGATATGGGGCGGTGGCGATCGAGGTGCTGCTAGAGCAGGTCGTGATCAGGTCGAATCACTTCCTGATGCGACCCGATCTGGGCCCGGCCCGCCCTCAAGACGTTTTCTTCTTGTCCAGCAGGTCCTTGAGCTGGATGCGCAGGTGGCTGAGGTTGGTCGCCGGCAGCTTGAAGGCGCGGCCCTTGACCCGCGCCGCCAGCGCGGAGATCTCGGTCCTGGCCACCGCCTCGGTCCTGATCTCCATCTTCTCGTGCGCCTTGCCCTTGGGCGCGATCGCGCCCTCGCCGTCGTAGGCGAATGCGAAGCTGACCCAGAACTCGTCCTTCTTGACCTCGGCCACCCGCGCCGTGACGACGATGCCGTCGTAGGTGCGGATCTCGGCGGTCGCGACGGTCTGTTTCGTCCAGTCGATCTTGGCGGCGTCGCGCACGTCCTCGAGCTGCAGCTTGTCGAGCGCGCCGGCGAGCGCGCTGATGGTGCCGTCCTTCTTGGCCTCCATGCCGTCGGGCAGCGGATCGGTGGTGATCTCGAGCGCCGCGCCCGGCTTAGGCCGGGCCACCGCCACCGTCTTGCCGTCCTTGCCCGACACGGCGAGGAGCCGCACCCGGGTCTTGCGGATGTCGACGAGGTCCTTGTCGAGCCAGTTCGTCGGGTCGTGGTCGATCGAGAGGTCGCCCGCGGCCTTCCAGGCGCGCTTCTCGCCGGGCTTGCGGTAATAGACCGTGCCGGGTCCGAAGCGGCCGCGCGCGGTCTTGCCGATCAGCAGCTTGGCGAGCGTCTTGCCCTTCGCCCCGGTCACCGTCACGAGCTGGGCCGAGGAGTCCTTGTGGGACAGGTCGCGCAACTGGAGGCGCTCGTAGAGATCCGGGCGGTCGGTCTTGGCTTCCGCCACCTTCATGCCGGCGAGCCCGACCAGGAGCTGCTTCACCTTGTCGGGATCGACGCTGTAGCCGCCGCGCTCCTTGAGGCGCCAGCCGTCCTTGCCCCGCGTCACGGTCAGGGTGTCCTTCTTGCGCGCGATCGTGATGGCGTGGACGTCGTTGATCTCCTTGGCGAGATCGGGCGCGACCAGCGCGCCGCTGCCGGCGACCTTGGCGAGCCGGTCGGCGGGCTGCACCGCGATCGCCGCCGCAACGGCGAGCCCGGTGACGCCGGCGAGGATCAGGAAGCTGCGGTTGCGCATGGGGGCGTGTCCTCCTCAGCCTTCGGCCACGGCGAAGCGCCGGCGCCGGCGGCGCCGCCGCACCAGGCCCAGGACGGCGGCCAGGATCGCGATCGCCAGCGGCACCGCGGCGATGGTTTGGAACTGGATGCGCCGCTCCAGCCGGTCGATGTCGCTGCGCATGGCGTGCTGGACCGCGCGAAGGTCGGCGCGGGTCTTGATGATCTCGACCCGGAACTGCTCGATCGCCTTGACCTGGGCGGCCGACAGGATGGCTTCGCCGGCCTTGTCGGTCTTGCTCTGCATCTCGGTCAGCTTCTTGCGCGTCTCGGAGAGCTTCTTGAGCAGTCCCTGCTCCTTGGCGCGCAGGCGCTGGCTCGCCTTCTGCTGGATCTCCTGCACCAGGGTGAAGGGCCGCGCGGCCTGGCCGCGGCTGCGCAGGCCGATGAGGCCCTTGCGGCCCGCCAGGTTGTCGACCGCGTTGACGATGAAGGCGCCGTTGTCGGCGGCGGCGACCGCGACCTGGCGGCCGTAGACGTTCTGCTGGGTGATCCAGAACTTGTCGTCCATCAGATCGGTGTCGGCGATGACGATGACGTTGATCGGCCCCGCCGACTTGGCGAGATGCTTGGGCTTGGCGGGCTTCTTCTCGGCCGGTTTGGCGCCGGTCGTGCCGGCGTCCTTGGGCTTCGCCTTGTCGTCCTTCTTCGCGGGCGCCTTGGCCTTGTCGTCCTTCTTCTCAGGCTTCTTCTTCTCCGGCGGGGGGCCGTCGGGGAAGGCGCTGTCGGCTTGGCCGCGCAGCCGCGCCGCCAGCACCAGCACCTCGCCGCCGGGCTTAAAGTCGGCGACGAGCTGGGGCAGGTTGGGGCGGAAGCGCAGCTTGTTGGCGTCGATCTGCATCGCCTGCGGCGTGGTGATCAGGAGCGGGGTCATGGTGACCTTGCTCTTGGTCTTCTCGTCGCGGAGGATCGCGCCGGGCGAGGCGACGTAGAGCCGGCGGAGCTCGGCGGTGACGATGTCCTCGCGGTTGATGTTGCGCTCGGTGAGCGCCATCCAGGCGAGGTGCTCGACCACGCTGGCGCCGCGCCCTTCGGGGCCCGGGAACTGGACCCGGACCGCGGTGGTCGGATCGCCGACCACCTTGTTGGGCGCCACCTTGATGCCCCAGGGCTCCATCACCTTGGGCAGGCTGGAGCCGGTGTCGAGGTTCAGCATGCTGAAGCGGCCGCCCTGCGCCGAGGTCTCGGCGTGGGGGTCGACGAAGAAGATCGCCTTGCCGCCGCGCATCACGAACTGGTCGATGGCGTAGAGCGTCTGCGGCGAGGGGTTCTTGGGGTGCACCACCAGCAGCACGTCGATGTCCTTTTCGATCTCCTTCGCGGCGGTGCTCACCTGGCGCATGCTGAAGCGCTCGCTGAGCTGGGACAGCAGAACCCAGGGCGTGCCCCACATGCCGCGCCGCGCCGCCGGATGCGAGAGGCGCAGGTTCGACATCAGGCCGATCACCTTCTGCTTGGGGTTGGCGAGTCGCTCGATCAGCCGCGTCACGTCGTACTCCAGGAAGGCCTCGCGGTTGGGATGGAAGAAGGCGACGGTCAGCTCGTCGTCGGTGCTGTTGCTGCCGACCAGGCCGAAATAGCCCTTCTCGTCGGAGCGGTTGCTGAGCGGAACCGCCTGCAGGCCGGCGCGGACCGCCTCGTCCTCGGTGGTGGAGAACGACTCCGGGTTCAGGATCTCCAGGCGGATCTTGTCGCCGGCGATGCCGCGGTAGCGTTCCAGCAGCTCGCGCACCCGGGTGATGTAGGGCAGGAAGCTGGGCGCGGCCTCGCCGAGCTTGCGCGAGTAGTAGAGCTTGAGCGTGATCGGCTCGTCGATCGAGGTCAGCACCCGGCGCGTGCTGTCGGAGAGCGAGAACAGCCGGTCCTCGGTCAGGTCGAGCGCAGCACCGCGCGACAGGCTGCCGGTGAGGGCGTTGACCGCGACCAGCAGGACGACCAGCAGGACGAGGCTGGCGACGGCGATGGTGCGGCGTCCGGCGACGCCGGTCTCCGCGGCGGTCTCCGGCAGTTTCTTCGGCGATTTCGGATCGGCGGCTTTGCTGTCGGCCATCGCGTCGGCTACTCCGCTTTTTCGAGATCGAGGACGATCGAGTTGGCGATCAGAAAGAGCACGATCACCGAGCCGAAGAACACCAGGTCGCGCAGCTCGATGACGCCCTTGGAAATGGCGTTGAAATGGGTGAGGAAGCTGAGCCCGCCGACCGTGTCGGCGATCGACTGGGGCGCCCAGCCGGAGAGGAAGGTGAGCACGAACTGGGTGCCGCTCAAGGTGAAGATGAGGCAGACCGCGGCGGAGACCACGAAGGCGATCACCTGGTTCTTGGTCCAGGCCGAGAAGCAGGCGCCGATCGCGAGGTAGCCGCCGGCCATCAGGAAGCTGCCGAAATAGCCCGCCAGGATGGCGCCGTTGTCGGGATCGCCCAGGTAGTTGACGACGATCCAGATCGGAAAGGTGAGCGCGAGCGCCACGCCGGCGAAGGCCCAGGCGGCCAGGAACTTGCCGATCACCGCCTGGGGCAGCGAGATCGGCAGGGTGAACAGGAGCTCGATGGTGCCGCTGCGCCGCTCCTCGGCCCAGAGCCGCATGGCGATCGCCGGCACCAGGAAGAGGTAGAGCCAGGGGTGGAAGACGAAGAAGGCCTGGAGGTCGGCCTGCTCGCGGCCGAAGAAGTTGCCGACGAAGTAGTTGAGCGCGCCGGCGACGGCGAGGAAGAC
>Ga0302046_10000317_pt1 | contig 50909 bp, 34 predicted proteins | sample RVTome_11_FD_200261 | JGI IMG/M metagenome (GOLD analysis project Ga0302046, IMG submission 200261) | Soil microbial communities from uranium-contaminated site in the Upper Colorado River Basin, Wyoming, United States - RVT147D111 (version 2) ...
GGCCGCGGCGAGCTGCCGCGCGAGCTCCGCGGCCCACGGGTCGAGCGAGCCGTCCCCGCCCTCGACGTACAGCGGATCGCCGCCCGCGCGCGCCACGAGGTCGCCCGCCAGCTCGCCGCCCGCGATCGGACCCAGCGCCTCGAAGCGCGTCTCGAACTGCCACGCCGGTCCGACGAGCACGAGCGCCGCCGTCGTCGTGACGAGCTTCATGTTCGATGCCGGCGTCAGCGAGCGATCGGCCTGGATCGCGACCCAGGTCGCCGCGCTCTCGAGACCCTGCACGCACACGGCGATCGAGACGCTGCGCGCGTCGGCGCGCCCTTCGCTGAGGCGCCGCGCGCGCTCGACCGCGTTCGCGAGGATCGTCTCGATCTCCTTGCGCAGCCGCGCGCGGTCGGGCCTCGGCGCGGGCGCGAAGCCCGAGGTCGCCGCCGGGGGCACCGCGGGGGCCGGCGCGAACGCGCGCGAGACCCCCGCCGTGGCGCTCGAGGCGCCTGCCGTGACGGGCTCGTCCCCCGAGCGCAGCACCAGGACCAGGGCCGCGAGCGCGAGCAGGTGGGCGAGCGCGAGCAGGGTCAGTCGTGCGGCGGGGCGGGACGCCCGTCGTCGTTCGCCAGGATCCATGCGGTGGTGAACGCCAGTCGCGCCGTGTTGGCCACCTTCTGCATGTCCACCAGGTCGGGGGTGTCCATCCAGGTGTGGTACTCCTTGTTGACGGCGATCGGCATGTCCTCCATGAAGAAGATCGAGGGGATGCCCGCTTCGTGGAACGAGTACTGATCCGAGCGCTGGAAGAGCCCCGGGTCGTCGTCGAACTCGAGCTTGGAGATCCCGGTCTTGGCGATGCGCTTGGCGCGCTTGACGGCCTCGGCCATGTCGGGGTTCGGGCCGCCGCCGAGGAGCGTGACGACGCTCGCCTTGCCGCGGCCGATCATGTCGAGGTTGATCATGCCCGCCACCTTCCCCGCCGGGACGGGCAGGTCCTCGACGAAGCGCCGCGAGCCAATCAGGCCGTCCTCCTCCGACGCGAACGCGACCACGAGCACCGAGCGCCGCGGCGCGGCTTCCCGCAGCGCCCTGGCGATGGCGAGCAGGGCTGCCGTCCCCGATGCGTTGTCGTCCGCGCCCAGCCCGATGCGGCCGCGCACGCCGACGCCGATGTGGTCGTAGTGCGCGCCGACGACCACGTACTCGGCGGCGAGAGCGGCGTCGCTGCCGGGCACGAGCCCGACGACGTTGTGGACCACGACGCCGCCGGCCTCGGTCGCGCCGCGGAACGACACCTGGCGCGCGACCGCGTCCTTGACGAGCGTCGGGCGCGCGCTCCTGTCCAGCTTCTCCAGGAGCTTTTCGGCGTCCTGGCCAAGGAGCGCGGTCGCGCACTCCATGCTGATCTCGAGCGCCGGCACGACCTCGCGCTGGCGCTCCGGCCGGCTGCCCTGGAAGAACGCGAGCGTGTAGCGGAAGCCCAGGCGCGGGTGCGCGTCGCCCTCGACCGGCGGCGCCGTGCGCCGGACGATCAGCGCCCCGCGCGCCCGCTGCTCGTGGAGCAGGTGCAGCTTGCGCCACAGCGAGGCCTCGTCGGTCACCTCCTCGCCGTCGAACTTCTTCGCGTGCTCCGGCTCGCCCTCGAAGACCAGGGCCACCTTGTCGGCGACGTCGAGCCGCTTGAAGTCGTCGTACTTCTCGGTCTTGCTGGAGATCGCGAAGCCGGCGAAGACGAGCTCGCCGCGCACGTCGCCGTCGCAGCCGCGCAGCGGGACGAAGTCCTCGCCGTACGCGAACTCGCGCGCGGGCTCGCCCTCGACCAGGAGCTCGAGCGAGCACGCGTCGGGCACGGGGCGCGTGAACTGGAAGCCCTCGCGCCCGCCGCCGGGCAGCTCGCCGATGCGGTAGGGCCAGAGGAACGTGCCGTCCGCCTCGCCGGCCTGCGACCACGCCGGCATGGGCGCCTGCGACTCCGCTGCCCAGCGCTCGGCGCACCGGGGAGCGTAGACGAGCCCCGCCTCGGCGAAGCGCTCGCAGAGGTACTGCGCGGCGCGGTCGAGGCCGGTGCTGGGCGAGTCGCGGCCCTCGAGCGCCCGCGATGCGAGGTAGCGCACGTGGACCTCGATCTCGTCGGTCTCGATCTTCTCGAGCGCCGCCTCGACGACGGCCTCGTCGGTCCCCTCCGTCGCGACCGCGGCGGGCGGCGCCGCGAACAGCAGCGGCAGGAGAGCGAGGGAAAGGTGGGCCATCGGGAACGCCTTTCGGTGGAGGCACCAATGTAGCGGTCGGCGGGTCGAGGCCCGAGGGGTTACCCGCATCGAACCCGCGCGGGAGCGCACCGGGCAGACGGGGTACACTCGGGGAGCGCTCGCTGCCATGCTCCTCCCCCGCCTCCTCCTGGCGCTCCTCCCCGGCGCGCTCGCGACGTCTCCGGCCCTCGCCCAGACCCGGGTGTACGAGCTGCGCGGGGCCATGCCGGGCGACTCGCTCGGCTTCGCCGTGGACGGCGCGGGCGACGTCGACGCCGACGGCTACGACGACCTGATCGTCGGCGCCTTCGGCGTGGGCACCTTCGGGGCGCCCGAGGGCGCGGCGTTCGTCTTCTCGGGGCGCGACGGCTCGCAGCTCCTGCGCGTCGACGGCGCCGGCCCCTCCGAGTCCTGCGGGTTCTCGGTCAGCGGCGCGGGCGACGCCGACGCCGACGGCTGCGCGGACGTGCTCGTCGGCTGCCCGTTCGGCGCGACCGGAACGGGCTACGCGCTCCTGATCTCGGGCCGCGACGGGAGCCTCTTGCGGCGCTTCGACGGCGAGGCTGCCGGCGACTACTTCGGCATCTCGCTGGACGGCGCGGGCGACGTCGACGCCGACGGGTACGACGACGTCGTCGTCGCCGCCCACCAGCACGACGCGACGGGCCTCAACGCCGGCAAGGTGCGCGTCTTCTCCGGCCGTGACGGGTCGATCCTGCACGAGCTCTTCGGGAGCGCCCCGGAGGAGGAGTTCGGCAAGTCGTGCGCGGGCGCCGGCGACGTCGACGCCGACGGCTACGCCGACCTCGTCGTCGGCGCCTGGTTCGCGGGCGCCGGCGGCTCGCGCGCCGGCCGCGCTTGCGTCTTCTCCGGACGCGACGGGAGCGTGCTGCACACCTTCGACGGCGACGCGCCATTCATCAATCTCGGCCGCGCCGTGGCGGGCGCCGGCGACGTCGACGCCGACGGCTACGCCGACCTCGTCGTCGGCGCGCACCAGGACGACGTCGGCGGACAGAACGCGGGCAGCGCGCGGGTGTACTCGGGGCGCGACGGCAGGCAGCTCTTCGTGTTCCGCGGCGCCGACGCCTGGGACCTCTTCGGACAGTCGGTGGCGGGCGCCGGGGACCTCGACGGCGACGGCTACGCCGACCTCGCCGTCGGCGCGAACTGGGACGACGACGCCGGCCCGAACGCCGGCACGGTGCGCGCCTTCTCGGGGCGCGACGGCAGCGAGCTCTTCACGTTGACGGGCCCGGCCCCGGGCGCGGAGCTCGGCTTCGCCGTCGCCGGCGCGGGCGACGTCAACGCCGACGGCACCCCGGACCTCGTCGCCGGCGCGTGGCTCGACGGTCCGGGCAGCGCCGGCGTGTACCTCGGGGGCTGTCCCGCGCCGCGCAGCTACTGCCGCGGCAAGCGCAACTCGGCCGGGTGCGTGCCGCGGGCCGTGTTCTCGGGGGCGCCGGTGCTCTCGATCGGCGCGGACGACTTCGCAGTCGGCGCCGAGGACGTCCTGAACCAGGAGACCGGCATCGTCTTCTGGGGCGCGGCGCGGGCGGAGAAGCCCTTCTTCGGGGGCACGCTGTGCGTCGAGGCGCCGCTCGTGCGCACGCCGCCGCGGTCCTCGGGCGGGTCGACTGCCGGGAGCGACTGCTCGGGCACGCTCGAGTTCCGGTTCACGCGCGCGTACATGAGCGCGGCGGGGATGGCCGCCGGGTCGAGCTACTTCGTGCAGTGCTGGATGCGCGACCGGGGGCTGGGCGACGGGGTGGGGCTCAGCGACGCGGTGGTGTTCGGCGTGTGCCCCTGAGCTGGAGAGCACGGCGCGCGCGGAGCCCCGGCTTCCTCATTCGTCCTCTCGCGAGGCCCGCTCCACCGCGAACCGCGCCCCGTCGCGCGCCAGCTCGATCGGCCCGGCGAACGTCCTGGCCGCGACGCGCCGCGCCTCCTCGGGGTCCGTCTCGGGGTAGAAGTGCGTCAGGACGAGGCGTCGCGCGCGGGCGTCGCGCGCGAGGCGTGCCGCCGAGGACGGGGTGAGGTGGTTGGGGACAGCCGCCTCGTCGGGGAAGGAGCACTCGGCGACGAAGAGGTCCGTCTCGCGCGCCAGCTCGGCGACGGCGGGGTCCTCGCACGTGTCGCCGGTGTAGGTGACCGAGGCGCCGTCGGGAAGCTCGGCGCGCCAGGAAAGGCTCGTGTCGGTGTGGCGGTTGTGGACCCAGGAAAGGCGCAGGCCCGCGAGCTCGAGCCACTGCACGTGCGGCTCGGGCTCGACCTCGCGCACCGTCGCGTCGCGAAAGCGCGTCCAGCCGCCGAGCGCGCGCGCGCCGTCCTCGAGCCAGCGGCCGAGCCCGCGCGGGCCGACGAGCTCGATCGCCGGCACGCCCGCGAGGTTGGGGTTGGTGCGCGCGAACGCCAGCGCGAAGAGGTCGAGGCAGTGGTCGGGGTGGAAGTGCGAGAGCACGACGCGCGTGACGCGGGTCAGCTCGATGCCGAGCGCGCCGAGCGCGCGCACGGTGCCGGGGCCGCAGTCGAAGAGCGTCGCGGGCCCGTCCTCGGCCGCGCCCAGCGCGTACCCCGCGCAGCCGTACCCGGCGCGCGGCAGGATCGAGCCGGCGCCGATCACGGTCCAGGCGGGCGTGCGCGGTGCGCGGCTCACGGGCGCTCCGTGCGGGCGCCGCCGGAGCCGTCGCCGGAGCCGTCCCCGAAGCCCTCCGGGTGCCGGCGCATGAAGTTCCACGCGTCCGCCACGATGTCCTCGAGGCCGGGTCTGTGCGGCCCCCAGCCCAGGAGCTCGGCGGCACGCGAGCCGCCGCTCACGAGGCGCGGCGGGTCGCCGGGGCGACGTGCGACGCGGCGCGCGGGGATCGGGTGGCCGGTGACGCGGCGCGCCGTCTCGATCACCTCGAGCACCGAGAAGCCGCGGCCCGTGCCGAGGTTGCACGCGAGCTCGCGCTGGCCCGCGGCGAGCCGCGCGAGGGCGAGGTAGTGGGCGCGCGCGAGGTCCTCGACGTGGACGTAGTCGCGGATGCACGTCCCGTCGGGCGTGTCGTAGTCGTCGCCGAAGACGAGGATCTCCGCGCGCTTGCCCAGCGCCACCTGCAGCACGAGCGGGATCAGGTGCGTCTCGGGGTCGTGGTGCTCGCCGAGCCGGCCGTCGCGCGCCGCGCCGGCGGCGTTGAAGTAGCGCAGGGCGGCGCAGGACATGCCGTACGCGCGCGCGTAGTCCTGCATCATGTGCTCCATGTGCAGCTTCGTCCGCCCGTAGGGCGAGATCGGGGCCTGCGGGTGGGCCTCGGTCATCGGCACCTCGATCGGGTCGCCGTAGGTGGCGCAGCTCGAGGAGAAGACGATCCGCCGGCAGGCCGCCGCACGCATCGCCTCGAGCAGGTGCCAGGTGTGGACCACGTTCTCGCGGTAGTAGCGCGCCGGATGCTCGACCGACTCGCCGACGTAGCACTTGGCGGCGAAGTGCACGATGGCCACGGGGCCCACGTCGGCGAAGACCCGCGCGAGCGCCGCGCGGTCGGCGAGGCTGCCGGCGCGCAGCTCGACCTCGACCGCGGCGCGGTGGCCGGTCGAGAGGTCGTCGAAGACGACGGCGGGCACGCCTTCGGCGGCGAGCAGCCGGACGGTGTGGCTGCCGATGTAGCCCGCGCCCCCGACGACCAGGACCGGGCCGTCCAGCGCCGGGAGCGGCGGCCCGTCCGCGTCCAGTCGATCGTCCATCGGGCGCAGGATAGCGTCAGGCGCGGCCGGCGACCCGACGCGCCCCGAGCGCCTCGAGGTCGTCCCAGAACGAGGGCCAGGACTTGGCGACGCACCCGGGGTCGGCCACGCGCACGCCGGGCACGATCAGGCCGAGGAGCGCGAAGGCGAACGCCATGCGGTGGTCGCCCCTTGGATCGAACGGGGGATCGAACGGGGGATCGAACGGGGGATCGAACGGGGGATCGAACGGGGGATCGAACGGGGGATCGAACGGGGGCGCGCCTTCGTGCCGCGCCGCGCTCGCGCGCGGGCCGACGACGAGCGCGTCGCGCGAAGCCAGCGCGTGGAATCCGGCGCGGCGCAGCCCGCGCGCGAGGACCTCGATCCGCGAGCTCTCCTTGCCCGGCAGCGTCGCGAGGCCGACGAGACGGCTCGACTCGCCGCACGCGCGCGCGGCCGCCGCGGCGACGACGGCGAGCACGGGCGCGAGGTCCGGCTCGCCGGCGAGGTCCAGCGACGCGCCGCGCGTCGGCGCGCCGCGCGCCACGAGCTTCCCGCCGCGCAGCTCCGCCGCGGCGCCGAAGGCCGCGAGGTGCTCGGCGATGCGCAAGTCGCCCTGGCGCGAGCCGGCGTCGAAGCCGTCGACCTCGACGCAGCCGCCCGTGAGCACGCCGGCCGCGAGCGCGACGGCGGCCGCGGAGGCGTCGGGCTCGATCGAGAGCGGCTCGGCGGAGGCGACGAGCGGCCCGCGGACGCGAAAGCGCGCGCCGCCGGGCGCGGGCTCCTCGCGCACGAGCGCCCCGAAGCGCGCGAGGACGTCGCGCGTGAGCTCGACGTACGGGCGGCTCGGGATCGCGCCCTCGACGACGACGGCGATCTCGTCCGGCCACGCCGCGCTCGCGCACAAGAGGGCGCTCACCTCCTGGCTCGAGCCGGGGCCCGCGAGCCGCAGCTCGGACGGCGGGCGGCAGGGCTCGATGCGCACCGGCCAGCCGCCGGCCGCGCCCAGCGGCTCGATCCGCGCGCCGGCGCGCGCGAGCGCCTCGAAGAGCGCGGGGCTCGCCCGCCGCCGCAGCGTGCCCGCGGCGACGACCTCGTACGCGCCGCCCGCGCGCCCGGCGAGCGCGAGGGCCGCCGTGACCAGCCGCGCGCCCGTCCCCGATTCGCCGACGCGCACCGGCGCCCGCGGTGACCAGCCGCTCTGCGGGCCCGGAGGGATGCCCGCGAGCGCGTGCGCTCGCGGAGCCGGGCGCGCGAGCGCGACGCCCATGGTCTCGACGGCATCGAGGGTCGCGCGCACGTCGTCCGAGCCGGGGACGCCGTCGAGGCGGCTCGTGCCGCGCGCGAGCCCCGCGCAGACGATCGCGCGCTGCGCGATCGATTTCGAGCCCGGCACGCGCGCCACTCCCGCGAGCGGCTCGCCCGGCTCGAATCCGCCGAATCCCCCGCTTCGATCGTGCGCCGCGGCCATCGGTGCGAGATTGTAGGTCCCCGCGCGCGCTGCCATACTGCCGCTCCAGCTCCCCGAACCGCGAGCCCCACCACGCCATGGCCCACGACGACGTGTACCTCGGCCGCGACGACGCGCCGGCCGGCCTCCCGCGGATCGCCTCCGGCAAGGTGCGCGACATCTACGAGGTCGACCCCGAGCACCTGCTGTTCGTGACCACCGACCGCGTCTCCGCCTTCGACGTCGTCATGGACCAGGGCATCCCCGGCAAGGGGCGCGTCCTGACCGCGATCGCGGCGCACTGGTTCGGGCGCACCGAGGACATCGCGGCGAACCACCTCGTGTCGACCTCGATCGAGGACGTGCCGGGGCTCGCCGCGGCCTGGCGCGAGCGCCTCGCGGGGCGCTCGATGCTCGTGCGCCGCGCTGAGCCGGACCCGATCGAGTGGGTCGTGCGCGGCTACCTCGCCGGGTCGGGGTGGAAGGAGTACCAGCGCGCGCAGACCGTTTGCGGCATCCCGCTCCCCGCCGGCCTGCAGCTGGCGCAGAAGCTCGCACGGCCCATCCTCACGCCCACCACCAAGCTCGAGGAGCACGATCGGCCGCTGTCCCCGGATGACGCGCGCGGCATGCTCGGCGCCGAGCGCTACGCCGCGGGCGAGCGCATCTGCATGCAGCTCTTCGAGCGCGGGACGCGCGAGCTCGCCGAGCTCGACATCCTGCTCGCCGACACGAAGTTCGAGCTGGGCACGATCGCCGGCCGGACGGTGCTGATCGACGAGGTGCTGACACCCGACAGCTCGCGCTTCTGGGCGCGGGCCGACTACCGCCTGGGCACGAGCCCGCCGAGCTTCGACAAGCAGATCCTGCGCGACTACCTCGAGACGCTCGAGTGGGACAAGGAGCCGCCGCCGCCCGCGATCGACCCGGAAGTGATCGAGCGCGTGCGCCGCCGCTACGTCGAGATCTGCGAGCGGATCACGGGCGCGCTGCCCGTCGGGGTCGAGGCTTGAAGGTCGTCCTCTTGATGGGGTCCGACTCGGACCTCCCGCGCCTGAGGCCCTGCCTCGACGCGCTGGCGAAGCTCGACGTGGAGTGCACGGCGCGCGTGCTCAGCGCGCACCGCACGCCCGAGGACCTGCTCGAGTTCCTCGCGGCGTCGGAAGACAGCACGGGCGTCTACGTCTGCGCGGCCGGCGGCGCGGCGCACCTCGCCGGCGTCGTCGCCGCGCACACCCGAAGACCGGTGCTCGGGATCCCGATGGACAACCCGCCGCTCGGCGGCCTCGACGCGCTGCTCGCCACCGTCCAGATGCCCGGCGGCGTGCCCGTGGGGACGCTCGGCGTGGGCGCCGGGGGCCCCGTGAACGCGGCGCTGCTCGCGGCGCGCATCCTCGCGCTGGGCGACGCGGCGCTGGCGGCGCGCCTGGACGAGTTCCAGAGAGAGCAGGCCGAGAGCGTGCGCGCGAAGGACCGCGCGCTGCGCGAGAAGCTCGGGTCGTAGCGCACGCAGCGGCGCGGGGTAGGCTGTAGGGAGCACCACCGCCGCGAGGCCGTCCATGAGCCACACCGTCGAGACCGTGCGCTGGGAGGGCGGGCTGCCGGGCCACCTGCGCCTGATCGAGCAGACCCTCCTCCCGCGCGAGCACCGGATCCTCGAGGTCCGCGACGTCGACACGCTGGTCGACGCCATCCGGCGCCTCGCCGTGCGCGGCGCCCCGGCGATCGGCGTCGCGGCCGCCTACGGCGTGCTGCTCGGCGTGCAGGGCCGCGGTGCGCTCGACGCCGCGACGCTCGTGCACGAGACGCGCGCCGTCGCCGAGCGCCTGGCGCGGGCCCGGCCGACCGCCGTGAACCTCTTCTGGGCCCTGGACCGCATGCTCGCGCGGGCCGAGCGCGACGCCGGCGGCGGGGCCGCGTCGCCCGCGCTGCTCGCGGCGCTCCTCGACGAGGCGCACGCGATCTGCCGCGGCGACCAGGAGACCTGCGCGCGCATGGGCGAGATCGGCGCGGAGCTCGTCGCCGACGGCGCGACCATCCTGACGCACTGCAACGCGGGGGCGCTCGCCACCGCCGGGATCGGGACGGCCCTTGCGCCGATCTACCGCGCCGCCGCGCAGGGCAAGCGCGTGCGCGTCTTCGCGGACGAGACGCGCCCGCTCCTGCAGGGCGCGCGGCTGACCGCCTGGGAGCTGATGCAGGCCGGCATCGACGTGACGCTGATCACCGACAGCACGGCGGCGCGCGTCATGTACGAGGGCCGGATCGACCTGGTGCTCGTCGGGTCCGACCGCATCGCCCGCAACGGCGACGTCTGCAACAAGATCGGGACGTACGGCGTCGCGCTCGCCGCGCGCGCGCACGGCGTGCCCTTCTACGCGGTCGCGCCGCTGTCGACCTTCGACCCGCAGCTCGACTCGGGTGCGCTGATCCCGATCGAGGAGCGCGCGCCCGAGGAGGTCTCCGTGCCGTTCGGCGTGCGCGCCGCGCCCGAAGGCGTGCGCGTGTACAACCCGGCCTTCGACGTCACTCCGGCCGAGCTCGTGACGGGCATCGTCACCGAGGTCGGAGTGATCGAGGAGCCCGACCTCGCCAGGGTCGAGGCCGCGCTCGCGCGCGGCGGCGTCGAGCTGAACGCGACCCGCCGGCTGCGGGAAGAGTTTTCCGCCGCGGCCGGGAAACAAAGCCGGAGCGCGTTTTAGATCCGCGCGAGCCCCGGCCGATCCTGCGTTACCGAGAACGGTCGCGGCGGAGGAGCGCGCCCGTTCGCACTCCTTCGCGCCCATGAGCTCCAAGAAGAAGAAACCTGCCCCCTCACGGTCTTCCCCGGCCCCCAAGAAGAGGACCGCGAAGAGCTCGAAGAAGAAGGCCGCCAAGAGCCCCGCCAGGGCCGCGGTGCCGCGCCCCGACGAGATGGATGCGGACGTCCTCGAGTTCATCACGGCGATCGACGAGTACAAGCGCGAGCGCCAGCGCCCGTTCCCGAGCTGGAGCGAGATCCTCGGGATCCTGAAGGAGCTGGGGTACGACCGCAGCGGGCGGTAGCCCCGGCCGGGCGGATCAGAGCGCGCCGATCTCCGCCGGCGTCTCGAGCCAGCGGTCCGGCCGCTCCGGAACGAGATGACGGCGCCCGAACGGCCCCCACAGCACGGCGGCCGTCCGCGTTCCTGCGGCGCGACCGCTGGCGATGTCGTGCGGCGAGTCGCCGACGTACGCGGCGGCGCCGGGCGCGACGGCGAGCTGCTCGAGCGCCGCGCACACGGGCGCCGGGTCGGGCTTGTGACGCTGCACGTCGTCGGCCCCGACGAGGACGTCGAAGTAGCCGGCGAGCCCGGTGTGCTCGAGGCCGTGCCAGGCCGCGGCGCGCGCCTTGCTCGTGACCACGCCCAGCCGCAGCGAGCGCGCGCGCAGCACGTCGAGCGCCGCGGCGATGCCCGGGTAGGGCCGCACCAGCGCGTCGTGCTCGCGCGCGTTCCACTCGCGGTAGGTGCGGATCATCGCCTCGACCTCGCCCGCGTCCTCCGTGAGCTGCTCGAACTGGCTCCGCAGCGGCCGCCCCAGACCCGCCAGCCAGCGCGCCTCGTCGAGCTCCCCCTTGCCGTGCACGTGCAGGGTGTGCCCGTACGAGCGCCGGATCAGCTCGATCGAGTCGATCAGCGTCCCGTCCAGATCGAAGAGGACGGCCTCGAGCAGCGCGCTCACTGCGCGTAGATCGGAAAGCGCTGCGTGAGCTCGGCGACCTCGCCCTTGACGCGCGCGGCCACGCGCTCGTCGCCGGGCGCCTGCAGGACGTCCGCGATCCAGCCGGCCATCGCGACGACCTCGTCGCGCCCCAGGCCGCGCGTCGTCACGGCGGCCGTCCCCAGGCGGATTCCGGAGGCTTGCATCGGGGGCCGCGTGTCGTACGGGATGAGGTTCTTGTTGACCGTGATGTCGGCCGCGTGGAGGGCGTTCTCCGCGTCCGCGCCGGAGAGAGCGATGCTGGACACGTCGACCAGCATCAGGTGGTTGTCCGTGCCGCCCGAGACGATGCGCACGCCGCGCTCCTGCAGCGTCTCGGCGAGCGCTCGCGCGTTCGCGACGACCTGCTCCTGATAGCGGACGAAGTCCGGTCTCGCCGCCTCGCGCAGCGCGATCGCCTTCGCCGCGATGACGTGCATCAGCGGCCCGCCCTGATCGCCGGGGAAGACCGCCGAGTTGACCTGCTTGATGTGGTCCTTCGTCGTCAGGATCATCCCGCCGCGCGGTCCGCGCAGCGTCTTGTGCGTCGTCAAGGTCGTGACGGCCGCGTGCGGGACGGGCGAGGGATGGACGCGCGCGGCCACGAGCCCGGCGATGTGCGCCATGTCGACCATCAGCAGGGCGTCGACCTCGTTCGCGATCGAGGCGAAGGCCTCGAAGTCGAGGACGCGTGAGTACGCGGAGGCCCCCGCCAGCAGCACCTTCGGGCGCACCTCGCGCGCCCTCTCGCGCACGGCGTCCATGTCGATGCGCTCGCTCTCGCGGTCGACGCCGTAGGAGTGGAAGTCGTAAAAGATGCCCGAGAAGTTCTTGGGGTGGCCGTGCGAGAGGTGGCCGCCGTGGTCGAGGGACATCGCGAGCACCCTGTCGCCCGTCTCGCACAGGGCCATCAGCGCCGCGACGTTGGCCTGCGTGCCGCTGTGCGGCTGGACGTTGGCGTGCGTGGCGCCGAAGAGCTCCTTCGCGCGGTCGCGCGCGAGATCCTCGACCGTGTCGACGTGCTCGCAGCCGCCGTAGTAGCGCCGCCCGGGGTAGCCCTCGGCGTACTTGTTGGTGAGGACGGTGCCGGTCGCGGCGAGCACCTCGAGCGACGTGTGGTTCTCGGAGGCGATGAGCTCGAGCTGCGCCTCCTGCCGCCGGGCCTCGGCGTCGATGGCTCTCCAGACCGCGTCGTCCTTGCGCACTGTTTCCACGGCGCCTCGCCCCGGGCTGTCGGGGGTCCCGGGACGATAGCGTCCAGGCCGCGGAGCGCGCAGCAGAAAAGGGAGACCGCGCCGCTCAGTCGTCCGCGCCGTCCCCATCGTCCCCCGCGTCCGCGGGGTCCGCGGGGCGCGCTTCCTCCGCGCTCTCCGCCGCGGCCGGCTCGGGCGGCGCCTCGGGGCTCCAGTCGATCCCCTCCGCGGGCCCCTCGGCGAGGAGCGGCTCGGCGCCCTCGGGCAGCGCGCCCACCTTCTGGTCGCTCTGGTAGACGCCGCTGCGGGCGGGGTCCAGCGTCCCGTCCGCATCGAAGAAGAACCACGCGCCGTCGCGCGCGTCGGCCACGAAGGCGCCGGAGTCGACCGGCGCGCCGTCCTCGCGGTAGGTGGTCGCGGCCCCCGTCAGCTTGCCCTCGTCGTAGTGCACGACCTGCTGCAGCGCGCCGTCCGGGAACCAGGCGTAGCGCGGCCCCTGCTGGACGCCTTCGACGTAGACGACCTTGGCCTTGATCGCGCCGTCCTCGTGCCAGACCGTGGACAGCCCGTGGCGCTTGCCGTCCACGAAGGTCTCCTCGCTCTGCTTCACGGCGTTCGGGTACCACTTCTCCCAGACGCCCGACATCTTGCCGTCCTCGAAGCGGCCCTTGTCGGCGACGTTGCCGTTGGGGTGGTACTTGATCGCCTCGCCGACGGCCTTTCCGTGCTCCCACTCGAGCACGTTCTCGGGCTCGCCGGTCGCGTAGTAGGTGCGCTGCACTCCGTGCTTGCGCCCCTCCTCGTCGTACGGGACCTCCTGCCAGGTCGAGCCGTCCTCGAAGAACGCCTTGACCTGACCGACCAGCCGGTTGCTCTCGTAGCGGCCGTCGATCTTGATCTGACCGCTCTCGTACCACTCGGGCCACGGGCCGTCCTTCAGCCCGTTCACGTACGTCCCCGCGACCGCCTTGGCGCCGCTCTCGTAGTACTCGGTCCAGGTCCCGTTCTCCGTCCCCGCCTCGAACTGCTCCTCGAGCTTCTTCGCGCCGGAGGGGTGGTACTCGATCCAGGTGCCCACCTCGAGCCCGTCCGCGTAGACGCCGACTCGCTTGAGCTGCCCGTCGGGGTACCACTCCTTCCACTCCCCTTCCCCCCGGCCGTAGCGGGTCTTGCCCTCCTTGCGCTTGATCGTCTGGGCCTGGTCGTACCATTCCGTCTCGGTCTGCAGGCTGCCGGCGCCCGCGCCGGGCGTCCCGGCGCTCGAGTCCGAGCATCCGCCGCAACCGGAGGCGAGCAGGAGGAGCGATACGGCCAGCGCGCCGCCGGAGGGGAGCGAGGCGCGGCGCGCGCGGGTCCGGGCGCGGCGGTGGGTGGTGCTCATACGGCAAATCGTACCCAGTCGAAGGGGGCGGTGCTGGCGCGGCGCGCGCGCGAGACCCGGGCGCGGGACCCGCCGCCGGGGGGCAGCGGGGCCATTCCTGAGCTTCCGCTCAAGCTCACCGGGCGGGAGGCCGATGCTCCCCGCGGCCCCTCGGGGTCATGGGGATCAGCAGGGCGAGACGGGAGGAGTGGGCCGGACGAGAGACCGGCGCCAGCAGACCTCCCGCGCGTCGACCGAAAGGGACTCGTGAGGAGTATCGAGAGATGATGGAGCATCCGCAGCGGGCGGCTACCGGGCGGTACGTCTGGGGCCTTGCAGTGGCAGTGAGCGCTTCGGCCCCGGCCTACGGGCAGGACTGCGTGTGGCAGGAGCAGGACGGGCTCGTCGTGATCGAGCTCGAGTCGGGCGAGCCGCTCGGCGACTGGGTCGAGGAAGCCGCGATCGAAGGGCATACGGGCGCCGGCTACTTCCGTTGGAACGGGCCGGACCAGTTCGGCAGCCCGGGCCACGGGACCTTCGGCTTCGACATCGAGATCGGTCGCGCGGACACCTACCACCTGAGGATCCGCAACCGCCACGACCACCCGGACAGCACCGAGGCGAACGACGTCTGGGTGCGCATGGACGGCGGCGCCTGGGTCAAGGTCTACTCGCGCGACAACTACCAGTGGACGTGGTCGACCTGGCAGGAGTTTTCGACCAGCGACCACCAGGAGGCGCGCTACGCGCTCGGCGCCGGCACGCACCGCATCGAGTTCTCCGGGCGCTCGCGGGACTTCATCATGGACCGCCTGCACCTGTTCGTGGCGGGGCACCCGGACGGCACCGACCCGGGGGCCGCGGAGTCGCGCTGCGAGGGCGACGACCGGCCGCCGGTGGCGCGCATCCGCGTCACGCCCGACGAGATCCCGGCCGACGACAGGCACTCGACCGTCATCACGCTCGACTCGCGCGCGTCGTTCGATCCGGACGGCGACGCGCTCACCACTCGCTGGCTCGTGCGCGGCGGACGCTTCGTCGAGGGCACCGGCGAGCTCAGTCCCGTCGCGCGCGTCACGCTGCCGGGCACGGCGGCCTGGCCCGTGCAGCTGGTCGTGAGGACCCCGGACGGGTCGTGGGACCGCACGCACGCAGTGGTCGACGTCGCCGATCGCGGTGGCGACGTGGGCGGGGAGCTCGTCGCCTGGCACCCGATGGAAGTCGCCTTCGAAGGCCCGTACGCCGAGGAGACCGACGAGGGGCCGAACCCGTTCAGCGACTACCGGCTGAGGGTGGACTTCACGGGACCGCAGGGCCAGACCTACCGCATCCCGGGCTTCTTCGACGGTGACGGCAACGGCCGCGGCGCGGGTGTCGTCTGGAAGGCGCGGTTCGCACCCGACGCCGCCGGCATATGGAACTACGAGGCGAGCTTCCGCACGGGGCCGCACGTCGCGGTGCAGCGCGGCCAGGACGGCACGCCCACAGCCTTCGACGGCGCCACCGGGAGCTTCGCGGTGCTGCAGCGGATGGAGGACGCTCCAGGGTTCCTCTCGCAAGGGCGCCTGGAGTACGTCGGCGAGCACTACCTCAAGTTCCGCGACGGCGGGTACTTCATCAAGGGCGGCACGGACAGCCCCGAGAACCTCCTCGGCTACCGCGGCTTCGACGACATCCGCGACGTCGGCGGCTCGGGGATCCTGCACGAGTACGCCCCGCACCGCGGCGACTGGAACCCGGGCGACCCGCTGTTCACGTCGAGCACCACGGGCTACGACTCGAAGGGGATCATCGGCGCGCTCAACTACCTGGGCGAGATGCACGTCAACTCGGTCTACTTCCTGCCGATGAACCTCGGCGGCGACGGTCAGGACACGTGCCCGTACGTCGCCTACGAGGGGTCGGCCTTCAACAAGCGCCACTTCGACGTCAGCCGCCTGCACCAGTGGAACCAGGTCTTCGAGCACGCCCAGCGGCAGGGCATCCTGCTGCACTTCGTGCTGGCCGAGACCGAGCCGGCCAACGAGAACTGGCTGGACGACGGGGCGATGGGCGTCGAGCGCAAGCTGTTCTACCGCGAGCTGATCGCGCGCTTCGGGCACGTCCTCGGGATCAAGTGGAACCTCTCCGAGGAGAACGACTACTCGGTCGCGCGCCTGGCAGAGTTCGCGGACTGGATCGACTACTGGGACGCGTACGACCATCCGATCGCGGTGCACACGCACCCCGACGACTTCGACGACTACGAGGCCCTCGTCGGCAACCCGCTCTTCTCGGCGACCTCGATCCAGTACTCGCCCGACCTCGCCGGCACGCATGCCGAGCAGTGGTGCGAGCGCAGCGCGGCCACCGGGCGGCGCTGGATCATCGACATGGACGAGAACAACCCGTGGCACACGGGGCTCACCGACACGAACGCCGACGAGCTCCGCAAGCAGGTCCTGTACGACGTCCTGTTCTCCGGCGGCCAGATCGAGTGGTACGCCGGCTACCACGACCTCCCGCTCGGCGGCGACCTCAGGCTCGAGAACTTCCGCACGCGCGAGGCCATGTGGAAGTACATGTGGTACGCGCGCAAGATGATCCAGAGCCAGCTGCCCTTCTGGGAGATGACGCCGTCCGACGAGCTGCTCTCCGGAGAGGCGGCGGCGTACGGCGGCGGCCAGGTGTGGGCCAAGGCGGGCGATGTGTACGCGATCTACCTGCCGGACGCCTCCAGCACGTCGGCCACCATCGACCTCACGCGCGCCTCCGGGGAGTTCCGCACGCGCTGGTACGACCCGCGGAAGGGCAAGTACGGCGAGGGTGGGCTGATCGAGGGCGGAGGAGTCCGCAGCATCGGCCTGCCGCCGACCGCGCGCAACGACGACTGGGTGCTGCTGATCCAGCGGCCCTGACCTCGGACGAGGTGCACTGCGCGAGCGGGGCCGCCCGGCCCCGCTCGTTTCGTCTGGGCCAACATTGCTCGCGCCGCGCCGTACCTGGTCCCGGCATCTCGCGAACGCTAGCCTCCCCGTCGATGTCCTCCCCCACTCCGGCTCGTTGCCTGCTGGCCCTCGCCCTCGGCGCGCTCGCCGCATGCGGGCGCAGCGAGCCCCCGAACGTCGTGCTCGTGACGCTCGACACGACGCGGCCGGACTACTTCAGCTGCTACGGCTTCGAGCCCGGGAACACCCCGCACTTCGACGCGCTCGCGAGGTCCGGCGCGCGGTTCGAGCGCGCGATGAGCGCCTCCGCGGTCACGCCCGTCTCGCACGTCACGATCCTGACCGGCAAGTACCCCTACACGCACGGCTCGCGCGTGCTCTTCGCGGAAGGCGGCTTCCGGCTCCGGAAGTCCCAGCGCACGCTGGCCCAGGCGCTCGCGGAGCGGCGCTACACGACGGCAGCGGTGCACAGCGCGCTGCCCGTCTCGCGCCCCTGGGGCTTCGACCGCGACTTCCAGCACTTCGACAGCATCGAGGGGAGCGTGCGCCTCGGGGACAGGGGGGCCAGCTGGGACACCGAGCACGGCCAGCGTCGCTCGGACGAGACGACCGACCGGGTCCTCGAGCTCCTGCCCCGGCTCGCGGAGCCCTTCTTCCTCTGGATCCACTACTGGGACCCGCACGACGTCGGGCTGCTGCCGCCGGACGAGTTCCTGGAGGGCGTCCCGATCAAGCAGGCGCTCGCGACGCTGCGCGAGACCGGACAGGGACCGCGCGACTACTTCCGGCTGGCCGACGCGACGTACGCGCGCGAGGTGCGCTTCGTCGACCATCAGTTCGGGCGCGTCGTCGCGGCCCTCGCGGACCGCGGAGCGCTGGAGCGCACGCTCCTCGCCGTCACCGCGGATCACGGCGAAGGGCTCTCCGACGGCGAGGAGATCCATGGCTGGCGGGCGCACCGCATGGTCTACCGCGAGCAGATCCAGGTCCCGCTGATCCTGTCCGGTCCCGGGATCGCGAGCGGGCGCGTCGTTCCCGAGCTCGTGCGCACCGCCGACATCACGCCGACGATCTACGACTACCTGGGGATCGCGCCGGAGCCCGACTGGGACGGCCGCAGCCTGCGCCCCCTGATCGACGGGGAGCCCGACGAGCCGCGCATCGCGTACGCCGACCAGATCAACGGCTACGACCTGAACGCGAAGATGACCGACGGCCGTCCGGACGCCATGTTCCTCTACTGCGTGATGGACGCGGACTGGAAGCTCGTCTACCGGCCGCACATGCCGCACGCGAGCGAGCTCTTCCACACGCGCGAGGACCCCGAGGAGCGCGTCGACGTCCTCGCCGGCCACCCCGACGTCGTGGCGCGCCTCCTGGGCGACCTGGCGCGGCGCAAGCCGTGGGTGCTCGCGCCGTTCGAGAAGGACCCCGAGGCGAACGCCGATCTGCAGAACGCGCTGGCGCAGGTCGGCTATGCGGGCGGGAACGAGCTCCACGCCGGCGCGTGGGCCTGGATGTGCCCGCGCCATCCGGACCACCGCGACGACGGCCCCGACCCGCCGCCGCACGAGTGCGGCTCGCCGCTGGTGCCGGTCGGCAAGCAGTAGGTCGACACCCCGGTAGGTCTACACCCCGCCGCGGCAGAAGGTCGCCGCGAGGCCGTCGGAGAGGTTGAACCCCGCGCCGCCCGCCGCAGGATCGCGGTACCAGAACTGGAAGCGCCAGGTCGAGCCATCGAGGATGCGCCCCGCCTCCTGCGGCGGGTTGGCGAGGTCCACCGGCCGCTCGACCGACCCCGCACCGTCGGAGAGCAGCGGCGGCAGCAGCCGGAAGAGCTGCCCGCCCACGCAGCGGAAGCCGTCGCCGAAGGGGATCTGGATCGGGTTCGAGCCGTAGAAGAAGATGCCGAACTGGCCCGGCGGCAGGCCGTCGCAGGTGAGCACGAGGTCGTCGAGGTCGAGGTCGAGCGTGCCCGTGTGGCTGATGCGCGCGCCGGGCCCCGCGGAGTTCGGCGCGCCCACGCAGTAGACGCTCGCCGGATCGCAGCCCGAGTCGATCTCGTTCCCGTTGCGCTCGCCGGGCGTCCCGAGGTCGCCCCCCGCCCACGCCGTGAGCGCGTCGGCGAAGTTGGCCGGCGTCGCGGGAGCCGCGAGGTCGATCCGCTCCTTCGAGACGCCGGGCGTGAGCGAGAAGCCGCCGGCGCCCCACTGCACGGTCTCGACGAGCTCGCCCGAGGCGTCGGTGAGCGTCAGCGAGCTCGTGCCGTTGGGCATCTCGAAGTCGGGCCACGGGGCCGCGTGCGCGGGCAGGACGTCGCCGGTGCGCGACCCGCGGCCGTCCTGCCCGAAGACGAACCGGTCGCCGGTGCCCATCAGCACGCGGCTGCGCAGCGTGTAGAAGTCGGTGCCGGACTGGAAGCGCACGCCGCGCAGGTCGCGCGGGCTCGGCGAGCGGCCGACGAGCTCGATCCACTCGCCGGTCATGTCGGGGCTCGCGACCGGGTCGACGTGGACCTCGGAGATCACGAGCTCGCCCGGACCGACCGGCGCCGCGCCGAGCTCGTGCGCCGCCAGGCGCACGACCGGCTCCGCGCCGGCCCTCGCGACGCTGAACGTCCAGCCGTCGGTGCGCACGACGAAGTGCCCGTCCGCCACCATGAAGCCCCCGGCGCCGTTCGTCGTGTCGCCAGCGGTGGTGCACCACTGCACGCGCGAGGCCGAGGTCGGGTTCCAGCGGTCCATCACCGTCGTCGTCGGGTGGCCGTAGGGGTTGTCGCGGCCGCACTGGAAGACGGCGAGGCTCGGGTCGAGGGTGGTCGTGAAGAACGGGTTGGAGCTCGTGTTCGAGCCGTGGTGATTGACGAGCACGAGCTCGACCGGACCGACGTGCGGCGCGACCAGGCTCTCGACGTCGACGGTCCCGTTGCCGCCGCCCGTCAGGTCCCCGCCCAGCCACGCGTCGAACTCCCCGTAGTGCAGCACGAAGCCGATGGAAGCCGAGTTCTCGCCCTGGGTCCCGGTCCAGGCGTCGATCGACCCGCCGGGGTGGTTGCCGTTCTCGACGACGAACTCCATCGTCACCCCCGCGCCGATGAAGACCGTGAAGCCGACCGAAGGCTGGCGCCGGCGGCTGCCGACCGCGGCGAGGTAGCCGGTCACGTGGCCGTTGGTCGGCCGGTTGAAATCGCCCCGGTCGTAGGCCGCGATCGTCGGGAGGAAGCCGGCGTTGAAGACCTCGTCCATCCCGCCGATGTGGTCGGCGTCCCAGTGCGTGGCGACGCTGTAGTCGAGCTCGGTCACGCCGATCGAGCTCAGGTAGGGGACGATCGTCCCCGTCCCCTCGCCTGCGAAGCCGCCGTCGACGAGGACGTTGTTGCCCTCGGGCGTGCGGATCAGCGTGCAGTTGCCCTGACCGATGTCGACGAAGTGCAGCTCGAGGTCCTGGGCGGGGGCGAGGACGGTGCACAGGGAAAAGCCGCCGGCCAGGGCACCGATCCGCCGGAGGAGAGAAGCGTCGGGGGAGGACATGGGGCTGTGCTCGAACGGGAAATGGGGTGGTGAGCGCGCCATGTTCCCCCTTCGAGCCCGCCGCGGAAAGCCCGGCGCCCGCCGCCCTTCGCCTTTTGTCCACGCGCGCGGCGCCTGGACGACTCGTGCCGGCCCCGATACCCTCGCTCGCGCCGCCACGGCTCCAAGGCTCGCGGAGCCACCGCGGACGGCAGCCGGCCGCCGTCGGACCCGCCCCTCGCCCGCGGCGCCGGTTCTCGCGCAAGCGAGCTCGCGCTCTCGCGCCGCTGGCTCGGAGGGGAGATCGAGAGAACCATGAGACCTCTTCACTTCGCGATCGCTGCACTCGCACCCGCCGCGCCGGCCCTCGCGGGCGGAGGCGACCCGCTCCTGAACGAGATCCTCGCCTCCCACACGGGAACGGACACGCAGGAGTTCATCGAGCTCCGGGGCACTCCCGGCGACTCCCTCGCGGGCGTCATGGTGCTCGTCGTCGAGGGCCAGGCGGGCTCGGCCTTCGGCACGCTCGACCGCGCCTGGGACCTCTCCGCCGCCTCGATCGAGCCCGACGGGCTCTACACGCTCGGGGACATGCCCGGCGTCCCGTGCGCGCAGTTCGACCTCGGGACCTCGGACAGCATCGAGAACGGAGCCGAGACGTTCTACCTGATCCGCACCACCGACGTCGGCGGCGTGCTCGCGCTCCTGGGGACGGACGTCGACCCCGACGGCGACCTCGTCACCGACATCGCGACGAACCCGGCCAACACGATCCTCGACATCGTGGCCCTGACCGGCGACCTGGCCGACTTCGTCTACGACGGCGCCCCGACGTTCGGGCCGGACGGCACCTTCTTCCCGGCCGGGATCCGGCGCGAGCCCGGCAGCGGTCCTTGGTGCTCCGAGTTCGCCGACTTCGATCTCGGCTCCGACAACACGCCCTGCGCCGAGAACGTCGACTGCGGCGACATCGGGACGCGCGTCTGCCAGTCGCTGCCCAGCTCCACCGGTTTTCCGGCGCTGATCTCCGCTTCGGGCTCGGACCTCGCGGGCGCCGGCAACATGCTCACGCTCACATCGGAACCGGTGCCGAACCAGCCGGGCATCTTCTTCTACGGCCCGAACCAGATCCGCGTCCCGTTCGGCAACGGCTTCCTGTGCGCCGGCGGCGGCCTGACCCGCATCCTGCCGCCGGTCGTCGCCGCCGGCATGGTCGCCTCGGTGACGATCGACAACTCCCGGTTCAACCCCGCGGACGTGGCCTACTTCCAGCACTGGTACCGCGACCCCGCGGGCGGCGGCGCGGCCTTCAACACGAGCGACGCGATCTGCGTGACCTTCCGCTGAGAGCCTCCCCGATCGCGGAACGACGGAGGACGCCGCCCCGGGCGGCGTCCTCCCTTTCCATCGGAGGTCGGCCGCTCAGCGGCAGGCGTCGTTGAGCTCGCCCGGAGTGCCGCTGTCGCTGCTGCCCGGGGCCAGGCGGCGGCGCGAGGGGCACCAGTTGTCCGGCGAGTCGTTCGCCGCCGCGTCGTACGCCGCGGGGTCGAGGCTCAGCGAGCGCCCGGGCAGGTCGTCCCAGAGCACGCCGTCGTCGTAGGCCACCTGGTCGACGACGCTGCCGTCGGGGCGGCTGAGGACGATCTCGTCCGCCCCGTTCGACATCGAGAAGCCCGAGTACACGAAGTCGACGTGGACGCCACCGGTCTCCGCCGGATCCGCGCTCCTGCCGATCACGAAGTGGCTGAAGCGGCGGATCGTCACGCGCGCTCCCTGGCGGTCGAGGACCGTGCTCTCGGAGCCGAGGTCGGAGAGCACCCAGTCGCCGATGTCGATGGCGAGCGGGCTCGGGTTGTAGAGCTCGATCCACTCGCCGCGCGTGTCGGAGACCGCCGTCGGGTCCTTCATGAACTCGGTGATGACGATCTGGTCCGCGACCCGCCCGGACGCCTCGGGCGTGTCGCGCGGCGCCCAGCGCACCGCGTTGGAGAGCGCCGACGCGGCGGCGGATCCGCGCGCGGGGAGCGTCCAGACCTGGAAGCGCGGCGCGAGCTCCTGCACCGCCCGCGGCAGCTCGCGGACGAAGGCGCCGCTCGCGTCGAGCGGGATCCGCTCCAGCAGCTCGCCGCGCAGCGTCCGCCCGCAGGCGTCCACGCGGCTCGCGCGCTGCGCGTCGAGATCGACGAAGATCCAGGCGTGGCCGCCGGCCGGCCCGCGCTCCAGGTGCAGTCGGGCCAGCCCGCCGGCGCTCGAGCCGCCGTAGCGGATCGACAGGTGCGGCGTCGGCGCGGGAGAGTCTCCGCAGCCGGCGTCACCGGCGGCGAACGCCGGCGCAGCGCTGCAGAGGGCTCCCGCCAGGAGAGAAGGGAAGAGGGGTCGAACGTGCATCGTTGCTCCAGGAATGGCGCGGGTGCGGCGCACCCGCGCGTGTTTTCCGCGGCGTCACCTCGGGGGCCGGCTCGGCGCCGGCACGCACACGACTCGCCGGGCGGGCGGCGGTTGCACGGAAAGCTCTTCCGCGCTCACCGGGACGCGCGGCCCGCGCTCGCCCCTTGACGTATTTTTGAATGGTGGCGAGACTCGCCGGATCCATCCCGCGCGGCGCGAGTCCGCCAGCGCCCTCCCCCCCGACTCCTCCCCCGGTCCCCCGAATGATCCGCCCGCCCCACCGACGGCGCGTGGTCGCGCTCTCCGCGTCCGTCTGCGTCCTCTCCCTCGCCGCTGCATCGCTGGGCCCGGGAGGCCCCTTGCTCGGCACGACGCTCGCCGACTTCGTGCAGCCCGGCACCCAGCCGAGCACGCTGACCACCGAGATCCGGCCGTCCGCGAACTGCGGCGCGTGCCACTTCGACTACGAGCCGGCGCTCGAGCCGGGCGTGAACTGGGCGGCGAGCATGATGGCCCAGTCGACCCGCGACCCGATCTTCCACGCGGCGCTCGCGATCGCCGAGCAGGACGCCGGGAACTCCGGCGACTACTGCCTGCGCTGCCACGCGCCCGGCGCCTGGCTCGCGGGGCGCAGCGTGCCCACCGACGGCTCGGGGCTCGTGGCGGCCCTGGGCGATCTCGACGGCGTGACGTGCAACCTCTGCCACCGCATGGTGGATCCGGTGTTCGAGGCCGAGAACCCGCCGGAGGACGCGCTCATCCTGGCGAGCCTCGGCCTGCCGCCGACGGGCGCTCCGCACAGCGGGCAGTTCGTCATCGACCCCGAGGACTGGCGCCGCGGCCCCTTCGACCTCGGGCCGACCTTCGGCTGGCACGACTGGCTAGAGTCCCCATTCCACCGCGAGGCGCTGCTCTGCGGGACGTGCCACGACGTCTCCAACCCGGTCTTCGAGCGCCAGGCCGACGGGTCGTACGCGGTCGGTGCGCTCTCGACGCCGCACCCGACGCACGACAAGCGCGACGAGTTCCCGGTCGAGCGCACCTTCAGCGAGTGGGCGAACAGCGTGTTCGCCCGCGCCGAGATGGAGATGGGCGGGCGCTTCGGGGGCAACAAGTCCGCGGTCGCGACCTGTCAGGACTGCCACCTGCCCGACGTGACCGGCGTCGCCTGCGCTCCGGGCCTCGGCGGCCGGCTGCGCGACGACATGCCGCTGCACTCGTTCACCGGCGTGAACTCCTGGGTCCTGCGCGCGATCCGCAGGCTCTACCCCGACTCGGAGACCCGCCTCTCGGCGGCCACGGTCGACGCGGCGCTGGCGCGCTCGCTCGCGCTGCAGCAGAGCGCCGCCGACCTGCACGCCTTCGAGCGCGGCGGCGAGCTCGTCGTGCGCACGGTGAACCAGACCGGCCACAAGCTGCCCACGGGCTACGGCGAGGGGCGCCGCATGTGGCTCAACGTGCGCTTCCTCGACGCGGCGGGCCACGTGGTCGCCGAGCACGGCGCCTACGACGCCGCGACCGCCGAGCTGAGCGCGGCGGACACGCGGGTCTACGAGGTCGTGCACGCCATCGGGAGCGAGGTCGCCGCGGCCACCGGCCTGCCGGCGGGCCCGAGCTTCCACTTCACGCTCAACAACGAGACGGCGCTCGACAACCGCATCCCGCCGCGCGGCTTCACGAACGAGGCTTTCGCGGCCGCCCAGGCCGAGCCGGTCGCCTACGCCTACGAGCAGGAGCAGTACTGGGACGACGTCGCCTTCGCGATCCCTGGCGGCGCCGCGCGGGTCGAGGTGCGCCTCTTCCACCAGACGACGACCAAGGAGTACGTCGAGTTCCTGCGCGACCAGAACCGCACGAACGACGCGGGCCGGATCGCCTACCGCGCCTGGCTCCTCGGCGGCAAGAGCGCGCCCGTCGAGATGGCGCTCGTCGAGCTCGATCGCGCGAGCGGCGCCTGCCCGCCGCCGCTCCCCTACGGCCTCGGGCTCACGAGCTCCCTGGGCGAGCGCCCGCGGCTGGGCTGGGCGGGCACGCCGAGCCTCGCGGCGGGCAACTTCGAGGTGACGGTCAGCGGCGCGGTCCCCGGCCAGCTCGCGGGCCTGTTCTGGAGCGAGCGGCCCAAGAGCGTTCCGTTCTACGGCGGGACCCTGCTGATCGACGCGCCCGTGCGCGGGCCGATCTTCACGCTCGACGCCGGCGGCGGCGCTTCCGTGCCGGTCGCGGTCACGCCCGCCATGGTCGGCACCGAGCGCTTCTACCAGGTCTTCTTCCGCGACCCGGCGGCGGCCGAGCACCTCGGGCTCAGCGACGGCCTCCACGTCGACTTCTGCAACTGAGCAAGCTCTCGAGACTCCTCCCGCCCGCGCTGGCGCTGGGCCTGGGCCTCGCGGCCGGCTTCCACGTCGGCCGCGATTCCGCACTCCGCGGCGCGGGCGAAGTGCGGGCCTCGGTGCCGCAGGAGCTTGAGCCGCGCGTCACCTTCGCCCACGTCTTCTTCGACGCGGCCTTCCACGGCCGCGAGCACGCCCGAGCACTGGCCGAGTACGAGGGCTTCGCGCTCAACCGCGAGCGCGCCGCCTTCGCCGACGCCGAGCGCCGCGGCGACACCTTCGCGGGCGGCGCGCACGTCGTCGCGCACGGCCCCGAGATCGTCGCGAGCCGGTTCGGCCCCGACATGGCGCGGCGCGTCTTCGAGCTCGCGCCCGACCCCGGCGCCTGGCACGGGCCGTTCGCGTCGCCCGAGGGGTTCCACCTCGTGATGGTGACCGGGCGCGAGTGAGGCTCAGCGACCGCCGTCCTGCGCCTCGCCCTCGCCGCTGTAGCCCAGCGCCTCCAGCACGCCGGCCATCTCCTCCGCCCAGGCCCGGTTGAAGCGCGAGGGCAGGGCCCGCGTGGGATCCCGCGAGGCATCGAGCCCGTACTCGAGCTGCTCGCGCATCTCGCCCCGCAGCTGCTCCACCCTCGGCGTGGAATCGGCCAGCAGGTTCACCCGCTCGCCGGGGTCGGCCTCGAGGTCGAAGAGCTGCTCGAGCCCGAGATAGGGCGCCGAGACGTACTTCCACTTCCCCGAGCGCACGCACGCGGCCTTCTCCGCGTTGGCCCAGCGTCCCTGGCGCTCGGCTGCCGCCGGCTGCGTCGCCTGGCTGAACACGGCGAAGATCTGCTGGAACCCGGTGGTCCCCTCCAGGACCATCCCTCCGGCCTGGCTCCGGCCGTCGAACCCACGCTGCGGCGGGTCGAGCTCGAGGAGGTCGCACAGCGTGGGAACGAGGTCGACGGTCGAGACCGGATGGTGCTCCACGCTTCCGGCAAGGGAGCCGTCAGGAAAGCGCAGGATCAGCGGCACGCTCACCGTCGTCTGGTACACCCAGAGGCCATGGTTCCAGAAGTCCCCGTGCTCCCAGAACGTCTCGCCATGGTCGCCGGTGACCACGACGAGCGCCTCGTCGAGGATGCCGCGCGCGGCGAGCCCCTCGAGCAGCCGGCCGATCTCGGCGTCCATGTAGCTGATCTCGCCGGCGTACAGCGCCGCGAGCTTGCCGTCGATCGGCAGCGCCTCGCCGCTCGCCTGCGTGATCATCTCCGGCGGGACGCCCTCGTTCACGACCGTGTTCATCGGGATCGAGCGCCCGCAGGTGGCGAGCTGGTGCGCGGCCACCGAGCCCATGTGCTCGGCGAGGTCCCACTCCAGCGGCTCGCGGTCGGAGTACCAGCGGTCGAAGGGCGGCGGCGGGTCGTACGGCGCGTGCGCGTCGAAGTAGTGGGCGAAGAGGAAGAGCCGCCCGCGCGGCCTCGCGTCGTCGAGGTGCGCGAGCACGGCGTCGGTGACGGCGGCGGCGCGGCGCTGGTTCTGGTCGTAGCCCCCCTTCGACACGGGAATGTCGAACTCCTGGTCGAAGTGCGCGAAGCCCTGGTGGAAGCCGAACGCGCGCTCGAGCGCGAACGACCCGACGAAGCCGGCCGTGTGGAAGCCCGCGTCGGCGAGGATCTCCGCCAGCATCACGTTGTCCCGGTGCACGATGAAGCCGTTGCGCGGCACCCCGTGGGCCCGGGGGTAGGTCCCGGTCATCATCGAGGTGTGCGCGGCGAGCGTCGTCGGCGCGGGCGAGGTGACGTCGGCGAAGCGCACCCCGGCCCCGGCCAGCGCATCGAGGACCGGCGTCCGCGCGCGCCCGCCGTAGCAGCCCAGGTGGTCGGCGCGGGTCGTGTCGAGGCTGATCAGGACGACGTGCCGGATCCCGTGCGCTCCTTTCGAGGGCGGCTCGGAGCACGCGAGCGCCGCCAGGGCGAGGCCCAGGGCGCCGGCCGCTCGCAGCCGTAGAGGTCGTCCGGAGCCCGTCCGCATCCCGAACACCTTCCCGGCACCGGGGCGCTGGTGCAACATCGGAGGGTCCGCGACGCTCCTGGCTCCTAGCGATCTCTACCCTCTCCCCAGGTGCTCCCATGACCTTGCGAAGCCCCCTCGTGCTGCCGCTCCTCCTCGCTCCGCCCGCCGTGGCCCAGTGCCCGCTCGACCCCCTCGCGACCGGGGCGGCGCCGGGAGACGAGCTCGGCGCCGCGCTGGCCCTCGCAGGCGATCGCGCCTGGGTCGGCGTCCCGGGAGCGGACGCGCAGGCGGGCGCCGTCCGGGTCTTCCACGTCGATGGCGAGGGCTGGATCGAGGAGGCCCCGCTCGCGCCGGCGACGCCGGCCGCCGGGGCGCGCTTCGGCGCAGCGCTCGCGTTCGGCGCGGGGCGCCTCGCCGTCGGCGCGCCCGCGGACCCCGGCCATGCTGCCGCCAGCGGCGCCGTCTACCTCTTCGAGAGCGACGGCGCCGGGCTCGCGCAGGCGGCCCGGCTGCTGCCGCCCCAGGCCGGGGCCGACTTCGGCGCCGCGGTCGGGGTCGACGGGGAGTGGGTCGCGGTCGGTGCGCCGCGCGCGCGCGCCGCGGGCGTCGTCACGGGCGCCGTGTACCTCTTCCGGCTCGACGCGCTCGACTGGAAGCTGATGCAGTGCCTCGAGCTGCCCACCCCGCAGGTGGACGCGCGCTTCGGCGCGGCCCTCGAGCTCGTGGGCGAGCGGCTCATCGTGGGCGCTCCCGGCGCCCTGGCGGGGCTCGGCGACGCCCGGGTGTTCGACTTCGCGGACGGCGCATGGCTCGAGAGCGAATGGCTCCTGCCGCCCTACCCCCAGCCGGGGGCCGCGTTCGGCAGCGCCGTCGCCATCGACGGCCCGCGCGCGCTCGTCGGCGCGCCGCTCCACGACGGCGCCGCCGCCGACTCCGGCGCGGCGTTCCTCTTCGAGTGGCCCGAGTCGCCCTGGGGCGAAGGCTGGACCCCGCGCGACCCCGCGGCGTCGCACTTCGGCGCGCGCGTCGCGCTCGCGCCGACGCGCGCGCTCGTCGGCGCGCCCGCGAGCGACGCGGCGGGGGCCCTGGACTGCGGCGCGGCGTACCTCTTCGAGAAGAGCGAGTTCGGCTGGATCGAGTCGACGCGCTTCGAGCCTCCGGTGCTGCTCGCGGGGGCCGCATTCGGGAGCGCCGTGTCCATCGACGACGGCCGCGCGCTCGTCGCGGCGCCGGAGCTCGGCGCGGGCGAGGCGCACACCTTCGAGCAGCCGCGCGCGCTCGTGCGCTTCTGCTACTGCTACTTCACGGCGCCCTGCGGGAACCCCGACCGCGAGGCGGGCTGCGCGACCTCGAGCGGCGCGGGCGCGCTGCTCTCGGTGTGCGGCTCGGCGAGCGTGACGAGCGACGACCTCGTGCTGCGCGCGCGCGGCGTCCCCGCGCACGAGTTCGGCCTGATGTTCATGGGCGGCGGCCAGACCCAAGTGGCCTTCGGCGACGGCAACCGTTGCGTGAGCAGCGGTGCGACGGGCGTCTTCCGCTTCCCAATCGCGCGCTCGTCCGCCGACGGAGCGCTGACCGCCGGGCCGGGGCTCGTCGCGCACTCGCTGGGCTTCGCGGACGCGGGGCGCCTCCGCGCAGGCGACACGTGGAACTTCCAGTGCTGGTTCCGGGACCCGGGCGGGCCGTGCGGGAGCGCATTCAACCTGACGAACGGGCTGGAGATCACGTTCTCGCCTTGATATGCGCGTGGCTCGCGCTGCGCGTGCGTACGGTAGCGGTTAAGGGGACGCACGCTGGCCGGTCCTCCTTGACACTCCTCCGCGGCCCTCCGAGAATCGCGGACGGCAGCGGCTCTCTTCGTTCCACGATCCCCCGCACGACCTTCCCCACACCACCTCGCAGTGGACCTCCCGTCCCAAGAAGATCTCCCCATGCAAAGGCTTCTCCGGTTTCCTCTCGCCCTTGGCGTCGGGCTCGCGGGACTGAGCCCCGCGCTCGCGGCCCAGGGCCTCGCCACCGAGCTCGTGGTCTCCGGGCTCGCCTCGCCCCTCTGGGTCGGAGCGCCGCCGGACGACCACGATCACCTGTACGCCCTCGAGCAGAACACCGGGTACGTGCGCGTCATCGAGAACGGCGTGCTCCAGGCCACCCCCTTCCTCGACCTCGACGACGTGGCGAGCAAGGGCAACGAGCGCGGCCTGCTCGGGCTCGCGTTCCACCCGGACTACCAGACGAACGGCCGCTTCTTCGTCAACTACACGAACCTCGCCGGCAACACGCGCGTGGTCGAGTACAACTCGGGAGGCAACCCGCTCGTCGCGGACCCGACGCCGGTCCAGCCGATCCTCGAGCAGAGCCAGCCGTTCGAGAACCACAACGGCGGCAACCTCGTGTTCGGCCCCGACGGCATGCTCTACATCGGGCTCGGCGACGGCGGCAGCGCCAACGACCCCGGGAACCGCGCCCAGACGGGGACGACGAACCTCGGCAAGATGCTGCGGCTCGACGTCGACCTGCCGTCCCCGTTCATCCCGGCCGACAACCCGTTCGTCGGCGTGGCCGGGATCAACGACGAGATCTGGGCGCTCGGCCTGCGCAACCCCTGGCGCTACAGCTTCGACCGCGCGACGGGCGACCTCTACATCGCCGACGTCGGCCAGTTCCAGATCGAGGAGATCAGCTTCCAGCCCGCCTCGAGCAGCGGTGGCGAGAACTACGGCTGGCGCTGCATGGAGGGCACGCGCTGCACGGGTCTGTCGGGCTGCACCTGCGATGACGACGCGCTCACCGATCCGATCCACGAATACAACCACAGCGCCGGCCGCTGCTCGGTTACGGGCGGCTTCGTGTACCGCGGAAGCGCGATCCCCAGCCTGCAGGGCACGTATTTCTTCGCCGACTACTGCAACGGCGACATCTTCTCCTTCCGCTACGACTCCACGTCCGGCACGATCAGCGAGTTCACCGACCGCACCGACGAGCTCGATCCGCCGGGCACCCGGGCGATCAACCGTGTCACGTCCTTCGGCGAGGACGCTGCCGGCGAGCTCTACATCGTCGACCCCTCGGGCGGCGAGATCTTCAGGGTCGTCGCGACCTGCGAGGCGACCAACTACTGCACCATCTCGCCGACCTCCGTCGGGCCTGGCGCGGTGATCAGCAGCTCGGGGTCGGCCAGCATCGCGGCGAACGACTTCGGCCTCGTCGCTTCGTTCGCCGTGCCCAGCGAGTTCGGGCTCTTCTTCTACGGCCCCGACCAGATCGACGTGCCCTTCGGCGACGGCCGGCTCTGCGTCGGCGCCGGGGGCGTGGGCCTGTTCCGCTTGAACCCGCCGCAGATGGTGTCCATCTTCGGCGACATCTTCCGCCCGGTCGACTTCACGGTCCCGCCCGCGGGCGCGGGCGCCGGCCAGATCTTCCCGGGCTCGGACTGGAACTTCCAGTTCTGGTTCCGCGACCCGACGGGCCCGGGCGGCTCCGGCTTCAACACCTCCGACGGCCTGAACGTCGTCTTCTGCCCCTGATCGCGGAAACGGTTCCTGCGACGCGAGCGGCGGGCAGCCACGGCTGCCCGCCTCACTTGAAGCGGAAGAGCCCCAGCTCGGAGCCCGCGGGGAAGCCGTCCTCCTCGCGCAGCGGGTAGCGCTCGAGCTCGACGAGCGGCGCCCAGGGCTGCCGGCGCCAGTCCGGGAGGCGCGCATGGGGCCCCCGGAAGAAGGCCCCGAGGTACGTGGGCGACGCGTGGAAGTCGCCGTAGGGCGGCGGGAAGAAGAACGACTGCGGGACGAACATGTCGTGCCCGGGCGATGCGCCCGCGTCGAGCGCGCCGCGCTGCTCCCAGAACGCACGCACCTCCGGAGTCACCAGCCCGAACTGGTCGTACACGAACAGGCGCGAGAAGTAGCCCTGGCAGCCGATCGCGCCGAGGATGATCGACTCGCCGGGCGAGGTGTGGCGCGCGAGCGCCTTGCCCGTCAGCGTCCAGGCGCGCGTGTTCTTGCGCATGAAGTCCCAGTAGCCGACCTCGCTCATCCACTCGTCCTGGCGTCGGAAGTGGAAGCGCTCCCGGAGACCGCGCGGGACCGGGCCCACGTCGAAGCTCGCGGCGAGGCCCAGCGCCAGCGCCGCGAGGCCGAGCACCAGGCCTCGCGGTCGAACGCGCGCGCCGCTCCAGGCCTCCGCGAAGAGCAGCGCGACGAAGGGCAGGGCGGGCACGAGGAAGCGGCCGAACGGCATGAAGTCGCCGCCGACCCAGGCGCTGTAGCCGGCGCTCCCGACGAGCACGACGAGCGCGGGGAGCCACACGCCGCGGCGCCCCGGAGCCCAGCGGTGCAGCGCCGCCAGCGCGACGAGCGGGAGCGCCGGCAGCGCGAGGGCGTAGGCGGCGAGGTAGTCGACGCCGCGGCCCAGCCGCTCGGGGCCGAGGCCCGCCTTGACCCGCGCCGTGTTCGGCAGCCAGTCGCCGTAGTAGGCGCGCCGCCACGCGACGTGCGCGACGACCCCGAGCGCGACGACGAGCCCCGCGCCGAGCGCCGCGCGCAGGACGGCGCGCGAGCGCAGCCCCTCGGCGAGCACGGCCGCGCCGAGCACCATCCCGACCCACAGCGCCCCGTCCGCCCGCAGGAGAGCCGCGGTCAGCCCGAGGGCGCCGGCCTGGATCGCGCGCGGCCGGCCCGGCGCGCCGAGCAACCGCTCGTAGCATGCGAACATGCACAGCGTGAACGGCATGGTCTCGAGCCCGCTCGTCGCCCAGAGCGCGAGCGGCGGGAGCGTCGCGAGGAAGAACGCGGTGGCGGCGAGGCCCGGACCCCCGAGCTCGAAGCGCGCGCGCGCGACGCGCAGCACGAGGATGCCGAGCCCCAGGCCGCACGCGCTCGACAGCGCGCGCGAGACGACGCCGGGATCGGCGCCGAGCGCCTCGGCGAGCGCCATGAGCAGCACCCAGAGGAAGTTCGAGTAGCCCTCGACCGGCGGCGTGCGCCCGGGGTTGAACGCGAGGCCCTCGCCGCTGGCGAGGTTGCGCGCGTAGCGAAACGAGATGTACGCGTCGTCGCAGAGGAAGTCGAAGCGCCACACGAGGAGCGCGTACGCGACGAGCGCGAGGGCGAGCGCGAGGGACGTGCGGCGCGGGGCTGGATCGAGCGGGCGGACGGGCATCGGGGAGCGGCTCAGTCGCCCTCCTCCCCCTCCTTCTCCGCGTCCCGCTCGGAATCCGTCGCGCCCGGCAGCAGGTCGCCCTGCTTGTCCATGTCCTCGTCGCCGACGTAGCCGTGCTCGCGCAGCTCCTTGATGCGCGCGAGGGCGTCCTCGGCCTGCGCCGAGTTGAACTGCGAAGGCAGCAGCGGATGCGTCCTGACCCAGCGCAGCACCTTCGCCTTCAGCCGCGCGTACGCCGCGGCCGCCTCGGGCGGCAGCTGGCCCGCGCCGCCGCGCAGGAGGTCGCTCTTCTCGCCGGGGTCGGCCGCGAGGTCGAAGAGCTGCTCGAGCCCCTGCATGTAGGGCACCTGCACGAACTTCCAGCGCCCCTCGCGCACGACGCGCGCCTTGTAGAGGTTGCCCCAGCGGTCCTTGGGCTCGAGCCGCCAGCCCGGCTGGTTCGCCTGGCAGTACACCGCGCCGCGCTCGAAGGGCCTCCCCGCGAGCAGCGGCGCGAGGCTCTTGCCCTCGACGCGCGCCGGCACCTCGTCGAAAGCGAGGGCCTCGCACAGCGTGGACACGAGGTCGATCGTCGAGACGGTCTGCTCGATCCTGCGGCCCGCGCCGAAGCCGTCGGGGAAGCGCAGGATCAGGGGGATGTGGACCGTGGTCTGGTAGGCCATGAGCCCGTGGTTCCAGAAGTCGCCGTGCTCCCAGAAGGTCTCGCCGTGGTCGCCGGTCAGGACGACGAGCGCGTCCTCGAGCACGCCGCGCCCCTCGAGGCCGCGTAGAAGGCGCCCGATCTCGGAGTCGATGAACTCGACCTCGCCCGCGTAGAGCCTGGCCAGCTTGCGGTCGATCTCGCTCGGCTCGCCCGTCGCCTTCTCGACGAGGCTGCGCGGAAGACCCGTCAGGATGACGCCTCCCAGCCCGTACGACTGCCCGTCGATCTCCTCCTGGTGGTCGCGCACCGCCTGGGTGTACTCGTCCGGGTCCCAGGCGAGGGGCTGCCCGTCGTCGCCCCGCGGGGCGAAGGCCGGCGGCGGGTCGTAGGGCGCGTGCGCGTCGAAGTAGTGCGCGAAGAGGAACAGCCGCCTGCGCGTCCCGACCTCGTCGACGTGCGCGAGCACCGCGTCCGTGACCGCGTCGGCCCGGCGCTGGTCCTGGTCGGCCTTGCCGTGCGTCCCGTAGAGGATCTCGAACTCCTCGTCGAAGTGGTCGAAGCCCTGGTCGAAGTCGAACAGGCGCTCCATCGCGAACGAGCCCAGGAAGGCCGCCGTGTGGAAGCCGGCGCCCTTCAGGATCTCGGCCAGCATCACGTTGTCCGCGTGCACGACGAAGCCGTTGCGCACGACGCCGTGCGTGTGCGGGTAGGTGCCCGTCATCATCGACGTGTGCGAGGGCAGCGTCGTCGGCGCCGGCGCCAGGACGTCGGCGAAGAGCGCACCTTCGCGCGCGAGCCCGTCGATGGCCGGCGTGCTCGTGACCGTGCTCCCGTAGCAGCCCAGGTGGTCGGCGCGCGTCGTGTCGAGGCTGATCAGGACGACGTGCCGGATGCCGTGCTCGCCCAGCGCCGGCGCTTCGCGCCAGCAGCCGGCGAGAGCCGCCGCCGCGACGAGGAGGACGAGTCTCTGGGCCGGGAGCAAGGCTGTAACCGCCCGTCGAGCGGGCCGGGAGGGTATCGTGGGCCGGGTACGCGCTCAACGCCCCCGCGTTGGCGCTCGCCTCCCCCACTCGCCGCCCCCCGACGACATGCGCTTCCCCCTCGCTTTCGCAGGGACCCCCTGCCTCCTCGCCCTCGCCGCACCCGCGCCCGCGCAGATCGGGACCGACGACGTCGCCGCGGCCTTCGGCGTGGCGGACTACGCCGAGGTCGGTCTCGACCTGCCCGCCGAGGTCCCCGAGCGATTCTCGCTGCGCATCGCGCTCGAGGGCCAGGTCCACACGCTCGCGCTGGAGCGGCGCGACGTGCGCTCCGAGCGCTTCCAGGTGCGCGTCCAGGGCCAGGACGGCGCGATCTTTGCCGTGCCCGCGCCGGCGCCGACGACCTACCGCGGCAGCCTCGTCGCCGAGCCCGGCTCGCGCGTCGCGCTGACCCTCGTGCCGACCGGTGCGCGCGCCCTCGTCTTGCGCGCCGACGGGCGCGCGCTCTGGCTGCAGCCGCTGCGCGACCTCGAGCCCGCGGCGCCGGCAGAGGCGCACGTCCTCGTGGAACAGAGCGACCTCGTCCTGCCCGCGGGGTTCTGCGGCGCGCTCGCGGAGGCCGCGCCCGCGCCGCGCACCGAGGGCGCCCTCGGTCCCGGGAGCTGCTTCCGCGTCGCCGAGGTCGCGTTCGACTGCGACCACGAGTACTACCTGGCGAACGGCTCGTCGGTCGCGGCGACCGTCGCGAGCATCGACGCGGTGATGAACGCCGTCGACCTCGTGTACGCCCAGCAGGTGATGATCGGCCTCGAGCTCTCGGACGTCCTCGTGCGCAGCTCCGAGCCCGACCCCTACACGACCAGCGACCCCGGGGGCCTGCTCGACCAGTTCGTGAGCGAGTGGCGCGCCAACCAGGGGCACGTCGTGCGCGACATGGCGCACCTCGCGACGGGGCGCGAGATGGACGGCGCGATCATCGGCCTCGCCTACGTCGGCGTCGTATGCAGCCAGGACTGGGGCTACGGCGAGACGCAGTTCAACCTCGGCTTCGCCGGCCACGTCAGCGTCGTCGCCCACGAGATCGGCCACAACTGGAACGCGCCGCACTGCCTCGACGCGGACTTCTGCGGGATCATGTGCGGCGGCTGCCGCCTCGAGTTCGGACCGATCACGACGGACGTGATCCTGGCCCACAGGGACAGCCGCGGCTGCCTCGTCGCGACCGCGGGCTACGCGGATCCGGTCGCGCCCCACGTGCGCGACGAGGAGCTCTTCGTGCCCGGCGCCGTGACCGTCGACGTCCTCGCGAACGACTTCGACGGCAACTGCGATCCGCTCGCGATCGACGCCTTCGACGCGGCGAGCGCGCAGGGCGGCAGCGTCGTGCTCTCGCCCGGGACCGGCGGCGGCGGCCGGGACGAGCTCGCCTACACGCCCGCGCCCGGGTTCCAGGGGACCGACACGTTCGGCTACACGGTGGGCGACGGGGCCGGCGAGCAGGGCCAGGGGAGCGTGACGCTGCACGTCTTCGACGCCGAGCCCGACCTCGCGCTGCACTACCGCTTCGACGAGACGGCGGGCAGCACGCTCATCGCCGACTCCTCCGCGAGCGGCCTCTCCGGCACGTACGTCGGCAACCCGCGCCTCGAGCGCCCCGGCGCGGCGCCCTCGAGCGGAACCTCGGTCGAGTTCCGCTCGAGCCTCGACCGCGGCACCCTCGCCGACGGGAGCCCGCTCTCGGGGCTGCGGCGCGCGGTGAGCGTGGCGCTGTGGGTGAACCCCGACGACGTCGCGGGCGCGCGGCGCCTCTTCGGCAACGGCGGCAGCTGGCACTTCGCGATCCGCGACGGCGATCTCGTCTTCGCGACCGCGTCGAAGGAGTACGTACGGCCCGCCGGCGTCCCGACCGGCGTCTGGAGCCACGTCGCCGTCGTCTTCGACACGTCCTCCGACGCGACCCTCTACCTGGACGGCGTCGAGCTCGGACGGGTCGGGGGCACCCAGCCCGCCGGTCCCGCGTCGGACATGTGGCACCTCGCGGCCGCGGGCTTCGGCGCGAGCCTCTTCGACGGGCGCATGGACGACCTGCAGGTCTACGACGCGGCGCTCGGCGCGGACGACGTGCGCTTCCTCTACGACCACCCCGGCGTCGTGCTCGGCGACGAGTGCGCCGACCCGCTGAGCTACTGCAGCACCTCGCCGAACTCCGTGGGGCCAGGCGCGACGATGGCCTGGACCGGGACGGCGCGCGTCTCCTTCAACGACCTCGGCCTCGTCGCGCTGGGCCTGCCGCCCGGGCAGTTCGGGATCTTCTTCTACGGGCCGAATGCCGTCGACCTGCCCTTCGGCGAGGGACACCTGTGCATCGGCGGCGGCGTCTACCGCCTGCCCGTCGTGCTGAGCGACCTCTTGGGGATCGCGATCTGGGAGCTCGACGTCACCGCTCCACCGCACGAGAGCGGTCGCATCGAGGCGGGGGCGACGTGGCGCTTCCAGCACTGGTACCGCGACCCGGCGGGCGGCGGGGCGGGGTTCAACCTGTCGGATGGTCTGGAGGTGACGTTCTGTCCGTAGGCGGCAGCCGCGGCGTCGCTCCACTCCTTCAACAGAGCCCCGACGGCGCGCCGGTACGCGTGCGCGCCCGCGGCCGCGTCCATGCGCCCGTCCACCCACCGCGACCGTAGCCTCCATCGGCTCGGCCCTCGGCCCCTTGACGAGCGGCCGCCGGGAGGGGCTCGGCTCACCGCGCGTGCGACACCCGCCGCCCGTCGTCCCCGAACCACCGCCGGTGCTCCCGCGGGAAGGCCAGCGTCAGCCGCGTCCCGGGCCGCACCTCGCGGTGCCCCTCGAAGGACACGCGCAGCACCTCCTCCCCGAGCTCGCACGCGACGAGCGTGCGCGACCCGAGCGCCTCGACCGAGACCACTCCCAGGTCGACGTCTCCGCCCTCCCGGACCTCGTGCGGGCGGATCCCGAGCACGCAGGACCCGCTCTCGAGCGGCGCGTCCTCGAGCGAGAGCCCTCCGCAGGTGAAGCGCCCGCCCGCGACGACGCCGCGCAGCAGGTTCATCGGGGGGCTGCCGACGAACGCGGCCACGAAGCTCGTGTCGGGCCGCTCGAAGACCTCGAGCGGCGCGCCGATCTGCTCGATCCGGCCGGCGCGCAGGACGCAGATGCGCGAGCCCATCGTCATCGCCTCGGCCTGGTCGTGGGTGACGTAGAGCGTCGTGATCCCGAGCCGCTCGTGCAACGCGCGGATCTCGGCGCGCATCTCGTCGCGCAGCTTGGCGTCGAGGTTCGAGAGCGGCTCGTCGAAGAGGAAGAGCCTGGGGTTGCGGATGATCGCGCGGCCCAGCGCGACGCGCTGCATCTGCCCGCCGGAGAGCTGCGCGGGCTTGCGGCCCAGCAGCTCGGCGAGGCCGAGCGTCTCGGCCGTCGCGCGCACGCGCGCGTCGATCTCGGCCTTCGGAACGCGCGCCATGCGCAGCGGGAAGGCCAGGTTCTTCGCCACGCTCATGTGCGGGTAGAGCGCGTAGTTCTGGAACACGAGCGCGACGTCGCGCTCGGCCGGCCCGAGGGCCGTCACGTCGCGCCCGTCCACGCGCACGGCGCCGCGCGTCGCGTCGCAAAGGCCGGCGACGATGCGCAGGAGGGTCGACTTGCCGCAGCCCGAAGGCCCCAGCAGGACGAGGAGCTCGCCGTCGCGCACGGTCAGCGAGACGTCCGCGAGCGCCGCTTGGCCCGCGTACTCCTTCGTGATGCCTTCGAGCTCGAGGGTGGCCACGGCCTCAGTGCTTGGACGCGGCGACGCGCACGCCGCGCAGGAAGACCTTCTGCGCGAGGAAGTAGACCAGCACGCAGGGCGCGAGGACGATCGCGGACGCCGCCATCATGTACTCGACCGCCGTGTTGTAGGTCTGGCTGAAGCCGGCGAGCGCCAGCGTCAGCGTGCGCTTCTCGGGCGAGAGGATGTAGATCAAGGGCGCCCAGAAGTCGTTCCATGTCGCGAGGAACGTGAAGATCGCGACCGCCGCCAGCATCGGCCGGGCGAGCGGCAGGAAGACGCGCCACCAAGCCTGCAGCGGGCTCGCGCCGTCGACCCGCGCGGCCTCCGAGAGCTCGGGCGGCAGCGCCAGGAAGTACTGCCGGAAGAGGAAGATGAAGAACGGCGCGCCGCCGAGCACCGTCGGCAGGACCAGCGGGTAGTACGTGTCGACCATCCCCAGCCAGCGGAACAGGAGGAAGCGCGGGATCGCCGCCACCTGCTCGGGCAGCATCATCGTCGCCAGCACGAAGACGAAGAGCACGTCGCGCCCGCGGAACTCGAGGCGCGCGAAGGCGAAGCCCGCGAGCGAGCACGTGAAAAGCTGCCCGGCGATGCACAGCACGGTGATCAGAGCCGTGTTGGCGAAGAGCCGCCCGAGGCCGCCCATGCGCTCGGCGGCGATGCGGTAGTTCTCGAAGTGCGGCTCGCGAACGAGGTCCAGCGGGGTGTCCGCGAGCCCGCGCCCCTCGGCGTGCAGCGACACCTCGAGCATGAAGAAGAGCGGCAGCGCGAACGCCGCGCCGGCCAGCGTGAGCCCGAGCGAGCGCCAGGCGCGCGGGCTCACGCCGCCACCCGCGCCGCGTAGTGCACCCAGTGCCGCGACGTCCGAAGGAGCACGAGCGTGAGCACCGCGAGCAGCCCGAAGAGCACCCACGCGATCGCCGACGCGTAGCCCATGTCGAGGTGCCGGAACGCGCTCTCGTACAGGTACAGGACCAGGAAGCGCGACGCGTCGCCCGGCCCGCCCTGCGTCAGGACGAAGGGCTGCGCGAACACCTGGAACGCCGCGATCGTCCCCGTCATCAGGTTGAACAGGACGACCGGGGTCAGCGCCGGCAGCACGACGTGCACCAGGCGCCGCAGCGGCCCCGCCCCGTCGATGCGCGCCGCCTCGTCGAGGCTCGGGTCGAGCGCCTTGAGCGCCGCCAGGAACACGAGCATCTGCGCCCCGACGCTCCACACGCTCATCAGCGCGAAGGAGTACACGACCGTCCCGGCGTCGCGCAGCCAGGGCACGCCGCCGAGCCCGAGAGCCGCGAGCGCGCGGTTCGCGAGCCCCTGGTCGTCGTCGAGCAGCGCGCGCCACACGGCGGCCACGATCACCGGCGAGATGACGGCCGGCAGGTAGCAGACCGTGCGCACGATCCCGGCGCCGGTGGAATCGGCGCGCAGGAGCAGCGCGAGGCCGAGCGCCACGACGAGCCCGAGCGGCACCGAGAGCGCCGCGTACGCCGCCGTCGCCGCGAGCGAGGTCCTGAAGGTGGAATCGCTCGCCAGGCGCGCGAGGTTCTCCGCGCCCACCCAGCGCGCGTCGGAGAGCGGGCGCAGCGGCGACCACTCGCACAGCGCGAGCACCAGCGACACGACCGCGGGCCCGAAGAGGAACAGCGCGAAGCCCGCCGCCCACGGCGCGATCATGGCAAAGCCGAAGCGCTCCTCCGCCGCGAGGAGGCGCCCTGGCCGCGGCCCGCGGCGCGCGACGACGAGACCGGCGAGGGCGAGGAACGACGCACCGAGGGCGAGCTCCATGCCCCCGCGCCAGAGGCGCGGCCTCTCCGCGCGCCGCGCCTCGCGCGCGAGGTAGCGCTCGGTCTTCTGCGCCATGCGCTCGCACGCCGCGGCGACGTCCGGATCGCCGCCGAGCAGGACGCCCTCGAGCTCCGCGCGCGTCAGGTCCTCGATCTTGCGCCAGTTGGCGAGCGGCGGCAGGAAGCGCGCATCGGCCATCACGTCGAGGAACACGGACTCGCTCTCGGGCGCGACGTCGGGTTTCAGGAAGCTCTCCGAGTACGCCGCCTCCACGAGCCCGGGGACGCCGTTGCCGATCTCGGCGAGCCGGCGCTGGTAGCGCGGCCCGGCGAGCACGCGCAGGAGCTCCCAGGCGAGCTCCGGCTCGCGCGCGGTGCGCGGCACGACGAAGACGCTCATCGCAACCGACGTCGCCGCCTCCTTCCCGCGCGGCAGCGGCACGACGTCCCAGCGGAAGGCCTCGATGTGCCGGAAGCGGTACGTCTCCCAGTACCCGACCGGGCCGTAGAGCGCCGCGCGCCCCGCCTGGAAGAGCCCCTGCGAGAGCTGCCCGGCGAAGGTCGCGTCGAACGAGGCGACGCGCTCCTCGTGCAGCAGCGCGCGCAGGAACCCGAGCGCCTCGGCGAACGCCGGCTCGCGCATGCGCACGCTCCGGCCGTCGGCCGAGAGGAACCCCGCGCCGTTCTGCCAGAGCCAGGGCGCGACGGCTTGCGGCCACTGGGTCAGCGAGATGCCGTACTGCGCGCCGGGCCCGCGCTCGCCGCGCGTCGTGCGCCGCGCGATCGCGAGGAAGTCCTCCCACGTCCAGCCCGCCGCGGGCCGCGCGATGCCCGCCGCCGCGAGCAGGTCGAGGTTGACGTACATCACGTACGGCGTGAAGGTCTGCGGCAGCCCGAAGAGGTGCCCGCGCGCATCGCGCACGGCCGCCAGCGGCGCCGCGAAGTACGCCGCCGGGTCCCAGGTCGGGTCAGCCGCGCAGAAGGGCTCGAGGTCGAGGAGCGCGCCCTCCGCCAGGAACGCAGCCGCCTCGGTGATGTCGATGCGCGCGAGGTCGAGCGGCAGGTCGCCCGCCAGCATGAACTTGAGCTTGTCCTTGGTCCCCGCCGCGCCGCCGAGGTCCAGGAGCCGCACGCCGACGCCCGGGTGGGCGGCCTCCAGCTCCCGCGCGAGCTCCTCGAGGAGCGGCCAGGAGCTCAGCGCGGCGTCCTCGGCCATGACGACGAGCTCGCGCTCGGCGCGCCCGAGTCCGGCGCCCTTCGGTGCGGCGCGGATCGGCCCCGCGGGGGCGAGGCTCGCGAGGAGAAACGCGGGGACCGCCGCTCTTGATGCGCGCGCCCGGTCCACTAGTCTCTGCATGCGGTGAGCATCCTAGCCAAGAACGAGGCCCAGACCCCGCTCCTCACGCGCCCCTGCGGGCGCGGCTTCCTCGAGGCCTGCGGCGAGCGCATGGCGCTGCTCGGCGACGAGGCCGGACGCTTCGAGGTCTGGATGTGGCCGATCCTGCTCCTGCGCGACCTGGGCGTGAAGGTGCACCGCTCCGGGGAGGACGCCCCGCTGCCGGCCGCCAAGGTCGCGCGCGAGGTCGAGGTCGGCCCGGGCGGGTTCACGCTGCGCTGGTCGGGCCGCGGCGTCGAGCTCGCCCTCGAGGCGTTCGCGTGCCGCGCCGAGCGCGGCGTCGTGCTGCTCCTGTGGAACGACGGCAAGACGCCGCTCGAGGTCGATCTCGCGCTGCGCCCGGTGTTCCGCGCCATGTGGCCCGCCGGGCTCGGCGGGCAGATCGCGGCCCGCGACGAGGAGACGGGCGCGCTCGTCCTATCCGAGGAGCTCGGCCGCTTCGCGGCCCTGGTCGGCTGCCCCGACGTCCCGCTCGCCGTGGCGCCGGGGGAGCGCGGGTCGAGCGAGGATCCGCTGCGCTGGCGGATCCCCGTGCCGGCCCGCGGCGACGAGCCGCGGGCGTTCGTGATCGCCGGCGCCGAGGTCCAGCCGCCGCCGCTCTCCCCGGCGGCGCGCCGCGGCCGCGCCGGCGCGACGAGCGGGCACGCTCGCGCCGAGCCCGCGATCGCCGCGGCGCGCGCGGCCTTCGGCGCGCTCGCCGGCGACTGGTCCGCGCAGCTCGCCGAGCTGCGCTCGTACTGGACCGCGCGCCTCGAGCGCTGCGCGCGGCTCGCGTGCCCCGACCCGGCCTTCGAGGAGGCGTTCCTGTGGGCCCAGATCGCGATCGAGCGCGCATGGGCCCGGGTCGACGGCCTCGGCCGCGGGCTCCTCGCGGGCCTGGGCCCGAGCCGCGGCGACGAGCGCCCCGGGTACGGCTGGTTCTTCGGCGGCGACGCGCTCTCCGCCTCGCGCGCGCTCGCCGGCTGCGGCGACTTCGAGGGCGCGCGCGCCGCGCTGCGCTTCGTGGCGGGCACGCAGCGCGAGGACGGCAAGCTGATGCACGAGCTGACGCTCGCCGCAGGGCTCTGCCACTGGGTCGAGGACTACCCGTACGCCTACTACAAGGGCCAGGTCACGCCGGGCTTCGTCGCATGCCTCGACCTCTACATGCGGCTCTCGGGCGACGCCGCGCTGCTCGCGGAGCTCTGGCCGGCCGCCGAGCGCGCGCTCGCGTGGTGCCTCGAGACGCTGGGCGACGCCGGGCACCTCGACGTGCGCGAGGCCGGCATCGCGGCCGTCGAGGCCGGGCCGCTCGCGGCGCGCATCGCGAGCGAGGTCTACCTCGACGGCATCCTGCTCTCGGCGCTCGAGGGCGGCGCGCGGCTCGCGCGCGCGAGCCGCGCCGGAGAGCTCGCCGAGCGCTGCGCGCGGGCGTTCGAGCGCTGCCACGCCGCGTTCGAGGAGTACTGGAGCGACGAGCGCGGCGCCTACGGCTTCGCGCGCCTCGCTGGCGGCGAGCGCTGCGACGACCTGACGGCGTACGTCGCGCACCCGCTCTCGCGCGGCTTCGGCGACCCCGAGCGCGCGCGCGCGACCACCGCTCGGCTCGGCGGTCCCGAGCTCTGCGCCGACTGGGGCGCGCGCATGTTCTCGGTGTGCTCGGAGTCCTACGATCCGCGGCACTACAACACGGGCGCCGTCTTTCCCTACCTGACGGGGTTCGTCGTGCTCGCGCAGTACCGGCACGGGCCGCTGCCCGCCGCGCACCAGCTCTTGCGCTCGCAGGTCGCGCTCTCGGGCTTCGGCGGCCTGGGCTTCCTGCCCGAGCACCTCGAGGGCGAGCTCGCCCAGATGCCGGCGCGCAGCGTGCCGCACCAGGTCTTCAGCTCCTCGGCGCTGCTGCAAGGGACGCTCTTCGGCCTCCTGGGCCTCGCGCCCCCCGCGGAAAACGAGGAACAGGGCGAGCACCTCGAGCTCGCTCCCGCGCTGCCGCCCGACTGGGACCGCATGGCGCTCGAGAACCTCACCTTCCGCGGCACGCGCTTCGACGTCGAGCTGACGCGCGAGCGCGGAGCGGGCCGCACGCGGCGCAGCGCGCGGATCCGCGTGCGCTCGGGCGGGCGGCTCCCGCTGCGCTACGTGCCGCGCGTGCCGGGGCTCTCGCTCGTGCGCTCGGCGACGGTGGGCGCGCGCAGCGTCGACGTCGCGTGCGAGCGCGGCCCGATGGGAGCCTTCGCCATCCACTTCCCGGAGGTGCACGTCGAGGACGAGCTGACGCTGACGCTCGAGGTCGCCGAGGGGCCGGCGGTCGCGCTCCCGACGCCGCTGATCGAGCGCGGAGCGCCGAGCCGTACCGCGCGCCTGGTGCGCTCCACCATCGACGGGAAGGGGCTCACGCTCGGGCTGTTGGGCCCCGCGGGCGAGACGGCGCGCCTGGGTTTCACGTGCGACCTCGAGGTCACGCTCGAAGGCGCGCGCTTCGACAAGGACGCGCTCGAGGTCCGGTTCCCCGAGGAGTCGCGGGACGCCGTCGCCGGGTTCACGGCCGCCGAGGTGCGGCTGCGGCTCGTGGGAGCGCCGTGAGCGCCGGGCGGCGGCGGCACGCCAGCGCGGGCGTGCCGCCGCTGGAGGCGCTCCCGCTCGACGCCGCGGGCGTCGCCGCGGTGCGCTTCTCGCGCGCGACGACGACGGGTTCCGTGCGTCACTGCGCGCGCGTCACGACGTGCACGCCGACGCTGGCGGACGGCCGCACGCCGGCGCGGCCGTCGCCGGTGCTCGCGCACGCGCTCGAGCTCGAGGAGACGGGGCCGCGCGCGGACGTGCGCTTCGAGTTCGACGGGCATACCACGCGCGCGCAGGTCGAGCTCCCCGCGGCGGCAGCGCTCTTCGGCGCCGGGGAGTGGGCCGGGGGCCTGCGGACCGACGGGCGACTCGTCCTCTTCTGGAACACCGACGCCTGGTGCTACGACGACGCGACGCCGGCGCTGTACCAGTCGCACCCGTACGTGCTCGCGCTGCTCGAGGGCGGGAGGGCGCGCGGGATCCTGGCGGACTGCTGCGCGCGCGGGACGCTCGCCGCGTCGCCGGACGGCGTCGAGCTCGCCTTCGAGGGCGGGCCGTTCGAGGTGCACCTGATCGAGGCCGACTCGCCGCAGGAGGTGCAGCGCGCCCTCGCCGCGATCGTGGGCAGGCCCGCGCTGCCGCCGCTCTGGGCGCTCGGCTACCACCAGTCGCGCTACTCGTACGAGAGCGCGGACGAGGTGCGCGCGCTCGCGCGGCGCCTGCGCGCGGAGCGGGTCCCGTGCGACGCGGTCTGGCTCGACATCGACTACATGGACCGCTTCCGCAGCTTCACCTGGGACCCAGAGCGCTTCCCCGACCCGCGCGCGCTCACGGCCGAGCTGCGCGCCGCGGGCCTGCGCACCGTGGCGATCCTCGACCCGGGCATCGCCGCCGCGGCGGACGACCCGACGTACGCGAGCGGGCTCGCGGGCGAGCACTTCGTCGAGGACGCGAGCGGCCGCCCGGTGCGCGGCCGGGTCTGGCCCGGGCTCTGCGCCTTCCCCGACTTCACCCGCAGCCAGACGCGCGCCTGGTGGGCGGGGCGCGTCGCGCGCTTCGTCGCGGAGTCCGGCGTCGCGGGCCTGTGGAACGACATGAACGAGCCGTCGGTCTTCCGCACGCCGACGCGCACCTTGCCCGAGAGCGCGCGCCACCGCGGGATGGGCGGCGGCTCGCACGCGCGCTTCCACAACCTCTACGGGCAGCTCATGACCGAGGCGACGCGCGCGGGGCTCGCGGCGGCGGCGCCGGACGAGCGGCCGTTCGTCTTGACGCGCTCGACCCACCTCGCCGGGGCGCGCTTCGCCGCGACCTGGACCGGCGACAACCAGAGCCGCTGGGAGGACCTCGCCTGGGCCGTGCCGATGATCCTGCGCCTGGGCCTCTGCGGCCAGCCCTTCGCCGGCGCCGATCTCGGCGGCTTCCTCGGCGCGCCCTCGGAGGAGCTCTTCGTGCGCTGGTACGAGCTGGCGGCCTTCATGCCCTTCGCGCGCGGGCACGCCGAGAAGGAGTCGCCGCGCCAGGAGCCCTGGTCGTTCGGCGCGAAGGCCCTGGCGCACGTGCGCGCGGCGCTCTCCCTGCGCATGCGCCTCTTGCCGGCGCTCTTCACCCTCGCGCGCGAGGCGCACGCGGAGGGGCTCCCGCTCTGGCGGCCCGCGTTCTTCGCCGACCCCGCAGACGCGCGGCTGCGCGAGGTCGAGGACGCGTTCCTCCTGGGCGACGACCTGTACGTCGCCCCGGTGCTGCACCCGGGCGCGACCGAGCGCGACGTCGTGCTGCCGCGGAGCCCGGGCGGCTGGCTTCCCTTCCCGGAGGGCGGCGCCGCGCACGTCGCCGACGCCGTCCGCGTGCCGGCCCCGCTGGGGAGGGCGCCGCTCTTCGCGCGCGCCGGATCGATCACCGTCCTCGGAGCGGAGCGCATGCACGTCGGGGAGCCCGACGAGCTGCGCGAGTGGCACGCCTTCCTGGATCCCGCCGGGCGCGCGCGGGGAACGCTGGCGGAGGAGGGGATCGCAAGCCCGCTCGAGCTCGAGGTCGTGCGCGAGGCCGACGAGGTCGTCGCCAGCGTTCACGGCCGAGGGCACGCGCCGCGCAAGCGGCGGCTGATCGTCCACGGCTTGGGCGAGGCGCCACGGGTGTTCGAGGACGACGGGGCCGCGAGCGCGCGATTTCGCCTCGTCTGACGCGCGCGAAGCTCGCGAGGAGCCCGGACGTCCTTCCGTTCCCACCGTCCGGCACCCGCGAACCTAGCCATTCCCGACGGCGTAGACGACCTTCCCGCGTGCCACGAAGTCCGCCGGACCCAGTTCCCCCATGCGCCGGCGCGCGCTCGCCACGCAGGCTTCGCGCGCGTCCTGGGCGAGGCTGTCGAAGCGGCTCTTCTCCTTGCCCATGCGGGTCTTCAGACGCACGAGGTGCTCGAGCCCGATCGTGTCGGCGAGATCCCCGCGCCATGCGCGCGCGGACGCGAACCCGGCCGCGCGCAGGAGCGTCTCCAGCTTCTCTGGCGTGTCGACCGCCGCGTCGCGCGCGGCCGTCGCCGGGTCCGGCTCCTGCGCGCCGTGCTCGTCGAGGCACGCGGTCCAAAGGCGCGTCGCCCGCGACTCGAGCTCGCTGCCCCACGTGACGGTGCCGACGCGCCCGCCGGCGCGCAGCACGCGGCGCGCCTCGCGCAGGCCCTGAAGCGGCTCGTCGAGGTGGAACAGCACGAACACGCAGAGCACGAGATCGACGCAGCCCGCGGCCACGGGGACGGCGCGCGCGTCGGCGACGACGCGTCGCGTCCGCCGCGGCGCCTGGCCGAGCATCCCGTGCGAGCGGTCGAGTCCGAGCACGCTCGCGCCGGGGAACGCACGCTGCAGCTCGGGCAGGAGCGCGCCGACCCCGGCGCCCACCTCCAGCACGCGCCGGACGGGCGCCGGCGGAGCGCCCGCGAGCTCGCGCAGGATCCCCAGGCCCGCGGCGTGCAACAAGGGCGCCCACAGCTCGCGGTAGTGCGCGGCGTGCTCGTCGTAGCGCTCGGTCAGCTGCCTCGCTGCATCGTGCTTCAAGAGTCGAGGGGCACGCCGCCCCGGCGGCTGCATGGAGGAGATGGGACCTCGGGAGGATAGCGCTCGACGGCGCCGCGCCCCACCCCGGACGAGGCGTGGTACGCTCGACGCTGCCGTGGTCCCCTCTCCGAGTGCCCTCCTGGCGGCGCTGTGTCTTCCCTGCGCGGCAGCGCAAAGCGGCGACCACGCGACTGCGGAGGCGATCCACGCCGCCATCGACCGCGGTGTGGACTTCCTGATCGCCACCCAGGAGCTCGACGGCTCCTGGCGCTACAAGCAGGACGAGTACGCCTGCGGGCAGACGGCCCTCTGCCTCTACGCGCTGGTGAAGTCGGGGATCCCGCGCGACCACCCCGCGGTGCGGCGCGCGGAGATCTGGCTCGACAACTTCGTGCCGCAGAAGACGTACTCGACCGCGTGCCTGCTGATGGCGCTCGAGGCCCTGGATCCGGCGCGCCACGCCGAGCGCATCCGGGAGCTCGCCGACCAGCTCGTCGACTGGCAGCGGACGGGCTTCGGGTACCCGAGCTTCGCGGAGCCGGACCCCGACAGGGCGCTCGACCTCTCGAACACGCAGTACGGCGCCCTCGGCCTGCGCGCGGCGGCGCGGGCCGGAGTCGAGGTCCCGACGAAGGTCTGGACGCGGCTGGCGGACTACGTCATGGAGCTGCAGACCGAGACGGGCGGCTTCCGCTACCGTCCGGACGGCAAGCCGACGGGCTCGATGACCGCCGCGGGGGTCGGCACGCTCGCCATCGTGCGCAACCAGCTGCACGAGACGCGGCGCCTCAAGCCGGCGGGCGAGAAGGCGTTCGAGGCCAGCATCCAGGCCGGCCTCGAGTGGCTCGCCAAGCACTTCGACGTCGCGAACAACCCGGCGCCTGACGCCGATTCGCTGCCCAACCGCTGGCTGCCCTACTACCTCTACGGGCTGGAGCGCGTCGGCGCGCTCGTCCCGACGGACACGATCGGACCCCACGACTGGTACCAGGCCGGCGCGGACCACCTCGTCGCCGCGCAGCACCGGCAGGGCAGCTGGGGCAACGTCCACGGGGAGCTCGAACCGTCGACCTGCTTCGCGCTCCTCTTCCTCGAGCGCGCGACGGCCACGACGGGCGAGAGCAAGGGCCGCGGCCGGCGCACCTACGGGGCGCCGGCAGCCGGAAAGGACGTGAGCCTGGTCGCGGCGGGCGACACGCCGATCTCGGTCTGGATCGCGCGCTTCGGGGACGACGCCATCGCGGCGTACGAGTGGCCCGACGACGCGGGCCGCGGTCCGCGCGTCGCGCGGGTCGAGTACATGGCGGACGGCGAGGTCTTCGCGGTCGCCCTCGGGAGCGCGGGACGGCCGAGCGCCGGGGAGCGCTACTCGGTGCAGATGCGCTTCGAGGAGCCGGGCGCGCACGAGCTGCGCGCGCGCGTCTTCGTCTGCACGCCGAAGGGCGCGAGCGGCGGCACGCAGGTGCTCGAGTCCGAACCGCTCTCGATCACCATCACGGAGCTCTACACCGAGTGGATGGAGGAGTACGCGCGCGCCCCGTCCGAGAACCTCCTGCCGCACGCCGCGCGCGCGGCGAGCGCCTCGACGACCGCCGCCGAGGGCGGCGCGCCGGCGCTCGTGCTCGACAACTTGCAGTCGACCTCCTGGGTGGCGGCGGGCGACGACCCCGAGCCCTGGATCGCCGTCGAGCTCCAGAAGCCCGAGCGCGCCGACCACCTGATCCTCTCCCACGCGCGCGGCGCGGTGCACGACCCTCTGCGCTTCGACCGCGCGACGAAGGTGCGGGTCCTCGTCAACGACCGCGAGCCCTTCGAGGCCGAGCTCGACCCGCGCGAGCAGCGCAAGACGGCGATCCCCCTGCCGCCGGCGAGCGGCGTGCGGCGGCTCGAGGTGCGCGTGCTCGAGCGCCTGCCCGGCAGGTCGCGGCCGGGCGAGGTCGGCTTCGCCGAGCTCGAGCTCGTGCTGCGCGGCGCGAAGCGCTGAGCCCGGGGAGAGCCTGGCCCGCGTTCCGTCACTGCGCTCGCTCGTCCAGCCCCAGCGGCGCGCCGATCGAGGCCACGCAGACCTCGCCCGTGTACTCGCGGGCGCCGGGCCGCTCGAAGCCGACCTTGGGCGCGACGAAAGTGACCGTCCGGTCGGCGCGCACGCAGGTGCCGCCCGGAACCCCGGTGTCGGCGTCGAGCCCCGAGGGCAGGTCGAGCGCCAGCACGCGGACGCCCGTCCGCGCGCGGAACGCGTTCAGGGCGTCGATGACGGCCGCGAGGTGCGGCCGGACCGCGCCGCGAAAGCCGGTGCCGAGCAGCCCGTCGACCACCAGGGCCGCGCCCTCGAGCTCGGCCGCGAGCCCCCCGGGGTCGTCCAGCGTGGACGCCGGGATGCCCATGCGATCGACGATCGCGCGCTGCAGCGCGGCATCGCCCGAGAGCTCGCCCGCCGGGTGGAGGTCGAAGCGCCGGACCGCGCGGCCGCGCAGGACGAGCTGGCGCGCGACGACGTAGCCGTCGCCGCCGTTGTTGCCCGCGCCGCACAGGATCGCGACGAAGCCCGCGCGGCCGCGGGCCATCTCGAGCGCGTGCTCGGCGGCCGCGATCCCGGCGTTCTCCATCAGGACGACGCCCGGGATGCCGAAGTGCTCGATCGCCAGGCGGTCGACCGCGCGCACCTCCTCGCGCGTGAGAGAACGGAAAAAGCGGGTGCGCTCGCTCGCCGGCCCTGCTTCCATGGAAAGCGGATTCTAGCCACGCGCCATGAGCACGCGACTCGCGCTCCTCTACCTCGCCGCCCTTGCCCTGGCGGCCTGCGACGGCTCGACGCCCGGCCCCGGCCCGCCCCCCGGCCCGCTGCGGGAGCGCGACCTCCTGCCCGCGCCCGGGAGGCGCGCCCTCCAGCGCCTCTTGTGGCTCGACGGGCCCGCGTGGCTGCGCATCGGCGCCCGGGGCAACGGGACGTGCACGCTGGTCGCGACCCTCGAAGGGGCCGAGCCGCGCACGTTCGCGGAGCTGGAGCTCGCAGGCGGGCGCGTCTCCGAGGTGCTGGCGCTGCCGGGCTCCGGGCCGCGTCCGCTCGAGCTCCACGTGCGCGGGCCGGACGACGTCGAGTGGCTCGGCCTCGCGCTGCTCCAGCCCGAGCCCGTGGCGCCGCGGACGGGCGAGCTCGCGGGATCCCTCGCCGGCCGCAGCGTGGTCGTCTTCGTCGCCGACTCGCTGCACTCGGCGCACCTCTCGAGCTACGGCTACGAGCGCGAGACGAGCCCCTTCCTCGACCGCCTCGCCGAGCGCGGGGTGCGCTTCGCGAACGCCTACTCGCAGACCGCCTGGACGCTCTCGTCGGTGTCCTCCTTGTTCACCTCGGTCGAGCAGGAGCGCCACGGCGTGCTGCACATCGACGAGCAGCTCAGCGACTCGTTCACGACGCTGGCCCAGCTCTTCGCCGCCAAGGGCTACCGCACGGCTGCCGTCGTGCAGAACGGGATCATCTACCCGCACACGCAGCTCGACCGCGGCTTCGAGCACTACGACGTCTACGGCTTCAACCCCGAGGGCACGCGCGCGCTCCTCGACCGCTCCCGCGAGCACCTAGCGCAGTCGGACCGGCCGCTGTTCCTCTACGTGCACCTGACGCCGCCGCACATGCCCTACAAGCCGCCGGCGCCGTTCGACGCGCGCTTCGTCGATCCCGAGTACGCCGGCGAGGTGGACGGCACGATCGCTTCCTGCGCGGCGCTCAGCCAGTCGGGGCTCGCTCCCGGGCACCCCGACGTCGAGCACCTCGAGGGCCTCTACGACGGCAACGTCGCGTTCGCCGACTCCGAGATCGGGACCCTGGTCGAGGAGCTCTGGCGCGCGGGCCGCCTCGCCGAGTTCGCGATCGTCGCCACCTCCGACCACGGCGAGGCGTTCATGCAGCACGGCGTCCAGGGCCACAACGCGCACGTGTACGAGGAGATGGTGCGCGTGCCGCTGGTCCTCGCCGCTCCGGGCAGCGCGCTGCCGGCGGGGGCGGTCGTCGGCGATCCCGTATGGCTGCTCGACCTCATGCCGACCCTGATCGAGCTCCTCGGCCTGGGCGCGCCCGCCCACGGCATGCGCGGCCGCTCGCTCGCGCCGCTCGTCCGCGAGCCGGCGGCGAGCTTCCAGCGGCCGCTCTTCCTGAGCTCGCGCTACTACGCGGACAAGGAGAGCCGCCTGCAGCTCGCCGTCCGCCGCGGGCGCTGGAAGCTCGTCCGGCGCGTCGACGAGCTGGCGCTCTACGACCTGGAGAGCGACCCGGCAGAGGCGCGCGACTTGCGCGCGGAGTTCCCGCTGCACGCGGCGGTCCTCGCGCGACAGCTCGCCGAGTGGTACGAGGAGGCGCTGCGCGAGGGCGTCGAGGCGGCGCGCGTCGAGCTGTCGCAGGAGGCGCTCGAGCAGCTCAAGCAGCTCGGGTACGTGGGGGAGGAGGACGGTTAGGTGCTTCGATTACTCCAGATGGAATGCTATCCGCTCCGTGGCATTCTCTCGAGGATACGGCCTGCAGCAAGACCCTCCCACCGGGAGCATGGAGCTCGAGCAGGGCCGACTCCTCCGGAGTCTCACAGGCCCAACCGAAGGAGAAGGTCTTGTCGCTCTCACGCAACAGTGGCACGCGCACCTCTTTCTGCCGACTACGCCGTACCCCGCCGTCGCGTGTCCAGGCTACCACGGCCCGACGAGGAGCGCGGGGCCGCTGCGCAGCGGGCGCTCTCCCGAGCGGGTGACGGCTGGGTGATG
>Ga0302046_10000318_pt1 | contig 50760 bp, 47 predicted proteins | sample RVTome_11_FD_200261 | JGI IMG/M metagenome (GOLD analysis project Ga0302046, IMG submission 200261) | Soil microbial communities from uranium-contaminated site in the Upper Colorado River Basin, Wyoming, United States - RVT147D111 (version 2) ...
CGCTACACTCTGTGGGCATCGGGGAACTCCTCTGTGCCGGGATAACTATTTGATCGCACAGATATTTTCCCAGATTCAGAGCCCCGATGCACCCATAGTTTGAGATATCCGGGCTAGAGCTCATCTTCACCCCGATCCTGCCCTTCGTCTTCTTTCCGCCGCTCGCCTTCGCTGTGGCGGGTCTTTTCGGCTGGGCCTGCTGGAAGCGGCGGGGCGAGCCCTTCGTCGGCCGTTTCGGCATCGCGCTCGCGGTGGCCGTCTGGGCGCTCTTCGGCGTCTACGAGGGTTACATGTACTTCTGGTCGCGCACCGTCATCGCGCCGATCCGCGTCGACCTGTTGCTGCTGACCCCGATCCTCTACGCCGTGACCATCCTCGGCCTGGTGCAGGCGTTCATGCGCCGCCGCACGCTCAATCGTTCAGGTAGATCGTGATCTCGTGGTACTTGCCGCAGGCGTTCTCGCGCTGCCAGTTGTTGACCCGCAGGTCGAGGCCGAGGTGGCGCATCAGCTCGCGTCCGCGCGCCTCGCTGAGCGCCGGGCAGCGCAGGATCAGCACGTGCAGGTTCACCTTGTTGGTGGCGTAGGCGCAGCGCACGGTGACGCCGGCGCGGCGCAGCGTCGCGCAGTAGTCGGTGGCCGGCCGCGTCTTGGTGACCACCCAGGCCTTGCGCCCGCCGAGCCAGGCGAGGCCGCTGGTCGCCGCGCGCCGGCGCGCTTCGGCGAGGCGGCGGCGGGCCGCCTCGGCCAGGCGCTTTTCGGTCTCCGCCCGCTCGCGCTCGCGCACCACGAGATAGGCGCCGCCCGCGAGCACCGCGACCAGCGCGACCGAAAGCACCACGACCAGCCAGACGAAGGCGCGCTTATGACCGTTCATCCGGCTTCCCCTTCGCCGCGGTTCCGGTAGGTGCCGACGTAGGGGTTCGCCTCGCTCGACGCGCAGACCCTGCCGCCGCCCCGCCCGATGGCCTGGGCAGAGGCGGCAGCGATCAAGCCGTAGGCGAGGATCGAAAGGCTCGTGACGTGGCGGCGCATCGGAGCTCCTGTCCGGTTCGGCCGGTCCATGCGCCCGCGGCGAGCGCCGCCGGTTCGGCCCTTTGAATCTTATCGCCAAATCTTATCGCCCGCTCGCCGCCGGTGCAAAATCCGTCCCCGAAACTCACCTCCGCGCCGCCCGTCGCATCGCGGCTGCGCCTTGACAGCGCCGCCGGGGCGGCTATGACGCGGGGGTCGCGGGCCGCCGCGCCCGATATCAACTGCAAGAGGTCAACGCCATGACGCGCGCCTTCGTGTTTCCGGGCCAGGGCAGCCAGGCGGTCGGCATGGGCAAGGCGCTGGGCGAGGCCTTCGCCGCCGCGCGCGAGGTCTACGAGGAGGTCGACGACGCGCTCGGCCAGAAGCTCTCCAAGCTCATGTTCGAGGGTCCGGCCGACGCGCTCACCCTCACCGAGAACGCCCAGCCGGCGCTGATGGCGGCCAGCATCGCCGTCCTGCGCGTGCTCGAGGCCGAGGGCGGGCTCGACCTCGGCGCCGCGGCGGGCTTCGTCGCCGGCCATTCGCTGGGCGAGTACTCGGCGCTGGCGGCCGCCCGCGCGCTCGATGTGGCCGACGCGGCGCGGCTCCTGAAGACGCGCGGCCAGGCGATGCAGGCGGCCGTGCCCGTCGGCGCCGGCGCCATGGCGGCGCTGCTCGGCGCCGAGCTCGACCTCGCGACCGCGATCGCCGAGGACGCGGCGGACGGCGAGGTCTGCACCGTCGCCAACGACAACGGCGCCGGCCAATGCGTGATCAGCGGCGCCGCGGCGGCGGTCGAGCGCGCCATCGCGCTCGCCGAGGAGCGCGGCGTCAAGCGCGCCATCAAGCTGCAGGTGAGCGCGCCCTTCCACTGCGCCCTCATGCAGCCGGCGGCCGAGGCCATGGCCGAGGCGCTCGACAAGGTCGCGCTCGCGCCGCCGCGCGTCCCCGTCGTCGCCAACGTCACCGCCGCACCCGTCTCCGATCCCGACGCGATCCGCAAGCTCCTGGTCGAGCAGGTCACCTCGATGGTGCGCTGGCGCGAGAGCGTGCTGGCGATGCGCGCGGCCGGGGTCGACGCCCAGATCGAGCTCGGCGCCGGCAAGGTGCTCTCGGGCCTCGCCCGGCGCATCGACCGCGAGCTCGCCGTGCACAGCGCCGAGACCCCCGAGGACGTCGAAACGCTGCTGAAGGCGCTGTGAGCGCGGCCTGAAATGCCCCGCGCGCCGCACCGCTCGGCCTTGCAAGCGCAGCTTGCAGACCCCATGATCATGGGGCCGCGCCGCGGCCGGCCCGGAACGCTGGCCAAGCGGGGCGAGAGTGTGTTAGGGAACGCCGCCCGTGGCGGCGCGAGCGCGCGGCAGGGGCGGCCTCGGACCGCCGCTGCGGCTCCATTGAAAGCGCCCATCCAACAGTCGAGATCGCTTGAGGATAACGAATATGAGTGATGTTGCCGAGCGCGTGAAAAAGATCGTCGTCGAGCATTTGGGCGTCGATGAGGCCAAGGTCGCCGACAGCGCCAACTTCATCGAGGATCTGGGCGCCGACAGCCTGGACACCGTCGAGCTCGTGATGGCGTTCGAGGAGGAGTTTGGCTGCGAGATCCCCGACGACGCCGCGGAAAAGATCGTCACCGTCAAGGACGCCATCGAGTACATCAAGAAGATCGCGGCCTGACCAGCGCCGGACCTCTCCGGCACGCTTCCGGCCCAGCGCGCCCTTGGCCCACTGTGCCTGTCGAACGGAGCGCCCGGACCACCATGAACAGCCAGCGATAGGCGGATGAGACGGGTAGTCGTCACCGGCCTTGGGATCGTGGCGCCGCTCGGCGTCGGGGTCGAGACCGTGTGGGAGCGCCTGATCGAGGGCCAGTCGGGCATCACCGGCATCCAGGGCTTCGACGTCTCCGACCTGCCGACCAAGATCGCCGGCGTGCTGCCGCGCGGCGAGACGAGCGAAGGCCGCTTCAACGCCGACGACTGGATGCTGCCCAAGGACCAGCGCAAGGTCGACCCCTTCATCCTCTACGCCATGGCCGCCGCCACCCAGGCCGTCGAGGACGCCGGCTGGACCCCCGACAACGAGACCGAGCGCGACCGCACCGGGGTGATGATCGGCTCGGGCATCGGCGGGCTGCAGGGCATCTACGAGGGCTCGATCACGCTGCACGAGCGTGGGCCCCGCCGCCTCAGCCCGTTCTTCATCCCGTCCTCGCTCATCAACCTCGCCTCGGGCCAGGTCTCGATCAAATACGGCTTCCGCGGCCCCAACCACTCGGTGGTCACGGCCTGCTCGACCGGCGCCCATGCGATCGGCGACGCCAGCCGCATGATCGGCCACGGCGACGCCGACGTCATGGTCGCCGGCGGCGCCGAGGCGGCGGTCTGCCGCATCGGCATCGCCGGCTTCAGTGCCGCGCGCGCCCTCTCCACCAATTTCAACGACGAGCCGCAGCGCGCCTCGCGCCCCTGGGACAAGGACCGCGACGGCTTCGTGATGGGCGAGGGCGCCGGCGTCGTCGTGCTGGAGGAGCTCGAGCACGCCAAGGCGCGGGGCGCGACCATATACGCCGAGGTGATCGGCTACGGCCTCTCCGGCGACGCCCACCACATCACCGCGCCGGCCCCCGACGGCAGCGGCGGCTACCGCGCCATGGTGAACGCGCTCGCCAGCGCCGGGCTCGCGGCCGAGGACATCGACTACATCAACGCCCACGGCACCTCCACGCCGCTCGGCGACGAGATCGAGGTGGGCGCGGTCAAGCGCCTCTTCGGCGACCACGCCTACAAGCTCTCCATGTCCTCGACCAAGTCGGCGATCGGCCACCTGCTCGGCGCGGCGGGCAGCGTCGAGGCGATCTTCTCGATCATGGCGCTCAACACCGGCGTGGCGCCGCCGACGCTCAACCTCGACAATCCGTCGGACGGCTGCGACATCGACCTCGTGCCCAAGGCGGCCAAGGAGCGGCCGATCCGCCACGCGCTCTCCAACTCCTTCGGCTTCGGCGGCACCAACGCCAGCCTGATATTCGGCGCGGCGCCGTAAATCCATGCGGCGGGGTCTCGCGGCGGTGCTCGGACTGTTCCTCGGCCTCGCCGCGGTGGCCGGGCTGTTCGCGAGCTGGGGCTTCGAGAACTACACCGCGGCGGGCCCGCTCCGCGCCGCCACCACTGTGGTGATCCCCAAGGGGTCGGGCCGCGACGCCATCCTGCGCCGCCTGCTCGCCGCCGGCGTGATCGACGACCCGCTGGTCTTCCGCGTCGCCATGCGCCTGACGGGGGCCGCCGGCAAGCTCAAGGCCGGCGAATACCGCTTTCCGCCGCGCGTCAGCATGAAGCGGGCGCTGGCGCGCATCGTCGCCGGCAAGACGGTGCTGCGCTTCTTCACGGCCAGCGAGGGACGGACGACCCACCAGATCCTCGAAAGCCTCAAGGCGGTCGAGGGCCTGGAGGGCGAGGTCTCGGTCGCCGTGCGCGAGGGCGAGCTGCTGCCGGAGACCTACAGCTTCGCCCTCGGCGACACGCGCAACGAGGTGGTCACGCGGATGCGCACGGCGATGAGCAAGGTCCTCGACGAGCTTTGGGCCAAGCGCGCCAAGGATCTGCCGATCAAGAGCAGGTTCGAGGCGCTCATCCTGGCCTCGATCATCGAGAAGGAGACCGGCAAGAAGGGCGAGCGCCCGCGCGTCGCCGCGGTCTTCGTCAACCGGCTGCGCCGGGGCATGCGCCTGCAGACCGACCCGACGGTGATCTACGGCATCACCAAGGGCAAGGGCCCGCTCGGCCGACGCCTGCTGACCAAGGACCTGGAGCGGAAGACCCCCTACAACACCTACCGCATCGGCGGCCTGCCGCCCGGCCCGATCGCCAATCCGGGCCGCGCCGCCATCGCCGCCGCGCTCAACCCGGCGACCACCAAGGACCTCTACTTCGTCGCCGACGGCACCGGCGGCCATGCCTTCGCCGAGACCCTGGAGGAGCACAACAGGAACGTCCGCCGCTGGCGCGAGCTGCGCCGCCGGCGCGAGGCCGAGGAAGCCAAGAAGAAGGCCGAGGAGGAGAAGTCCAAGAAGGCGAACGGCGACGGCGGCACCGCCAAGCCGGCCGGCGGCGGCAGCAACTAGTGGTATAGTTCCAACGAAAGGTTCCCGCCAGGAACCTTTCGTTGGAAGCTGAGTACCACTGGAAAATATATATCTGGTGGGCCGATTCACCCGACCAGCGATGCCCATTGCAATGGGTATCGCTGGTCGGGATCGGACCACTAGCTGTTTAAACCCAGGTTTTGATGGTCCGTTAAATTCCCAGGATTGGAGGGATGCACCATGGGACAGGGCCTTCACGACGCCATCGGGCCCGGCGGCGTCCACCTCACGCAGGATATCGGCGGCTCGGCGGCGCCGGCCTCGGCACGATGTGGGGCTGGGAGACCGCCCAGCGCATGCTGGGCGAAGCCCGCCTCGATCGAGCGCCACGTGCTGGCGCACGACCCGATGAACGTCTGGTTCGTCTCGCGCAAGGACTGAGCGCTGAGGCGGGCGGCGGTCAGTCCTTGGCCGCCGCCTTCTTCGGCAGCTTGCGCAGCAACGGGTCGGTCATCCAGAGCGGCAGGCCGGCCAGCAGGCGCGCCAGCCAGTACATCGGCAGCGGAAAGGCGATGCGCGCCCGGTTGCGCTCCAGGCCGCGGCGGATCCGCCGCGCCGCAGGCTCCGCCTCCATCAGCATCGGCATGGGGAACGTGTTCCGCTCGGTGATGCGGCTGCGGACGTAGCCGGGGAGGACCACGTTGACCTCGATGCCCAGGTGGTGGAGCTCGCCGCGCATCGCCTCGCCGTAGCAGCGCACCGCCGCCTTGCTGGCGCAATAGGCGGGCGCGCCGGGAAAGCCCCGGAAGGCGGCGAGCGAGCTCATCAGCGCGATCTGCCCCCGTTTGGAGGTGGGCGCACCGTCGGGACGCGTCGGTTCGCGGGCCCGCATCGCCTCGATCGCCGGCAGCACCGTGTTCATCACCCCGTCGACGTTTATCGCCATTATCTTTCGGACCTGCTCGGCGCGCTCGCCTCGGCCGCCGCTGCCGGCCGAGATGCCGGCATTGGCGATCACCAGGTCGATCGGCCGCTCGGCCTCGGTCGCCGCGATCCACTCCGCCATCGCCGCCTTGTCGGTGACGTCGATGACGCGGGCATCGACCCTCGCCCCTTTGTCGCGGCAGCGCTCGCCGACGGCCTCCAGCCGCGCCGCGTCGCGCCCGCAAAGCGCCAGGAAGATACCCTCGCCGGCATAGTCTACCGCGAGCGCCTCGCCGAGGCCGCTGGAGGCGCCGGTGATGAGGATGGTCTTGGGATCGCGCATCCGGAGCGGGCCCTCCCGGGGCGTGAATTCGGAGGGTGCGCTTGTTGGCGTACCGGGCGCGGGTTATAGAGGGTTGCGCGCGCCGAGGCCAGCAGGCGACGCGCCATACCTTGTGCATGGGGCCATGTGCATGGGGACCGAATCGTGGAGCGGGGGGCCGGGTGACGATTACCAGCATGACCGGCTTCGCCCGCGGGGAGGGCGCCGACGACGGCGCCCAATGGGTCTGGGAGGCGCGCAGCGTCAACGCCCGCGGCCTCGACATCCGCCTGAGGCTGCCGCCGGGGCTCGACCGGCTCGAGGCGCCGGCGCGCGAGGCGGTCGCGGCGCGCGCCAAACGCGGCGCAGTCTCGGTCAACCTCACCCTGACGCGCCGCGCCGGCGGGGGCGCGCTCACCGTCAACCGCGCGTTGCTCGACGAGGTGATCCGCCTGCGCGACGAGCTCGGCGGCGTCGTCGATCCGGCGCCGCCGCGCCTGGAGGCGCTGCTCGGCGTGCGCGGCGTCGTCGAGCTCGCCGAGGAGGCGCCCGACGCCGACGCGGAGAAGGCGCGCGATGGGGCGCTGCTCGCCTCGCTGGAACGCACGCTCGATGCGCTGTCCGCGATGCGGGGCGAGGAGGGGACGCGTCTGGCCGCCGTCTTCGGCGAGCAGCTGGCCGCGCTGTCGGCGCTGGCCGAGGCGGCCGGCGCGACCGCCGCGGTCCAGCCGGCGGCGATCAAGGCCCGCCTCGCCGAGCAGGTGGCAGCACTCCTGGACGCCGATCCGGGATTGCCCGAAGAGCGCCTCGCCCAGGAAGCGGCGCTGCTCGCCGCCAAGGCCGACGTCGCCGAGGAGCTCGACCGGCTGAGCGCGCATATCGCCGCGGTGGCCGGCCTCATGTCCGCCGAGGAGCCGGTCGGCCGCCGCCTCGACTTCCTCTGCCAGGAGCTCAACCGCGAGGCCAACACGCTCTGCGCCAAATCCTCCGACCTCGAGCTCACCAACATCGGCCTGTCGCTCAAGGCCGCGATCGAGCGCCTGCGCGAGCAGGTCCAGAACGTCGAGTAGCGCCCGGGCGATGGGCGCGCCGGCCAGCACTCCCGAGATCTCCAGGCGCGGCTTGATGCTGGTCTTGTCCTCGCCCTCGGGCGCCGGCAAGACCTCGATCGCGCGCGCCATCCTGGCCGAGGACGACAACATCTCGATGTCGGTCTCGGTGACCACGCGGCCCCGGCGTCCGGGCGAGCAGGAGGGCGTCGACTACTACTTCATCGACGCCGCGCGCTTCGAGGCGATGGCCTCGGCGGGCGCGCTGCTCGAGCACGCCAACGTCTTCGGCAACCGCTACGGCACGCCGCGCGGGCCGGTGGACGAAGCATTGAACGCGGGCCGCGACGTACTCTTCGACATCGACTGGCAGGGCGCTAAGCAGATCGAGGAATCGGCGCGCGGCGATCTCGTCAAAATATTCATCTTACCGCCCTCCGTCGGCGAGCTGGAAATCAGGCTCAGGTCGCGCAAGCGTGACCCATCCGACGTGGTGACCAAGCGCATGGCGCTCGCCATGGAGGAAATCAACCACTGGTCGGAGTACGACTACGTCGTCGTCAATGCCGTGCTCGAAGACAGCATCGCCCAGGTCAGTGCCATCCTTACGGCCGAGCGCCTTCAGCGTCGCCGCCAGACCGGGTTGCGCGAGTTCGTGAACCGCCTACGCGAGCGGGATTAGGACGGACCGCCCGCCGCGACCGCCCGCGCCAGCGCGCAGAACGCCTCGACCGGCAGGTCCTCGGCGCGCGCCGTCGGCTCGACCCCGGCTTGGGCCAGCAAGGCTCCAGTGTCGCCGCCGAGCGCCTTCAGGCTCGAACGCACCATCTTGCGGCGCTGGCCGAAGGCGGCGGCGGTGACGCGCTCCAGGGTGGCCATATCGGCCGGCGCCAGCGGTGCGGGGCGCGGCGTCAGGCGGACCACCGAGGAGGCGACCTTGGGCGGCGGCACGAATGCCTCGGCCGGCAGGTTGAAGCACCGCTCGGCCACGCACAGCCACTGCGTCAGCACCGACAGCCGGCCGTAAGCCTTGCTTCCGGGCGCGGCGGTCAGGCGCGCGGCGACCTCCTTCTGGAACATCAGCGTCAACGACTGGAACTCGGCTGCCTGGGCCAGCCAGTTGGTCAGCAGCACCGTGCCGACGTTGTAGGGCAGGTTCGAGACCGCGCGCAGCGGCAGGCCGCCATGTTCGGCCGCCAGGTCGCGCGGATCGACCGCGAGCGCGTCGCCCTCGATCACGCTGAGCCGCCCGTCGGCGGCCGCGACGAGGTCCTGCAGCGCCTCGACGCAGCGCCGGTCGCGCTCCACCGCGACGACCCGCGCCGCCCCCGCGCGCAGGAGCGAGCGCGTCAGCGCCCCCGGTCCCGGTCCCACCTCGTAGACCAGGCAGCCTTCGAGCGGTCCGCCGGCGCGCGCGATCCGGTCGGTCAGGTTGAGGTCGAGCAGGAAGTGCTGGCCGAGCGCGCCGCGGGCGCTGAGCCGGTGGCGCGCGATCACCTCGCGCAGCGGCGGCAGGGCCTCGATCGCGGCGGCGATATCGGCCAAGGCTCAGGCGACGGCGCTCGCGCCCTCGTGGGCGCGCCGGCGCGCCGCCATCTCGCCGGCCAGCTTGAGGGCCGCGATCAGGCTTTCCGCGCTCGCGGCGCCGCTTCCGGCAAGCGCCAGCGCGGTGCCGTGGTCGGGCGATGTGCGCACGAAGGGCAGGCCGAGGGTGATGTTGACGCCGCGGTCGAAATCGATGGTCTTGAGCGGGATCAGCGCCTGGTCGTGATACATGCAGATCGCCGCGTCGTACGCCTCGCGCGCCCGCGCGTGGAACAAGGTGTCGGCGGGAGAGGGGCCGCTCGCGTCGATGCCCTCGCCGCGCAGGGTCTCGATGGCCGGCGCGATGACGGAGCGCTCCTCCTCGCCCAGCGCGCCGGCCTCGCCGGCATGCGGGTTGAGCGCCGCCACGGCGAGGCGCGGCGCGGCGATTCCGAAATCGCGCGCCAGCGCCTCGGCCGCCGCCCGCCCGGCCGCCACGATCATTGCGCTGGTCAGCGTCCCGGCGACCGCGGCCAGCGGCAGGTGCACGGTCACCGGCACCACGCGCAGCCCGGGCGCGGCGAGCATCATCTGCGGCCGCGCGCCGCCGGCGAGCGCGCCCAGATACTCGGTATGGCCCGGATGCGCGAAGCCGCCCTCGTACATCGTCGCCTTGTGGATCGGGTTGGTGACGACCGCCGCCGCCCGGCCCTCGCGCGTCAGGGCCACCGCCCGGTCGATCGCGGCGGTCACGGCGGGGACGTTCGCCGGATCGGGCCGTCCCGGCTCGACCGCGGCCGCCAGCGCGCAGGGCAATACGGGCAGCGCATCGCGAAAGGCGTCGGCGGCGCTTTCGGGCGCCGCGATCTCCACGATTCTCATCGCCGGATCCAGGCGTCCAGCCAACGCGGCCAGGCGGCCGGGATCGTCGATGGCGAAGAATGCCGGGCCTTCCCGGCGCGCGGCCTGCCAGGCCTTGAGGGTGATCTCGCCGCCGATCCCGGCCGGCTCGCCCATGGTCAACGCGATTGGCGGGGCGGCGCCCCCGGTCATACCCTCACGTCGAGATAGGCCGATCGCCGGAGGTCGCGCAGATAGCGGCGGGTCAGGATGTCGAGCTGCCGGCCCGCGAGCGCCCGGCGGACGGATTGAAACTCCTTGGTATCGGTGCCGGCATTGCGCTCGCAGACCATGACCACGGTCAGTCCCTCCTTGGTCTCGATCGGCGCGCTCGCCTTGCCGACTTCGAGGCGCTCGGTGGGCTGGCGCAGCTCGGGCGCCAGGCTCGCCAGCTGGATGTTCTTCAGGCGCGAGGTGCCCGAGGCGCCGAACTCCTTGCTCAGCGCTTCAAGCCTGTCGCAGCCCTTCGCGCCTTCGCTGATCTTCTTGGCGACGTCCTGCTGGCGCTTGCGGTCGGCGTCCTTGGCCTGCGGCGGATATTTCAGCACGACTTGGGCCAGCGATACCGTCGCCTTGGTGGTCGGCTTGACGGTGATCACGCGGCTCTCGCGCAAGGCCAGGATGTAGAAGCCCCCGACCGTGCGGATCGGCCCTGCGACGTGGCCCGGCTTCATCTGCCGCAAGTGCTCCTCGAGCTCGCCGGGCAGCGAGCCCTGGTCGATCCAGCCGAGGTCGCCGCCGACCCGCGCGGTGGCGCTCTGGGAAAACTGGGTGGCGATCCGCGCGAAGCTGACGCCTTTCCTGATCTGCTCGAACAGCCGCTGCGCGGCTGCGCGCACGTCGCGCTCCTGGTCCGGCGTGTCGACGCTCAGGAAGATTTCCGAGACCCGGTATCGCGTCTGGCCGTCGTTGGACCTGACCCGCGCCAAATACTCGCGGACTTCCTCGTTGCTGATACGCACCCGCGGCCGGATCCTTCGGATGATCACGCTGCGCCAGGCGATCGCCGCCTCGATCTGCTCGACCATGGTGCGCGGATCGATGCCCTGTTTGCGGAAGTAGGGCAGCAGGCGGCCCTTGGGAATGTTGTTGTTGGATTCCAGGCGGCCTACGGCTTCGTCCAGTTCCTTCTTTGAAACCTTGATGCCGAGGCGGCGGGCCTCCTGCATCTTGAGGCGTTCCTCGATCAAGGCGCGCAGGATCTGTTTGGAGACGCGCTTGCGGTTGTCGGCATTGTCGGGGATGCGCGAGGTCTTGAGGACGAAATTCAGCCGTGCGTGCAGGTCGCGCACGGTGATCACCTCGGAATTGACGACGGCCGCGATCCTGAATTCGTTGGTCGCCGCCTTGGCGCCCTTTCGCCCGCGCGCGGCGCGCTGGGCGAGCTGCTGGACGGACGGCCCGGTCAAGCCGGCCTCGCCCGCCCGCGCGGCGTCGGCGATCGCCGGACCGGGTCCGAAGCCGGTCCCCGCGATGCCAAGAAGCATGACTATGGCCACTTTCATGTCGTTGTCTCCGCATCGATTGTCGGGCGGCGGCGGATTTATATCCGCACGCGGGGCCGTATTGCAAATGCCGGCCTTACTGGCTGGTGGAGATTTCGCCCAGGTGTTTCAATACTATACGTAAGAAGAACCGGTTGCTTGCCTTTATATCGCGATCGGTGGTGAAGCTGCGGGTGAAACTGAAATCGACGAGACAGCACTCGTTCTGGAAGGTCGCGCCCACGCTCCAGGAGAGCGCCGAATCCGCGTCGAGATCGTATCGAGAGTTGGCGTTGACCGCCCAATTCTTGGTCAGGCGAGCCCTCAGCCCGCCGAAGATCTCCTCGCGGTCCCCGAATTCGGCGTTGTTCTCGTTGCCCCTGAAGAAGAAATAGCTGACCCCGGCGCGCAGCCAGGGCGGTCCGGCGGTGGCTGAGATTTCGTGGCGCTTGCGTTCGAAGCTCTGGGTTCCCAGACGGAAGCGGTAGAGGACTTGGAACAGTTGCGACGGCTGGATGTCTATGCGCCCGACCAGATCGGAGAACCGCTCGTCGAGGCCCGAACCCGACGGAAAGCTGTGACGGTTGGTGAACCGGTAGCTGTTTCCAAGAAAGATCTGGGTCTTGCCGCCGCGATTGCCGTAGAACGCCGACGTCACGCCGTAGACCACCCGCGCGCCCCGATCGACGCGATCGAGCCCGTTGAAGCGGCTGAGCCCGAACACGTTGGTATCGTCCAGCTCGACGTCGAGGCTGTCCTCGTTCGGGATATTGAACGGGTTGCCGTAGTTTGGTGCGACGATGAACGACACGCGCGGCTCGAGCACGTGCCGCACGTTGCCGAGCTCGCGCACCAGGGGGTAGCGCCAGTCGGCGTAGCCCTGCGGGAAGATCCGTCCGCTCAGCCCGGTGAACTTGCGCCCCGGCGCGGGCGCGTTCGGATCGGGCACGGCATTCACCCAATAGAGGTCGCTTTGCACCAGCGCGCCGATTCGAAAGATGTGGCCGCTCGCCGTGACGTGCGGCAGCTCCCATCCGCCCTTTAGCGAGAGCCGCCGGCTGTCGATCCCCTCGACGCGCGTGAGCGCCATCAGGTTGGCGTCGATCGACCAGCGCCCGTACGCGCCGCCGGGACCGAGCGGTTTCCCGATGATGTTGTAATCGGCGAGGGGGAAGACGATCGGCGTCTTGGCGTAGTCGTCCTCCTGGCGCAATCCCTGGAAGTGATAGAGGCGCGCGGATGCGTAGCTCCGTCCGCTGAAGCCTTCCGTGAAGATGGTGGTAATGATCGAATTGTCGTGATTCACGTCGTAGCGGCGCAGGAAGGTATCGTCGGTGGTCCAGCCGCCGTTCCAGCCGAAGCGCCATACCTTGTCGATGTCGAAGAGGCCCTTGGTGAAGATATGCCCCCTGGTCTGGGTGCCGCCGGTCTCCTCCGCGGAGGCGTCGAGGCGCTGGACGTTGGTGATGCTGCCGCGGATGTCGTAGGCGCCCCCGGGCACCCGGTGCCGCCACTCGGCGAACAGCGCCGGGCGCACCTTGGTGAAGATCACCGGCGTGAGGGTCAGGTCCTTGTCGGGACCGAGCACGATGAAATACGGCACGCGCGTGTAGAGGCCCAGATGCTGGTCGCTGCCGTAGGTCGGCGCCAGAAGGCCGGTGCGCCGCTTCACCGTCGGGTCGGGGTGGCGGAAGTAGGGCGCGTAGGCGACCGGCACGCCGTAGATCTCCAGCCAGCCGTCGAAGTACTCGATGTCGCGGGTGTCCTGGTTGTGGATCACCCGGCGCGCCTTCAGCTGCCAGAGCGGCGCGCGTTGCGGGTTCTTGGCGCAGAGCCGGCACGGCGAGAACACGACCTTGTTCATGGTCGTCCGGTTGCCGCCGCTGCGCACGGCGGAGTTGGCCGCCGCGCGGGAGTTGTCCTCGAACAACATGCGGAGATTCTGGATCACGCCGTCGCGCAGGTCGTCCTTCAGCTTGATCCGGTCGGCGAAGACGGTATGTCCTCCGGGCTCGTTCAGGCTCACCTTGCCGACGGCGGTGACGGTCTTGGCCTTCTGGTCGTAGACCACGCTGTCGGCGCGCAGCACGCGCGTGCCTTGCGAGATCTCGACATTGCCCTTGGCGATCACCAGCGAGCGCTCGCGGTCGTAGTTGACCTCGTCGGCGGTGATCAGGATGGGCGTCGTCTTGGCGCCGCTGGGCAGCGCCCCGGCGCCGGGCGGCAGCCTTGGGCCGCCCGTCGGCGCCTCGGCGCGCGTCGTGGCCGCGGCGGCGGTCAACGACAGGCAAAGCGCTATGGCGACCCCCCGCACCATGCGCCTAGCCGTCTTCGAGGTGGAACAGCGCGGTCAGGCCCAGCATGGCGGTGGCGCCCGCCGGAATCCACGCGGCCAGGATGATCGGCAGGCTTCCCGAGCCGCCGAGATTGAGGATCAGCTTGGAGACGAAGAACAGCACGAAGCCGGTGACGATGCCGCCGGCGACGGCGATGATCGCCCCGGTCTTGCGGTTATGGCGCAGCGAGAAGACCGCGCCGATCAACACCATCGCGCAGAGCAGCAGCGGCTCGGCCGTGAGCGAATGGAAGTGCAGCCGGTGGCTGAGCCCGGAGAACCCCGCCTTCTCCAGATTCCTGATGAAGCGCGGCAGCTCCCAGAACGAGATCGTTTCCGGGGACGAGAAACTCTCCTGGATCTTGTCGAGCGTGAGGTCGGTCTTCAGGCGGTATGTCTTGGCCTTCCTGGTGCCGCGCCGGGGCGAGAAGAGCTGCGCATTTTTGAGCAGCCAATAGCCTTTGCGCAGCACGGCGGTCTGCGCGTCGATCCGCGAGGCGAACCGGTCCTGGCCCTCGTAAAGCAGCACCATGACCCCATGCAGGATCAGCTTGTCGGCCGAGACGGTGGCCGCGTGGATCACGGTATGGCCGTTCCGATCGATCTGGCGCAGCCAGACGCCGGTATTCGACAGGGCGAGGATGCTCGATTTCCGCCTGAGATACTGCGACTCGAGCTGCTGCCAGCGCGAGTACATCTCGGCCGCCACCGGATTGATCACCGCCAGCCGCACCCCGCCGATCAGCAGCGCCACGATCATCGCCGGCGCCAGGAACTGCCAGACCGACACCCCCGCGGCGCGGATCGAGACCAGCTCGCTCGACCGGTTGAGGCGCCAGAAGCACATCATGCCGCCGAACAGGATGGCGAAGGGAATCGTCGCCTGCGCCAGGTAGGGCAGTTTCATCGCCGTCATCGCCAGCACCAGATCGAAAGTGACGTTCGCCTTGCCCGAGGAGCGCCGCAGCATCTCGATCATGTCGATCATGAAGATCAACGTGACGAAGAGCAGGAAGGTCGCGCCGAACCAGACGAAGAACTGCCGCGCGATATAGACGAAGAGGATGGCCGATAGCCTGGTTCTCATGCCGAAGCCCCGCTCACGTCGCGTAGTTCGCGGGAATGTCGCGGCCCTTGGTCGGGCGCATCCGGTTGGCGCGGAAAAGCAGGACCATGCCGAGCAGGATGGGCACGACCGCGTTGGCGTACATAAGCCCGATCGCCTCGGGCACCTTGGCGGCGAAGTTGTGCAGCCCGATCGCCGCGCCCTGGATTCCGCCCGCCGCGCCGATCGCCAGCACGATGCGCTTGACCTGTCCGCGCTTGTCGTACGGTCCGTAGAGCAGCGCGATCAGCGCCACCAGGACCATGGCCAGCGGCAGCATCGGGGTGATGATGCGGTTGTGCCCGGCGGCGATTAGCTTGGCGTAGTACCGGCGGTCGAAGTTCGAGGTCGGATCGGGGTTCAGGAGCTGGGTCAGCGAGCGCTCCGCCGGCTGGTAGAGCCGGTTCTTCTGCACGTTGCTCATCGCCCCCAGCTCGAAGCTGTAGCGCTCGAAGGAGAGATAGGCGATCCGCTTGTTGCTCTTGTCGAGCTCCATGCGGCTGCCGCGCAACAGCAGCACGCGCGGGCCGGCGTCGGCCTGGATGATCGCGCCGCGCTCGGCCATCATGGTCACGGGCTTGATCGGATTGCGCTTGTCCTGGACCAGGATGCCGCGCATCTCGCCGGTCTTGTTGCGGCTGCGCACGTAGATCATGAACTTCGAGCCGAGGCTGTTGAAACGGCCCTCCTGGATCAGCACCGCGGAAAAGTCGTTGCGGATCGCCAGCTCCGCGTCCTTGAACTTCCGGAACGACGCCGGGACCAGGTAGAACGACAGCACCAGCACGATCGCGCAGACGATCACGGCCAGGGCCAGGGCCGCGCGCGAGAGGCCAGCATTGCTCTGGCCGACCGAGCGCATGATGACGATCTCGCGGTCGTTCAGCAGGCGGTTGTAGGTGTGCAGCACCGCCAGGAACAGCGCGATCGGCAGGATGATCAGCATGAACGCCGGCAGCAGCAGCACCGTCATCTCGGCGAAGGTGCCGAACGACATGCCGTGATTGACGATCAGGCGGATGAGGCGGAGCGACTGGGTCAACCAGATCGCCAGCGTCAGCGCGACGGTGACGAAAAGCGTCACGAGGATCAGCTGGCGCAGTATGTAACGGTTGATCGTGTCCGCCATCTCGCTCCCGCCGCGCCACGCCCGCGAAGTCTGGGGGTATTTCGGTTGCCTTGACACGCATCTCCCCGCACCGGCGCTTCGCTGCCACGAATAACCGATGCGCAACCAGACGACGTGTTGGCGTCTCTTGCCCCTTGTCTGTGGTGTAAAGTAATCGGGCGAACGGCGAAAGTCCGCGATTAAATTACCGCAATCGGGCCGGCAGTCGCAATGCCACGAGCGCCTGCGTTCGTCGCGCACCGTCGCGCCGGACCCGTACCGGACCCACACCGGACCAACGAGGGCGGTCGTGCAGCGGGACCACCGAGCGCGCCGCCGCGAGCGCCTGAAACGCCTCAATTCCGGTTGCCCTCGGACGGTGGGCGGACTATCGAAGGCCGGCCCGTGCGCCACCCGTCGATCGATCCCGGCCGATGCTGTTCCACTCGCAAGGTTTCCTCTTCGCCTTCCTGCCGCTGGCTCTGGCGCTCTACTACGCCGCCGCGGGCATGGAACGGGCGCGAATCGCGTTGCTGGTCCTGGCCTCGTTCGTTTTCTATGGCTACTGGGACGTCCGGCTGGTGCCGCTCCTGGCGGGCTCGATCGTCGTCAACTGGCTGTTCGCGCGCATCGCGCATCTGGGCAGGGGAGGTTGGCCCGTCGTCGCGGGGGTGGCGCTCAACCTGGCGGTCCTGGGGATCTTCAAGTATGCCGACTTCTTCGCCGACAGCCTCGCGGCGCTCGGCCTCTTCGAGCACGCGCGCTGGAACATCATCCTGCCGCTTGGCATCAGCTTCTTCACATTTCAGCAGATCTCCTACCTGATCGACCTGCGCCGGGGTGCGGCGCCCCTCTACCGGTTCGACGAATACGCGCTCTACGTCGCGTTCTTCCCGCAGCTGATCGCCGGGCCGATCGTCCGGCACCACGAGATCATCCACCAGTTCGCGCTCGATCCCTTCCGCGACGGCCTGCATGCGCGCCTGTCGCGCGGCCTCGTGCTCTTCCTGGTCGGCATCGTCAAGAAGGCGGTGCTGGCCGACCGCCTCGCCCTCTTCGTCGATCCGATCTACGCCCGCGCCGAGGCCGGTTCCGCGCTCGCCATGCCCGATGCCTGGCTCGCCGCGGGGGGCTTCGGCCTTCAGATCTACTTCGACTTCTCCGGCTATTCCGACATGGCGATCGGCCTCGCGCTGATGTTCGGCTTCACGCTGCCCGACAACTTCAACGCGCCCTACCGCGCCACCTCGATCCGCGAGTTCTGGCGGCGCTGGCACATGACCCTGTCGCGCTTCCTGCGCGACTACCTCTATATCCCGCTGGGCGGCAGCCGCCGCGGGCCGGGGCGTCGGGCGGCGGCGCTTTCGCTCACCATGCTGCTCGGCGGGCTCTGGCACGGTGCCGGCTGGACCTTCGTGATCTGGGGCGGGCTGCACGGCCTGGGCCTGGCCGCGAACCACCTGTGGCGGCGCACCGGCATCGCCATGCCGGCGGCGCTCGGCTGGCTGCTCACCATGGCATTCGTCTTCTTCTGCTGGATCCTCTTCCGCGCCCAGAGCTTCGCCGGCGCGGCGCGGCTGGTCGAGGCGCTGGCGGGACCGCTGGCCGACCCGGCGCTCCATCCCAAGCACTGGGTGCTGCTGGGCATCGCCGCCGGCGTGGCGCTCCTCGGCGTCACCAGCCAGCGCCTCGTCAAGCAGGAGCTCAGGCCCTATCCCGTGCTGGGCGCCGCCCTCGCCGTCGGGCTCGCCTACATGGCGCTCCACGTCGGCGGGCCGGGCGCCCAGGAATTCATCTATTTTCAGTTTTGAGGCTGGCAGATTTGAAGCGGGCAGTACTGAAGCTAGCGGCGCGGTTGCCAAAGCCGAAGGAGGATTGGCGCGATTTCTGGCGCGCGCTCGTCGGCACCTTCGTCGTGGTCAGTGTCTTTCTCTATGGCGCGATCGTGCTGATCGATCCCTTCGACAGCATTTTCTTCTCGCTTCCGGTCGAGCGCGCGCCGGTCACCACGAACCAGCGCTTCGCCTTTCCGGCCCTGGCCCGCAAGGCCAGGTTCGACAGCGCCATCTTCGGCACCTCGATGACCCGGCTGCTCAAGCCCGCCTCGCTCAACCCCAAGCTCGGCGCGCGCTTCGTCAACCTCTCGATGAACAGCGCCACCGCCTGGGAGCAGCAGCAGGTCTTCACGCTCTTCGCCCGCCACCACCGCGAACCCAAGGTGGTGATCTTCGGCATCGACGGCACCTGGTGCGAGCTAATCGAGCACAAGAAGCTGACCTTCCGGCCGTTCCCGCCCTGGCTCTACGACGAGAACCCCTGGAACGACCTCCTCCACATCTACAATCCCAAGACGCTGGAGCAGGCCGGCCTCCAGCTCGCCTTCATCACCGGCATGGAGCCGGCCCGGCGCGGCCGCGACGGCTACACGAACTTCCTGCCGCCGCGCAGCGAATACGACCTCGGACGCATCCGCCTGGGCATCTACCGCAGCCGCACGCCCAAGCCGATCGTCGCCAAGGCGCCGCCCGTGCCGATCGACCCGACCTGGCGCTTTCCAAGCCACGCGATGCTGGCGGAGATGCTCGGCCGGCTGCCGCCGCGCACCGTGAAGGTCATGCTGCTGGTGCCCTACCACGTCTACGTCCAGCCCCATCCCGGCACCCGCCGCGACGCCCAGTACCGGCTGTGCAAGGCCCGCCTGGCCGAGCTCGGGCGCGGCAGGGCGAACTTCCACCTGCTCGATTTCATGATCCCGTCGGCGCTGACCCGCGAGGACGGCAATTATTGGGACCCGCTCCACTTCGACCTCAAATCGGCCGAGCGGATCGCCGTCGGCATTCGCCACGGCGTCACCAGGCGCGCCGGCATTCCCGACCTCTTCGACTACATTCCCGCCGCCGGCAGCAATTAGAGCATTTTCCGCTCGTTTGGCATCACCGGCCCGCTCCCCCACCCGGCCACCCAATGGCAGTATCCTGTGGGTGGCCGGGTGGGGGCCATTCGACAAGCTCATGAGGGCTGGCGCCGATTCCGCGTGAGCGGAATATGCTAGTCCGCAACGGCCACGCCGCGCGCCCGTTGCGCGCTCTGCCCCTGCCACCATTCGAGCCAGGCCTGGAAAGTGAGGACGTTCCACAGCTCCTGGCGCCGGTTGCGTCCGCCCGTCTGGTGCTCGCGCCAACGCCGGGCCACCGGGTCGGGTGCGATCCAGCCCTCGCGCGCCAGGCGGTCCGGCGCGATCAGCGCCTCGGCCCAGTCGCGCAGCTCGCCGCGCAGCCACTCGGCCAGCGGCGGATCGAAGCCCGATTTCGGCCGCTCGGTCAGCGCCGGGGGCACGTATTTCGCCAGCACCCGGCGCAGCAGGATCTTGCTCCCGCCCTCGCCCAGCTTGAAGCGGCGCGGCAACGACCAGGCGAACTCGACGATCCGGTGGTCGAGCAGCGGCGCCCGCGCCTCCAGGCTCGCCGCCATGCTCGCCCGGTCGACCTTGACCAGCAGGTCGTCGGGCAGATAGCCGAGCGCGTCGAGCACCATCGCCCGGTCGACCGGATCGCCGAGGGCATTCAGGCCAGCCTCGCGCTCGAACACGGTATCGAGCATTGGCGCGCCCGGCACCAGCGCCGGCACGTCGCGCCACCGGCGCAGGTAGCCGCGATAAAGCGCCATCGGATCGTCGCAGGCGGCGCGCTCCAGGCGCCGCCGCGCCTTGGCGCCGGGCCGGCCCCGGCGGCGCCTGCCGGCGACCGCGGTGGTCCATCCGAGCGCCCCGTCGATCGCCGCCACGGGCAGCGCGCGGGCGAGCCTGGCGGCCGCCTCCTTGAGCGGGCGGGGCAGGGCGGCGGACCGGCCCCATTCGCGGGCCAGCCGGCCGTAGCGCGGATAGCCGGCGAAGAGCTCGTCGCCGCCGTCGCCGGTCAGGCCGACGGTGACGTGCTGGCGGGTGAGGCGCGACAGCAGCAGCGTCGGGATCTGCGAGACGTCGGCGAAGGGCTCGTCGTAGGCGGCCGGCAGGTCGGCCACGCAGGCCAGCGCCTCGGTCGCGCCGGCGTAGAGCTCGGTGTGATTGGTGCCGAGCTGCGCCGCCACCGCCGCGGCCCGCGGCGCCTCGTCGAAGCGCGGATCCTCGAAGCCGATGGTGAAGCTGTTGACCGGCCGGTCCGACACCGCCTGGGCGATGCCGACGACGCTCGATGAGTCGATCCCGCCGGAGAGGAACGCGCCCACCGGCACGTCGGCGACCAGGCGCATGGCGACGGCCTCGCGCAGCAGCGCGTCGAGCTGTTCGGCCGCCTCCGCCTCGCTGCCGGCGAAGGGCGCGGCCGCCGCGCCCAACGCCGCCTCGGCCGCCGGCCAGTAAGGCTCGGGATCGGGCAGGGCGCCCGCCGCCATCTCAGCCCACGAGAGCGCGACGCTGTGCCCCGGCGGCAGCTTCCATATGCCTTCGAAGATCGCGTGCGGGCCGGGCACGTAGTCGTGGCGCAGCATGAGATCGACCGCGCCGCGGCTGATCGGCCGGTCCCAGCTCGGGTGCGCCGCGAGCGCCTTGAGCTCGGAGCCGAAGAGGAGGACGCTGCCGGCCCCGCCGCCCGCCGACCAGCCGTAGTAGAGCGGCTTCTCGCCCATGCGGTCGCGCGCCAGGGTGAGCCGCCGCGCCTTGCGGTCCCAGACCGCGAGCGCGAACATCCCGTTCGCCGCCTCGAGCGCCGCATCGACCCCCCAGCGCGCGATCGCGGTGACCAGGACCTCGGTGTCGGAGCTGCCGCGCCAGGCCGTCGCGCCCTCCTGCTCCAGGCGCGCGCGCAGCGCCGGGTAGTTGTAGATCTCGCCGTTGTGCATGACCACGTAGCGACCGTCGGCCGAGCGCATCGGCTGATGGCCGCTGGGCGTCAAGTCGATGATCGAAAGCCGCCGGAAGCCGAAGGCGACCCCCGCCTCCTCGTCGGCCCAGCTCTGCTCGGCGTCGGGCCCGCGGTGGCGCAGCGTGTCGGCCATGGCGCGCGCGATCTCGCGCATCGCCGGCGCCGCCGTCGCGGCCTTCGGGTCGAGGAAGCCGGCGATCCCGCACATAGGTCTTCAGCGGCCCCGGTCCGGCCTCAGCCCCGGAAGGGCCGAACCGCCTGGTTGCCCGGCCGCATCAGCCGCGTGCGCGGCGCGCGGGCTGGGGGTCGGGCTCGTCGCTGCGGTCGTCGGCGAGCTGCATCGCATAGAGCCGCGCATAGGCGCCGTCCTGGGCGATCAGGGCGTCGTGGTTGCCCGATTCGATCACCTGTCCCTCGTCGATCACGTAGATGAGGTCGGCATCGAGCACGGTGGAGAGGCGGTGCGCGATCACCAGCGTCGTGCGCCCTTCCATGAGCTTGCCCAGCGCCGCCTGCACCTGGCGCTCCGAGGCCGTGTCGAGCGCCGAGGTCGCCTCGTCGAGCAGCAGGATCGGCGCGTTCTTCAGCATGGCGCGGGCGATCGCCACGCGCTGGCGCTGGCCGCCGGAGAGCTTGGCGCCCTGGCCGCCGACCTGGGTGTCGTAGCCTTGCGGCAGCGCCTCGATGAACGCGTGCGCCGCGGCGCGCTTGGCGGCCTCGACGATCTCCGCTTCCGAGGCCTCGGGCCGGCCGTAGGCGATGTTGGCCCGCACCGTGTCGTCGAACAGGCTGATCTCCTGGCTGACCAGCCCGATATTGGCGCGCAGCGAGGCCAGCGTCACGTCGCGCAGGTCGACGCCGTCGATGGCGACGCTGCCGGCGTCGACGTCGTAGAAGCGCGGGATCAGGTTCATGATCGTCGACTTGCCGGCGCCCGACGAGCCGACCAGCGCCACCGTCTCGCCCGCCGGCACCGTCAGCGAAACGCCGCGCAGCGCCGGCACGCCCTCGTTGTAGGCGAACTTGACCTTCTCGAAGCGGATCTTGCCGTGCGCGACTTCGAGCGTCGCGGCGTCGGGCTTGTCGGTGACGGTGGGCGCGGTCTCCAGCACGCCGAAGATCCGGTGCGCGGCGGCGAGACCTTCCTGCAGGCTGGCGTTCAGCAGCGCCAGCCGCTTGGCCGGCGCGTAGGCCAGCAGCACCGCCGCCACGAAGGAGACGAACTCGCCGGGCGTCTTGACGTTGCCGATCACCATGTGCCCGCCGTAGAGGATGACCGCGACGACCGCGGCGCCGCCCAGCGTCTCCATGATCGGATGCGAGGCCGAGCGCGTCCGGAACGACTTGTAGTAGAGCTGGAACACCTTCTCGATGATCGTGTCCGCCCGCTCGGCCTCGTAGCGCTCCATGCCGTAGGCCTTGACGTGGCGCGCCCCCTGGAAGGTCTCGCTGAGGAACGAGGTGAGCCGGCCGAGCTCGGCCTGGCTCTCCGACGAGATCTTGCGCATGCGCCGGCCGATGCGGACGATCGGCAGGATGGCCGCGGGAAAGACGAAGAAGGACACCGAGGCGAGGATCCAGTCCTGATAGAACATGACGCCGATCAGGCAGACCACGGTGACCAGGTGCAGCCCCACGCCGGTGAGCGCGTCGGAGACCGCATAGCGCAGCCGCGCCACGTCGTTGGTGAAGCGCGAGATCAGCTCACCGGTCGGGCTGTCGTGGAAATACGCGAGGTCGGCGTTGATGATGTGGCGGTAGAGCCGGCCCTGCACGTCGGCGATCACGCGCTGGCCGACCCAGTTCATCGAGACGTTCTGGCCGAAGGTCGACACGCCCTTGGCAAGGAAGATGGAGAACACGATGGCGGCCGCCAGGTACAGCTTGTCGGCGTCGCGCTCCTTCAGCATCCCGTCGAAGAACGCCTCCATGTACAAGGCCATGGCGCCGGTGGCCGCGGCCGCCACGCCCATGCAGACCAGCGAGAAGGCGATGACCCGGAGATAGGGGCGCACGTGTTCCGCCACGAGCCGGCGGATCAGCGTCCAGGAGGCCGGGTCGATGCGGTTGACGGCCTTGGACTTAGCCAATGCGGCGTCCGTTCTTCTGTGGGTTCAGCATGTTCTTATCCTAGCACTATTCTTAGCATCGTCTTGCGCCGTCGCGGCAATCGCCGCCGGCTCGCGCTTGACGATGTGGAAGACCCCGCCGAAGCGCGACTGTCGAATCGCCTCGGGCGCCTGTCGGGCCGAGAGGAAATCGTGCACCGCCCGGGTGCAGCCGTCCCAGTCGAGATAGTCGTCGATGATGACGAGCCCGCCCGGCATCACCTTGTCGAAGAGCTGCTCCAGGCAGTCGAGCGTCGAGCGGTACCAGTCGCCGTCGAGCCGCAGGACGGCGATCTCCAGGTCGGCCGGCGCCTTGGACAGGGTCTCGCTGAACCAGCCCTGATGGACGTGGATCCGTTGCTCCGGCCGCGCGGCCGCGGTGACCCGGGCCTCGAACGCGCCGCGGTCGGCCCGGTTGTTATCGTAATAGTCGGGCGCCTCGGTATCCGCCTGCCAGTCGAGCGCCCGCTGGCCGTCGATCGGCTCGGCCGGCGGCAGTCCCTCGAAACTGTCGAAGAAGTGGAAGTCCCGCGCACCCGGCGCCACCGCCAGCAGCCCGCAGGCCATGCCGCCCTTCCAGGTGCCGCATTCCACGACGGCGCCGCCGTCGAGCGCCGGGTCTTCCAGCGCCGAGGCGACGAGGTGCAGGTTGCCGATATAGCGCCGCCGGTTGATCAGGGTGGCACCGCGGTTGCGCCGCCACAGCCGCGCCAGCCGCGGGCAGCTCGAGGCGTAGCGCAGGCGCTTGGAGGGGTGCCAGGCGAATAGTCCCATGGGCAGGGCTCAGCTCCGCGCCGCGCCGCGATCGTCCAGCGCCGCCCGATCATACACCGCCGCGCAGCGCTCGACGAACTCGGCCGCCGGGCCGGCCAGGCCGAGCTGGCTCCTCAGGTTCAGCCAGAACCATTCCGACCCAACGCGCGCGCCCAGATGCCGGCGGGCGAACTTCCAGGCCCGCCCGGCGGCGCGCCGGCAGGCGAAGCGCGCCAGCGGCGCCGGCGTTTCGGCGTGCTCGCGGAGGAAGCTCGCGCAGGCCCGCGTGACCCGCTGCAGCTGCCGGCCGCCGTCGTCGGACAGGCGCCCCGGCGCGGCGCGCGGCAGATAGGCGACGGGTGCGCCGAGCTTCAGGAAATCCCAGCGCGCCGCCAGGCGCAGGGTGAGCGAGTATTCCTGGCTGAACACGATCGTCTCGTCGCAGCCGCCGACCGCGCGCACGGCCTCGGTGCGGGCGAGGAACTGCGTCGGGTTGAAGAGCGAGTTCTTCATGGCGAGCTTGAGCGGCGCGCGCAGGCGCGTCGCCGGCGGCGCGGCGGGGAGGGCGGCGGCGAGATCGGGCGGCGCCTCCGCCGCGTAATCCACCGCGTCTCCGTAGACGAGGCAGGTGTCGGCGCTTCCCTCGGCCGCGAGTGCCGCCAGCAGTCGGTCGGTCGCGTCGTGGGCCAGCAGGTCGTCGGCGTCGACGAACTTGAGGTAGGGCTGCCGCGCCAGCGCGATCGCGCGGTTGGTCGCATGCGCCGAGCCGTGGTTGCGCTGGCTCTCGATCACCGTCGCCGGCCAGTCCTTGGTGATTTCGCGCAGGCGCTCCAGCGAGCCGTCGTCCGAGCCGTCGTCGACGAAGACATACTCGCGCGCGAAGCCCCCGCGCTGGGCGCGGATCGCCGCCAGCACGCCCTCGAGGTAGGGCGCCTTGTTGTAGACCGGGACGACGAAGGTCACGCCCGGTCCCCCGCCGCCGTTTGGCGCGCCGCCTTGCGCAGCTGGCATGGATGGCGTTCCCGGGGCCGCCGCCACGGCGATCCGCGGCCCTCCATATTGTCTGGCGGCCCCTCATTAGCGGCTCGCCCGGCCGGCCGCCACCGTTTTCCGGATGCGCCCGCTGGTGTCCCGATTCTGGAACTCGATGCACCGAGTTTCAGAATCGGGACATCAGACATATGAATCTAGTGTGATTCAGCTTTGGAAGTTCGTCACCTCGAATGTGACGAACTCCAAAACCATCACACGAGCGCGGTCGCCTGGGCTCCGCGGAAACCCGGGCCGCCGCTTGCGAATCCGGGTCCGCTGGCCTATTGCTTGCCGTCCTTCGCCGGCGCGGTGCGGTTGCCCGTCCGGCGCATGTTTCTCCCCGCCAGCGAGTGTCCCCACATGAAGATTGCCTTCGCCCCGCCCGCCCCGCCGAAGCTCGGCACGCACGTGGTCGCCGTCGCCGAGAACCGCGCGCTCACGCCCGCCGCCAAGGCGCTCGACGAGGCCGTCGGCGGCGCGCTCGGCCGCGCCATGGAGGTCTCGCGCTTCAAGGGCTCCGCCGACCAGGCGCTCGACGTCCTCGCGCCGGAAGGCATCGAGGCCTCGCGGGTGCTGCTGGCGGGCATCGGCAAGGCCGCCGAGTTCGACGCGCTCAAGGCCGAGGCGCTGGGCGGCAATCTGGTCGCCCACCTGAACGGCGCCGGCGTGGTCGACGCGGCGGTGCAGGTCGACGGGCTGGAGGATGCCAAGATCGACGAGGCCGAGGCCGCCGCGCGCATCGCCTTCGGCGCCACCCTGCGCAGCTACCGCTTCGACAAGTACCGCACCAAGGAGAAGAAGGACAAGAAGCCGACCCTGCGGACCCTCACCGTGATGACCGCCGACGCGGCCGGCGCCAAGGCCTATTTCGCGCCGCTCACCGGCATCGCCGAGGGCGTGGCGCTGACCCGCGACTTGGTCTCCGAGCCCGCCAACATCATCAATCCCAAGAGCTTCGCCAAGGAGGCCAGGAAGCTCGAACGGCTCGGCGTCAAGGTCGAGATCCTCGACGAGAAGGAGATGGAGAAGCTGGGAATGGGCGCCCTGCTCGGCGTGGCCCAGGGCAGCGCCAACGAGCCGCGCCTCGTCGTCGCGCAATGGAACGGCGCCGCTAAGAGCGCCAAGCCCGTCGCCTTCATCGGCAAGGGCGTCACCTTCGACACCGGCGGCATCTCGATCAAGCCGGCCCAGGGCATGGAAGACATGAAATGGGACATGGGCGGCGCTGGCGTCGTGCTCGGCCTCATGAAGGCGCTGGCCAAGCGCAAGGCGAAGGTGAACGCGATCGGCGTCATGGGCATGGTCGAGAACATGCCTTCCGCGACCGCCCAACGCCCGGGCGACATCGTCACCTCGATGTCGGGCCAGACCATCGAGGTGCTCAACACCGACGCCGAGGGCCGGCTCGTGCTGGCCGACGCGCTCTGGTACACGCAAGACCGCTTCAAGCCCCAGATCATGGTCGACCTGGCGACGCTCACCGGGGCCATCATCATTTCCCTGGGCGCCGAGCATGCCGGGCTCTTCTCCAACAACGACACGCTGGCCGAGCGGCTGACGAACGCGGGCACGGCGGTCGGCGAGGCCCTGTGGCGCATGCCGCTGGGCGAGGCCTACGACAAGCAGATCGACACCGACGCCGCCGACATGAAGAACATCGGCGGCCGCGAGGGCGGCTCGATCACCGCCGCGCAGTTCTTGCAGCGCTTCGTCAACAAGGTGCCCTGGGCCCATCTCGACATCGCCGGCGTCACCTGGTCGAAGAAGGACAAGCCGACGGTGCCCAAGGGCGGCACCGCCTTCGGCGTCCGCCTGCTCGACCATTTCGTGAGCAAGCATTACGAGAAGTAAGGCGCGCCGGCCAAGCCCAAGGACGGCGAAGTCGGCCGCGCCCGCCGGCTGCGCCGAAGGCGCAAATCTTCGGCGATAGAGTTGGGCAAGTTTGATATAGACTCTCCAGCAATGACCGAGATCGGCTTCTACCACCTGCAGCGCTCGCCGCTCGAGCGCGCCCTGCCGAAGCTCCTGGAGAAGGTCTTGGAGGCGGGCAAGCGCGCGGTCGTCGTCGCCGGCTCCGAGGAGCGCGTCGAGCAGCTGAACGGCGTCCTCTGGACCTACCGCCCCGACGGCTTCATCCCCCACGGCAGCGCCAAGGACGCCAACCCCGAAGCCCAGCCGGTCTGGCTCGCCACGGCGCCGGAGAACCCCAACGGCGCCGGCATCCTGGTCCTCACCGACGGCGCCACCCCCGACGGCATCGACAGCTTCGGCGGCTTCGAGCGCTGCCTGGAGATGTTCGACGGCAACGACGATACTGCCGTCGCGGCGGCGCGCGAGCGCTGGATCGCCTACAAGGCCGCCGGCCACGACGTCGTCTACTACCAGCAGACCGAGAGCGGCGGCTGGGAGAAGAAGGCGTGAGCGATGCCGCCGCCCTCGACCTCGATCTGGTCGGCGCCTGGCGGCTCGAGCGCTTCGTCTTCGCCGACGAGGAGGGCGGCGAGCACTTCCCTTTGGGCCAGAGCCCGCGCGGCTTCGTCACGGTTACACCCGACCACTATCTGAGCCTCAGCTTCATGGCCGACGGCCGACCGCCTTTCGCCGGGAACGACCTCCTCGGCGGCAGCGCGGCCGAGCGCGCCGCGGCGGCGGCGAGCTACGTCGCCTTCGGCGGGCCGTGCCGCGTCGAGGGCGAAGAGCTGGTGGTCGAGGTCGAGGCCGCCTTCCACCCCAACTGGGCCGGCACCACCCAGCGCCGGCGTTTCCGCCTCGAGGGCGAGCGGCTCACCCTGAAGACGACCCGGACGATCACCGTCGACGGCCGCGCCCTGACCGGCCGGGCCGAGCTGCGCCGCGCCGGCGCCTGAGCGCGGGTTGCGCCGGTCCGGGCCGGGCGCTATAAGCCCCCGAAATTCCCAGCAATTTCCGCCGATAGAAGGACCCGCGGCCATGGCGCTCGAACGCACCCTCTCGATCATCAAGCCGGATGCGACCCGGCGCAACCTCACGGGGCGTGTGAACGCCATGCTCGAGGCGGCGGGCCTGCGCATCGTGGCGCAGAAGCGCCTGCAGCTGACGCAAGACCAGGCCAAGGGCTTCTACGCCGTCCACAAGGCGCGGCCCTTCTACCACGACCTCGTCGCCTTCATGACCTCGGGGCCGGTCGTCGTGCAGGTGCTGGAGGGCGAGAACGCGGTGGAGACGAACCGCGCGGTGATGGGCGCCACCGATCCCGCCGAGGCCGCCGAGGGCACCATCCGCAAGGCCTTCGCGGAGTCGATCGAGGCCAATTCGGTGCACGGCTCCGATTCGCCAGAGAACGCCAGGATCGAGATCGACTTCTTCTTCGCCGCCGACGAGATCGTCGGCTGAGGCTGCAAACGGCGGTCTGCGCGCCCGCCCGCATCCTTCGACAGGCTCAGCATGAGGAGCATTCATTCCAGCGAAAAAAAAAGAGCCTCACCCTGAGCCTGTCGAAGGGCGAGGCCGTCGATGGGCGACACATCCAACCGGGTGGCCGCCTGGGGCGCCGCCCCGCCTGGAGCAGGTCGTGATTGGGTCGACTCAATTTTCGATCCGGCCCGAATGCGACCCGATCTAGAGCAGCAGCAGGGCCATCAGCCCTAGTATCACCACGCTGCCGATCACCGAATAGGTCATCAGCCGCGTGAAGGCGCGCCATTGTTCCTGATGCGGCTTGATGTCGAAGTCGGACGCCATGTCTCGCGGCTCCTTTGGCGGTCGGCCCGTCGCCTGATCACGCGGCTGATATAGCAACCCGGCCGCGCCCGGCCAAGCCTCGCGGCGGCGGCCCGTCAGCTCCCCTTGCGCTCGAAGAGCTCGAAGATGCCGTGGCGCCTGCCCGCGGGATCGGGCGGGTTGAGCATCAGCCCCTCGATATCGGCCGCCCCGTCGATCACCACGCGCTCGTTGACCACCCGCGCCCTTCCGTCGGCGATCAGGCGCACCGCCAGCGGATAGGCCTTGTGCTCGGCGACCAGGATGCGGGCGGCCAACGACGCCTCGTCGTCGCCCGCCAGCACCGGCACCGCGGCCTGCACGATGATCGGCCCGTCATCCATCGCCGGCCGCACGAAGTGGACCGTGCAGCCCGAGATGCGCACGCCCGCGTCGACCGCGCGGGCCTGGGTGTTGAGCCCCTTGAAGGCGGGCAGCAGCGAGGGGTGGATGTTGATCAGCCGGTCGCGCCAGCGCTCCACGAAGGGCTCGCCCAGGACACGCATGAAGCCGGCGAGACAGACCAGCTCCGCCCCGGCCCCTTCGAGCGCCGCGCCGATCGCGGCGTCGAAACCGTCGCGCTCGTCGAAGTCGCGGTGGCTGATGGTGAGCGTGGCGATGCCCGCCGCCTGGGCGCGCTTCAGGCCCTGCGCGTCGGGCTTGTTGGAGACCACCAGCACGATCTCGGCCGGATAGTCGGCTTGCGTGCAGGCGTCGATCAGCGCCTGCAGGTTGCTGCCGCGCCCGGAGATCAGCACGCCGAGCTTCAGCCCCGCCATGGCCCGCCCGACGCCCCGTCCCATTGGGCGTCCCAGTCGGCGATGGTCATGCGCGCGCCGGCGCCGTCCTGCGCGACGACGCGGCCGATGCGCGCGACCGTCTCGCCCTCGCCTTCGAGCAGCGCCGTCACCGCCGCTTGCTCCGCGGCCGAGACGACCAGCGCCATGCCGACGCCGCAGTTGAAGGTCCGCGCCATCTCCTGGGGCGCGACCCCGCCCGCCTCGGCGAGCCAGCGGAAGACCGGCGGCACCGCCCAGGCCCCGCCCTCGATCGCGGCGGCAAGCCCGTCGGGCAGCATCCGGGGCAGGTTCTCGGTCAGCCCGCCCCCGGTGATATGCGCCAGCGCCTTGACCCCGCCGGCGCGGATCGCGGCCAGGCAGGGCTTCACGTAGATCCGCGTCGGCGCCAGCAGCGCCTCGCCGAGGGTCGCTCCCTCCGCGAAGGGCGCCGCCGCACCATAGCCCAGCCCCGCGTCGGCGACGATCCGCCGCACCAGCGAGAAGCCGTTCGAATGCACGCCGTCGGAGGCCAGGCCGAGAACCGCGTCGCCCGCCTCGATGCCCGGGGCGGGCAGGGCGGCCCCGCGCTCGAGCGCGCCCACCGCGAAGCCCGCGAGATCGTAGCTGCCGGGCGCGTACATGCCGGGCATCTCCGCCGTCTCGCCGCCGATCAGCGCGCAGCCGGCGCGTTTGCAGCCCTCGGCGATGCCGGCCACGACCGCCGCCGCCGCCTCGACCTCGAGCGTGGCGGTGGCGAAATAGTCGAGGAAGAACAGCGGCTCCGCCCCCTGCGCCAGCAGGTCGTTCACGCACATCGCCACCAGGTCGATGCCGATCGTGTCGTGTCTGCCGACGGCTTGCGCGATCTCCAGCTTGGTGCCGACCCCGTCGGTGGCGGCGACCAGCACCGGATCGTCGTAGCCCGCCGCCTTGGGATCGAAGAGCGCGCCGAAGCCGCCGAGCCCGTCGATCACCCCCGGCCGCGCCGTCGCGCCGGCCAGCGGCTTGATGCGCTCGACCAGCGCCGCGCCCGCGTCGATGTCGACGCCCGCTGCCTTGTAACGTTCGGTGTTGATGGCGTCCCCCGGCATCATGAGCTATATAACCGTGACGCGCCCCGGGGCGCGGGTTCCATAGTTTACCGATTGCGGTGGCATTGCAATGACCGATCCCCGGCGCGCCATCGGCGGCGCCGTCACACTCATTCTTTCGGCTTTCCTGTTCCTCGTGGCGCCGCTCTCCGGCGCCGCCGCGCAGGGGGTCGACCCGTTCACGGTCGAGGACGTGCCGATCGACGCGACCGCCGACGATGCCCAGGCGGCGCGCAGGAAGGCGCTCGCCGAGGGCCAGGAGAAGGCCTTCGCGCTGCTGCTGCGCCGGCTCTCGCACACCGGCGAGCACGCGCGCCTGCCCAAGCCCTCGAGCGCCGACATCGACGCGTTGGTCGACGGCATCTCGGTGCGCCGCGAGCGCTCCTCGAGGGTGCGCTACCTTGCCCTCCTCACCGTGCGCTTCAAGGCCGATCGCGTGCGCAGCATGCTCAGGATCGCCGGCATCAACTACGTCGACACGCCGAGCCGGCCGGTCGTCGTCGTGCCCCTCTACCGCAGCGGCGACACGCTGGTGCTGTGGGAGGGCGCCAACCCCTGGCGCGAGGCCTGGAACAAGGTGCCGCTCAAGGGCGGCCTCGTGCCCTTCGTGCTGGCGCTCGGCGACCTTGGCGACGTCCAGGCGGTCGATCCCGGCCAGGCGCTGAAGCGCAATCCGAAGGCGCTGGAAGCCTTCGCCAACCGCTACAACGCCGGCGAGGTGCTGGTCGCCTTCGCCGAGGAGACCGGCGGCAGCGCCGGGCAGCCCAATCTCGAGGTGCGGCTCTGGCGCTTCGATGCGCTGACCCGCCGGGTGACCGGCGCCGGCCGCCGCGGCGCCGTCAAGGCGGAGAGCCGCGGCGAGACCTTCGTCGCCACCGCCACCGCCGTCGCCCGCGCCATCGAGCGGCAATGGAAGGTCGAGAACCAGGCGATCATCGGCGGCGAGCCGACCGAGGTCGTGGTGCGCGTGCCGATCGACTCGCTGGGCCAGTGGACCGACATCCACGACCGCGTGAAGCGCGTGCGCGTGGTCAAGGGCACCCGCGTGCTGCTCCTGTCGCGCGAGCGCGCGATCCTGGCGATCTCCTTCGTCGGCGACATCAAGCGCCTCGCCAACGGCCTGGCGCAGCAGAGCATCGAGCTGGTCGCGCTGCCGGGCTCGGGCGACGGCACCGGCGGCTCGACGAACGGCGGCGGGGCGACGAAAGCCGCCGGCACGGGCGAGCCGACCCATGAGCTTCGCCTGGGCAGCGGCGCCGTGACCGGAAACGGGAAGCCGACGCCGCAAACGGACCAGTGAACGTTCCCAACCTCATTTCGCTCGGGCGCCTCGCCGCCGTCCCGATCGCGGTATGGCTGATCCTGAAGGGCCGCTACGACTGGGCCTTCTGGCTCTTCGTCGCCGCCGGCGTCTCCGACGCGGTCGACGGGCTGATCGCCAAGCAGTTCGACGCCGAGACCCAGGTCGGCAAGTTCCTCGACCCGCTGGCCGACAAGGCGCTCCTGGTCAGCGTCTACGTCTCGCTCGGCCACACCCAGCTGCTGCCGATGTGGCTCGTCATCCTGGTGGTCTCGCGCGACGTCATGATCCTCGCCGGGGCGCTGCTCGGCCTGCTGCTCATGGAGCGCTACAAGCTCGATCCCTCGCTCACCAGCAAGATCAACACCACCGCCCAGATCATGCTCGCCGCCCTGGTGCTGGCCAAGCTCGGCCTCGGCTTCAAGGACTACGACAGCGTCGCCATCATGATCTACGTGGTCGCGGCGACGACGCTGATCTCGGGCGTCTTCTACGCCGGCAACTGGCTGCGCCAGACCGCCGACATGGAGGACACGCAGTGACGCCGGAGCGCATGCGGTGAAGGGACGGGCCTGGATCTTCTGGATCGCCGGCTTGCTCGCCCTGGTCGTGGCGCTCTGGCTGCTGCGCAGCATCCTGCTGCCCTTCGTGGTCGGCATGGCCTCGGCCTATTTCCTCGACCCCGCGGCCGACCGGATGGAGCGCTGGGGCGCCTCGCGCCTGCTCGCGACCTCGATCATCACCGCGGTCTTCCTGCTGGTGATCGTGGGTCTCCTGGTCCTCGTGGTGCCGCTGCTCTACCGCCAGGCGCTCGAGCTGATCGGCGACCTGCCGCGCCACGCCGAGGCCATCAAGGGGCTCGTCGCCTGGCTCACCGGCCTCCTGGAGGACCGGCTCTCGCCGCAGCAGCTCCAGGACCTGAAGGAGAGCATCCAGGGCTTCTCCGGCGAGGCGGTCAATTGGCTCGGCAAGGTCGCGGGCCAGGTGGTGAAGGGCGGGCTCGCGCTCTTCCAGATCCTCTCGCTGATCGTGGTCACGCCGGTCGTGACCTTCTACCTGCTCAACGACTGGGACCGCCTGGTCGCTAAGGTCGACGGCTGGCTGCCGCGCCGCCACCACGACGACATCCGCGCGCTCTTCGTGGCGATCGACGGCCGGCTCGCCGGCTTCCTGCGCGGCCAGGCGCTGGTCTGCCTGGCGCTCGCCGCCTTCTACGCGATCGCGCTCTCGCTCGCCGGCCTCCGCTTCGGCCTCCTGGTCGGCATCGCCGCCGGGCTGCTCTCCTTCATTCCCTTCGTCGGCGCCACGCTCGGCTTCGTCGCCGCCGTCGGCCTGGCGCTTTTTCAGTTCGAGACCGCCATCCCCGTCGCCATCGTCGCCGCCGTCTTCATGGCCGGCCAGCTCCTCGAGGGTGCGCTGCTGCAGCCCAAGCTGGTCGGCGACAGCGTCGGCCTGCATCCGGTCTGGATCATCTTCGCGGTCTTCGCCGGCGGCGCGCTGCTCGGCTTCCTCGGCGTGCTGCTCGCCGTGCCGATCGCGGCGATCATCGGCGAGCTCGCGCGCTTCGCCCTGGCGCGCTACCAGGCCAGCCCGCTCTACGGCGGCCCGCCGCCGCCCCAAGGTAAATCGGGAAGATCGTAGGGGCCGCGCCGATGACCGCCCGCCAACTCCCGCTCGCGCTCGGCCACCGCCCGGCGCTCGGCCAGGCCGATTTCGTCGTCGCCGCCGGCAACAAGGACGCCGTCGCCTGGCTCGACCGCTGGCCGGCCTGGCCCGCCTCGGCGCTGGTGATCCACGGGCCGGCGGGCTGCGGCAAGAGCCACCTGGTCGCGGTCTGGCGGGCGCGCTCCGAGGCCCGCTCGCTCGATGCGGCGACGCTCGACGACGACACCGTCGCGCGGCTGGTCGAGGGCCGCGGGCACCTGGCGCTCGACGCCGCCGATGCCGGCCTCGCGGACGCGGGCGAAGCCGGCGAGACCGCGCTCTTTCACCTCTACAACACGGTCAAGGCGCGCGGCGACACCCTGCTGCTCACCGCGCGCACGCCGCCGGCGCGCTGGCGGCTCGGCCTGCGCGACCTCGCCTCGCGCCTCGCCGCGCTGCCGGCGATCGCCGTCGCCCAGCCCGACGACGCGCTGATGGCCGCGGTGCTCGCCAAGCTCTTCGCCGACCGCCAGCTTGCCGTCGACCGCCGGGTCATCGACTATCTGGCGACGCACATGGAGCGCAGCTTCGGGGCCGCGCGACGGCTCGTCGAGGCGCTCGACCGCGAGGCGCTGGCGCGCCGCCGCCCGGTCACCCGGCCGCTGGCGGCGGAGCTTCTGGAGCGGCTCGGCACGCAATCGCCCGGCTGAGCGCCGGGCCCGGTCATCGACGGGCGAACAGGGGGGACCAGGACATGGATCTCGGCATAGCCGGCAAGAAGGCGATCGTCTGCGCTTCCAGCAAGGGCCTGGGGCTCGCCTGCGCGCGCGCTTTGGCGGAGGAGGGGGTCGAGCTGGTGATGACCGCGCGCACCTCCGCCACGCTCGAGGCCGCCGCCGAGGAGGTGCGCGCGGCGACCGGCGCCGCCGTCACCGCCGTGGCCGGCGACATCACCAGCGAGGAGGGCCGCGCCGCCGCGCTCGCCGCCTGTCCCCAGCCCGACATCCTGGTCACCAACGCCGGCGGCCCGCCGGCGGGCGATTTCCGCGACTGGGGCCGCGAGGAATGGATCGACGCCCTCAACGCCAACATGCTGACGCCGATCTTCCTCATCAAGGCGGTGATCGACGGCATGATCGCGCGGAAGTTCGGGCGCATCGTCAACATCACCTCCGGCGCGGTGAAGTCGCCGCTGGCCATCCTCGGCCTCTCGAACGGCGCGCGCGCCGGCCTCACCGGCTTCGTCGCCGGCCTCTCGCGCCAGGTCGTCGAGCACAACGTCACCATCAACGGGCTCCTGCCCGGCGTCTTCGACACCGACCGGCTGGAGCAGAACCTGAAGGACAACGCGCGCTTCCAGGGCGTCAGCTACGAGGAGATGCGCGAGAGCCGCCGCCTCGCCAACCCCGCCAAGCGCTTCGGCGATCCCGAGGAATTCGGCAGGATGTGCGCCTACCTGTGCGGCGTGCACGCCGGCTTCATCAACGGCCAGAACCTCCTGCTCGACGGCGGCGCCTTCAACAGCACGCTCTGAGGCTTTCGCCGTCACCGCGCCGGCGCGCCGCCACGACAGTATCCTCACGGGCGGGCGGGCGGTGGCGTGGGCCGGTGCCGGCGCGATCCAAGTCGCGCGGTGCCAATTTTATCCACAATCGATCCTTGCGTTGGCGGGCGGCATCGTTAAAGTTTTGCGACACTTGGGGGGTCGAACGGCGGCGAGGGGATGAACAAGGAAATCGAGCTCAAGCTCGCCCTGTCGCCTGACCAGCTGGGCCGTTTTCAACGTCACGGCCTGCTGCGTTCGCTGGCGCGGGGCCGGGCGCATTCGCAGCACCTCGTCACGACCTATTTCGACACCGACAAGCTGGCCTTGAAGGCCTGCGGCGCCGCCTTGCGGGTGCGCCGCACCGACGGCAAGGGCCGCCTGCAGACCCTCAAGCTGCCCGACGCCGCAAACGGGCAGCGCACCGCCAAGGCCTACCGCGAATACGAGGCCGAGCTCGACAGCGACCAGCCCGATCTCAGCCGCATCGCCGACGCCGAGGCCAGCGCGCTCTTCGCCGACGCCGATCTCGCCGCGAACCTGAAGCCGGTCTTCACCACCGAGGTCACCCGGCGCATCCTGCCCGTCCGCATGGTCGACGCCGAGATCGAAGTGGCGCTCGACGTCGGCGAGGTGCGCTCGGGCAGTCAGGTGATGCCGATCTGCGAGGCCGAGCTCGAGCTCATCTCCGGCCATCCCGCGCGCCTCACCGAGCTCGCCCTGGCTCTGCACGAAAGCCTGCCGGTGCGCCTCGAGCAGCGGACCAAGGCCTCGCGCGGCTATGGGCTCGCCACCGGCAACCGCCCGCTGCCGGTCAAGGCGCGGCCGGTCAAGCTGAAGCGCAAGGCGAGCGTCGCCGAGGCGATCCCGGCGATCGCCCGCGACTGCCTCGCCCAGATGCTCGCCAACGAGCCCGCGGTGATCGACGGCAGCGATCCCGAGGGGGTGCATCAGATGCGGGTCGGGCTGCGCCGCCTCCGCGCCATCCTCGGCATCGTCCACCCGCTGCTCGCCGAGGACATCTCGGAGTACCTGCGCGAGGAGCTGCGCTGGCTGCAGCGCCAACTCGGGCCGGCGCGCGACTGGGACGTCTTCATCGCCGAGACGCTGGAGCGCCTGGCCGCCCATCGCGGCGCCGCCAACGGCTTGGGCCGCACGCTGCGCCTGGCCGACGAGGCGCGGAGCGAGGCCTATGCCCGCGCGCGCGCCGCCGTCGTCGATCCGCGCTTCACCGCGATCCTGCTGCGCGCCGAGGTCTGGCTCGACCGCGGGCTCTGGATGCGCCCGGGCAAGGCGACCCGCAAGGCGCTCGCCCGGCCCATCGCCGCGTTCGCCCGCGACGCGCTCGAGAAGCGCGAGCGCAAGATGCGCAAGCTCGGCAACCGCGCCTCGGAGCTCACCGAGGCCGAGCTGCATCGCCTGCGCATCCGCGCCAAGAACCTCCGCTACGCCGCGGAGTTCTTCCAGAACCTGTATCGGCGCAAGGCGGCCCGGCGCTATATCGAATCGGTGCGCGAGATCCAGGACGTCCTCGGCACGCTGAACGACGCCGTGGTCAGCCACGACCTGATGGCCGAGCTGGCGGCGCGCGCGGCCGACCAGAAGGGCCTCTACCGCGCCGTCGCCCGCGTCGACGCGCTGGCCACCGGCTGGAACCTCGGCCGCATGGAGGGCGACCTCGCCCGCGTGCCCGCCGTCTGGGCCCGCCACCGCGCCCTGGAGCGTTTCTGGGCCGACTGAAGCGCAACGGACGATCAAACCGAATCGCGAGGGGGAGGCTTTTCCCCTCCGCCTCTAAAGAGGGGGAGGGCACTTCAAATCCAACTGCCGTCGGGATTTCGCTCAGTCGGGCAGGGCGCGCGGCACGTCGAAGCTCTCAAGGTAGCCGATGCCGTCGCGCAGGTCGGCCCAGTGCGCGAGGTCGAGCCGGATCGCCGCCAGGCCGCCGGTCGGATACTTGGTCCCCATGAGGCGCAACGCCTCGGCCTCGCCGTCGCCGCAGAGCCGCGCCGCGAGCCAGGCGATATCGGGGTTGTGCGCGACCAGCAGCACCGAGCCGAATGCGTCGTCGAGCCCGCGCAGCCGCGTCATCAAACCGTCATCGCCGTTGAGATAGAGTTCGCGCGCGTAGGCGACCGGCGTCTCGCCGTCGAGCCGCTTGGCGATGCGCTTCCAGGTGTCCTTGGTCCGCCGCGCGGCGGAGCAGAGGACGAAGTCGAACCGGTCCCCCCGCTCGGCGATGCGCCGGGCCAGGCGCTTGGCCGCGCGCACGCCGCGCGGCGCCAGCGGCCGGTCGAAATCGTCGATCCCTGGCTGGTCCCAGGACGACTTGGCGTGGCGCAACAGGTAGAGGCGCTTCATCGGCGGACCCGATCGCGGTGCGTCGCGACGTTAATCCCAGGCATTCCGGGCATGGCGAATTCCTGCTGAAATCTTATCTTTATTATAGGAATTGATGGCATTATCCCGGCGCCGCCGAAAGAAGGAAGCATCCCCTTGGCCAAGGCAGCAGAGCAGCAGAGCGAAGCCGTCGAGATCGAGAGCCCCGGCCGGTTCATCAACCGCGAGCTCTCCTGGCTCGCCTTCAACGAGCGCGTGCTGGAGGAGGCGACCAACCCGAACCACCCGCTGCTCGAGCGCCTGCGCTTCCTGTCGATCTCGGCGAGCAACCTCGACGAGTTCTACATGGTGCGCGTCGCCGGGCTGAAGGGCCAGGTCAACGCCGGCGTCAAGGCGCCGAGCCAGGACGGCATGACCCCGGCCCAGCAGCTCGAAGCGATCAGCGCGCGCGCCGGCGAGGTCATGGGCGCCCAGCAGGAAAGCTGGCGCGACCTGCGCGACGAGCTCGAAGGCTCCGGCATCGCCGTCGTCGACCCCGCGCGGCTCGACGCCACCGAGCGGGCGGCGCTGGAGACCGAGTTCCTCGACCATATCTTCCCGATCCTGACGCCGCTCGCGGTCGACCCGGCGCATCCCTTTCCCTTCATCCCCAACCTCGGGTTCGGCATCGCGCTGGAGCTCAAGCGCCCGAACGCCGAGGAGAACCTCTTCGCGCTGGTGCCGCTGCCGACCCAGCTCGACCGTTTCATCAGCCTGCCCGGCGAGACCCACCGCTACGTTTCCCTCGAGCAGGTCGTGGTGCTCTTCCTCGACAAGCTCTTCCCGGGCTTCGCGGTGCGCGGCACCGGCTTCTTCCGCATCATCCGCGACAGCGAGATCGAGGTCGAGGAGGAGGCCGAGGACCTGGTGCGCCTATTCGAGAGCGCGCTCAAGCGCCGCCGCCGCGGCAGCGTGATCCGCCTCAAGATCAACGCCTCGATGTCGCCGCAGCTCAAGGCCTTCCTGGTCCGCGAGCTCCACGTCGATCCGGTCGACGTCTTCGAGCAGGACGGCATCCTCGGCCTGGCCGACGTCAGCGAGATCATCTCCGACGACAACCCCGATCTCCTGTTCACCCCCTTCAACGCGCGCTTTCCCGAACGCATCCGCGACTTCGGCGGCGACTGCTTCGCCGCGATCCGGGCCAAGGACATCATCGTCCACCACCCCTACGAGAGCTTCGACGTGGTCGTGCAGTTCCTGCGCCAGGCCGCGGCCGATCCCTCGGTGGTGGCGATCAAGCAGACGCTCTACCGCACCAGCGAGAACTCGCCGATCGTGCGCGCGCTCATCGACGCCGCCGAAAGCGGCAAGTCGGTCACCGCGATGGTCGAGCTGAAAGCGCGCTTCGACGAGGAGGCCAACATCCGCTGGGCGCGCGACCTGGAGCGCGCCGGCGCGCAGGTCGTCTACGGCTTCATCGACTACAAGACCCACGCCAAGGTCTCCCTCGTGGTCCGCCGCGAGGACGGGCGCCTGCGCCGCTACGTGCATTTCGGCACCGGCAACTACCATCCGATCACCGCGCGCATCTACACCGACCTCTCGTTCTTCTCCTGCGACCCGGCGCTGGCCCAGGACGCCGCGCGCCTGTTCAACTACATGACCGGCTACGCCGAGCCCGACGCCATGGAGAAGATAGCCTTCTCGCCGGTCACCCTGCGCCGCACCCTGATGGAGCACATCGAGGCCGAGATCGAGAACGCCAAGGCCGGCAAGCCCTCGGGCATCTGGACCAAGCTCAACGCCATTGTTTGCCCCGACGTGATCGACGCGCTCTACCGCGCCTCGCAGGCCGGCGTGCCGGTGATGCTGGTGGTGCGCGGCATCTGCTGCCTGCGCCCCGGCATCCCCGGGCTTTCGGAGACCATCCAGGTCAAGTCGATCATCGGCCGATTCCTGGAGCATGCGCGCATCGTCTGCTTCGCCCGCGGCCACGAGCTGCCGTCGCGCCATGCCCGCGTCTTCATCTCCTCGGCCGACTGGATGCCGCGCAACCTCGACGGCCGGGTCGAGGCGCTGGTGCCGATCGAGAACCCCACCGTGCACCAGCAGGTGCTCGACCAGATCATGGTCGCCAACCTCAAGGACGACCTGCAGAGCTGGCAGCTCGGCGCCGACGGCGGCTACGCGCGCAACCGGCCGGCGGGCGAGGGCTTCGCCTGCCACCACTTCTTCATGAACAACCCGAGCCTCTCGGGCCGTGGCAGCGCGATGCGGGAGACCACGACCACCCCGCGCCTGGTGCTCGACCGCGAAAAGGGATAGCGCGTGGCGGGACCGGGCGCCGGCGGCGAAATCGACCGGGTCCCGCACGGCCAGGCGCCGCCGCGCCGCGTCGGCGTCGTCGACATCGGCTCGAACTCGATCCGCCTGGTGGTCTTCGAGGGCCATCCCCGCGCGCCCTATCCGGTGTTCAACGAGAAGGTGCTGTGCGGCCTCGGCCGCAGCCTCGATGAGACCGGCCGGCTCGATCCCGAGGGCGTGACGCTGGCGCTGCAGAACCTGACGCGCTTCATGGCGCTGACCGAGGAGCTCGGCGTCGGCGCGATCCATGCCTTCGCCACCGCCGCCGTGCGCGACGCCGAGGACGGCCCCGACTTCGCGCGCCAGGTCGAGCGGCGCTGCGGCCTGCCGGTCGCGGTGCTGAACGGCGACGACGAGGCGCGCCTCTCGGCCTACGGCGTGATCGCCGGCAATCCCGGGGCCGAGGGGCTGATGGGCGATCTCGGCGGCGGCAGCCTCGAGCTGGTCTCGCTGGCCGGCGGCGGCACGGTCGACCACGCGACCCTGCCGCTCGGTCCCTTCCGCCTCAACGCGCTCGCCGCGCGCGGCAAGGACCCCGAGCGCGAGATCCGCCGCCAGCTCGGCGGGCTCGACTGGCTGGCGGCGGCGGGCCGCGGGGACTTCCACGCCGTCGGCGGCGCCTGGCGCGCGCTCGCCCGCATCCACATGACCCAGACCGGCTATCCCCTCGGCATCATCGACCGCTACGCCGTCAGCCGCGGCGTCATGGAGAACATCGTCAACCTGATCGCGGGCCTCAGCCGCGAATCGCTGGAACGCCTGCCCGGCCTGCCGCAGCGCCGGCTCGACGCCCTGCCGGCGGCGGCGCTGGTGATGCGCGACCTGATCGACATCGCCAATCCCAAGTGGATCGTCTTCTCCGCCTACGGCCTGCGCGAGGGCGTGCTCTTCGACAGCCTCTCCGACGCCGAGCGGAGGGTCGATCCGCTGCTCGCCGCCGCGCGCGTCTACGCCGGGCGTTTCGGCCGCTTCAAGGGGCTGGAGGAGGTCCTGGTCGACTGGACCGCGCCGCTCTTCCCCGAGGAAAGCGCGGCCGACGCGCGCCTCCGCCGCGTCGGCTGCATCCTCGCCGACATCGGCTGGACCGAGCATCCGAGCTACCGCGCCGCGCACAGCTTCGAGCGCGCGCTCCGGATCTCGATCGTCGGGCTCGACCACCCCGGCCGCGCCTATCTGGCCACGGTGATGGCCGGCCGCTACGCCAGCTCGGCCTCGCGCTCGCAGCGCCAGGCGGCGAGCACGCTTGGCCTCGAGGCGGTCGACATCGACCGCGCGCTGCGCCTGGGTCTCGCCCTCCGCCTCGCCGTGGTGCTGAGCGGCGGCAGCGCCGAAGCGCTGGCCGACACCACGCTGAAGCTCGCCAAGGGCGAGCTCGTCATGACCGTCGGCCCGGTGGCGGCGCCGCTCGTCGGCGAGATGGTCGAGCGCCGCCTCAAGGAGCTGGCCAGCGCCGGCGACCGCGGCTGGCGCGTCGAGACGCGCCGCAAGGCCCGCAGGAAGGCGTCGTGAGCAGGGCGGCGGCCGAATTGATCCTGAAACCCTTCCCCCCACTGTCCCCCCGGACCTGATCAGGGGTCCATTGGCCGTGCCTGGCGGGCTCGGACATCGCCAGTCCTCAACCGACGCATGGACCCCGCGTCAAGCCCGGAGTGACGCCATGGGAAGAACAGGGCGACTTAACCCTCACGCCGCCGGCTTCTTGCGCCCGGCCGGCTCGGCCTCGTCGACCTCGTCGGCCTCGACCACGCGCAGCGTCTTGCCCGACACCGTCAACGCGATGCGGCCGTGCTTGAGCGCCAGCGCGTCCTCGCCGAAAATCTCGCGCCGCCAGCCCTTGAGCGCCGGCACGTCGGCCTCGTCGTCGGCCGCGATCGCCTCCAGGTCGGCCGAGGAGGCGACCAGCTTCTGGGCCACGTCGTCGGCCTCGCAGCGCATCTTCAGCAGCACCTTCAAGAGCTCGATCACCGGCCCCAGCCCCCGCGGCGGCGGCTCCTTCTTGGGCAGGGTGGGGGCCTTGTCCTCGGGCAGGCCGGCGCCGCGCCTGACCGCCTCCAGCAGCGCCTGGCCGCCCCGGCTCGCCCCGAAGCCCGAGGATACGCCCCGCGTGCGCTCCAGCATCGTCTCGTTCACCGGCGCGTGGGCGGCGATCTCCATCAGCGCCTCGTCGCGCAGGATGCGCTGGCGCGGCACGTCGCGGCTCTGCGCCTCGCGCTCGCGCCAGGCCGCGACCTCGCGCAGGATGGCCAGGAAGCGCGGCGAGCGCGTGCGCGCCTTGAGGCGCCGCCAGGCCTCCTCCGGCTCCAGGCGGTAGGTCTCGGGATCGGTCAGCACCGCCATCTCGGCGTTCAGCCAGCTCTCGCGCCCGGTCTCCGCGAGGCGCGCGCTCAGCTTCTCGTAGATCTTGCGCAGGTGCGTCACGTCGGCGAGCGCATAGGTGATCTGGCGCTCGGTCAGCGGCCGCGCCGACCAGTCGGTGAAGCGCGCCGACTTGTCGAGCGAGCCGCGGGCGAGCTTCTGGACCAGCGTCTCGTAGGCCACCGAGTCGCCGAAGCCGCAGACCATGCCCGCCACCTGGGTGTCGAAGATCGGCGCCGGCACCGCCCCGCCGCGGTGGAAGAAGATCTCCACGTCCTGGCGCGCGGCGTGGAAGACCTTGAGCACGTCGGGCGCGCGCATCAGGTCGTAGACCGGCGCGAGGTCGAGCGTGTCGGCCAGCGCGTCGACCGCCGCCGCCTCCTTGGCGCCGCCGAGCTGGATGACGCAGAGGATCGGCCAGTAGGTGCGCTCGCGCATGAACTCGGTGTCGACCGTAATATACGGTTCGGCCGCGAGGCGGGCGCAAAAGCCGTCCAATTCTTGCTGATCGGTAATGAAGGTCATTCTTGGAGGGCGGGTATAGCGCGATTGGGCGCCCGGCGCCATCGTGGGCGCGCACGTATTCGCGCGAATGTTTCATGCAGATGTCGCGAACCGTCACGCTTCGGCGGCAAGCCCGGCCATCGTCCACACCGGAACCTTGGCGGCCCGGCCCCTGATCTCCGCCGGTTCGCGCTCCTCCAAGCCAGCCAACACCGCGCCGCCGCCGCCCGCTTCGCGCCGCACCGCGGCGACCGCATCGCCGCTGATGACGAGCGGCGCGCCCACCGTGCGGGTCAGCGCCTCGAGGCGCGAGGCGACGTTCACCGTGTCGCCGATCACCGCGTATTCGAGGCGCCGCTCGTCGCCGATATCGCCCATGACGGCGGGTCCGAAATGAAGCCCGATGCCGATCCGCACCTCCGGTGCGCCGCGGGCCTTCCGCTCGGCGTTCCAATCCTTGATCGAGACCATCATCGCCTTGGCGCAGGCCAGTGCGTTCGAGGCGTCGCGCTCGCCCGCATGGGGCGTGCCGAAGGTCGCCATGATCGCATCGCCGATATACTTGTCGACCGTCCCGTCATGGGCGAAGACCTCGCGCGCCATGCGGCCGTGGAAGTCGCGCAGCAGGTCGATGACCTCTGCCGGCGGCAGTTTCTCCGACAGCGACGTGAAGCCGACGATATCGGCGAACAGCACCGCGACGTCCTGCGAGCGCACGGCGCCCAGCGGCTCGTCGGTGCCGGCCAGCGCCTCGACCATGCTGGGCGAGAAATAGCGCGCCAGGTTCGCGCGCTCCTGCGCCGTCTCCACCTGCCGCTCGACCAGCCGCTTGGAGCGCCACACCGCGGCCGCGAGTATTGCCGCGACGATGAGGAAAAGGAAGACGTCCTGGATCACCTGCGCGATGCTGAAGAAGTGGGGGTCGAGGGTGTACTTCAGCTTGTCGAGGCCCGTCGGGCCGGTGAAGGTGTCCTTGTATCCGAGCAGGGTCTTGGTCTCCGGTAGTGCCACGACGATCGCCGAGCCGGTTCCCCAGACGAGCGAGGCGAGCCCGCCCATCCAGAGCACCAGCCGCGGCGAATAGGTCAGCGCGGTCAGCCCCAAAAATACGAAGAAATAGGGAAAGGCGTGATAGCGGAAGTTCGTCTGGATCGGCCAGGGCTCGGGTATGAACGGATTGTTGGGGACGACGGCGACGGTGATGAGCACCGCGCAGAAGGCCAGGAAGACGACGGTGATCGACTCCTTCGTCGGGTGGCGCATGCGCAGGCGGTAGTGCGTGAAAAGCGCGATGCCGAGCAGCGCGGAGATGGCGATCCAATAGACGCCGATGCGGCTCGGGAACTGGACCGCGATGTAGACGGTGATGAGCGCCGTGGCGATCGCCCCCGCCCGCGCCATGAGCCGGTACGCCGACTGCTCCGCCGCCGCGAAGGCGCCGCCCAACGGGGCGGCGGCCGCGGCTTCGTTTGTCGCCTGTGCCATTCATTCGCCTCCGGTGTCGGGGGTCCGCACCCGGGCCCCGCCGCCGCGCCCAATCCCGGGGGGGGCCGGACGGGGATCGCGGCCAGGCGGGTCGATGCGAGGGGCGAGTGAACCACGGATCGCGCGCCGAAGGGGAGTCCGCCGGCGCCAGGCCGGCGCCTCAGGCGGCTGCTTTGCCGCCCGCCTCGTAGGTTCCGTGCTCCATGTACCAGGCGAAGACCGCGCCAATGGTCTCGTCGAGCGGCCGGAAGGTGACGCCCAGCTCGGCCCGCGCCCGCGCCGAGCTGACCCGGTGGTCGCTGGTAAGGAAGCGGATCCCCTGCAGCGGCACCGTGGGCGCCCCGCCGCTCAGCTTGGCGGCGATCTCCGACATGTGCGCGACCAGATAGGCCGCGCCCACGGGAACCTGCCGCGGCGCCTTGCGGCGGCCGTGTCTTGCCAGCAGGTCGCCGAGCTCGGCGGTGGTCCGGAACTCGCCGCCCATGATGAAGCGGTCGCCCGCGCCCTCATGGCTCAGCGCGGCGACGATCGCGTCGGCGACGTCGCGTGCGTCGACGATGCTCGCGCCGCCGCGCGGGATTGCGCCCAGCTTGCCGGCGAGGAACTGCTTGACCAGACGGCCGGCGTTGGTCGGCGCGGCGTCGCCCGGCCCCCACATCCAGCCCGGCAGGATCTCGATGATGCGCATGCCGTTGGGCGGCGCGAAGGCGGCGATCTTCCTGTCGCCGTCGACCTTGGAACGGACGTATCCGTTTTCCAGCATGTCCTCGTTGGGCGGCGTGTCTTCGTCCCCCGGGCTGCCGTCCGGCTTGGTCCCGATCACGCCGGCCGAGCTCACGTGGATGAAGCGCTTGACGCGGCGCTTGTCGGCCTCGGCCATCAAGGTCAGCGCGCCCTGAATGTTGATCGCCTCGAGCGCTTCGGCGTGGTCGCCGGGGGTGAAGTACTCGCGGAAATAGGCGGCCGTGTGGACCACCGCGTCGCAGCCGTCGAGCGCATCGGCGAAGCCGCTCACGGCCCGCATGTCGCCGGTCGCGAAGCGGGCATCGGTGTCGCCCATCATCCATTCGGCTTTCTCCGCCGAGCGGGTCAGCCCGACCGCCTCATGGCCGGCGCCCGCCAGTGCGCGCATCACGTTGTTGCCGAGCAGTCCGGTCGATCCGGTCACGAATACCTTCATCGGGCGGCCTCCTATCGTTCCGGCGGCCCGCCGGGGCAGGGGGTGACAGGCCGCGTTCGATGCGGTATAGAATGTGAAGGTTTATTCGCATTCGTCAATTCGCATTTCGGGCGGCCATGGCCAGGACCCAGGAATCCCCCACAAAGCCCCGGAAATCGCCGCAGCAGGAGCGCTCGAAGGCGACCGTCGATGCGATCCTGGAGGCCGCGGCTCAGCTTTTGGTCGAGCTCCGCTACGCCCGCATGACCACGGCCAAGGTCGCCGCGCGCGCCGGCGTCAGCGTCGGCTCGCTCTACCAGTATTTCCCTTCGAAGGACGCCCTCATCGGCGCGCTGGTGGCGCGCAAGTTCGCCCGCGTGGAGCCGCTGATGCGCGAGGTGATCGCCCGCACCGAGGGCCAGCCGCTCGAAACACGCGTGCGCACCGTGATCGCGGCGACGATCATCGACAAGGCCGAGAACCCGGCCCTCAACATGGCGCTTGCCGAGCAGATGCCGCATGTTGACGGCCTCGACTACAAGGCGGCGATGAGCGCGTCGGCGATCTCGATGATCCGGGCGATGCTCGAACGGCATCGCGGCGAGATCGGCGTCGACGATCTCGATCTCGCCGCCTTCATGCTGGTCCACGCCGTCGAGGGGGTGATCGGCGCGGCGTTGCTGTCGTCGCCCGTGGCGCTCGACGATCCGCGCCTCGCCGACGGCCTCGTCCAGATGGCGATGGCCTATCTCCGCCCCGAGCGCCGATAGGCCGCCGCTTTGGCATTGATCGCGTCACACGACCGTGCGATTTGAAGCGCTCGCCTCACGATTTCCATCAATTCTCGTCAGTCAGTTCGAGGGGGACGCGATGTCCAACGCCGACGTCATCGACTATGAGATTCTGGGCCACGAGATGCAGTTCGTCGAGATCGAGCTCGATCCCGGCGAGAGCGCCATCTCCGAGGCGGGGGCGATGATGTACAAGCACCCCGACATCGAGATGTCGACCATCTTCGGCGACGGCACCGGCCAGGACGGCGGCTTCATGGGCAAGCTGCTCGGCGCCGGCAAGCGCGTGCTGACCGGCGAGAGCCTGTTCATGACCGTCTTCACCCATACCGGCCAGGGCAAGGCGCGGGTCGCCTACGGCGCGCCCTATCCGGGCACCATCCTGGCGCTCGACCTCGACGCCGTCGGCGGCACGCTGATCTGCCAGAAGGACGCCTTCCTGGCCGCCGCCAAGGGCGTCTCGGTCGGCATCGCCTTCCAGAAGAAGATCCTCACCGGCCTCTTCGGCGGCGAGGGCTTCATCCTGCAGAAGCTCGAGGGCGACGGCATGGTCTTCGTCCATGTCGGCGGCACGCTCCTGGAGCGCACCCTCGGCCCCGGCGAGGAGCTCCACGTCGACACCGGCTGCCTCGCCGCGATGACGGCGGACGTGGTCTACGACGTCACCGCGGTCGGCGGCGTGAAATCCATGATCTTCGGCGGCGAGGGCGTCTTCTTCGCCCGGCTCACCGGCCCCGGCAAGGTCTGGATCCAGAGCCTGCCCTTCTCGCGCCTCGCCGGGCGCATGCTGGCGGCGGCGCCGGGCGGCGGCGGCCGCAGCAAGGGCGAGGGCTCGGTGCTCGGCGGCCTCGGCAACATCGTGATGGGCGACTGATCCGGCACCCAGTGGTCCGATCCTGACAACCGATACCCATTGCTATGGGTATCGGTTGTCAGGTGAATCGGCCCACCAGATATATATTTTCCAGTGGTATTCAGCTTCCAACAAATGGTTCCTGGCGGGAACCTTTTGTTGGAACCATACCACTAGGCGCCGGCGCGGCCTCAAGCGATTGACAAGTGCCGCCCATCGGTGCGGTTATCGCGCCGGCGCGGTCCCGACGATGGGGTGCGCGCCCCAGCCATGACCCGACCCCCCTTGTCCTCCCGGCCAAAGGCCCTCATGCACCCCTACCGCACCCATACCTGCGCCGAGCTGCGCCCCGGGCACACCGGCACGAAAGCGCGGCTTTCGGGCTGGGTCCACGTCAAGCGCGACCACGGCAACCTGCTCTTCGTCGATCTGCGCGACCACCACGGGCTGACGCAATGCGTCATCGACGTCGAGAGCCCGCTCTTCAAGACCGTTGAGGGGGTGCGCGTCGAAAGCGTGGTGACGCTGACCGGCACGGTCGTCGAGCGCAGCGCCGAGACGGTCAATCCCAGGCATCCGACCGGGCAGGTCGAGCTGCGCATCGAGGAGATCACGGTCGAAAGCGCCGCCGAGGTCCTGCCCGTGCTCGTCGCCTCCGACGAGGAGGCGGGCGAGGAGGTGCGTCTGCGCCACCGTTTCATCGACCTCCGCCGCGAGAAGATGCAGCGCAACATCATCCTGCGCTCGAACGTCATCTCCTCGATCCGCCGGCGCATGATCGAGCAGGGCTTCCACGAGTTCCAGACGCCGATCCTGACGGCGAGCTCGCCCGAGGGCGCGCGCGACTATCTGGTGCCCTCGCGCATCCATCCCGGCGCCTTCTACGCGCTGCCCCAGGCGCCGCAGATGTTCAAGCAGCTCCTGATGGTGGCGGGCTTCGAGAAGTACTTCCAGATCGCGCCCTGCTTCCGCGACGAGGACGCGCGCGCCGACCGCAGCCCGGGCGAGTTCTACCAGCTCGATTTCGAGATGTCCTTCGTCACCCAGGACGACGTCTTCGCCGCCATCGAGCCCGTCCTCGCCGGCCTCTTCGAGGAGTTCGCGGGCGGCCGCTCGGTCACCAAGCCGCCGTTCCCCCGCATCCCCTATGCCGAGGCGATGCTGGCATACGGCTCCGACAAGCCCGATCTCCGCAACCCGATCCTCGTCTCCGATGCGACCGCCGTCTGGGACGGCACCGACTTCAAGATCTTCGCCGGCGCCATCGCCAAGGGCGCCGTCGTGCGCGCGATCCCCGCGCCGGGCGCCGCCGCCCAGCCGCGCAGCTTCTTCGACAAGCTCAACGACTGGGCCCGCGCCGAGGGCATGGGCGGGCTCGGCTACATCATCTTCGAGGCCGGCGAGGGCAAGGGGCCGATCGCCAAGTTCCTCGACGCCGGGCGCACCGCGGCGCTCAGGGAGGCGACCGGCGCCGGGGACGGCGACGCCGTCTTCTTCGTATGTCAGGAGCAGGGGGATGCCGAGAAGTTCGCCGGCATCGCGCGCGAGCGCCTCTGCGACGAGCTCGGCCTGCGCGGCGAGGGAGGCTTCGAGTTTTGCTGGATCGTCGACTATCCGCTCTACGAGCGCGACGCCGAGACCGGCGCGATCGAGTTCAGCCACAACCCCTTCTCGATGCCCCAGGGCGGCCTCGAGGCGCTGGAAACGAAAGACCCGCTCGAGATCCTCGCCTACCAGTACGACATCGTCTGCAACGGCGTGGAGCTGAGCTCCGGGGCGATCCGCAACCATCGCCCCGAGATCATGGTCAAGGCCTTCGAGATCGCCGGCTACTCGCGCGAGGAGCTGGAGAGCCGCTTCACCGGGCTGCTGACCGCGCTCCGCTTCGGTGCGCCGCCGCACGGCGGCTCGGCCCCCGGCATCGACCGCATCGTCATGCTGCTCGCCGACGAGCCCAACATCCGCGAGGTCATCGCCTTCCCGATGAACCAGCAGGCCCAGGACCTGATGATGGGCGCGCCCGCATCCGTCGAGCCGGCGCGGCTGCGCGAGCTGCATTTGAAGCTCGACCTGCCGAAACAAAAGACAAAGGAAAACAAACCGCAATAAAGGCCCAAAAGAAAGTTGCGGAATTTGCTTGAATTACGAACGACGCAAGCGATATCTGCTTCGGACAACAAAGCGAGGCCTATGGTGCGATTTCCGGCGGTGCGTTTTCTGGGGCTTCCTCTTTTGCTCGTCGTTCTGAGCGGATGCATCCCGCCGGGCCTCACCGTCGCCTCCTACGCGGTCGACGGCGTCAGCTATGCCGGCACCGGCAAGAGCCTCACCGACCACATGCTGTCCGACATGGCGGGACGCGATTGCGCGACCTGGCGCGTCATCAAGAGCCGGCCGATCTGCAAGGACTTCACTCCCGGGGAGCTGGCCCGGCGGAAGAAGAACAGGGACGAGATCCGCCACGACGTCGCGGCCGCCTACATCGCCACCAACCTCGACGGCATCGACCTCGAGCGCGGCACCCTCGCCGCCTCGCCGAAGCCGGCGGCACGACCTGAGCTGCCGAAGGCGTCCGCGGTTCCGCCGATGAAACCCGCCCCGCCCGCCGGCCAGGCGCCCAAGCGACTGCTGCCACGCGCCGCGCCGCCCGCGGTGGAGCGCGAGGACCTGCCGCCAACCGCCAGGTCCGGCCGGATGCTGGTTCGCGCGTCGTCGCATGGCGACAGGAAAGCCGCGTCGCGCGGCGCCTCCGCCTCCGCGGTTGCCGGCGGGCGCTATCTGGTCTTCGGCAGCTTCCGCCGGCGCGCCGATGCGCTGCGCTTCGCCGCCCGGCACGCCGTCATGCAGCCGGCCGTGCTGGCGGCGCGGGTGCGCGGACAGCGCTATTTCCGCGTCGTCGTGCGGCCCGACGGCCGGCAGGCCCTCGCCGCGGCGCGCAGCACGTTGCGGCGGAACGGCGTTCGCGACGCCTACACCATCCGCGTCTGCCGTCCCGGCCGCGCGTCGGGCCATTGCATGCGTCCCACCGCCGACACATATTTGATGCGTGGCCGCACTGGCCGGCCGAGCCACCGGGGCGGCTAGCGCATTTTCGACTTTCGTCGAATCGGCGCCAGCCCGCTCCCCCGCCCGGCCGCCCAATGGCAGTATCCTCATGGGCGGCCGGGCGGAGGAGCGGGCTGGTTCCGTGAAAATCGAAAATGACCCGGCAGACCGCCGTATTCCTGCCGCAGTCGCAAACCGATATTGCACCTGCCGCGCGGGGTCGCTGTCTTCGCCCGGTGATCAAGGGAACGCCGTTCCGCCCGCGTCCCCGACGGCCGCACGTCACGTGACCACTCCAAGGAACCGCATCAGCATGCCAGCCACACTCTCCACCGTCCCGCCGCGCCGCGCGGCCGCCGCCGCGCTCCTCGCCGGCGCCGCCGTTCTCCTGCAGCCCGCCCTGGCCGCGGCGGTCGACACGGCGCCGCACCGCGCCGGCTATTCCTTCACCCTCAAGTCGGCCAAGCGCAACTCCGGCATCGTCGACGTCGGGGGCGGCATGTCCTACGAGATCATCGACGCCTGCGACGGCTGGACGGTCAACCAGCGCATCCTTCTGCGCATGATCAACCGCCGCAACAGCGAGATCCGCTCGGTCACCACCTATTCGAGCTGGGAATCGAAGGACGGCAAGCGTTTCCGCTTCAGCTCGCGCACCACGCGGAACGGCAGCCTGCGCGAGCGCTTCCAGGGCACGGCCTCGCTCAATCCCGACGGCACCGGGCTGGCGATCTACACCAAGCCCAAGGCGATCCGCATGCCGCTGCCCAAGGGCTCGATCTTCCCCACCGCGCATTCGGAGATGATCGTGCGCCTCGCCGAGGCCGGCGAGACCTTCACCTGGCGCACGCTCTTCGACGGCACCACCGACGAGGGTCCCTACGGCGTCAGCGCCATGGTCGGCAAGGCCCGCGAATCCGCGAGCCCCGACGAGGCGGAGATCCAGAAGGTCGTCGGCGGCCAGGGCCGGGGCAAGTTCTGGCCGGTCTCGCTCGCCTTCTTCCCGCACGGCTCCGCCAAATCGTTGCCCGAATACGAGCTCCGGGTCGGCATGCACGCGAACTCGATCGCGCGCTGGCTGGTCATGGATTACGGAAACTTCGTGATCGACGCCCGCCTCGTCAAGTTCGAGGCCCTGGCGAAGTCCAATTGCTGAGCCCGCGGGTCGGGTAATCGTTTGATTGGAA
>Ga0302046_10000319_pt1 | contig 50670 bp, 60 predicted proteins | sample RVTome_11_FD_200261 | JGI IMG/M metagenome (GOLD analysis project Ga0302046, IMG submission 200261) | Soil microbial communities from uranium-contaminated site in the Upper Colorado River Basin, Wyoming, United States - RVT147D111 (version 2) ...
GCTGCCACTCCTTCAGGGTGATCACTGCGTCATCCTTCCTGGGGGGTGGCACACCTCGCGTCTGGTAGACGTGTATTGCCGACATGGCCTCGTCCTCCCTGAGGTTCGCGCGGATGATCACTGTCTCGTTCCACTCGACCATCCCCTCCACATGTGCGTCGTTGATCCGCTGGAGCTCGTGCCGAATCAGCGTCTGTAGCGTCTCCGACTTGGACGTTTGCTCCAACGGTACCTCATAGGTACATGCGGCGCAATCGTCGCACGTTGGGGTAAGTTGACAAGTACACTCCTCGTCTCCAATCTCCAGGTAACCGTCGTGGATTCTCTCCCGAACCTCTGGGGTCTTGAGTCTACGTGCCACTGAAACTCCTTTCGCTACCGCCACCTTTGTGGTTCTACATCAATTATAACATATCTCCCTATGGAACTGCAAGTGGGCAACTTGGATGCCCTCAGCCGGCGAATCTCGTTTCGCCCGAAATGGACGGCTTGCCTTCCCAGGGGATTCTGTGTTATAATTGATCCAGAAAGGAGGTAAGCGTCACAGGATGGCGAACAGAATGACACCAGTCCAAGCGGCGAAGATGCTTGGCATCCGTCCACAGATCGTGTATGGGTTCATTCGATCGACCCGGATCGGCACCTACAGCAATCCAGCAGGCAAGACTGCTTTAGTCGACCTTGACGAGGTTGCGAGGGTAGCTGGAGGTGTAAGGCACCATCGAGAGAAGGACCCTGCGACTGGGAAGCCGGTTCGGAAAGCTCCTCCCGTATCGCGTGGTTCGGTCGTTTCTTACCACGGATACATCAAGGGAATCCGGAAGCAGCGGGAGAAGCCACACAAGGTCGCAGTGGTCACTGAAGTCGTCAACAACGACGACGGGCAGCCGACCTTGATCGCGACCAGGCGTGGAGAGTCTGCTACTATGTATTGGGAGGCAGAGGCTCTCGCGGAACGAATCGCAAAGGGTGCGTGCCATATCGAGTCAGCGGAGACGCTCCTTGGTGTGATCATGTACTCGTGGACCCACACGGAGAAGATCGAGTTGGCGGCCAGTCTACAATTGTGGGCCGAGGCCAATAAGGTCGATGTTCCCGTCATCGAAGAGAAGGAGGCCGAGCAGGACGCTGAGCCGACGGAACCTGAACCAGAACCAGAACCGGAGTATAATACTCCGGAGTAAGAAAGGAGCAACATGCCGACGTGGGCTGAGGATGTTGCGACCGAGATCCGAAGGGGCCTCGTCTCCGAGGAGGATATGGACCTCATCGTGCGAGCCATTTCGGACGGTCGCGAGCGTCTTGCAGCACGCAAGATCCGTGAGATCCGACCTGGTGATGTTGTCCGGTTCGTGAAACTTGGCATGGGTGCTAAGTACATGAACGGGCACACCGCCATCGTGGAGTCGATCAACTGGAAGACGGTGTGGGTAAGGCTTACACCAGACTCCAAAGCGGCTCTGTCGGGAACGCGATTCGGGCGTTCAAGCAAGATCAAGGTGTATCCGAACAACATCGAGCTGGCGTTCATCACTGGAACCAGCAGCGAGCCGCCACCGAAGTTGAAGGCAGTGAACCCAGACTGGGATAGCCCGGCAGGAGCCGGCGAAGATGTGGAGGCATACCGAGGATGACCTCAAACGGATCCTGGTATCCGTGCCCACACTGTGGGCACTTGAATTCAGTGCGACGGACGCATTGCGGCAAGTGCAGAAGGAGACTCGCAGGATGAGGACCAACACGGCCCCAACTAACTACCACCAACTGAAGAATCGATGCCCGCGGTGCGGCCACAAGTTGGAGATGAAGGCCGCACTGTCCAACACATGCACCGTTCAGTTCAAGGACCCCAAACACCCGGAGACGCCTCTTCGATGTGACTGTCGCAAGCATCGACGCCCCTAGACCTTGACCATGAGACTCGTTCCGACAATCCTCTTCACCTTGTTGGTGTTCGTTTGGTTGACGACTCCAGCCCTCTACTAAACATCCATGCCGCACTATCCAACTAAGGCCGCACACATTCGAGCGCTCCTCGCCGAGGGCAAGTCCAAGTCGGAGGCTGCTAGGATCTCAGGCGCCTCATATCCCCAAGTCCATGGGATCTACCAAGCGATGACTGGGACCCAACGGAGAGCAGCACTACAACAGCTCCTCCGTCAGGACACCGCGAAGCCCTTCAAACGTGGATCTCGCGTAGTGCACCAACGTCAGGTGAACCTCTACGACTTTGGCGTCGTCCTACGCTCTGGACCTCACACTACAGTCGTCAGGTTCAGCGGACGTAAACAACTAAGGGACCCAGCGGTGTTACACACAAGGGATCTGATTCGTGCACCAGGGAGGAAGTTGTGACTCAGGCTAACAAGGCAAGTGTAAAGAGGATCTTAGACTCCCTTGAGAGTGTAGGACAATACGTCCATCCACTCCCCGAGGGAACTACAAACCACGACCGCCAGCTAATCCGACTTCACATTCGGAACACCGCCAGAAGATACGGGTTCCAGGTTACTACGAAGACGACTAAGGTCGACATCGTCGTTGACGTCGTCCGATGATGGACGGTGGAGATGGGGGAGATTCTCTCTCTCTCTATCTATAGATCTCTCTGTCCTTGATCCTTCTCCCATCTCCTAATGTATCCTTCCCTCCTCTCCAAATTGCTGCTATAGAGAGAGAGAAAGAGAATCTCCCCCATCTCCCCCGTCTAGTAGTGATAAATTGACACATATCCGGAACGGTCATTCTCGAAAGGCAACAGTTCCCTTGACGCAACTCCGAATTCCCTTGTCCGAGAATCTCCCCAAGAATCTCCACCCACGTGTACCGAGAATCTCCCCCAATTCCCTGGATTCTCCACCCCGAGTTCGGGTCCGTACTCACATCCGCACGGGAACAAGAATCTCCCCCCATCTCCCCCGTCTTTGGGGAGATTCTCGGGACACGATGGGGGAGATTCTTTCGCCTAGAGATGCCGAAAAGGCCCTCTTGTTTCTTGCCTAGGACCTGTGTTATAATAGGAGAGATCGCCAAACTAGAGAGGAGGACGCGTGCCAGAGGTCGCATCGCCATCGTTACAGCGGACTATCCTGCGGCTTGTACAAACACACGGAACCATCGAGCGGAGCATCTTGGGGCTTAGGTCGCGCAGCTACGACATGGATAACTGGGAAGCTGTGCTCGATGATTTAGTCGACCGAGGACTGATCACTGAAGACGCGCACATCCGTGTCGGCAAGAACTCGCGGCGCGGGCAGAAGCGGGCCGTCATCATCTACCGCCTTGGCGGGAATGTCCTTCTGGACCCTGAGACGGATGTTCACTATGAGGTGCCAGACTTCACCGCCATGACTTCTGAGGAGGTGCAGCAGTTCGTCGGTAAGTTCCCACGGCAGACAGCCGTTGTATCCTAGCCGCGGGAGATGGTTACTCCCCGACTGTCGTCTGCCACGTTGCAGAACCTGAAGCAGTCGGGTCTTACGGAAGCAACCATTGTGGCGGCCGGGATCAAAGACGAAACGTCCGACGATACAACGGCCCAACTGTTGGCAAAGCACCGTATCGACGCCGGCTACTTCATTCCGTATCTCGACCTGAAAGGAACACCAACAGGGCACTACCGCATCCGTGTCCTCAAGGGAACACCAGGGTCTCCAAAGTATCTACAACCAGCGAAGGCAGGCAACCACGCTTATGTACCTGCAGGGCTTCCAGCTGATTGGGAGAAGGATCCTTCAATTCCGGTCGTCATTACTGAGGGAGAGAAGAAGGCACTTGCATCAGCCCAAGGTGGGTTCGTTACAATTGGAGTCGGTGGTGTAGACTCATGGAGGTCACGGACGTTTAGGTTCCCTGTCTCAGCGGCATCTCGATCGGGGGATACCCTGATCATCCGTGTGGAGAATGGACATGCGTCAGAGATCCTGGAGGAAGTTGCACCAGAACTCCTCGAGGTCGAGTGGAACGAGCGACGTGTTGTCCTGATCTACGACAGCGACACCAACAACAACCCCGATGTCCAAAGAGCAGCCTTCGACTTTGGTCTGTGGCTAGACATGCAAGGTGCCAAGACGGGCCAGTTCTTCCTCGAAGGGAACAATCCCCACAAGGTTGGCCTCGACGATTGGCTCCTCGCCCCATCCAACGGCGAACACCTCTCCGAACTTCTGTATGATCCTGATATCCTCTTCCCCTTTCCAATGCCCCCACACCCTCGTCACTTCATCCAGCGGGAGCTTGACGCCAGACCTACCCGTGGTCGCCAGCTCAGGGTCGCAAGAGCTTCCCTCGCGTGGCTCGACTCCCAGGGTCGGCGGTACAAGGACTCCCAGGACAACTACTACTTCTTCGAAGAAGCCACTAAAGTTCTCCACCCCTTTCGCCTCGACCAACCAGCACAGCTACGACAATCCACCTTCGGCATGCTGCTCGTCAACCAACTAGGGATGCAAACCGCCGACACCAATGTTATGTCCAGACTCGGCGACTTGTTTGCCAGCTACGAACCAATAACTCAAGTGTCTCCCCGCAGAGTGCTGTCGCATGAGTACGACACGGTCTATTACCAGATTGCCGACGGACGTATTGCACGCATTAGCGGGGACGGCGTTGAGTTCGTCGATAACGGTACAGACGGTCAGTTATTCCTGCCGGACGCTGTGGTGCCTGTAGATGAGGACGAGCTGGCGGCGGCACTGGCTCAGACAGGAACCTCGAGGCGTTGGTATGATGCGCTGGAGACTGTCAATCTGCGTCCGATGGGCAGCTTGACAATTGAGCAGACCCGCATCCTCTTAGCAACCACATTCTACCTGTCACCGTGGCTTAGTCGGTGGCGCGGGATGATGATGCCTCTGGAGATTGCAGTAGCGGAGCCGAACAGTGGTAAGACATTCCTCTACAACCTTCGCAAGGGAGTTCTCACTGGGCATCCTGACCTTGAGGGTCTGCAGGAAGACTTCCGAGGTTGGGTCTCCGCAATCTCTGCTGCGCCTGGAATGTGGGTCTGTGACAATCTTGGCAGTGTGCGAACGGACTTCTGGCATCGGCTCAACGACGAGCTGGCGCGTATCATTACAGACCCCAATCCAACCATCGAGCTCCGGAAGCTCTACACTACGTCCAGTGTGGCTCGAGTACCTATCAATACTACGTTCGCCATCACATCTATCAAGAACCCGTTTACTGCACCTGACATTCTTCAACGGTCTCTCATATTCGAACTTCAGGCCATCCCACTCGACCGACGAAACGGAAACTGGTACCGCGCCCGTATGGCTGCCAGAACGGAATGGTTAGCAGAACACTTGGTTGTCATCCAGAGGTTCTTGAAGCTCGTTGGTCGGAAGTGGCATCCTGATTACATCTCCGGGTATCGACTGGTGCACTTCGAGCAAGGCCTCCTTCGGATGGGTGAGGTCTTAGGATGGGGGTCAGAGATGCAGGAGATTGTGAAGGCCTTGCCTGGGGTCGTCGCAGCCACAGTAGCTGAATACGATCCCATCATTGAAGCCTTGGCCATGTTCACAGAGGAGTGGAAGAGACCAACTGCCTTTATCGGTGATGTTGTCGATTGGGTCCAGGGTGACATGGAGCGTCGCTACAGTGCCATCAAGACCCTCAGCAACACGATTCTACTGGGGAGGTACATCAAGAGCCATACGTACGACATCGAACAAGCAACTGGAATGACCATCACACGACAACACAATACGACGATGCTGAAGATGCCGATGCCGGAGGAATAGTAATGAAAGTCGAACCTGGGCTGCTTGCCACGTGGGCACTAACCGTAGCCTTCATTGTGCTGCTTGTCATGGTGGGAGTCATCATCTATAGCTACCTTCCTCATATGTGACCAAACGAAAGCACGGCTTTGGCAGGCTTTCGATGGTCAAAGCGCGAAAGGGAAGGAGGTGCCTTATGCGGCGCGGGCGTTAGCCCATACCCATGCGCCTGTCTGTAAGTCACTCGAGCGCGACACTGGTGGGAGCCTACAGCAGGATAGGCTCCCACCTTCTTCACAGACTTGCGCCCCAAATTGCCCTCTTGCGTATCCAGATGGGTCTGTGTTATAATTAGGACAGTGAAGAGAAGGAACTCACAAGAGGACCTTCCGCACGCCGCATAGGCCCGAAGGGGCCGGGAAGGAAGTGAATACGATGGCACGAGGACAGGCAACTGCCGAGGCCCCGGCCGAGCCGACAACCGAGACTCAGGCCGCAGAACGGCCCGTCAAGGACGTCATTCGCGAGATGTTCGTGGCCGGCAAGTCCCGGAGTGAGATCGCCAAGGCCCTCAATGTGTCCTACCAGCGAGTCTTCTCGCTGACCAAGGGGCAGAGCAACGCTGCCACCGCCGAAGGCGGAGCACGGCCGAAGGTCATCCTCGAGGGGCTCGAGGGCGAGATGGCTCGGTTCAACGGCGTCGCTCGGATCGAGGCGATTCGGACTCTCTTCGGTGAGGGCCACAAGGTCGGCGAAGTCGCCAAGATGGTAGGCACGTCCTACCAGATCGTCTTCCAGGCCACACGGAATCTGCGCGAGGCCGCGAAGGCCGGCGAAGAGGCCGAGGGCGAGGAGGTCGAGGAGGGCGAGGCCGGCGAGGATCTCACCGAGGGCGAGTCGGACGAGGACGAGGACGACGAGTCCTAGCAGCACCCCGTGGGGGAAGTTCCTGGCAAAGGCCCGAAGGAATCGGAAGGTTCCTTCGGGTCGTTTGCTCTGCCTGGATCCCGGCGAGACCGTAGGGTGGGCACTTTGGGACAGCGGTGACCTAATCGAGTGCGGGCAGTTTAGGGTGGCGGATACCCTAAACGAGCTTGTGATGTTTGTATCCGGAACTGCCCCTGACCAGATCGTAATGGAGAACTACCGTGTATATGGGCATCGTGCTCAGCAGCATGTAGGGTCCGAGGTAGTTACCATCCAATACATCGGGGTCATCAAGCTCGTTGCTGAACAACTCAAGATACCGATTACCCTGCAGATGGCTTGGCAAGCAAAGCAGTTCAACACGGATGCTAAGCTCCGTGCGTGGGGTCTGCATCGCCCGGGTATGGTGCATGCCAATGATGCCATTCGCCACGGGTGCTACTACTACCTGTTCAACAAGGCCAGCTGACCCCCTTCCTAATTTGCCCGCTTGACTTAGCCCTTGGACCTGTGTTATAATAGATCTATACAGAAGTCCAGGGAAGGAGGGCGCGTGGTAAGGTGCTCAAGGTGTGGGCACACCATGAAGTGGTCCATCATAGGAATCCAGCCCTGTCAGAACTGTGGGCAGTTCCTGATAATGCCTGACCTAGATGTAGCTAGGGCACTCGGGATCTTCGATGTGGACTATGTTCCACCATACATCTGGACGGTTAGGCAAGATGAAGCGGTCCTCATCTTCGATGGGTTACAGCTCCTAATGGACGTCTTCCAACACCATTTGGCTGACCACACCAGCCATAATGCACCCGATGAGTTGGTGGGGTCTCTGTCAGGGTCGTACGTGTATGCGAAGATGACCCGCGACAAGTTCCTCAAGATCGTTCCAGACCTTCTTCCGGTCCTAAAGGAACGTGATGGCTGAGAAGCACTGCCCCACATGTCGTTGTGACTACTTCTCGGTTGGGGAGCGTGTTGCTGCGTACGATCATCATGGGGTGCTTCTTGGTCGGGGCCGAGTGACCTCATCACAACGTATGAATGGGCTTTACATGAAGGTCAGACTTGATGGTGGCGTAGAAGCCATCGTCGCGCAGGAGTCGTGCAAACGACTTGTCCGGGTGAAAGCATGATATTCCTCCTTGTAGTCGTCGGATCGTGGTTTCTCGCCACAGGGGCCTCTCTCGTCATTATCTGGACTACTGATCTACCAGCTCTTGAGACTACATCAACAGCCTTCCTGATTGGTGCGGTCTACGGAATCCTTCTGACCTCAGACCTGAAGAGATGGCGAAGACCATGAGAGACCTCAGAACACCAGCGGTGCGGGAGAAGATCCACGAGGGTGGAATGTTCGCCCAAATGATGAACGACCCAGGATGCTCATGTCAGGTCACAACCTGCCTTGAGTGTCCTGGATGCTCCTACGAAGTCCCGGAGGAACTCATTGCTCATTGCCCCAAGTGCGGTGAAGCAATTGGTACCTACGGGTGGGACGGTGTAGAACTGTTCGAGTCATGATGTTGAACATTCCTCCTGGCAGAGAACTACGACCTTATCAGGTCAAAGCAGCTAATACAATGCTTGCCAGGGAGAGATTCTACTTGGGGGATGACCCTGGTGTAGGTAAGACCCCACCGACCATTGTTGCAATTGCCTCACTAGGATTCCCAGACACCCTAATTGTCTGTCCGAAGAACGCCATTGGTGTCTGGGAAGCACACCTAGAGGAGTGGTACGGGCACAAGGCCAAGCTCTACATCTCCGGCCGAGCAAAGTATGCTGACATAGCATCACCAGGAGTCCTTATCACCAACTACGAGCAGCTGGGTGACATTGTAAAGCGTCGGCAGTACTGGTCCGTAGTTGTCCTGGATGAGGCCCATAAGATCCGGAATAGGAAGACACAGGCGTTCACAAACACCAAGCGGATCTCTGCCAAGTACTTCTTTCTCCTGTCCGGGACGCCGGTCTTCAAGGGTGCACAGGATCTGTGGGCACCACTCAACGTTCTCGCCCCAATGAAGTTTACCGCCTACTGGCCATTTGTCGGCAGGTACTGTTTCGAGGACGTCGGTTGGGGTGGAAGTCGGAATGTTTGGGGTGTAAAGGATCCCCTCCAACTTGCCAAGGACCTTTCGCCTTATTTCCTCAGGCGGCGCAAGGTAGATGTCCTAACCGATCTGCCTGTGAAGCAGCGAGACAAGATTCCCTTGCATATGACTCCCAAGCAGGCAAAGCATTACGTGGACCTTGTCAGGGAGATGATGACCGAGACCTCTGAGGGATTGGTCCTTACACCATCGGCTGCCGTTCGAACAGTGCGCCTGCGGGAGCTGCTTGTGAGTCCGCGGTTGCTGGCCATCGACGACGATGGCGTGGCCGTCCCGGCGCTGATGGAGAAGCTTGAGGAGCGTGGGACTCCGACCTTGGTCTATACACCCTTCCGAGCGGGTGTACGTGTCATTGCAGAGTATATACGACGGAACAAATGGGCGGCCCTCGAGCTCGTTGGCGGACTTACGCCTTCTCGCACAGCAGCGATTGTTCGGGAGTTCCAGAATGGAACTGATCCGAATAGGGTTCTGGTTGCAACTGTGTCGATTGGGTCGGCGTGGACTGGGACAGCGGCACAGCAGACTTACTTTGTCGGCTACGACTGGGCACCGCAGATCAACATCCAGGCGGAAGATCGCATGCACCGATATGGGGGTCGAGGGTATGAGGTTTACTACTTTACCCATCGAGGAACTATTGACGAGCATGTGATGGATGTTCTGGGTGGGAAGATCACGGTGGAGAATCTGATCGTCAACCACCGGTTGATCTTGGATACAGGGAGGATCTGAATGGAAGAAGGTCTCATTGTCGCGTTCTTCTACCTTGGTCTGTATCTGCTTCTTAGGGGTATGATGGGGAGGATCTAGTGGAGTATTGGATTGCGGGCTTGATTGGGATTGCGTTGGGCATCCCGATTGCGGTGCTCATCGGTCTGGTGGTAGGCTTGGTGATCGTCCGGGACCGTAGGAAGACAATAGATCCGTGGTCATCGCAGGGGTTACTCTGCCCTGACTGTGGACACCACATCCATCGCCCACGACCTTGCAGCTGGACCTTCGGAGCAGGAAAGAACGAACGGCCTTGTACTTGTCCCGCCCACACTCTGGCCGCCCACAAGGTGGAGGCCCAACCGTGAGCGAAGCGCGTGACATGGAGCGGGCCGCACTGACAGCGATGGAGGCCGCACGCGACCTGCGGTCAGCAGTTGCCGCGTTTGCCGAGGAGCGTCGGCTGATGGAATGGGCGGCACAGCGCATCTCTGAGGAGCGCGGACGGCTTGAAGAAGTCCTCCGAGACGGAGAGAAGGCAATTGAGCCCGGCAAGCCGGAACGCGGCAACCTCATGCGCTTCATCTGCCTGTTCCGCGGTCATCGCTGGGCTGACTGGATCGATAACGGTGGGCGACGGGTGTGCGCGCGCTGCGACTATCGGAGGGTTCGATGAGCCGAGACCCGCAGAGGGAGGCGCTGGACGCCCTGGTCTTTCCGATCGGCGAGGGACCGTGGAACCGGATGCAGGCACGGATCGAGGCGATGCCACCCGGCTCCGACCGCGTACAGGCTCTTGTGGACCTCAACGCCATGCTCATCGAGCATCGCGCCGCCCTCGAAGCCGAGCCCGTGGGGCTGGACGAGATAAGAAGCCGGATTGTGGCCATGCGTCCTTGGCCTGAGGGTGAGACATTACTGCAAGCACTTGAACGTTACGCCGCTACCATCGCTGCCCTCGATACAGAGCCGGAACCTAATTGGCGAAAGGCCATTGCTGAGTCCGACGAGTGGATTGGCTGGGATACAATCTACTGCTATTGGTGTGGTCAAGTTGAACATGAGGGGCATGTAGACACTTGCACATGGGTTGCTGCCCAGCCCGCCAAAGGAGAAGCTCAGGAGGGGACCGATGCCAAGGGTGGATAAGGAGGAGGACCTTCGTTGGAGAGATCAGCTGGGCAAGGTCTACCGCGTGCCCCAGATGACGACGTCACACATCAAGAACTCCATGAAGTACCTCCTGCGCGAGGCGGAACGCCTCCATGATATGCGGACTGTCGGTGCCTTTCAGAAGGTAGTCGATAGTAACGTTGATCTGGAGAAGGAGGCTAACCAGGCCATGGTCGAGTATTGGTTCGAGCACCTGACTATGACTCCGACGGAGTACGCTCGGCGACTCGATATCATGTGGGCGTTTCACCACGAGTTGCAGAAGCGTCGGGTACAGTTTGTGAGACTTGCGAGGGAAGGTGTGGCAAACTTCGAGTTTCCGGCATGAAGACTTACCAGTGCAGCCGATGCAACAACTGGTTCTCTGCTGATCCGAACCATCCAGGTTACCCAGACCTGCATCGGTGCCGAGCAGACCAAGAGGTGACGCAGTTTGAGCGCCTGGTGGCAGAAGTTGGACAGGAGTTTGGTATGCCCGCAGAAGTTATAGGCAGGTTGCTGACCCTCGAGACCGAATCTTCTTAGAAAGAGAGGCGTGTCATGTTCCGGCAATCTGTGTTATAATAGGAGGAGAGATGAGCGCTGTGGGGATTACCAGTTCCGACTTCCTGAACAGGTCCACCGTTGGCCGCCTTTCGTTGGATCTGCTCAGGGAGCCCGACCGAGTGCCTCCCACTGTTGTAGGCTCATCTCCAACAGTGGGTTCGATCGGACTCCCTATGTCTGCGACGACCTTGGTGGCTCTCCCCCCAGCCGTGGGGTCGTCGCAGACACCTCTGAGTGAAGATCGTGGCTGACCATAGGTCACGCCGACAGAAGCTGCTTGCGGTTATCAACCCAAGATCAGGCGCGACTGATGGAGAGCGTGCAAACGCACAAGCCGCCCTCGACCGTGTGGATGCAAAGCGTCCTGCTGGAACGTTGTCTCGTGAGGATATCCTTGTTAGCCCTTCCCAGGAACAAGCTCAGGATCTCTTCGACCGTGCCGTCGATTATGTTGCTCGGAAGTATAAGGTAGACCCGGAAGACCTAAGAGCAGCCGACGAGTACTTCCGACGCGGAGGACATTCTTGCACTGACCCAGAGCACCAGGAGGGGTGGCACTTCCACGGCATGACACGTGTGCACAAGAACCCACCACGATACCGTGAGGGTCAGAAGGTCCGTAGTAACTTCAGAGGGGTGAAGTCCACATGATCGAGAGCGGACAGCAACGTGATGTGGTAACACCCTTCCTAGAGTGGGATCTTCCAGAAACCTCCTCCGGGGATGACCATATCGAGATACACACATCCGACCGAATCTTGTTCAAACGGTGCCGGCGGAAGTGGAACTGGCAAAGCAGCATGCGGGAGAATCTTCTTCCCATCGGGCAGGCTGTTGCTCCCCTGTGGTTTGGAACCGGTTGGCACTTCCTGATGGAAGACTACCACGGGTACCAGAAGTACCCGACGGTAGATCATGCCATCGTTGCCTTCAAGGATGCGCACAACGCGCGTGAGCTTCCAGACGATCCTAGGGCTTTGCTGGACCTCATGGCAGGCATGGCACATTACTACACCGAGGATTGGTTGACATACCATCCAGAACCTTACAAGACCCTGTGGGTGAGCGGGATTCCACAGGTTGAGGTCGACATTGACATCGACATCACTGACCGACTTCATACCAGATGCTGGGATCGGTACGGTGATTCGGATTGGCTGGAAGGAGTTCTTCAAGGTCGACCTGTCATCTACCGCATGACCTTGGATAGGGTGGCAATCGACGAACACGACCTTGTGTACGTTATCGACTATAAGACCGCCCGGCAGGTCGATACCAACAAGCTCTCCAACGACCCTCAAGTTAGTGCGTACTTCTGGGGTGCGGCCGAGTTCTATGGTGACCGACTCGGTGGTGTTGTTTGGCAGCAACATCTGAAGTCCTTCCCCGAAGACCCTGAGTGGTTACACTCCTCGCAGCGTTTCAGCATGAATAGGCAGCAGTGCAGGTCTACGTACCCACTGTACCGAAAGGCACTGAAGGAGAAGTACGGCAGGATTCCAGCGCAGTACGTTGAGTTCCTTGACTGGCTCGCTGAGCAGCAGGGTGACTGGGGCGACCGCTTCGTTCGTCGTGACATTATCCGTCGGAATCCGCATGCAAGGAGGGCAGAAGAGCAGAAGATACTCGACGAGGTCCTAGATATGCTTGATCCGGGACTTCCACTGTACCCAAACCCGACACGTGACTGTACATGGGACTGTCCGTTCAAAGATCCGTGCATTGCAATGGATGACGGCAGCGATATGGACTTCCTCTTGAAGACCTCCTACGAGAAGTGGAAGGGGTACAAGCAGGATTGGAAGAAGCGTGTCATTCTCCCTGATGGATCGAGGTACGCATGATCAACCAAGCGCCTCAGGCACCGCAAGCTACGGCTTTGGTGCAGGCGCCCGCAAAGCCGAAGTTCGAATTCACCACACCATTGGATGATGAATACCTCAACGCCCTGATCTACGGCGAGTATGGTGTTGGCAAGACCACATGTGCAGCAACTGCTGCAGACGTCCCAGAGATGCAGGACGTCCTGTACATCGCCGCCGAAGCGGGGGAGAAGGTTCTCAAGCCGTACGCCGCGCGCGGGCACCTCACAGTCGTTCGGGTCAATAAGTATGCGACGGTGGCCCGCGTCTTCGAGTGGATGGTCCTGCACTGCCGGTACAGGGATGCCGGTGAGACCGAGAAGCTGGCGCAGCTCGAGTCACTGATCACGGGTGTCGTTCCGACGAAGCCCAAGATGTTCCGGACGGTAGTTCTGGACTCACTCACTGAGATCCAGGTCTACCTGATGTACCAGCTGCTCGGCATTGAGATTGGCGGGACTCGTCTCGATCTTCCTCCGGATTCGCCGGAGTTCAAGGAGTGGGGGCAGTCTTCCGAGATGATCAAGCTTCTGATCCGGAGCTTCCGGGATCTGAAGTTGAACGTGATCATCGTGTGCAGCATGGAGGAGAAGGAGGACGAGAAGAAGCGACAACTGAAGCGTCTGCTCCTGCCAGGAAAGCTGGCCGTCAACGTCCAGGGATTCCTCGACGTCGTAGGATATCTGGACAAGGCCAAGACAGACGCCGGGCCAGCATGGCGACTATGGCTGACGAGTGGACAGACGTTCCACGCCAAGAACCGCTTTGGACCCACGGCACCTGAGTACATTGACGCACCGAACATGTCCAAGCTCTATGCACTGAACAACCCCAAGGAGACCACACCCGATGGCAGCAACACCACAGCCCGTCCGACGCCCAGCAGCAACCCCAACCCGACCCGCCCCACAAGCACCCCAGGCCGAGCCCCCGTCCGAGTCGGAAACGGAGGAAATCGACCCGTTCGCCCAGCAGGACGCTGAGGCAGCTGCAGGAGTCGGCGACGACGAGGACCTTGAGAACGACGAGTTCGATCTCTCCGACGTCGAGGCGGTCAGCGGATTCGAGGTCTTCCCAGCCGGAACGTACGACTGCTTCATCGAGTCGTCGGAGTACAAGAAGTCAGCCAAGGGCAACCGCATGATCGCAAGCGTCCTTCTTGTTCGTCTTCCGGACGCAGAGGAGTACGGTCCGAACCGGCTGTTCCACCACGCGACCTTCGCCGAGAAGACTACGGGTCGCGCCAAGCATGATCTCAATGTCATGACCAACGGCGAGATCGATTGGGCGCACACACGCCCGGCCCAGATCGCCGAGACCCTTCCGGGTCGCTACTGCCGTGCCAAGGTGATCATCAAGAACGATGCCACCTACGGCAAGTCGAACAACATCCGGGAGATCCTGCCGCCGGCCGAAGCAATGGGAGGGTTCACCAACTAGTCCACCGCCGGGGATGTTGTGCTGGTTCGTTGGAGTGTGATCGTAGGTTGCACTAACCGTCAACTATGCGCCGTGATTGGGCCGCGGACGTCACACCTGCCACGACTAACGATTGCCGGTCTATGGTGGCATCGGACGCCAGCATAACAGAATAGGAGGGAGTTTGGCGACCTACAGAGCAAAGCATCGTAGACAAGCCGCTGAAGGTACGTGGGCTGCAAAGTACGGCTGCACTGCAGTATCTGCACTCGTAGCAATGGACCAAGCGACCCGCGGTCGAGTCGGACCAGCAATCACTGCCGATCAGTTCCGTGGTAACCAACCAGACCAAGAGGGTGGAATCGATCTCCACGACGCGCGGATCGCTGCGAACTACTACGGCGTGTCGCTCGAGGTTCGTGCATCCTACGGTGGCACGACTCCTGCAACCTGGTCAGACTTCACAGCACTTGGACACCCTACAGCCCGCCGCGCCCTCATCGTCCAGGGCGACCATGACCGTCTACCTGGAGCCCTCAGGTGTGCTGGGTTCTTGGGTGACCACGCCGTTATGTCGTCCGGTTGGCAGATCGTCGACGGGACTCGGGTCTGGGATATCAGTAATCCGTTGTGTGCTGGCTGGGTCACATGGCCGGACCACGTTATGAAGGCCTACGTCGAGGCTTTCGCAGGAAGCAATCGTGCATACGTGGCGGCAGCCCCGCCCACATCGGAGGAGGAAATGCTTGCTGTTGTCCAGGATATCGAAAGGTACCCAAGCCCCCGACACTTCACCGTAAGCAAGGGTACAACACTCAACGGATACGACCCTGCCCAGCCTGGCAAAGTCGTCAAGACATTCACTGCCGCCGATGACACTGGTGCAAGGGCAATCGCAGCCGTCGCTATCTCGTGGCCTGGAACGGTACCAGCTCCAATTCCTCGCGGAGGTCCGTTCCTTCTCGTCGCCGACGGCACGCTCGCGGGCTTATACATCGTCGGTGCCCTCGTCACCCTTAGCCCCACTGCCCCTCCTGCGACAGGTGACTGCTCCCAGGCTGTTGCAGACGCAGTTGCGCCGCTCAAGGCAGAGATCGAAGACCTGAAAGATCAGGTAATGGACGCGGAGCTTGACGCACGTCGCACAGAGTACGACAGGCTCAAGGCAGCCGCCACCGTCTCCATCAAGGTTGAACTCCCTGAGAGGCCATAGGAGGAATGAAGGTGGGTAACTACTCGCTGCGCAACATCTTCACCAAGGAGCCGGTCGCCATCGCAGGCGGACTCAGATCGGTCCTGTTCGTAGCCGTGCTGCTCGGAGCCGTGCTGCTCGACGAGAAGCAGCTAGCCGGGATCGCGCTCGCGCTCGAGCTCGTACTGGGCCTGTTCGCCCGGCAGTCCTCGACCGGCAACGCGAACCTGCCAAAGTGAAGGCAGTTGCCCTCCTCTCAGGCGGGCTTGACTCGACAACCCTTGCCTACTATCTCAGGTCCAAGTACGATGCCGAACTAACCTGCCTGTCCTTCGACTATGGCCAACGCCACAAGAGGGAACTCAGGGCCGCGAAGGAGATCGCCGAAGAGCTCGGGGCTGAACATCACACCGTTGAGCTGCGCGTCCAAGTCCCACCGCTGGAGCACCTCGTCACCAAAGGTCTCGGCTACATCCTCGGCGGCAGCGCACTTACTGACGAATCAGTCCCCGTTCCCGACGGGCACTACGCTGAGGAGTCAATGAAGCAGACGATTGTTCCTAACCGGAACGCGATCATGCTTTCCATTGCCTACGGAGTTGCCGTGGCACGCGGCGCGGAGATGGTGGCCTTTGCTGCCCACTCTGGTGATCATGCTATCTACCCAGACTGCCGTCCGGAGTTTGTCGAGTATCTGAACTTGGCACTCCGAACTGGGAACACTTGGGCGACTCCTCAACCTGACCTAGTTGGTCCGTTCCTTCACATGACCAAGAGTGACATTGCCGGGATGGCACGTGACTTAGCAGTTCCAATCGAGAGGACCTGGTCTTGCTACAAGGGGGAGGAGTATCACTGTGGCGTCTGCGGAACGTGCTACGAAAGGCGGGAGGCCTTCGAAGAAGCGGGAATTGTCGACCCAACTTACTACGTCGACAATACCACCCGCTTCGCAGCTCCCTCTTGAGTTTGGAGAGGAGGTCGAGGTAGTTGTCCGATATAGAGGGCAGACGTGGACCGTGAAGGGCAGCGTCCGCGAGGTCTCCCTGGACCGTGATATTGAGGACATTTCAGGTCCGTACGATGTGTGGTCCGAGTACCGCCCTTCGGGTATTGTTCGATTGGGTATTGTTCTGGATCAGAGAAAGGCACTTCTGGAGACATGAGCAAGTCCCAGTGGGAGAAGTGTAAGCACAACACCGTCCATAGGATAGAGCAGACCACCAGATCTGGTGGGGGCTTCACTGTGTGGAAGTGTTCAACTTGTGGGCTCGAGTTCAAGCCCACCACGAACAAGAACTGACTCATGAAGTGGGTTCATGCCAAGGACCCTGAAGATAAGCATCCCGTCGATCCACACTACGCCGCAGATGGTAAGTGGGTGTGTAACACTTGCCGTGAACCGATAAGGGAGGCTAAGTGAACAGTCCAGATTGGGGATCGCTAGAATCGATCCAGAAGCAGGCACACGAGATTGCGCAGACACATGGATGGTGGGACACCGCAGACGACTGCAATGTCCCGACTAAGCTAGCTCTGGCAGCCGGCGAGTTGGTCGGCGAGGCGCTCGAGACCTTCCGGGCCAACAAGATGGAGTTGTACTACCAGTACAAGAACCCGGAGACGGGTAAACTCCAGAGGATCACGCCGGAGATCCATGCGGAGATGCTTCGGCAGGAGGCGGCGCTTCAGGAAGGTCAGCGGCAGTATAAGCAGGGGGATTTCAAGCCAGCAGGATTCGGGATCGAACTGGCGGATGCAATCATTCGAATTGGGGACCTTGCTGAGTGGCTCGACATTGACCTTCAGCAGATGGTTCACATCAAGCAGAACTTCAACAGGACGCGCCCAATGAGACACGGAGGCAAGAAGGTTTGACGTCAATCAGCAAGACGTTCGACTTCCACGCTGCACACCGTCTTCCCAACCACGACGGGAAGTGCCGACGCCTCCATGGCCATACCTACCGTGTTGACATTATGATCACGGGTAACATTATCGACACGGAAGGCGACAGTAGCCAGGCAATGGTGATCGACTTTGGAGTCCTGAAGGACATCTGGAAGGGGTTCGACGAACACCTTGATCACCACGCCCTCCTCTGGGACAAGGACCCCCTCGTTGATCTTATCAACGCCGGCGTAGGAAGCTTGGAGGAGTATGGAATTGAGGTTACACCAGTTCCACCTACTGCTGAACACATCGCTGAGATGATCTTCCGAAACCTGTGGGCGGCACTCGCTGAGCGGCCAGAACCTGTTATCCTGGACGCTGTCCGTGTCTGGGAGACTCCAACCTCGTGGGCGCTATTCGACGGTCGGCACATTCACATCATTCAGGGCTACGACCCTGGTGCCCCTGAGGGTGACCGAACAGTTATCAGCAAGGTGAACTAATGACCACCGATGAGCGTCGATTCGCGGTGGTGGAGATCTTCGGGCCGACTCTGCAAGGAGAGGGGGCACTAGCGGGAGTGCCTTCACACTTCATCAGGTTTGGTGGATGCGACTTCTCCTGCCACTGGTGTGACTCCGCACATGCTGTCCTGCCAGAGAACGTACGTCAAGCATCCAAGATGCTGACTGATGAGATCATCATTGCCGTCCTAGAGCTCCGGGATCTGTCGGCAGATTGGGTGACCCTTTCTGGTGGTAATCCTGCACTGCATGACTTGGGCAAACTCGTGGAGGCGCTACACTCCCTACAGTTCAAGGTGGCAGTCGAGACTCAAGGTTCAATGTGGAAGGACTGGCTCTCCTACGTTGATCAGCTTACAGTTAGCCCAAAGCCACCGAGTAGCCGAATGTCCAATGAGTACCTGCCAACCTTCATGAAGAAGGCTATTGGGGTGGAAGGTAAACACTACACCGATGTACACTCCGAGCGAGCAACCATCTGCTTGAAGGTGCCGGTGTATGATGAGGACGACCTCGACTTCGCACTTGGCGTTCATTGGTCGTATCCGGATGTTCCGTTCTACATCAGCATCGTGACCGAAATGGGAGGACTTCGTGGGGACTTCGCCGACGGAAGAGTCGACACCGCCGAATCGCTCCTCACCCGCTACCAGCGTGTCGTCCAAGACGTCCTCCGCCGTGGAGTCTCCGACGTCCGAATCCTTCCGCAGCTCCACTACCTCATCTGGGGGAATCGAACAGGTGTCTGACGACGAACCCTTCGACAGCATGGTCAAACACGCAGATAGCATTCTGCAGATTCTGGTTGGCCCAACGTACAGCAGTGAGCACTTCAAGGACACACCGACAAGGTACGTCAGGATGTTAGCGTCGTTTACGCAGTACACGGAGGCTAACCTTGCTGCCATCCTCAAGGCAGGATTCGAAGAAACTCAGGACAACATCCTCGTTACCCAACGTCACATCCCCTTTGCAGGTCTTTGTGCACACCACCTACTCCCCTTCTGGGGAGAGGCCCGACTTGGTTATTTACCCCGGAAGCGGGTCGTCGGACTCTCCAAGTTGGCACGGCTCGTGTTTGCTGCAGGGCGTGTTGCGCCTGGTACCCAGGAACACATCACCAACCTGATTGCTGACACCCTCTACGACACCCTCGAGCCAATCGGGGTCGGGGTCATAACAACTGCAGCCCATGGCTGTATGGCAGTGCGAGGTGTAAATGCTCCACAGACTGTAACACAGGTCAATGCGCTTCGTGGCCAAATGCTCCTGAACCCGCAAGCGCGGGCGGAGTTCATGCAAACAGTACAGGAGTAGAACGGTGCAGGAGAAGGACGAGACCAGTGGCGAAGACCAGCCTCAGGAAGGACAAGCCAGTTCGACGGAAGAAGCCACAGAAGGAGCGGCCGCAGGCACTCCGGAAGAGGCAGTCGGCGGAGAGACAGACCAGAAGGATAGTGAAGAGGGAGCGTCGGAAGCTCCTGAAGGAGGAGAGGACACTTCGGGAGAGGTTGGCGGCCCTGAATCCGAGGCAGAGGAAGCCGAAGGCGAAGGTGGAGACGACAGCGCCGACAGTGGATCCGACGCTGAAGGGGAAGGCGAGAGCGAAGGCGAAGAAGGAACTCCGGAGCTCTGTGGAGTCGACGGTTGTGTCCGACCACCCCACCCCGCGACGCCGCTCGCGCACTCCTTCGGTCGACAGACCGGCCGAGACCTCCTCGGGTAGTGTCAGCCAGCGAAAGGTACCTAGCCCTCCTAGAGGAGGCTAGTGACCTTCATACCCGCAAGAATCGTGGGTATGCCGGGGATAGCCCTGACCCCTGGATCAACTTCCGGGGGTCAGAGCGTCTTGGCATTCCGGCATCTGTAGGTTGCGTCATAAGGCTCCAAGACAAAGTTGCACGTGTCGAGAACCTCATCCGCAATCCAAACAACGATCAGGTCAATGAGTCCATTCGGGACACACTAATGGACCTGGCAGCCTACAGCTACATTGCCATCTGCTTGTTGGAGGAGGAATGGGCAAGAGAGGAATCAACGTTCCCGAAGACCTCTCCTGCGTCGGACAATACTACCACGACTCAACCGTTGAGGAGTACTACGCCAGTGCTGCAGATCGGGACGCCAGAGTGAGTCAGCTGCAGTCGCTGGGGCGCTTCCCGGTGCGGTACTTCACAAGCAGCAACGTGCGTTTGGGGTTGACTAGTGTGTGGGGTCTCCGTTGGACTGAGCCGCGAGGGGAGGACTTGGATGCAATTCGCGCCGGTAGCTAACCTGGCCGGCTACGATCGCCTTGAGGAGTTGGGTCTGCTTGGAAGTTACCATCTGCTTATTGCGACCGAGGTGGTCAAGGACGTTAGCGCATGGGAGAACTTCTGGTTGGTCCGCGGACCAGTAGATGGAGACCCCGAGCGCTTCGTTATCATGGACAATGGGCTGATCGAGACAGGCGTTCCAACTGACCCGCAGACACTGAAGGAGGCGGCAGATGCTGTAGAGGCTACCTGCATTGTCCTTCCGGATGTTCTGCGGGACTACCACAAGACCCTGAAGGTTGTGTCGGCAGCACTGCCAGAGCTGCAGCGAACGGGATATCCGCTGATGGGGGTGGTGCAAGGGCGTACATGGGAGGAAGTTGACTACATTGTCGACTTCTACCAGCGGGTTGGAGTTCAGTTTCTTTCAATCCCACGTGTGATGGTAGAAATCTTCGGATCACGTGTTCCGCTGGTTCACCGCTTCCGACACCGTGGAATGCCGATCCACCTGTTGGGGTTCAGCGAGAACATGTGGGACGATGTCGTCTCTGCGACCATGTCAGGTGTAATAGGGCTTGACAGTGCGGTTCCCTTGTGGTACCACACATCACTTCCCGAGAGGCCACCTCTGAATGCCGACTTCGGTCGTCGCCCAAGAGACTACTGGACGACCCCAGGAGATGCGTTCAACTACGACAATGTGGGGAAAGTACGACAGTGGCTGATAGATGCACTGGATGCCCGTACACAGGAGGAGCGGCAGGGACACGTGGTGACCCCTTAGCTCCGGTCTGTGTCGTTGGAGAAGCACCTGGGGCGGAAGAGCTGCGCACTGGAGTTCCATTCGTCGGGCAGTCTGGGCGGCTACTCTCAAGAGCACTGATGAAGGTTGGTATCGATGAGGGTCAAGTCTACTTCACGAACGCACTCCGCTGTAGACCTCCAATCGGACAAGCCCCGCCGAGGGAGGCGATTGAAGCGTGTCGTTCCCGTCTACTCAGTGAGGTGGGCAGTACACAACGCCGAGTTGTTATCGCCCTTGGCAACTCAGCAGTGCGCTCGCTACTCAATAACCATTCGCTCAAGATCACGGCGGAGCGTGGTAAGGCTTTCCCGTCCGAACGGGGCGTGGTCGTTGCAGCTCTCCACCCCGCAGCAGTTCTTCGAGCTTTCGGAGAGTATCCTCGCTTCCTTGCCGACCTTCGTTACGCAGCTGGCTTCCTTGACGGCCAGCAGATCAAGTCTCCTGGAACAACCCGCTGGGACCTCGTCACCCCCTTCAACATTCACCGTGTCGTAGACGTCCTCCTCAAGCAGCCCCACCTTGGTGCTGACGTCGAGACCGGCGGGTTCAATCCAAGATCTGACCTGCTTCTGGTCCTCTCGGTTGCATGGACCACAAACAGGGTTGCTGTCTTTCCAATGCATCACCCACTTGATCGAGAGCGCAACCTCCTCGAGCCTTACCACCCACTCGGGCACTCATTCTGGAAGCTCATAAGATACTTCCTTGAGGCCCAGGGACCGCGGTGGATCTGGCACAATGGTAAGTTCGACACTGCGTTCTTCCACACCTTAGGCATCGACGCTCGGGTCGACGAAGACTGCATGTTGATGCATTATACCCTCAACGAACAGCGCGGCACACACGACCTCGCGCAGCTGGGTGGAGATTATCTTGGGGCTCCCAACTGGAAGGATGCAATGGCTCAGGAGGCCATCGCGAAGGGGTACATCAAGAGCAAGCAGGAATCATTCGCAAAGATTCCACCATCGATCCTGTACCCCTACAACGCCCGTGACGCAGATGTCACACTACAGCTGTTCCACGAACTGAAGAAGGTGATCACCAAGCGGCGGAACCTCGGTCTGCCGAAGTTGTATGAGCACCTCCTGATCCCATCTTCCAAGTTCCTCCAGGAAGTAGAGCACACTGGAATGTGGGTGTCGACTGAGTACTTAGATCAGGCAGATGAGGTCTACCAGGCACGCGCTGAAGCCGAGCGGTACGACATCCTGAAGGTTGTTGAACCGTTGTGGGACCCACAAGTTTACGCCAAGACAACGGGTGCTGTCAAGGTCCCTCTGGTGTTCAATCCCGGTAGCCCCAAGCAGAAGCTGTACATCCTCCGTGACGTACTAGGACATCGCATTGTCAACACACGTGCAGCGACCCTCGAGGCACTTCCGAAGAACGATCTCGTTGACGCCCTCATGAAGTGGATGAAGACCAACAAGGTAATCACCACCTACATCCGTGGAGTTCAGGAGCGCATCGATGAGGATGGGCGAGTTCACGCTACGTATCTTATCCACGGAACTACGACGGGGCGTCTCTCTTCGCGGAACCCCAATATGCAGAACGTCCCTCGCGACCCGTACGTCAGGAATATCTTCCAAGCTCCTGAAGGTCGGATCCTTGTGGAGCTTGACTACAGTCAAGTGGAACTCCGGGTTCTTGCAGTCTTCTCGGACGACGCATTCCTGAAGAGTGTTTACCGGGAAGGCCGTGACCTCCACGACGAGGTGTCCACTGCACTCTTCGGTCCCAATTTCAGCTCTGAACAAAGAATCAGAGCTAAGTTCCTGAACTTCGGAATCGCTTACGGACGCGGCCCAAAGTCAATTCACGAAGAGTTCGGAATGCCTATTGAAGAGGCATCAAAGATGATTCGTGATTGGTTCAGAAGGGCACCTCAAGCCGCTTCTTACATCGACGAATGTCGTCGAGCTCCTATAGAAGGGCGTCAGCTGAAGACTCCCTTTGGACGTAGAAGGCGTTTCACCTTGGTGACGCGGAACAACCTGGTCCCCATCCAGAATGAAGCCGTCAACTTTGCCATTCAAAGCACTGCCTCAGATTTGACCCTTTTGAGTGCAATAAGGATGCGAGATCGCTTGGTCAATAAGTGGGAGGCTCACGTAACGAATCTCGTTCATGACTCAATTCTGGTGGAGGCTCCTGAGGATGGGGACTTGGATGGAATGATCGCTTACGCCAAGGAGGTCATGCAGCAGTTGCCGACCACCATTCTACATACCGACGTCCCCTTTGAGGTGGACGCTAAGGTGGGGAAGAAATGGGGAGACTTCAAGGGATGACGGGAGATCGAGCAGTACGACGCCTCAAGTCGCGGCCAATCGGGGCGTACAAAGCCCCCAAGACCAGGTACCTCTGCCGACTGTGCAGCTACCACTGCGACTCCCTGAGTGCGGGCTTTGCACACTCCCAACTCCTTCATGGCCCCTGGCCAGCCGCCGAAGGAGGATCAGCCGGAGCGGCGTACGCACTCAAGCTCTCCGCGCAGGCGCGAGCGAATGGGGTAGCACACCCACGTGGCGGCAAAGTTCACTTGCCACAGTGGCGAAGTAATTAGTCTGTTCGGACGGTCAGTGACACGACTAGGTCGGATGTCGATGTGTAGGTAGGTGTACCACGAGCTACCAGGACTCCGAAGAGTGAAGTACCGGGCAGCACGTAAGGATGGTCAAGTACCTTCGTCGCAACTGAGTTGTCACTGAAGTCTGCGTAGTCTGTTGCTTCGATCGGAACAACACCTACACAATCCGCAAGCTCGGCATCGGTCGGATCGAAGATGAGGTTGTCCGTGGGTGCAGCAGGTGCAGCAGCGAAGAGAACCAGGTCGAGAGCTGCTATCTGCTGACCCTTATCGACGATCGTGACTGACTCCAGCAAGCCGGTTAGGATGCCGGTCCGCGCAACGCCTGCAAAGGTAAGGAGGGCTCCGACTGCGTCCTTGGCGGTGTAAGCTACTCCGCTGGAGATCGTAGGGGTTTGCGCAACTCGAACACGACGCCTCTGTGTGTCTACAAACAGGCGACCTTCAGCATCGACGATGAGGGGTCGAGCCGTATCTGTTCCTGTTCGATCAACACCACCCGCTACAACAATCCCATCGGAGGCAACGAATTCATCGGCGTCCTGATGTGTAGCTGCACCTTGCCAACCGGCATCCTGATCAAGACCGACATCCTTGATGCCGATCATCAACTTCACACGAGCAATTCCATCGTCGGCGTATCCGGTATCCGTAGACTGCAGGTCGGTGTTCTTGATGGATGCTGGTCCTGCCATTTCCCTCTCCTACGTTACTAGCCACGGACTTGATACGGCAAACAGGATCTTCTGGGGTGAAGTTACACCAAAGACCTGTTCTCCGAACTCTTCGGCGTATGTCTGGAGGTCTGCTACGTCCCAGCCATGCCAGGTTGTACATAGAGGATCACCAACGATGATGCGGCCGCTTACCTGAGACGGTAAGAGAATGATTGCATGGTTGTCCTCGAAGTTTGCCTGGCACTTTACGTAGGTTGGTAGCTCTCCATAGTCTCCTTGGAGGATGACTGCCCTTCCTTCACCTAGAGCACTAAGAACTTGCGCCCAAGTCTGCCCGCTACGAACACCGAGAACCTGATTCCAGTGCCGCCATGCCTGTCGAACATTGTCCAGGCTTGTACCTGGACTACCGCTTGCACCGCCAATGTCGGCCTCACTCTTTCCGCACCACGGTATAAGTTCACCGCCCCAGACTTGTGTAGCTCCACGTGTCTGCCAATCGAGAGCCATCGCGCCCGCTTCAAGGGTGCAGATGAAGGCGTCTAAGGTTGTTGTTGGATCACCAATCTGACGGCGGAAGATCGGCAGGTAATGCGGAGTGAAGGGTAGGAACCCCCCGCATGCAGCGCAGGTACCAGGAGGAGGAGCGGTATCGATTCTCTTGCGTCCTGTTAGCCTGTTTACAAGCCAGAAGATTCCGTGTGGCTCATTGTGGCTTGGATCCTCTACCTCAGTCTCCTGGTTGAACTGGGCCTGAATCTGCTGTGTGAGTTCTGGAAACTGAGCAGACGTGATATTGAATGTAAGTTGCAGCTTCTCGTCCGGACCAGGAAGCATAGCGGCTACGTCATCATAGAAGGGGTAAGTATCAGGAGGCCCGAAGGTGGTGTTCGGGTCATTGTCGTTCGAACTGTGACTTACCAGAACGGTACCAACATAATCTGGGCCGCTAGGCTGGTTTGGTTCCCAATTGCCTTGCTCCAGTTGGTAACTGCTTTCCTCATCGCCAACGTCACCAGACAGCATGGATGAGCCCTTGACCCGAACAGAGAGGACCTCAATAACGTCGGGGTCAAGCTCTTCAGGTTGGGCATACGTCAGGAATGTACGACGACGAATGCCTCCGGGTGGGTTAGGAAGTCCATTGAAGCCATTGACGTGTTCATCATGCGGAACATCCGTATATGCAGTCCCGTGGGTCCACTCATACTCCTCAGTTATGAAGTTCCATGAGACGGCCCAGATGTCTGACGGGTTGTTGATTGTATCCTGAACCTCAACCTGCTCTGTCTCATTCTCCAAAGTCGACTCACCGCAGAGATCGAGTGGTGGGTCTCCTTGTGAGATCGTGATGCTCTGGAAGCGAACCTCAGCTGCTACGCTGCCAGCTGTCAGCTGAATGAATGTGTCCGTTAGATTACCGTCACCGTCAGCCTGCTCGTCCCATGAAGATGGTTCAGTTCCCTGCCACAGTCGGACAAAGGTTCGCTGCAAGGTTCCGCCGAAGGGTCCAGCTCCAGGAGTTTCCTCATACCGAAACCTTACGCCAAATGCCTGGTTCCAGTCAATTCCGCTAACAGGAACAATTATACCGGAGAAGTCGTACTCATCGTCTGTAGGTCTAATCTCTACGTAGGGCCCTGAGTGGTCAATCAGAAGGGTCGCATCCGTAAAGCTACCCACGAATCTAACTGAGTAGGCAACTTCGTAGGGAACCCCTAGTGGCTCAAAGCCTTCTAGGACATCGCAAGCAGCAGTCGTGAACTTTGCGTCAGCTGCTGATAGACGTCCTTCGCCGGTGAGGACTTCGACCACCGACGACAAACCGGCGGGATCATCTGTATTGTGCGACCAAGAGGGTGGAGTACCGGGAGTTGAGGGTTCACCCCAATCTCCTACTGAATCATCCTCGAAGTCTTCCCATGTACAAGTGGATTCACCACCGCATCCCAACTCCTCAAGGGTGTTAGGATCTGCTGGAGCGACCTTGAAGTCATCGAACTGCCAAAGAATGACCTCGTCTTCGTCATTCTCGCTTGTAACAGCGAAGTAAGTTGTAAGGGTGAAGTCACCCATTGGATCGAACCACGTTCCATCGTCAGCTTCAAGACTCCAACCAGGCTTTACTTCGCCGTCCCTCCATACACGAACAGCCTTGCGGGCATTCGATCCGTTCTTTGCAACGAGCAGTTCAACAGTATGCCATGCACCTGTCACCCAGTCAGTCTTCTCGAACTGGCCGTTGTCGTGATCTACGAAACCTGCCCAGGAGGGAGGTTCGGTACTGACATCCATCTGTAGATCGGTCGTGTAAGCGCCTGTACCGATAGACCAATCTACCCTGGTGGTATCAAAGGCTCCGTAGGCCCGTGTAAACCGGAACCGGAAAGAGTAAATGCATGAGTCAAGCCAAACCGAGTTGGCGTCCCCGGGTATCGCAAGCTCTTCGATATGGGTGACCAGGATGTCGCCGTCATTGAATTGAGCCCAGCCAACACCTGCATTCACGATCGCCAAGATGGAAGCGTGACTACTCTCATTGTACTCAACACCACACGACGCTGTATCCCATCCGGTCGTATTACGATCGTTGAAGTCGTCGATAATAAACAAACTACCGGCCTGACCGAGCTCATTGCAGCAATCGCATGAGGGAACAGGATCAGGAGTCGGTGGGTCATCACGTGGGCCAAAGACGTGAACAGCCTTCGACCGACCCTTGTAATGTGAACGTTGGAAGAACGGCCCACGCAGCTCGGAGTCGTGAAGGGTTGGACTACGCTCATCGACGTAGATGGCGTGCCCACGGCCTCTATATCTGGCCCCCTCAGCTGATAATGGGCCAGTGGGGACAACTGAGGTGAGTTGATTGTCTACATGGATGATTCGTTCGCCGTGGTAACCAGGCTTCGAGAAGCCAGTAGCAGGTGTTCCTACGAGAGCCGAGATACCTCTAGCTGTCGGGGCAATTCCTAACGCAGCCAAAGCGTAGCGTGCGGCTACAATTTCGCCTGCACCAACGGCAGTTGGGCCAAATGCGAAACCTGCCAGTCCAGAGCCAGCACGACTTGGACTTCCTCGAACTGCAGTAGGCAGGGCAGCAAGGCCAGCAAGGTCTGCGCCGACCTTGGAGGCGATGCCTGGAGCTGTTGGCAGGCTAACAAGTTTACTGGTGCCCTCGAAGTCTGATGGGAGTTGCCCAACAGAGGTCGGCTCGAAGGCTACGCCGCCGAGGGCAGATCCTTCCTTGGCAGCAGAACCGGGTGAAGATGCACCAGAGATGAGGCCAGCAAGAGAGCTACCCGTAGCTGACTCCGGAGCAGCTGCAGCATATACAGATGCCCCTGCGTGGGTAACTCGTACCTCGCCGCTCGCAGTATCAATAATGTAGCCTACCGCCAAATCGAGGCTAGAAGCAGACCACTGATCTTGCGTTGAAGGATCCTGTAGATATGCTCGCTGTCTCTTCGGGTACCCACTGATGAGGTTCGCTGAGGATTGTGTATGCAGATAGGTGGTGTTCGCCTTGGTCCGCAGGCGGCCTGTGTGATTAGCTAGTTGCCTCAGTGCAAGCTCGGGTACTACCCCGTAAATTGGATCTTCGAGCCCTGCATCCACTGCTGAGCGCAATTGGGCAGTATAGAAGGCACCGACTGTACTTGATGCAACGTATGTAGTGTCTCCATCTGTGTCTGGATCATCAACGTCAGTGTACGCCCCTGTGAAGTTGCTGTTCTCAGCTTCATCTACAGGAGGAAGCCAGAATACAACTCCTTGCTCAGGAAGCGCATACAATGCCAGCACAGCATCGTCAATAATGATCTCCGCTGGCTCATGTGTGGCTCCAAACCTAAAGATGCCAGGACCGGTGGTAGCAAGGGTCGCAGTCGTCGTAGAGGCTACAGGCGTTCCGTCAATAACTAGGCTTATCTTCGCTGCACCTGCGTCATCTAAATCCTCACCGATAATGACAAGGTCATACCACTGATTCGGTGTAGGTTGCCATTCGGAGCCAACGAGGTTTGTTTCCCCATAGGTCAACTGATATCCGGTTTCAGTACCACGCAAGGCAATGCGGCTAAGGAGTACCTCTACGATATTGTGGTAGAATGGAGCCATTGTCGTGCCGTACGCAACGTGCTTGAAACGCATTCTGGCGTAGACAGAGTTCGGGGTTTGGGGATTGTTGTTGGCTCCATCGAAGCGGACACCACGCTGCGACCCCCACTCCGCATCAACCAGATTCGTCTGGTTTACAGGAGTTATCTTGATCCAAAGGGCTTTGAGTCCGGGGGTATAAGAGCGATCGGAGTCTCGTGTGATAAGGGGGCTTGTCTCACGTGGACTCTCTCCACCGACCATAGTCACGATCTGCGGGACTACAACGAAGGTCTCGGTGAACCGAATCCATGAGTCGCCAGATGCAGAAGCTGTCTTCCCAGCATACGTCATTGACGCAGTGTGGCCAGAGGCCATATCACCGCCAGCATCATTGATGAAGACTCGGATGCGGAGACGATCACCACGTTTGACCGCGGTCGAGGTTGGACTAGCAGTCCAGTTACGGGCTGCCAAAGAGGTTCCTAGCTCAGTGCCGTGCTCGGAGTTGATGATCGTTGACTTGACGGCGTAGTTCGCGTCACATAGCTCAACGATCACCTGCATGCCAGCATTGGCCTGCATGGCACTTTCTTCGGCCCACAGGTTGAAGGTGATGTCTCCGGAGATGGTGATGGCATCGAGCGGCGGGCTATACCACTCCAGAACGTTACCAGCACCCGACACTCGGCACTGGACGCCGCTAGTGGGCCCGGTAACCGTATTAGTCGTGGAAGTCGCTACTCCGCTCCCTCGACGTGTGTTGGCGAGGAGCGAGGTAGTACTCGCAGTATCTATATCGAAGCGAGACAGTTGAGACTGATTGAGGAAGAGATCAGTCGCCATGGCGATGCCACGGGCGAGGGGAGCGTCGCTCTGCGTTTAGGTCATGCCACGGCCAACCGTCGAGCCAGAAGATGACGCGCTTCCACCACGGAGTCTGAAGAGTATCGAAGCGCTGATCGTGGTCCGACAGGCGCTGCTCAAGAACACTAATACGTGCCTCGAAGGACTCGGTGATCACACGAGCCTCTTCCGAGAGGTACTGCATCACTCAACCGGAACGTCGGCAAAGATGAAGTAGACAAGTCCAGTCATCGCGCCAGTCGTCAGGACGGTTCGTGCCCGACCCTCACTATCGGTAGCGCTTACCTCAGGAATCAAAGAACCCTGACCAGTAATCAAGGTACCAGCCGAGTTGTAAACCTCGAGGGTCCACTTGACCACCTTACCTGGGATACGCCAAGGTGCCCCTGCCTTATCGGTAAGCTGCGCTGTAATGGTTTGTGTTGAGTTAGGTCCAGGTGCAAGGTCAAAGGTATCAATGACGACACGGTTGACAGGCGGCGGCCATCTAACATCCCCACCCCCCTTAGGAGGCTGCATGGTATATCGACTGGTTGGACCATCACCCCAGTCAATAGTGTACTCACGAACATCCGCTCCAGGAATCAAAGTCGTTGATACACGCTGAATTACGAAGTACTTTCCGTTCAGCGTTGCGGGGAGACGTGAGTCAGTTATCTGTACAAGCTGACCCGCTCTCCATCCATCGACTCCTGAGACCTTGCACGACCCTCGAAGGGTAGGAACACTTCCTCTGTAGAGCGCTTGTCCGCCGAGGGCGTCTCTCTTTGCTCTGGTGGTCGAGACAGGGGCTCGAAGGTAGGCCTGACGTTTGTTGAGGTCCTGTACTGCGTCATTTACCCACCCCGAGCCCCCCACGCCAACTTCTGGTTCAACGACTGTCTCAACATACTTCTCGACGGTGATAGACCCGTACCCGAAGTAGTTGGTGTCATTGTCGACTAGGAACCCCTGCTTGGGTCCTGAGGTCATCTGCCAGAAGTGCCCACCCTTGCCATTGGCCGAGTTGAACGGAACCCGGATGAAGACGACGTCGTAGGGACCTCCTGGCCCGAAGTTCTCGAAGGTCGAGCTGATAAGACCGTTGGCCTGCTTCTGCCATATCTTGGTGGAGGATAGAAAGGTTAGCCTGAACTTCTCAGTAGTAAGGGATCCATACCCTTGAGGGTCGATGAAGATGGTTTCGCCTACAGGATCGATGGCTGGTGCATTGTACACAAATCCTGTACCACCTTGAACGTAGACCTGTTCAGGCATTGCATGTCCGTCGAACGTAAACGACAGCTCCCGGAATCCAACCTTGAACGCACCTATCTCGTCGTTGTTTAGGTTGTAAGGTGAGATGGGTAGAAGTCCGGGATTGGCCTCCGGCAACATGAGCGCTGATAGGGAGTTGGGACTGTTAGGGTCACCACCCAGACCAGCCATTTGCTGGGCCAGCTCCTGCCATGCCGGAATAGCTACCCAGTGAAACTTCAAGTCGGGATCGAGCCAGAACTGGAGGTTCTGTGCTATTTGGGAAGCCAACTCCTCAAGTGCACTCTGTAGATCGCTGTACTGCCAGCTGAGCATAGGAAAGTCAACGAGGTACTCTCCTACAAACTCATCGGTGTCGACGGCTTGGCCGTCCACACGGAAGTACTTATCGAACAGGTGCTGGATGGTAAGTCGGTCTGTGCGCAGCGAATGGGCGTTGATGTCAATGTTGACGTAGTCACCTAGTCCGTCGACGTCCTGCCAGGTAACACCATCCAGGGCACCAATGAGCCTCTGGGGCTTCTGGTCATTGTAGTCAACACAGTCCAGCTTCCACTTCCGCCACGGCATTCCTGTCGGCAGTTCCAGAGGCGTTCGGATGATCTCACCGCGGAACAGAACATGACCCGTTGAGCGGACTTCCGCCTTCACATCCCAATGTGGCTGCGGCTCCCAGGTGTTAGTACGATCCTGAACGGTCAGTGTAGCGCGCCCCGTACCGCCAAGGATCTCCTCAGGGGTAAGCGACCACTCCATATCGTCGCTTGCCTCGACATGGTTGACGGTCAACAGGATCGGCGTGGGCATTACCTAAGTGACCCTGTTGAAGGAAGATGTCGTTCTCCGTACACAGTATCCTGGACGTACAACTGCTGATCCGTCCACTCTGCCAGTTTCTCCTCCCCGACCTGAAGGATAATCGTACCACCACCTCGACCGCCTATATCACCAAGAGTACGGGTAACAACATCAGATGATCCGCCTGCAACCGGAGTGATGGTCGTAGGCGACATTGGTCGTGATCCGACCTCGCGAAGTAGACTCGCAATGTTGGCTGGTGGGACCATCTCATCCTTGTGGAGCAATGCAAGAAGGTTGTCCTCAAGGATGTGCCAGGCTCCTCCCTGGAATGGCAGTGCACGGTTCGTAGGCCTGACAGTCGGAGAGGTGTCGGGTAGGGGTGTTTGTACATGGTAGCCTGGAATGAGGTCTGCGTAGAGCCTCATAGCTTCGTAGGCAGCCAGGACATTCTCCTTTAGCCCGTCCACGAACATGGAAGTAAGCAGAGACCCTGCATCCTTGTAAGTGATGCCGTAGCCTTCCAGCAGGGCGATTATCTGGTCCTGGGTGGTCTGCCACTCCTGCGGGTGCTTTGCCAGTTCTCTCTGCAGTAACTCTAACTGCCGGTCGAAGCTCTCTTGCTGGAATTCATGGCGACGATCTTCGGCAATGCGCTGCGCTTCGGCAACAGCATCGTTGGCTTCCTTCTGCTGGTCAATCCGATCAGTTGCTGCGTCCACTTGCGCCTGCATGTCATCAATATGGGTCTGCGCAAGGAAGTCCTGGAGCGCAAGGATAGCGTCTCGTTGTGCCTTTGGATCTGAGGCTTCACGAACTGCTTCGCGGAGTCTGAACTCTTCGATCTTGCGACGCTGGAAGTCAAGAGCCTTCTGTGCCTCAGTGACCGGGGACTGGATGAGTGCAGCCTTGGCATCCAGGATGGCATTCTTCTGCCGCCGAGCATCGTCGATCGCCTGGAGATTCCTTTGGTGCAGTGCATCGAAGTAACGGTGGGCAGCTGACCGAATCTCCGAGAAGGCGGTGGACAACGAAGATAGAGCACTGCTCTTCTGGGAGGTACGCTCAAGCTCCTTGTTGACGTCCTCCATAGCGCGGCGAACTGCATCAGCGGCTGGCCGGAATCGCTCCCACGGTGGTGTTGGGTCGAACGCATCCATGAATGCTTGTGCCCGCGCAGACTCGCTCAGGTACCCATCCTCGACACCGTCAGCAAGCGCGCGCCCCGCATTGAGGCCCTTCGAGTAGGCTCCCTCCGTCAGCACATCTAGGCGCTCTGTGATAAGCTTGATCGTCGCCTCCGTTTGGGCAACTACTGCAGGGTCACCAGACTGCATCCCTGCGGCGATGTTTGCGTGGTGCAGCATACCGAAGAGGCGTGCAATCTCGACCTGTGGGTCGAGCTGTGCACGGACCATCTCACCAAGGGTCCTCAATGCCTCAAGAGGTGCAGACTGGGCTTCGCGGATGCCCTCTGCCATCTCTTGCATAGCAGCCCCACCAGACTGCCGAGAGGCTGTGCGGACACCTTCCAAGGACGTGCCGAACCGCTCAACTAGGTCTTCTACCTGCCCAATTACCGTATCTGCCCCCAGCTTCAACTGCGCCTGGAGATCTGCAAGAGGATCGACTTCGGTACCCCCCATTTCGGCGGCCTTACGGTTGATCTCCGCTTCGGCAAGAGTCATGTCGGTTATGAGCTGGTTCAGTGCATCCTGGAGACCATCCGCCAGACCCTTGAACATCTCCCCGACGATCGGAATGGAGGCAGCCGCTTCAACAATGCCCTTGATGGCGTTGATGGCATGATACTCAAGGACCCGGAATCCTTGAGCAACTCGGTCGAAGTTCAGAAGAAGGAGCGCAACAGCTGCAATGATGGCCGCGATAGCTGCTATGACTACCCCACCCAGCAGGAGACCGATTGCACCACCGATCCGGCCCAGTGCCGCGAGTGCACCCGCCAAGCCTGTTACACCAACAGCGGCTGTTGTTGTCGTTACGGTAAGTCCTGCGATGGCGGCGTTCAAGGCGTTGAACAGGATAATGTTCGCCAGGGCGGCACCTGCTGACATCACAAGTGATGCCACAAACCTGCCGGTTATGATTAGCGCCAGCGCCTCAATGAGGGGTATCAGGAGTCCTGATCCAGCTATTGCACCTCCCAGAGCCCCTACGAACTCCATGAGCCCCGACACGGCAGGTCCGAGGGAGTTACGCATGCCACCAATACTCTCGTTCCAGATAATGCCGAGGGTGCTAATTGCAATAACCAGTGGAATGAACCGGGCGGTCAGGGCACCTGTTCCAATCGTTAGTGCGTTTACGGCTAGTGCTGCACCGTACAACCGGGGGATGAGTCCGTATGCAAGTGCAAACCCGATAGCGTGAATGACAGGAATGACATAACGTCCACCACCGCCAATGAAGAAGTCAGCAATGGCAACCGTTCCTTCGGATAACGCCCGGAACAGGGGGTCGACCGCGGACGAGATCGTTTCAAGGGCCGCATCTCGGATGGTTGAGAAGGCTCCCTGTGCAGTCCTTGCCTGCCGCGCCATCATTCCTTCCCATCGCGCCATACCATCCAGGATAGATTGGATGGCTACATCTGCAGGGATTAGACCACGTTCCGCGAGGTCCCGTGTCTCCTGAACAGACTTCCCAATTGCTTCTGCTAGGAACTGCCACGCGGGAATGTTGGCTTCAGTGAGCTGCCGCATATCCTGTGCGTTGACACGTCCTGCCGTTCGCATCTGCCCAAGGGCTAGGGTGATACGATCAATGTGCTCAGTTGTTCCACCGAGGGCGGCTACAGCATCACCGACCCGACGTAGGATGGGCAACGCCTCATCAGCAGCGAATCCCAACGCGATTAGGCGCTGAACGGCATCTACAAGGCCCGTAAACTCGAACGGCGTAACCTCAGCGAACCGCAGCATGCGTTCAATGAAGTTGCCTGCGTTCTCCGCATTACCTAGGAGGGTCTCAAAGGCTATATTGGCCTGCTCAAGTCGGCTATTGAAGCCTAATAGTGCATTGCCAAGGAACCCGAAGACGTTGGTAACTGCAACGCCGCCACTGAAGGCAAAGGCCATTGAGAGGACGCGACTCATAAACGAGCCGCGCTCGGCTGAGAACAGGGCAGCATTGCCAACCTGCCGCAGAGCAGCAGTAGCACGGTTGGCTGGGCCAGGAATACCCCCTAAGCTTCCAGCAAGACCTCCAGCGGCACCCCCCGCCCGGGCCATAGGCGGTCCGGCTCCCGCAGCTGCACCACCAACTGCGCCGATGCCCATTGCAGCGCGGCCCGCAATTGGCCCCGCCATTGCAAGGGCACCATTGGCACCGCGAATGCCAGCAACAAGGGGCCCAGCTGCTGCAGATGCCTGACGCATCGCTTCAGCTGCAGCCTGCTGAGCAGTTACAACTGGACCAGTTGACCTTGCGACACCGGCGTTGATGTCAGTGATAATTTGGCCGGTCTGTTGGGTCTGTTGAGCCATCCCCAGAATTCCGGCCTGGGCACTAGAAGCACTCTGAATGATTCGGGAGCTCGCCATCTGCGTAGCATCAGCAGCGCGAGACATTGATCGGGAGACGTCAGATGCAAACTGGCTTGCGTCCTGTTGCCCCGCACGCAGCCCAGCGCCAAATGCACCCCGATCAATACCCAGCCGCAGAAGTAGACTAGCGAGGGTTGCCACGGTTCCTCACAACGCCACCAAGCCGTGAGAACACAGATCCTGCCTTTCCCTTCAGCTGCTCCTTCTTGGCCTCCACATCGGCCTCGGTTTCGGGACCCCACTTGACAAGGAAGTCAGAGACCTTGAACTTGCCCGCCTCCTTTGGGTGGAGGGCCACCGTTATGAAGTATGCAAGCTGCGCGAAGAGGTAATCTTGTCGGTCAGGTCCTACCGGCTCCAGTCTATTGTACGCAATCCACTCGGTGAATTGATGACTTCCTACTCGTCGCTGGAATCGGGCGACGTCTGGTTCCCCGAAAGCAAGTGCAAGTCGGAGCCAGAATCGTCGCTCTGGTCTTCCCCCAGTTCCTTGGTCAGCTCCTCCACATCTTGTGGCGTGAGTCGTGACAAACGCTGTGCAACGTCATAGACCCGCTCGAGCGCCGTAGCGGACTTCTGACCAAGAGCTGGAACGTCCTTCTCGGTGAACAGCAGCTTACCTCCGGGCTTGTCCACTAGACTCTGTGCAACAAGCTTGGCCCGGAAGTTGGTAACGTTGGTCTCCAACTTTCTCCCCCTCTGAATAACCAACGACCCCTCGAAGGCATCGCGAGCTGTACCTGTCAGCCCCTGGACAATGACTGTTCCACCCCACTCAGGAACATGAACCTGTTCCCAGGGCAGAACTGGATTGCCTTCGGCATCCAGTTCGGCCTTGAGGATCTCATCACGTGAAAGGATGTGCGGCGTTTCCATCCCAGTAACTCCTTTACTACGGCTGCGCCTGCAGAACAGGCGGTCCACTGACCTTGATCGTGACGGCGGCATTGAGTACACCCGCCACCGGGGCCGTCTGGTCGAATCCGACCACGTACCCCGAGAAGGCCCACATCTGATCATCGGCGTCGTTGAGAAGGAGCCGGAAGTTCCGAAGAGTTCGGTCGTTCAGGTCCTTCAGGAGACCCGTCGTCTGATCGAGCGTCGGGTCTGTTGGGTTGAAGTTGCAGTCGAAGGTCACATTCCCCGACCGGCGGATTGACGGAATGACCTCCTCATAGCCGCCTGCCGACGACTGGTTGGTGACGTCAATGACGTCTAGCTTGATCTCCGGTCCACGAATGTCCTTGACCTCGGCCACCGTGGTGAAGACCTCGGGGCCACCCCCATCTCCAACCTGGAGCAGGAAGCCCGGACCGCTAGCTCGGCTCATGAATACTGTACCTCCTTCAGATCCCTACCTACGGCAACTTCAGAACAGCGAACTCGACCTCTGCGTTGTCCGCCTCGAAGTAGATCTTCCCAGCATCGGGCGCTCCAGTTCTGCGGAAACCAGCTGTCGGGTAGGGGCCAAAGAATGCGATCTCGCCGGCCCCAACGGAGTAGCCTGTGACATCACCTGACCGACCATTGACTGGGACGGATGTGATGGTCACAGTATGTGGAGTAGCACCAACGTTCCAGGCGAGAATCACCTCCTTACCTGTGCAGTCAGTCATCTCATCGTTGGTTGTGTCCGCCGCCACGAACGCGAGGTCGAGCGAGTCGGCCGGCGGCTGCAGCGCTGGATAAGCCAACTGCAGCGCCTCAGGAGCATGATTTACACGAGGCATGTGCTAGACTCCTTCAAGCCATGAGCTTGGGTGCAACTTCCCAATGTGGTCGTCGATCTCGAACTGCCCCTCAGCCGCAGTGCGCTTCACGACCCGATGAGCACACTGAGGGCACTTGAACAATGGGAGATCATGCCAGGTTCCAACCTGGTAAAGTGCTTGCTCCTCAGGCTCAACAGCTGGCACCACCTCCTCAACGGGTACTTCTTCCTCCTCAGGTTCGGGCTGAGGTTCAGGCTCGGCCTGTGGATGATCAGGCTGAAAGTCAAACGTTGTCGTAACTACTTCTTCGGTCATGTTGCCTCCTCAGCATCTGTCCAGGCCAATGTCTCCAGGCGACGCCGGAACAAACCTGTTTCTTCCTCCTGGTGGTCCATCTCTTCATCGACCCACCCATTGAAGGATGTACCAGATGCCTTGGCAATTGCAACAGCCAAGGCGACTGCGTCATCGTAGACAAGTGCCCAGCAGTCCCACCTATAACGCGGCCGCGTCATCTTCGCCCCCTGCTGTGTCAGCACACGGGGAGAGCTGATGAGTCTGTAAGTGGCCGCCGGGAGAGTAGGATTGGCTGGCAATCGCAGTGGGTAGATTCGGTCCCCTGCGATTGATGCAACCGCAGAGTTGCCCATAATCTCGGATGCAAGCGTCGCTTCAAAGATGGTCATCTTGCGATGGCCTCCACGATCAGGGCGTCGAGCTTGGCAACAGCCAGTTCGATGGCGTTGGGGACTCCTTCATCGAACGCTGGCTGTGCTGAGGGTCGAGCTGCCATTGTAGAGGTCCCGAATTCGAGTGCCTCTGGGTAAGGAAACCCATCGGGACTTACGGCATCTGTGAGGATGTCAAGCGCCGCAATTCCGAATTCGTCGATGTCTCCACGTTCCACACGGATGCTGCCGTGATATCGTCCTGTGGAATGTGGATGACCCGAACCAGGCTGAGGCACCTTCTCCTTCCACTTGCGCGCGATGAGTTCAGCTCCAGGAATTAGGGCTTCGGTGATGCGCTCGGACTCGACAACGTCGATGAGCCTGTCGATCCTCAGGTCAAGCGCATCGACGCCTTGCCATGATGCGGTAAGTCGAAGGGTCACTTGAACCCCTCCGACCCTGGTGTAATGACACGTCCAGTGAAGGTTGTCATCACTCCGGCACTGTCAGACACCACACCACTGATGTCGATTGCCTGACCGTCTGACATCAAGGCGCGCATGTCAGGGCGGACGTTGGGGTAGTGCCCATTCAGGATGACAACGTATGTGTCGGTCGCAGCAATGATATCGGCTGTGCTCATCTCCCTGCCTTGCCGTTGTGCTGACTCTGGCACTCCTCGGCGGCATGGAACGTTTACGAGCCCTACTACATCCGTCCAAGCAGCCGGACTAGTAAACCCACCGCTGGGTGTTCGGCTTGAACCGTCGTTCCGCCTCTGGAGGGTAACCTTCATGGGGAAGAACCCACGACTTTCCAGATTCTTGATGAGCCTTGGGTGGACCAGAGAGCCACGCCGCATCAGACTAGCTCCCTCTGGACCTGCTTGAGAAGGCGCTCACGGTACGTGAAGTCGTTGAAGACGTGCTCAGCCCAGTCGAACAGTTCCTCGCTGGTCATGTTCTCAACCGCGCGCTCACGGTAACTCTTGGCCAGGGCGATCAACTGCTCAGCCTGTCGAGGGCCATCGGTCCAAAGGTCGAGGATCTTGATCCGCTTCTGAACGTAGATCTCACTCGCCGCAATGACTTCCAGTCCCTGAGCGGCCGCATAGAAGATGTTTCCACCGTTCAGGTCGAGGAAAGCCTGGATCTCATCGTCTGTGAAGATCCACTCCCCACGAACGTCTGTATCCTGAGCAAGGAGACGAACCTTACCCTGGTCTGTTGCCGGATCGTATGTCTGGGGCGCTGGCTCGTGCCCAAGTGCACGGACGACACGGACGAACAACGTCCCGTAGGCAAGAGGACGCTGGTCGCCTGTTGTTGCCCATAGAGACCAGTCAAGGGTTGCTGAGGCCGTAATTCCGTCCGTGTCGGTTGGAATGAGCGCAACTTCTGCCAGACCTTGGGGACCGTTCGTTACCGTTGCAGTCTTGGTGATGTGGGGTACTGAATCTCTAACTGACAGCCACGCCCGGAACTCGAGATCCACGCCGGTAATGTCGATAGGATTGCCGTCTACATCCAAGACCGGTCCGATGGCGAACGTCTCATCTGCGCCGGCGAACATCTCGAGGGCTTGCTCAGCCATTACTTGACCTCCGCCGTTTCACGACTGCCAGATACAACAGGTGCATTGTAGGGTTGTCCAACAATACCTGCGCTCCAAGGGGTTCCAACAACAGCCGCGGTTGCATCGTCTGGCACCTTCTTAGCCCCAGCCAGCACTGTTGTAGTCATCGCCATTAGGACTGCAACAGCGCCTGAACGTCCCGTCGGCCCAGCTTGAACAGTCGGATCAGTTACACCACCAGCAGCTGCTGATCCTTCAGCAGCCTTAGCCGCGTTGACTGGTGGTAGCGCAAGTAGACCTGCAAGTGCAGATCCACGCGCATGCTTGTTGCCGCTGCTGACTGGAACAAGAACTTCTTCTGCACGTGTTCGACTGGCTACAAGCTCAAGGGATGCAGATGTTGGTAGTCCTGACAGTCCTGCAAGGTTGCTGCCTACACCAGTCTTAGTACCTGCATTACTCGGTGTCGCTGCAATACCTGCATTACTGCTACCAACAGCTCCCTTCGCCGCGTGGCTAGTTGTCTGACCAACGAGTCCTGCAGTCCCTACACCACTCTTTGCGGTAGAGGCTTGAGCCGCTACAGCTCCAACTACACCACCAAGCGCCCGCCCGACTGCATGCTTGGTGCCTGCAGCTTCAGCAGTGAAGACGAGGCCAGCCCCACTCTCGCCACCTACGATCTCAGCAGTAGCTGCTGTTGGAAGGGTTACAAGACCCGCTTCGCTCTCGCCGGTTGCAGCCTTAGCTCCTGCATCAGTCGGAGCACCGGAAAGGCCACCTTCACCTGACCCAGCTGCGCTCTTAGCCCCGCTAGAGGTGGGCTGGTTAGCCAGCCCACCTAGAGCAACACCAGATGCAGCCCTTGCTCCACTGGATGTTGGAGCAGTAGCTAACCCAGTGAGTGCCTCCGCCTGAACGACCTGTATACCAGGGGCGGTTGGAACGACAACAAGGCCTGAGAGATCTGTACCTGAAGTAGACTTGAAGCCACTGCCTAGCGGTTGGCTAACCAGGCCGGCGAGATCAGAGCCGGAGGTAGATCTTACACCTGAGGAGGCTGTAGCGCCGGCTACACCAGTAAGGCCACTACCGGCTCGACTTGTTGTCCCACTCAGTGAGGTTGGAGTAGGTGCAAGACTAGCTGCACTCGATCCGGCTCGTGCAGTCGGCCCGATCAGGGACGAGGGGCCTGCAGTCAGCCCTCCTAACGCATGACCAACTGCCTGCTTGATGCCCGGTGAGGTTGGATTGGAGCTGATGCCTGCTAGGGCTAATCCTTCACCGACCTCAGGGATTGTGCCAACAGCTGTTGGGCCCGAGGCAATGCCGGCCAGGTCTGCACCTGTTACACTCTTCTGGCCAAGGGCTGTCGGAGTGCTGCTGATGCCTGCCGAGCCTGCTCCACCACGAGCGGAGGTCGCAGCCGCTGTTGACGCTCCAACGACACCTGCCAAAGTACGTTCAAATGCCTGCTTCTTACCGGGTGCAGTAGGTGCACCAACGACTCCCGCCAGATCGGAACCGGTAGCAGATTCGGCTCCAACCCAAGGACCCTCTATGTAGGTCGCGGTGGTCCCGAGGTCGAGGGTGGTGTTCTGGTTCTGATGCTGATTGCCGTTGACGATGTTTAGAACAAAGGCGAAGCGATCAGTGGCGCTTCCTGCTGCGGGGTTCCAGGTTCTCGTCGCCGTCTTGAGCCCGGTGCCGCTATTTGAGTCCCAGGTGACCTGCGACCCGACCGTATTGCGCTCACTGGTAGCGAGGTCGCTCGACAGGGCGTGGAACGCTGAGTTCGCCCCCATGGCGCAGTCGGAGCCCGTCGCATTGACGCTGATAACGGCGCGGTAGGTCCCGGCCGGCCAGTCGTCACTGTTGGGCTCATTGGCCGGGACGGCCCAGGCAAAGCGCGCTGCATCGGTCGCCTTGACGTTCGTTACGGTATCCGTTGCCGAGGTCAGCGCCCCGCTATCGAGCAGCGCCTGGTTCTCGATGTCGGCGGTGACAGCCCCAATGGCGAGTGCGACGCTATCGAGATAGTAGGTCTTGGTCACGTCAGCGGACCCACTCCGTCCAGACACGGACCGACTGGCGTGCGACGTGCTCGGACAACTTCTCGTCCGTCACCCACACGCCATGCCGGGCATTCGGCGGCGCGACAAACTCGATCCGCGGATGCGTGACATGCAGCCCGCCCGAGGTAGAACCCAGGATTGGTTCATCGTGCCAGAACTCGACGGTCTGACGTGTGTTTACCTGTCCGCCGTAACGCAGATCGGGGGCGGGATCGAGGAAGGTCCAGCGAGACGCGACGTAAGGGGTTGGAGCTGGGTCGTCGGGGTCATCATCCCAGACGGTGACGCGGCAGCCGCCCGGAATGTCCTCGACGCTGTAGTGGTCGTGCCCGCTGAACACGACACCCTGCACGTCGAGTGCGAGGATCCAGCCCGGCGCGTCGTCGGCGCCACCGAACTCGCCGGACGCTGGAACTGGACGCGTCGACAGGCTCGGCCAATCAGCCGAGTCGATCTCCTCCCAGTCGAGAGGGTTCAGGCGCGTCCACTGGACAAGGATCTTCATCTCAAGCCGGATTACGCTCCGACGAGCGGGATGTCGAGGTCTGCGACCTGATAGGTGCCCTGCCCAGCGAAGACTTCCGGGGTGATCTTGTGAACCAGCCCACCACCATCGGAGGTCAGTGTGATTGCTGCACCACCCTGCGTTGCACTCACCTGGAAGGTGTCACCAGACACGCCGACGACCCAGTAGATCGTTCCTTCGGTGATGCCAGTCGGAAGAACCGACCCTGCACCGAGGTCCCAGAAGACAACACGGTCGTCGTTGGAGTAACCGTGTGCGTCGCAGGTAAAGAGATCACCTGTGTCAGCAGCGGTGAACGGCTTCGGCGAGTCTGCGACTGCCTGAAGAGGCCACATACCACGGAAGACACCGGCAGTAACTGCCGACCACGAACCAACGAAGGCTACGGTTGCGCCCGCCGGAATATCAAAGGTCTCGGCACCCGAGATGGACACACTTCCTGCGGCAGCAGCTCCCCACGCCACAGCCTGCCGTGCGTAGGCAGGTGCACCGCCAGTAAGCTCGTTCCCACCTGCGTTGTCATACGCAGAATGAAGTGAAAGGTGGGACATCAACGCCACCATAGCGTCGAGTCCTGTGTTCTTGACCAGATCGGTAACAGGCACCGGTGATTCCTCCTGCCTCTATTGTGAATTGACCTTGTGGAGACCCCAACCCGTCTCTAAGGACACGCCGCGATCCTCGAGCGTGCAGGGTTAGAGTCTCCACGAGGTGGCCCAAACTACGGCGTACATCTGGGCCATCACGTTACGTCTCGATGAGGTTCGCCGTCCGCAGAGCAGCGAGGAGCTCGTCGATCTTGTCGCTGATGGCCTGAACCTGCGCCTCAGTCGGCGGATCTGAGATGTCCTGATCCAGGTTAGCTACAGCAGCAGCCTGGCTGAGATCCCTGATAGCCGTCGGCCAAGCCGCGCTACTGTACTCTCCACCCATCAGACTGCTCCGGTACCCTTAGAGGCAACTGCCATCTTCGGGTCAACCTGCGTTCCGCCGTAGACGTGCCGCAGCTTGTACTCGAGGGAGTCGGTGTCGAAGTCACCGTCCATCGGGTTGATCTCTCCACCACCACCGATCCGAAGGGCGTTCGGCGACTTCATGAACATCTCCGGGGTCTCATGCCCCCGAAGCTTGGCCATGATCAACGCCGGGCGTGTCGAACCGGTACTTGCGAACAGGAACCACGCGGTGTTACCCGACGTGGTGTTGATGATCGGGAGGTACCAGTTGACGGCGAGGCGGGTTCGCCGCCGCATCCAGTTGGCCACGTGCAGCTGCTGGTCACTCAGGCCACCGTTTGTGTTCAGCCACAGCTCGGTTGCATTGAGGATGTTCTCCGCAACGACCTCGAGTGCTGGCGGAACAACCAGCTCGACCATCTCGATGACGATTGGCTCGCCATCGACATCGACCTGCTTCGACAGGACAATGAAGGCCTGCTGCAACGCATCGATCGTCAACGCGGGGTTGTCCGTCGATGCACCGTTGGCGATGTTGACCAGGTTCTTGTTGGTGTTGGAGAAGAACGTGCTGTCCGGACCCGTTGAGGTCACAAACAGTCCGGTCCCGAACTTCTCCTCTGAACGGCGGGCCGCTCGACCAAGGCGCTCCGGGATGTCCTTCAACGCATCCAGGTCATCGTTGATCATGGTCTCCCATGAGAACGGAATGACCCGGCCGTACTTGGACACCGAATAGACGTACTGCCCTTCGGACAGTGCCTCCATCGGGTACTCTTCCCGCTGACCGACAGGAGAGAGTGTGGACTCCGCTCCATCGACGGTGAAGAGCTTGGCCTGTCGGAAGTCTCGAACCGTCCTCATGGTGATGTAGTTGTCGATCGTGCTTGGCGTCTCGGCATACTTGCCGAGAAGCTGCCGATCGAGAATGTCACCAAAGAGGAGCGGGAAGTCGGACGTCGTCATCGCCTCGCGAAGGAAGATCGCGTGCCGTCGACCTTCATACACATCTGCGATGAATTCCGCTGCCTCCCGAAGACGGGTCAAGTACTGCGGGTCGGGGTCTCGGCGACCAAGCCTGAGCCCTTCCGTTCCAAAGAGCCTCTGTGGAGAAGCCTCAAAGGACCGGAGGGTCTCAACAAGCTGGAGAAACTCCATGTCTCGGCCTCCTCAGTACCCGATCACGACTTCGATCGTGCCCGTTCCAGCGGATGCAACTGATCCGTTGGCGTAGCCAAATCGAACGCCTGTGTCTTTCTTGTTGATCTTCGGTGTGTCTGCGTTGGTGAAGTAGAGAATGTCACCAGGAGCAACTGCCGAGTTGCCGACCTGATCAACACCACCCACTGCCAGCTTGTAGACACCACCGAAATCCATGGTGCACAGCCCATCACCACCAAGGTCATCCTCTGCGACACCGGGCCGCTGGCCAATTCGTCCAGGTGCTCCCGAGGTCGCAGCCCCCTCTGTCGGCGTCACCCGAAGGTGACGTCCGTTCTCACGGGACTGGTTTGTTGCCATTAGTTGGCCCTCCCTGCAACACCGATCTTGGCTTCCTTCTCAGTGAGGCCAAGACGGCTGAGGGCGGTCTCGAGCCCCTTCTGGGCCTCCTCGATTGGAACGGGTGACCCACCTGGCTCAGATCCGCCACCCATTCCATAGACGCGGGCGGTGCCGGCAGCCTGCGACAGGTACTTGAGCTCGGCCTGAACGGCCTCGGTAATCTTGGTGACGAACGCCTCAGAGTCGATCACGCCGTCCTTCACGGGCGGGTTTGCCGACAGAGACTCGATCAGGCGAGTCTTCGTCATCTCCGGAACGTTGGGGATCCGGTCGATGGCTTCCTTCACAAGATCGCGTGCGTCACGAAGAATGAGGACCTCCTGGAGCCTGGCGGTAGTCGTCTTCGACTCCTTGAGCTCCTGGAGGATTGGGTCGGTCGCCGTTCGCACCGCCTCCTGAATCACCGTCGTAATCTCGGGTGTCACAGTCGAAGGTGGAGTGGTCGGTGGCGACGCGGGCTCCTTGATCTGATCTCCCACGGTAGCCTCCTGAATGGGGATGTCTGGACCAGCATCGGTATGTCGGCCACGAGCGGCCTCGAAGAGTGAAACAACTTGCCCACCAGCACCGGGCAATGTTACGAAGTCGATGCTGTTCATGACCGATGGTAAGATGCTCTCGACAATCTGTCCCTTTCTGCCCTCCGCTTCTCCTTCTGACGCTGCTCCGAAGGCTCGGATTGACGTCCCAATATGTGCTGCCAACTCATCGACAGGACCCTTATAGGCCTCGAAGACCTTGGCGTTGGCATATAAACCAGGTCCTGTAGGCCCCGACCGATCGAACTTGGCATCTGTGACCAGCTCGGCAGCCAAGTCGTCCAATGACCGTTCGGGCCGCTCCTTAGCTTCGGTCTCGGTAGGGTGATCCCAGTACATCTTCGTTCCCTTCGGGAACCCTGTGGGACCATGCCTCTCGAGGATCTTCTCGCCGTAGTACCCCGTCGTACCCCAACCAGGCTGGATGAGCTTGACGGTAATGGTGTTGTCAGCCTTGAGTGCCTTCTCCTCCAGGAGCACAATCCGACCAAGGTTGGCGTTCGGATCGTCCTTTGACTCGTAGAGGTACGGCTGCAGCTCATCCGTACTGGTTCCGGCCTCAGCAAGCTCCATGTCGACCCACTGCATCCAGAAGTTGTAAGCCTTCTGCATCTTAGCAAGCTGATCAGCCTCGTCCACCTCATGAGCCATGCACCGAAGCATGTCTGCCCCGATCCGCTGCCCCTCTGCAGCCTGTACTGCAGCCGAGCTATAGGGACCCGCCTCTCGAAGGTGAATCAAACGCAGAGCCCGGTCAATGACGTCCATCACTTCTTACCTCGCGGCGGTGTTGTACCCCTCATGCGCTGGGAGTCCTTATCACTTTGGAATCCCCCTGTAGGACCCTGCTGAGCCGCCCCTGTCGTGAATGGATCGGCAGGGCCTGAATTACCCTCGTTCCGCATCGAGGGCGGAGGAGGAGCAACCTTGTGAGTTGCCTTGACAACTTCGTTGTCACTAACCTTCGAATCCTTCGGGGGTACAGGAAGCGGAGCACCTGTAATCTGATCGACCCCCGGTGACTCTTCCTCCTCAGTGTCAAAGTACTCAGCACCTTCAGGGAGCAACTCATCGAGGAGCGCATCGGCGTTATCCACGTTCAACGCCTTGAACAGAAGCCCAATGAGTGTCCTATCTGACATTGTGCCTGCAGTCTGCTGTCCGTTGAGCGTCGCAGCCTGCACGACTGCCTGGACTCGTGGAAGTATATCATGCTCCAGGATGGCTGGGAAGTCAACGTTGATCTGGACGTCCTCTTCCTCCAGATCTACGTTCGCGTCCGTACCCGCACCCAGATTGACGATTGCTGCCTCACCCAGCACAATCGTCTGCGCTTCACGCACTGCCGCCTCAACCACTTGCGGGAGAGAACTAATAGGTCCGTCAACAGACCTCCTAGCCTTCCGAACAACAAATGTCAGGATGTCCCTGTAGACATCAGCCCAGAGCTCCTGCCGAGTTTGCATCTTGAGCTCAGTTGGCCGGTCGAGGGTACGGCTGGTGGCGTAGTTGCCGACACTGGAGTCGCCAGTCAGGATGGTCTCGGGAATGCCGGTGCCTGCACTCACCATAAGCCAGAGGCGGCGGCCTTCTTCAGGATTGGGCTGGGCACCTGCAGTCCTAATGGGCTCGAGTAACTGCCCAGCCTGCTGAATCCAGGTAGACCCGGCCGTAGCGGGTGGATTCTTCTCAAGTGCAGATGCGCCACTATTGGCGCCGAGGGTCGTTCCCATCTTGGTCTTGGCATTCTTGACCGCGTTGGGCCCTGTAACTGTTAGCTTGAACGCAAACCTGGCGAGGGCTCGGCGAATAGTCGCATAGTCCTCGAGGTCGTTCTTGACTGCCATTGCCCAGTCGAGGGACGCGTAGTGCTCGGGGATGCCGAACCGCATGTCTCCCAAACGTCCGACTGCAACGTGGTAAACCGGAGAGTCCCACAACACCTTGGATTCACCAAAGGATGCAGGCTTCACCTGAGGGTCATACAGCCAATCGGGGTAATACTCCCGAACACCCTTCTTCTCCTCGAGTCTCCCGGTCTGTGGGTTGAACTCCATGCGATTGTACTGTCGCACGTAGTACCACGGCTCTGCCGCGTCATCTGGGTTCCGAATGACGTCCTCGCACTCTTCGACCGGGAACGTACGGACCTGCACCTTCCCCGCGAGCTGGTTTGTGAACAGGACGATGAACAGGTTCGACTTGGTCTGGAGCTCGACTTCCTTCTCGGACTGGGCCTGCTTACCTGTTAGAACCTTCCGGTTTCGGCGGTCCTTGAGGAAGGACTGAACAACTTTGTTGACGCCTGGGTCAGGTGAATGAATTGTTACACCTTGTCCCCAAACATAGTGCGCCTGAACATCCGTTGCGTGGCGGATTAGGGGATTCTTGAGGTAGGCCATGACGGCCATCAACGTAATCTTGCGGAGGCCCTCGCGGCTGAACTCACGCTGTGCCTGACTCGCAAGACGAACCCATCCTGCATCTTCAACTGCCAACTCCAACTCGGCGAATCGCTCCTCCAGAAGCTGGATCGTCTGATCAGACTGGTAGAGTGCCTCTTGGAGCTGCGCCTTGGTTGCTACGCGTGCCACTTCAAGACCTCACGTCGTCCAGAACACGAAGGAGTCCTGCGGCAGCGAAAGAGCCCCAGGCGAGTCCTGACAGAACCGGCCGAAGAGCTGAGGGAAGGTCAAGAGGTTCACGAAGCACCGCCAGCGTAAGTGAAGCACTCGCGGTCAACGCGCAAAGGAACAATGGGAAGTCGTTCAGAAGTTCCCGTCTTGACCGTGAGTCTCGGTAGGTGCGCCATGTAATTACGGAGCGAAGAACCACAAGCGTCCAGAAGAGAACCGCTCCCCCTGCCCACGCAACACCAGCTACAACCGTGACCCAGTCGTTCATCGTAGCAGCTTCTTCCCTGCCTCGACTCCGAGGAATAGAAGGGCGGTCCCGAGAATAAGCCCGAGTTGAATACTGTCGAGTGCGAAGTCCGGAGACATGACATCCAGGACGAACAGGATAGCAACAAGGGCGATGAGCAGGAGACCACTTGCCGTGCGTGCACGACCAAAGTACGGCTTCCCATTGTGGGGGTCATGCCCTTCCATGCGGCCTTTCCCAGAATCGTGCAAGCCACGGAGTTACGAAGTGATCCAGCACGATGTACACTGGGAAGGCCAGCGCAAATCCCAACAGGAGGCTTGGTCCATCTATCTGCACGTCGTCACCCCTCAGTATGGGCTGATGTGCACGTACTCATCGTGCACCACCATAACTTCGTCAGGTTCCGGGATCAATGCAAATGCCGTTACCACTGCATCGCCGTAGTCAGTACTCCGTCCGAGCCGCTTTCGGAGAACATCCTTGGACTCTACCTGAATCTTCGACCCGGACGTTACACGCCAGTGAGGTGCCGTCAGATCACCTACCAACATATCGTGGGGCGGCAGCTCGATACTGAACCCATTCGTAGGGTCGAGCAACTCCCGAAGGGTCCACCATGCGGCAGACCGCTGGTTTGTGAACCCCAACTCGCCTGTAATGTCAACTTGATCAGTCTTGGCTGCGGCATTGAAGGGGAAGACGTCAATTCCGTCCTCGAGCAGCTTATCGACCATCGGACCGCCGATGCCAATAACGTCGACTGCTGTATACCCCTCTCCATGCCCGAATGCCCTGTGGATTCCCTTCAGAACACCGACAGTTGCCATCGAATCAGCCTGGATATAGTCGCGGATCTCCCGGATTACATGCCCAAACCGGACCGCAATTGTGGTCTTATCCTCACCGGAACGCGCCGGATCACAAGAAGAACATGTGTATTCCGGAAGCAAATCGCGGGAATCCAGGCCCTTTCGGCGTCGGTAATCTGCGTCAAACCGCTCCTTCCACCGCTCCATCGCCTGCTCAACCCACGTGAGGGGAATGACGCTATCAGCGTCGGCGGTTGCAAACTCACCAAGAACACGGTTCTGATAGACTGCAGAGTTGAGGCCCCACTGCTTCGCACGTTGATCAGCCCATTCACGACTGATTCGGCCAGCAGCAATGCACTGATCGAGGGTCACATGGATAACGTGCCAGTCCTCGTAGCCCGGCTTGCGTGTCTGAATCTCCCAGAAGCGGCCGTTCGGTTCACCAGGAGTACTGATGGCGAGGGCATAGGCCTCTGCGACAGTATCGCGGCCAGCGCCAGAGAACGCGCCCTCGGAAGCGTCGAACGTACCCGCCGCGATGGCCTTGCTCTCGTCGTAGAGGTAGAAGAGCCGGTCCGCGTGGGCGCCCTCGATGAGCTCCGGGACGTCGGATGCTGCCGCGAATGCCTGTCCCGTCTTCAGCTTCAGATTCAGGGACATCAGCTCTGACCGACTGTTGTAAGGTCGTCTTCCAAGCTTGTCCCATCGAAGCTTCCTTGCCCACTTGTGAATCTCGGGCCAGAGGAACTTATCCAACTGTCGCCAGGCAGATGCGGTTGAAGGTATCTTCCAGTCAAGACCCTCGCGTGTGTTCGCGAACCACAACATAGCCCACGCCGCCGTTGCAGTCTTACCCAGGCCGTGCGGCCCACGAACACACACACGCTTGTGCTCTGGGATGGCCGACAGTATCTCCTCCTGGTAGTCTGTCGGTGCGTTCGCTCCATCGTCGCCGAAGTCGATCATGTCGTAGACCCAGGCGACCGGATCATACATGTAGATGGACGGCTGTGGATCCAGAAGGTCTGCAGCAACTAAGAAGGGGTTGGCAGCTGCCGGGCCTACCAACCCCTCATAGCCGTACATCAGTCTGTGGTCCCGGCTCCGACCGACTGCGAGGGCCCGATACCCTCCGTCCGACCCAGTCGTGCCCGATCACGCATCTTCGACCGCTGAGCTGCCCTATATGCTTGATTAGCAGCCCGGCCTGGCGCGTCCAACCGTGCCATGTACTGATCCATCGCCGGATTATATGGGATCAGTTCACCCTCCACCTCAACAGAGGTCGTTGGTGTTCCCTCCAAGTCAGGTACAAGAGAGCGAAGATGTTGCCCGAGGAGCTGCTGTGCAATCTTCTGCTGTCCGCTGGTCAAACCTAGTACATCTGCTCCGAGGACTGACTTGAGCGCCCGAACCATAGCACGCGCCTGCATCTCGGCCAACTTGACGAGGGCCTCGTCAATTCCAATGTCCAACGCCATCTTAGCCGACTTTGCAGCCCGCTCTTGCCAGAGGGCAAAGAGTTCGTGTGTCTGCTTCGCCTTGGCGAATCCCTCGCTGCCAGGATCGGTGAGCGCCTCGACGTCGACCTCAACGACCAAATCCTTGGTCGCGGCTGCCATCGCAGCAGCCGTATGCACTTGCTCAAGTAGGACCTCTCGGGGATCCTTCTTGGTAGCGCGATCGAGGTCGAGGCGCTTCACCAGAGCGGCCGCCCTGACAATCCCATCCCGGATGACAGCGAGCCGCTTGGTCTGCGGAGCAGCGCCTCCATGGAAGCGACAAACATCGGTGCCGGGGAGGGGGGACAACCCACACCGACGCTTTCCACCCGCAACCGTAGCCCAGCACCTGGGGCGACCACCAGCAGTTCGAGCCTGCTCAGCAAACAATGACCGAGTGCCAAGGGTCTGCTGAAGGTACCGCTTGCGTCTGTACGCATTCTGGTGGCTCCACGCTCCCACGCTAATCGCAACCCAGGTGCTCCATATCATGATTATAGAGCTGCGCGACGGCAAATTGCAAGAGGGCCCTTTGTCTAGGCAAAGAGTTTGGTCGACCAAACAAGCCCCCTGAATAGGGGACACCCCCGTGTGCTCGTTTGTCACACTCCGGTCAACACCCGGGGGCGCCGGCTCCCTTCCCCCAAACATTCACCCGGGGGTGCGTAGCTAATGGAGGGCACCTTGCGTTACGATGCAAGGCGAAGTCCTCCGCCGATTCGGGGTTGACGCAAGCGCGCTTCCGCTATATAATAGAAGTATGGAAAGGGGGAGGGGTTACAGAAAGTAATCCACACCCTCTCCAGTAGTACATAAGGAGTACTACAATGGCTACCATCTC
>Ga0302046_10000320_pt1 | contig 50643 bp, 41 predicted proteins | sample RVTome_11_FD_200261 | JGI IMG/M metagenome (GOLD analysis project Ga0302046, IMG submission 200261) | Soil microbial communities from uranium-contaminated site in the Upper Colorado River Basin, Wyoming, United States - RVT147D111 (version 2) ...
GCCGCACGCGGCTGATCTTCGACGCCGGCTCGGGCATACGAGCGCTCGGGCACGAGATCGTGGCGAGAGGCCCCGACCAGATCCACATCTTCCTGACGCACTTCCACTGGGATCACATCCAGGGCTTCCCCTTCTTCGCGCCGCTCTACGACCACGAGGACACGATCAAGGTCGTGGGTCCGCGGCAGAAGGACATCGGCGTCGAGAACCTGTTCGCGGGGCAGATGGGCCCAATCTACTTCCCGGTGCCGTTCAGCGTGGTGGCGGCCACCATGGAGTTCGAGCACCTGAACGAGGGCACGTACGAGATCGGCGACGCCCTGCTGCGCGTGATCCGCGTGAAGCACCCCTCCTGGGTGCTCGGATACCGCATCGAGCTCGGCGGACAGGTCATCTGCTTCATTCCCGACAACGAGCTCGAGGGTGACATCTACGAGGTCGACTCGGGATGGGACGGGCAGCTGCGCGAATTCGTGGCGGGGGCGGACCTGCTGGTGCACGACGCGATGTTCACCGAGCAGGAGTACCCCCACCGCATCGGCTGGGGCCACTCCACGTTCGAGCAGTCGCTCCGGCTGGCCGAGGAGGTCGGCGTCAAGAAGCTGCTGTACTTCCACCACGACCCCATGCGCGCCGACCACGAGCTCGACGCGATCCTGGCGCGTCTACGGGACGACGCGCTCGCGCGCGGGAGCACGGTCGAGATGGAGATGGCCACCGAGGGCGCGGAGATCGGCCTGGAGGCTTGGGCGTGAGCGGCCCGCGCCCGGGGGAAGCCTGAGCCTGACATGATGGCCGATCGCTTGGCGGCGGAGCCGAGCCTCCAGGACGAGCTCGACGATGCCCGGGCGGAGCTCGGACGCGCCCGCTCGGCGCTGCGCGAGCTCAGCAAGGTGGGCATGGCGCTCATGAGCGAGCGCGACGCCCGGCGGCTCTTCGATCTGATTCTCACGCAGGCGCGCGCGCTCACCGCCTCGGACGCCGGCAGCCTGTACCTGGTCGAGAACGACGAGGGCGTTCCCGTCCTCCACTTCCTTCACTCACAGAACGACACGCTCCCCGGCCTCCCGTCGCTCACGTTCAAGCTTCCGCTCGACGACCGGTCCATCGCGGGTTACGTGGCCACGACCGGCGAGCCGCTCCTGCTTCCCGACGTCTACGAGCTACCGGAAGAGCTGCCCTTCTCGTTCAACAAGGAGGTCTTCGACCGGAGGTGCGGGTATCGTGCGAAGTCGATGCTCGTCGTGCCCATGGTCGACCACAAGGACAGGGTCGTGGGCGTTCTGCAGCTCATCAACCGGAAGATCGACTTGGGCGCCACGATCCGGACGGAGGACGACGCGAGTCGGTGGGTGCTGCCCTACACGGGCCGGGAGATCGACGTCGTCTCCTCCATCGCCGGACAGGCGGCGGTCTCCATCGAGAACGGTCGGCTGTACCAGGATATCGAGAACCTCTTCGCGGGCTTCATCAAGGCGGCGGTCACCGCCATCGACCGCAGGGACCCGACCACGGCCGGTCATTCGGTGCGGGTCACCGAGCTCACCTGCGACCTGGCGTCGCTCATCGACGCCCGCGACGAGGGGCCGTTCGCGAACGTCCGCTTCAGCAACGAGGACATGAGGCAGCTCCGCTACGCCGGCCTGCTGCACGACTTCGGCAAGGTGGGCGTCCCCGAGGAGGTCCTCGTGAAGGCCCGGAAGCTGCCGCCCGTCAGGAGGGCACAGGTGGAGGGACGCTTCGCGCTGATCCGCAAGACGCTCGAGGCCGACGCGGCCGTGGCCCGCGCGGAAGCAGCGGCGGGCGAGCACGGCCCGAGGGACCCCGCGGACCGGCACCCCGCGGACCGGCGCGCCGCGGACCGGCACGCCGCGGACCGGCACGCCGCCGTCGGGGCCCGGCTCGCTGCCATCGACGCCCGGCTAGCCGGCCAGCTCGACACGCTGAGCCGATACTGGGCGGCGGTACAGGCCGCCGACGTTCCGCGGCTCGCGGGCGAGGAGGCGATGCATGTCCTCGAGGAGATCGCCGGCATGACGTACGTGGACGCCGCCGGCACGGAGCGGCCCTACCTCACGCCGCAGGAGCTGCACTACCTCTCCATCCCGCAGGGCAACCTCGACGCCGAGGAACGCAGGCAGATCGAGGCGCACGTGGTGCACTCGTACGACTTCCTGCTGAACATCCCCTGGACCGAGGACGCGCTCACGGCATCGGACAGGCCCTACAAGGAGGCCATGACGGTCGAGAGCGCTCTGGACGTGCTGCGCGCGGAAGCCGAGGCCGGGCAGCTCGACGCGGACGTCGTCGCGCTCTTCATCGAGAGCGGCGTGTACCGCAAGGTGCTGGAGCGGGACTGGCGGGAGTTCTAGCCGTGCAGTGCCTCCGCTAGCCGGCGACGGCCACGCTCACGCCGAGCCTGAGGGACCGCACCCGATTCGGCCGTGCGTTCCGGTCATCATCCGACGAGAAGAGCTCCCCGTATTCCGCATTCAGCCGTGCCGGCTCCACATCGAGGCTCGCCCGCACTCCGATCCGGAACGCGGCAGCGTCGCGCGTGGCCTCTCCAGGTTCGAGCGAAAAGGGCCCTACCGCCTCGGGGTCCCACCGGTAGCGGTAGCGGACCCACCCCAGGCCGGCCATGGGCTGCAAGAGGATGGGTCCCAACGGCAAGTGCCCGACCAGGTCGGCCGCCGCCGTGGTCACCGTCAGGTCGGTGGCGACGAGAATCAAGATGTCGGGGCAGACGGCCGGCGAGTCGTCCACGGGAGGCGGGCATCCCCAGCGGCCGAGCTCGTGGCCGTCAAAGGAGCGCTCGGCGGAAAGCCGAAGCGATGCGGGCAGCATCCGAGACCGGACCGAGACCTCGAAGCCCAGGGTGCCGAGAGCCCCCATGTCGTCGTAGGAGATGGCGTTGCCCGTGGCGGCGAGTATCGGTGCATGCGGGACCGCGCCTCGGGGATCCATGAGACCGACGAACAGTGCGAGGTCGACGGGGACGGCGCCCTGGCCGGAGGCGGGCGCCGCTCCGGCCAGGAGCAGCAGAAGGAGGTCGGCGACCGCGGCCAGGTGCGCGGCTCGTCTTACGCTGAAGGTGAACATCGGAGCATCCCGCGCGAAGGCCCGGCTCGCATCTGCGCCACGGTCGGGCGCGGGCGGGCCGCACATCGAGAACGAAGGAGGAACCTCCGGCGTGACGGCCATCGCCCGGCGCACGGAGCGGGAGCCCCTAAACCGCCGCTCCTCTCCTGTCCGCCTCGGCCAACTCGGGCGTCGCTCCTGCCGGAAACCGCTCGCCGAGCCACCCGAACAGCCCCCTCAGCGCCCAAGCGGCGCCGGCCACGATCAACGCCAGCATGAGCCAGCGCAGCAAAGTCGCAGCCAGCGCCAGGTCGAGCACGGGCGGGGCAAAATCGTACTGCATCAGCGCGCCGCCGCGCTCGGTCATCCAGTGCCAGCCCGTATGCGCCAGGACGGCCGACAGCACGATGGTACCCATGACCTCCGGCAACACCTTCCGGAACGCGAGCATGAGCGCGGGCACCATGAGCGCCAGCACGAAGAGCTGGCCCAGCTCGACGCCGACGTTGAACGAGAGCAGGGACGTCAGCAGGTGCGCGCCGGCGAACTGCAGCGACTCGGATAGGGCGAACGAGAAGCCGAACCCGTGGACGAGCCCGAACCCGAACGCGATGAGCCACCTGTGGCCGAGCTTGGCCCCGAGGATGTTCTCGAAGGCCATGAACACGATCGACAGCGCGATGAGCGTCTCGATCAGCGGCGGGAACCACAGCGCGCTCGGCGCGAGGCCGAAGGCGGAGGCGATGAGCGTGATGGAGTGCGCGACCGTGAAGGACGTCACGATCGGTACGAGCGCCCAGAAGCTCCGGAACGGAATGACGAGGCACGCCAGGAAAAGCAGATGGTCGATGCCGTCCAGGATGTGCTCGAAGCCCAGAACGACGAAGCGCAGCGCCGCCTGGTGCCAGCGGGGGTCGAGCCTCACGAGTCCGGGGTTGCCCGTGTACTGATACGCCCGCTCCGCTCCGCCCGCCGGCAGGAACCGCATCACGGTCACGGTGCGCAGGCCCAGGTGCGCGAACGCGGGATCGACCGAGAAGTCGGAGGTCGCCGAGGCGATCGGCCACTCCAGGAGGACGTCGAGCATCGCCTGCTGGAGCGGCAGGTCCGTCCCCTCCGGGAGCGGAGCGGACCGCACGTTGGCCAGCGCCCGCTCGTAGTCGACGAAGGCGCGATCCCCCGGAATGGCGACCCGGACGGCCGCGACCACGGGGCGACCGAGCGACTGGCTACCCTCGAACATCTCGACGTAGTCGGCGATCCAGACGCCGGCCGCCTCCCGCACGAGCCCGTCGGAGTCCGCGATCCGGAGATAGCCCGGATCGCGCAGCGGGAACTCGTAGTCGCGCATCGCGATGAGCGGCACGCGCACGACCATGCGCAGCGTGCCGCCCTCCGGCCTGACGAACGACTGCACCGTCACGTCGGCGGGAATCTCGTGCGCTTGTCCCGACCACCTGGGAAGCAGGAGGACGAGCGCCACCACGAGCGCGGCGGTGCGGCGGACTCGGACGGGATCGGACATTCGGCGAACCTACCCTGACGGGCGCGGATGCTACAAGTGGAGTCGGGACCCGGGGCGGCGGCCCGGAGCGGCCGAGGGCGGGCGGGCGGGGGCCGCATTGCCGAAGCCGGCGCGGCGGCGTAGCCTACGCGTCCGGGGCGCCGGCGCCCCCGTGTTCCCTCGAATCGAGAGAATGGACGATGCAGAAGCGCAACCTGCTGATCGCCTTCGGGCTCGCGGTGTCCGTCATCGCCCTGGCGTGCGCCTCCGAGGCGCTCGACGACATGGCGTCCAACGGCGGCGGCGAGATGGCTCCGATGTTCCAGGTCGATCCCTTCTGGCCGAAGCCGCTTCCCAACCACTGGATCCTGGGCGCGACCATCGGCGTCGACGTCGACTCGCGCGACCACGTCTGGATCGTCCATCGCAACACGCCCGACCAGTTCGCGGCGAGGACCGAGGTCGGGGCCGCGCAGGACCCACCCCTGAGCGAGTGCTGCGTGCCCGCGCCCCCGGTCCTCGAGTTCGACCCGGAGGGCAACCTGGTCGGCTCCTGGGGCGGCCCCACGGACACCGGAGAGTACGATTGGCCCGGGTCGAACCACGGAATCACCATCGACCACATGGACAACGTGTGGATCGGGGGAAATGGCGGGACCGAGGCCGGCACCGACCGGCACATCGTGAAGTTCAGCCGTGACGGACAGTTCCTGGCGCAATACGGTGAGCCGGGCGACGAGCTGAGCAGCAACTCCATGGAGAACTTCGGCCGCGTGGCCAAGATCTTCGTGGACCCGGCGGCGAACGAGGCGTACATCGCCGACGGCTACATCAATCAGCGCGTCGCGGTGCTCGACGCCTCGACCGGTCAGATGAAGCGCTTCTGGGGCGCGTACGGGAACGAGCCAGTGGACGGGCGCCCACCGCCGTACGAGCCGGGTGAGACGCCGCCCCAGCAGTTCCGCACGCCCGTGCACTGCGCGGAGCTGTCCAACGACGGGCTGCTCTACGTCTGCGACCGGCCGTCCAATCGCATCTCGATCTTCCAGCCCGACGGCACGTTCGTCAGCGAGCACATCATCGCGCCCGAGACGAGGTCGCAGGGCTCCACGTGGGACATCGACTTCTCCCCGGACGACGAGCAGACCTACATCTACCTGGCCGACGGGCAGAACATGAAGGTCTACGTCATCCTGCGGGAGACGATGGAGATCCTGTACAGCTTCGGTGACGGCGGCCGCCAACCCGGTCTCTTCTTCGCCGTGCACTCGATCGCCGTGGATTCGCAGGGCAACATCTACACGACGGAGACCTACGAGGGCAAACGGGTGCAGAAGTTCACCTATGCGGGCATGGGGCCGGTTCCGGGCGGAGACATGGGCGCGCCATGGCCCGAGGACCGGAGGCGCTCGAACTAGGCGGACGCCTCAGGGGGGCCGGGATGCCGAGTCTCAGGATGCCGAAGGGGATCACGTCGAGCCGCACGAACCTCGTGCGTTCGGCCCTCGTGGTGTCGGTAGCCGGCCTCGCGTGCGCGGCCGAGGCGCTGGACCGCATGGCCGACGATCCGGCGATGGCCGGACAGCCTGCCATGGCGCCGATGTTCGAGGTGGATCCGTTCTGGCCCAAGCCGCTCCCGAATCACTGGATCCTCGGCTCGACCGTCGGGGTCGGGGTGGACTCTCGCGACCACGTCTACATCATCCACCGCGGCGCGAGCACGCTGAACGAGCGCACGGAGATGGGCGCGGGGACGGACCCGCCCACCGGCGAGTGCTGCATCGCCGCTCCCCAGGTCCTCGAGTTGGATCCCGAGGGCAACCTGATGAGCTCCTGGGGCGGCGAGGGCGAGGGCTACCGCTGGCCGGCCTCCAACCACGGCATCGCAGTCGACGGCATGGACAACATCTGGATCGGAGGCAACGGGTCCGGTGACTCGCAGGTGCTGAAGTTTTCGCGGGACGGCAGCTTCCTGGCTGCGTACGGCCTTCCGGATCAGGACGCCAACTCGACGAGTATCGAGCACTTCGGCCGACCGGCCAAGATCTCATTCGACAACGAGGCTCAGGAGGCCTACATCGCGGACGGCTACCGCAATCACCGCGTCGCGGTGCTCGACATGAGCACCGGCGACATCGTCCGCTATTGGGGCGCATACGGGAACGAGCCCAGCGACGAGAACATGGGTCCCTACGACCCGGACGCGCCGCTCATCCAGCAGTTCCGCACCCCCGTGCACTGCGCCGAGCCCACGCGGGACGGACTCGTGTACGTGTGCGACAGGCCCAACGACCGGATCCAGGTCTTCCGCAAGGACGGCACGTACGTCACTGAGAAGCGCATCGCGCCCATGACGCTCGGCGACGGCTCGACGTGGGACATCGCGTTCTCAGCCGATCCCGAGCAGACCTACATGTACCTCGCCGACGGCAAGAACATGAAAGTCTACATCCTGGACCGCGCGTCGCTCGAGGTGCTGACCAGCTTCGGCGACGGCGGCCGGCAGCCGGGTCTCTTCTTCGCGGTGCACTCGATCGCCACCGACTCGCAGGGCAACATCTACACGACCGAGACCTACGAGGGCAAGCGCGTGCAGAAGTTCATCTACCGCGGCATCGGCGAGATCCCCGCCGAGAATCAGGGCGCTCCATGGCCGGTGGGTGAGATCGGGGGCTGAGGACGGGGAGGGTCGAGGCGGCGTGATATAAGTATTGCCTTATATCGCAGGGCGCCTTAACGTGCCGCCTGGCACGATCACCTATTCCAGGAGCGCCCTGCAAATGGAAATCGACATCATGCGCCACGTCGGCGCCGTCGAGCGCGAGGTGGGCAGCCGCGACCGCGACGGCCGAACGGTCCGCGTCGTCACCGCCTCGCGCGTGTACCCGACCGTCATCGACGACCTGTGGGACGCGATCACCAGCGCCGAGCGCATCCCGCGATGGTTCCTGCCGGTCTCGGGCGATCTGAGGCTCGGCGGCCGCTTCCAGCTCGAGGGCAACGCGGGCGGCGACATCACCGGCTGCGACCCGCCACGCAGCCTTTCGCTCACGTGGGAGTTCGGCGGCGAGGTGAGCTGGTTGGAGGTCCTCCTCTCGGAGAGCGGCGAGGACGCCACGCGCCTGGAGCTCCAGCACGCGGCCCCACTGAGCGACGACCGCTGGAGGGAGTTCGGCCCCGGCGCCGTCGGGGTCGGCTGGGATCTCGCGCTCATGGGACTCGGCAGGCACCTGGAGTCGGCGGCCCCGGTGGACCGGGAGGCGGTCGGCGCCTGGATGGCCGACCAGGGAAGGGACTTCATGCGGCGAAGCAGCGAGGCGTGGGGCGAGGCGTCCATCCAGGCCGGCACGGACGAGGCGTCCGCGCGGGCGGCCGCGGCACGGACGATCGCGGCCTACACGGGGATGGAGGAGCCGGCGGAGGCGGAGTCGGGAAGCGATCGCTGAGGTGCACGCCTTCGATGTGCTCGGCGACCCGGTCCGGCGCCGGATCCTCGAGGTGCTGGCCGGCGGCGAGCGGACGTCGGGCGCCATCACGGAGGTGATCCAACGAGAGTTCGGCATCTCGCAGCCGGCGGTCTCGCAGCACCTGCGTGTCCTCCGGGAGAGCGGCTTCGCCTCCGTGCGGGCCGACGGGCCCAGGCGCGTCTACTCGGTCGATTCCGCGCCCCTCCAGGAGGTCGACGAGTGGCTGGACCGGTTCCGGGGCTTCTGGGAGCGTCGCCTCGACGCATTGGGCACCGAAGTCGCGAGGGGAAAGCGCGAGCGGCGAGGCTCCTAGTCCGACGCTCGCTCAGCTTCGGCCGCCGACCTGCCCCCGCACGAGGTCGATCCGCCGCCTGGCATCGGCGACGGCCGCCTCGAGCTGGCGCGGGGCCGGTGAGATCCGCTCGGCCTCGGCGATGAAGTCCTGGAGCTCGCCGATGGCCGCGGCGCCCATGCGAACGCGGTCGCGCGTCGTCTGCGCGCGGTCGAAGTCCCCGTGCGAGCACACGCCCCTCTGATACTGAATCAGGGCGCTCACGAGGGGCCGGTCCCCCGCCGGCATGCGGCCGAGTCCGCGACCGAGCACCGCGAGCGTGCCCCGACCCTCGGCGCTCCTTCCGACCGCGCACTGCGCCTGGCTGAGCCTGAGGTGCGTGTCGTACCCGGGGGAGTCGAACCGGGCGGCGCCCTCGAGGACCTCCAGCGCGCTGCCGAACTCACCGCGGTTGATGTGCGCCACGCCGCGCCGGACGAGCGCCTGCTGATACTGCCGACCGTATCTGGACGCCTCGTTCTCCGGAGCGGGCAGACGCGCGTACGCCTGAATGGCCGCGAGCCAGTCGCCCCGTTGGAAGGCCCGATCCCCGGCCTGCAGCGCAACGAGCTCCGGCGCCGGCGCGGGGCGGCTCACCGCCGCGCCTCCGGTGCCCGCCGGCGTCGACCCGGCCGTCCCGGCGGGCGGCGTCGAGGGCGCCGTGACCGGGGGGGGGCGCTCGCCGTCAGCGAGCTGCCCCAGCTTGCGCGACATCCTCAGCGTCAGGGGACCGATCGCGCCTCCCTTCGGCACGCTGAGCGCGGTGTCCAGGCGGTGATACGACGCGGCCTCGAGCCGCACCTCCACCACGAGCGCGTCCTCGGTGACCTCGTGCTCGATGGCGTACGGCTCCAGCGTAGGAACCCGCTCGACCTCGGCGACGTCGAGCGTGATGGGCGAGCGCACCAGATAGCGAACCGTGAGCTCGGGGTCCCGTAGCGCGGAGCCGGTGCCGGCGTCGACCGCCTGGAAGACGACGCGGGTGGGCTCGGCCGGGCCGCGCGCAACCTCCCGCGAAGCTTCGGGCGGGGCGGAGCATGCCGCCGCCAGGGCGAGCGCGACGGAGATCCCGTGACCGGACGGACGCATGGGCACAAAGGAAGAACCGCGCAGCGTCTACGGCAAGGCCGGCGTTCGGCGGCCTCGACGGCTTGGGCGTCATCTGCGGTCGACCGGCATTTGACCGTCCTTCCGCGCGTCGGGTACGTTCGTGGCACCACGGCCTCTCCTCGTACGGCATGCCCATGTCCGATTCGGACGATCCCGACAAGAAGCCGCCGGCGCAGCGCACGATCGCGTGGAGTCCGGAGGACGTCCGGGGGCCGGCGGACACCGCCCCCCCTCCGGCGGAGCCCGGCTCGGACGGCGATCCTCTCGTCGGCGCCCTCCTGCGCGGCAAGTGGCGCGTGCTCGAGCGCATCGGGGCGGGATCGTTCGGCACGGTCTACAAGGTGCAGGACGTCAAGGGCGGCTGGACCGAGGCGCTGAAGATCCTGGGCATCGACCGGCTGACGGGCGCCGACGCGGAGAACATGCGGGCGCGATTTCTGCGCGAAGCCCGCATCATGAAGCGCCTCGGCACGCAGTCCCAGCACATCGTGGGCCTCTCCACCTACGAGGAGGAGATCGAGTCCGGTCGGATCTACTTCCTGATGGAGTTCGTCGAGGGCACGACGCTGGCCGCGGCGCTCGGCGCGGAGGGCCCGTTCGAGGTGGGGCGCACCTTGCGCCTCGCGCTTCAGGTGTGCGACGCGCTCATGGCCGCGCACGAGGGTCCGGACCCGGTGGTGCACCGGGACCTCAAGCTCGAGAACCTGATGCTGACGAGCGACCGCTCCGGTCAGGAGCTCGTCAAGGTGCTCGATTTCGGGATCGCGAAGATCGTGGAGCGGGAGGCGGACAGCCGGCTCACGGCGGCCGGCACCCTCGGGACGCCCGGCTACGCGGCGCCCGAGCAGCTCCGCGCCGGAGAGGTGGACGGGCGGACGGACCTATTCGCGCTCGGCGTGATCCTCTATGCGCTCCTGACCGGCCGGGACCCGTGGCTGGGCAAGCCGGCGCACCGGCCGACTCAGCACATCTACGAGCTCATGGTCGCGTCCGAACGGGGCGAAGTGCTCCCCATGGAACGGCCCGAGGCCGACATCCCGTCGGCCGTCGCGGGCATCGTCATGCGCCTGCTCCGCCGGGACCCGGCCGACCGCTTCCAGTCGGCGCGCGAGCTCCGGGACGCGCTCCAGCGCGTGGCAACCGGCACGGCCGTGGAGGGGGGCGCCTACCTGCGCGTGATCACCGACGAGCCGGGCGTGAAGGTGCAGATCAGGTCGGGACGGAAGATCGTCGCGCAAGGCCCGACTCCCTACCTGGCCGATCCGTTGCCGGCCGGAACGTACAGGGTCCTGGTCCGCGATCCCGCGTTCGGGAGGGTCGACACGAGGGTCTCACTGGCCGCGGGTGCCATGGAGGACGTGACCCTGGTCACCGCCAGGCGCCGGGGCGGCCGGAGGCGGGCCTCCGGGCCAGCGTCCCTCGTGGTCGCCGGTGGCCTCCTCGCGATCGGGCTCGGGGCCGTGGCTGTCTACGTGCAGCCCCTGGGCCGGACGCTCGATCTCGACGGGCTCCGGGCGCAGGTGGCGGCAGGTACCGTCACGAGCGTGCGGCTCGTGGACGGGGGCCTGGACGGCGTCCTGGCCGTCGGACCGCTCGCCTCCCCGATCTACGTGGTGGTGAGCGCGAACGACCTCCCGGATGTAGTCGAGGAGCTCAGGGCCGCGGACGCGCTCGTCGATACGTCGTGGGAGGTCGGGCGGCTGACCGCCCTGGCGCGAGAGGCTCAGGCCCGGTCCCGGTATTTCGGTCTACAGGGTGGCGACGTGCGCACGCACGCCCTCCGGCTGGAACGGCTCGACCCCGGCAATCGGGCCGCGGCGTCCCTCCTCCTCAAGGTCGGCGAGCGCTTGGCGTGGGAAGCGGACGCCGCGCTCCAGGACGGAATGCCCGATCGCGCGCGCGCGCTGGTCGCCGAGTGCCTGGACCTGGTGCCGGAGCACAGCCGATGCCTCGAGGTATCCGGCCAGCTCTGACGCGCTCCTCACGCTTCCCATCAAGCTGGACACCGGCCGCGTCCGCGCGGCATTATAGCGGCGGCCGCCGTGGCTGTGTCCGGCGTCGATCCATCGGCGGATCCGACATCACAGCCAACCCAAGCGAGGGAACAGGAATGCCGAAGCTCACGCTGCTCCTGGGCCGCAGGACGCTGCACGTGTACGACTTCAAGCAGGCCTCGATCACGATCGGGCGGGACGAGCAAGCGGACGTCCGCATCGACAACCCCTCGGTCTCGCGCCGGCACGCAGAGATCCGCCTGGGAGACGGCGGTTGGGTCGTCGAGGATCTCGGCTCGTCGAACGGCACCTTCCTGAAGGGCAATCGGCTGCAGGGACCCCAGCCCATCGGCCTCGGCGACGAGATCGGGTTCGGCAAGTTCTCCATCGTGTTCGGCAAGGCGCTCGCCCCCGCCGACGGGCAGGCACCCGCACCCGCGGGCGTAGTGAGGCCGCCCGCGACGCCGACCGCGGTGGAGGGGACCATGCACATACGCCCCCACGAGGTGAAGGAGCTCCTGAAGGAGTCGGACCGCGAGCGCCGCGCGCACCTGGTATGGGAATCGGGTGGCCGGCGCGGCACGCACTACCTGCGGGACGCGCCGGCGGTGCTCATCGGGACGGACGACCTTTGCGACGTGCGCGTGCCGAAGGCGCCGAAGCACCACGTGCTGGTGGTCAACACCGCGGCGGGTTGCGACGTCCGCTTCCTGGGCATGTTCGCCTCGATGTCGGTCCGCGGACGGAAGACGAAGCGCGCGGCGCTCCGAAACGGGGACGTGGTGAAGGCCGGCGACCTGAAGCTCACCTTCATGGGCGAGGTGGCCTGACCGGAGGGTCGGCTTCCGCAAGGCCGTCAGCTCCCGAAGCGGCGTCAGCTCCCGAAGATCAGCACCGACAGCAACATGAGCCCGATCAGGACGGCGGCGACGACGGTCCCCACGGGCGCCTCGGGGTCGTCCAGCCACCTCGTGCCGGGGGCCCGGCGATGGACCGGAGCGAGGTCCAGAACGGTGTCCTCGTCCTGCGCCCCGCCTGCTGTTCGGCCGTCCCGCGCGACCTCGCCGATCTCGACGATGGCCACCGAGATGTTGTCGTCGCTGCCGCCGTCGTAGGCGGCCCTCACCAGCGACCGCGCCGCGTCCTCGGGGCTGCTCGACTGGCCGTAAAGAACCCGGAGGTCCTGATCGCCCAGGGTCTTGTAGAGCCCGTCCGAGCAGATCAGGAGCGCGGTACATTCCTCCAGGGGGAACGGTCCGAACTCGTCGACCTCGACGTGCCCCTCGAGGCCGACCGAGCGCGTGAGGGCGTCCCGCCAGGGCGTATCCATGGCCTCCACCTCGGACTGCCCGCTCCTCACCGCCTCGGCCACGAAAGAGTGGTCCTCGGTGAGACGGCGCATACCCTGCGCGGACAAGAGATAGGCGCGGCTGTCACCCACGTTGGCTACTCGGAACGAGTCACCGTCCAGGAGCGCCGCCACCAGCGTCGTCCCCATGCCCAGCTTGTCCGGCTCGGCCGCGCGCGTGTGCACGCGCTCGTTCGCGGCGCGGAACGCGGCGGACAGGGACATTCCGCTCTGCACCGTCTCCCGCAGCGCCTCCAGCGCCAACGCGCTCGCGACCTCGCCCGCGGCATGCCCGCCCATGCCGTCGGCGACGGCCACGAGCGTGCGGCCATCCGACAGGGTCTCGGCCAGCACCGCATCCTCCTGATACGGCCGCTGGCCGGCGATCGACTCCGTCGCGAGCCGAAGCGGATTAGCCACTGTTGTCCTCTCGGAGGGCGGAACGTGCTCGTGGACTACAGATAGACCGCCACCTGACGCGTAGCAAGGACACGCTGCATGAGCCGAGGCGTCATCGCTTCGCCCGAGCCCGCTCGAGGAAACGCCCTTCACCTTCGAGGGCGGGCAGGGGCTGCTATGCTACGGCGCGCCCTCCGCGAGAGGCAGGCGGATCATGGGCGACCTCGTACCCTATGGGGAGCCGTGGCGGGCGGGCGCCAACGAGGCCACCGCGATCCACCTGACCGCTCCGGCGAGGGTCGGGGGCGTCGCCCTCGAAGCCGGCAGCTACTCGCTCTACACGGTGCCGAACGAAAGCGAGTGAGGAGTTCATCGTCAATCCGAGCTGGGAGCGGTGGGGCATACCCATCGACGCGGAGGTCAGGTTGACCGAGATCGGTAGCTTCAGGGCCACGCCCGCCGTGACCGACGGCATGGTCGAGACGCTGTCCTACACGTTCGTGCCGAACGCGGACGGTACCGGCGGCGAGATCGTCATGGAGTGGGAGAGCGCGCGGCTCAGCTTCCCGGTGGAAGGCGGCGGGATGTAGGACAGGCCGGATCTGGGCTCGAGCAGGTCGAAGCACTCGGCGTACGTCGTCCAGCGGAGCGTGTCGCCGCCCAGGACGGGGCCCTGCGATGGCCTTTCGACGATGTCACGCCAGGCTGGCGGGGGGGAGGGCCCGAACCGCAACGGCCGTCAGAGCCCGTGACGCAGTCCGGTCGCGCAAGCCCTGGGGGCGCCCACGCGGTCCGATCCGCCCGATCCGCCCGCCTGGCGCGTCCGGACCTTCGGCGGTTTCTTATGCGGCGATGATTTCGGTGCGGCGATGATTTCCGGCATACGAACCGCGGCCAGCCTGGTCGCGTGCGCGCTGCTGTCGGTGGCCATGACACCCCTAGGCCTCCGGGCTCAGAACCAGGCCCTCGAGGAGAGCGGTCGTCTGGCCCCCGCGCGCAACGCGCCCGAAGCGGGAGGCATCGTCGATCTCCCGCGGCTCAGCGCCGCTGTCACCCTGGACGGCCTCAGCGACGAGGCGGCGTGGGCGGCCATCGATCCATTGCCGCTCACCATGTACGAGCCCACCTATCGCGGAGCGAGCGACAGGGATATCGAGCTGCTCGTCGCCTACGACGACGAAGCGGTCTACGTTGCGGCCCGCTTCTACCACACGGACGCCGGCGCCGTTCGGGCGTTTTCGCTGACGCGCGATCGTTGGAGCGGTGACGACGGCTTCGGCATCGTGCTCGACACGTTCAACGACAACGAGAACGGCATGCGCTTCGTGGGTCTGCCGCTCGGCACGCGTATGGACATGAGCGTCTCCGGCGATGGCCAGTCCGAGGGCGGCGGAGGTGGTGGGCCACGGGGCAGCTCGTGGAACTCCTTCTGGGACCTGCGGACGCGCATCACCGAGGAGGGGTGGTTCGGCGAGATGCGCATCCCCCTGTCGAGCCTGCGGTTCGAAGCCAAGGACGGCTCGGTCGTCATGGGCATGATGGCGTATGCCTACGAGCCCGTCCTCGGCAATCGGTGGACCTTTCCGGCGATTCCCTCCCGCTTCCCCTACACGCAAGTGTCGGCATGGCAGGACGTGCGTCTGCGCGACATCGAGCCCCGGAATCCGCTGTACCTCAGCCCCTACGTGCTGACGGGCGCCACCAAGACGACCGGTCTCGACCCTACCGGGGACGCTTATGTCGGCACCTCGAAGGAGAGCCTCGAGCTCGGCGGCGATCTCAAGATCAACCCCACGCCCAACCTCACGCTCGACCTGACCGTCAACACGGACTTCGCGGCCGTCGAGGCCGACCAGCAGCAGGTGAACCTCACGCGCTTCTCCCTGTTCTTCGACGAGAAGCGGCCGTTCTTCCAGGAGCGCGCGGGCATCTTCGACTTCGCCACCGGAGCGGACCGGGGCACGCTGTTCTACTCGCGGCGCATCGGACTGGCGGAGGGCCGGCCGATCCGGCTCCTGGGAGGCGCACGGCTCGTGGGCCGCGTCGGCAGCTGGGACCTGGGCCTCATCGAGATGCAGACCGCAGACGACGGCGCGCTCGCGTCCGAGAACTTCGGCGTGCTGCGCCTCAGGCGCCGCGTGCTCAACGTGAACTCGTTCGTCGGGGGCATGGCCACGAGCCGGGCGGGCGCCGACGGCCCGTACAACGTGACGTACGGCCTGGACGGGCTCTTCCGCGTGGCGGGTGACGAGTACGTCACGCTCAAGTGGCTGCAGACGGTCCAGGGGGGCGACGCGGAACGGGACGTGGCGCCGGGTGGCCTGGACGCGGCTCGCATGATCGTCGACTGGACGCGCCGGCGCGTCCAGGGATTCAGCTACCAGCACGCGTTCGTGTGGTCGGGGCCGGGATACGAGCCCGGCGTGGGCTTCGAGTCGCGCAGCGACTTCCTGCGCGGCCAAAGCGACTGGAGCTACCAGTGGTTCCCCGGTGAGCGTTCGCCGTGGCGGCGCATCTGGTTGGGCCTGCAGAGCAACGCGTGGGTGCGCGGCACCGACGACCGGGTGGATACCGGCCAACTGCAGCCCTTCGTTCAGCTCGAGACCAAGCCCGGCGCTTCGATTCGAGCATCCGTGAACACGACGTACGAGGATGTGCCGGTCGCGTTCGAGCTGTCGGAGGATGCCGACATTCCCGCCGGACGCTACTGGGCGACCGAAGGCGCGCTCGAGCTCCGCTCGGCCCGTGGCTGGCCCGTGCGGCCCAACCTGACGCTCACCGCGGGCGAGTTCTTCGATGGGTCGCGCATCGGGATCTCGTCGCGCTTCAACTGGGCGACCGGCCGTCACCTCGAGCTGATGGGTGGCTGGGAGTGGAATCGAATACGCTTCCACGAGCGGGGGCTGACGTTCGATGCGAACCTCGTGCGCCTCACCGCGCGCGGGGCCGTGAACATCCACTTCTCCGTCGACGCCTTCGCCCAGTACAACTCGCTCACGCGCCAGGCGACCACGAACACAAGGCTGCGCTACAACTTCAGCGAGGGCCGCGACCTTTGGCTCGTCTGGAACGAGGGCCTGAACCTCGACCGCGACGTCCTGGGCGTCCCGCGGCTACCGCTCGAGGACGCGCGCACGCTCACCCTCAAGTACACGCATACGCTGGTGTTCTGAGCGGGGGGCGGCCCTTCAAGCAGCCACCAGGCAGGCAAGAGCGATGCTGCCCCACCGCCCGCTGTGAAAACAGGGCAAGCTTCCGCGATAGTCGGCCTCGTCGAGCGTTGGCCGCGCTAGCAACACCCAGCGCCGCTACCCCATGGCCTCGGAGGCCGCGAAGTAGACGTCGTCGGGAATGTCGGCCTCGCGCTTCCAGCGCGCGCCGGCGGTGGCGCCGTCCGGGCGGGCGCCGCCGCGTCGGTTCTCGGCGACGAGGTCGCGCACGGGCCGCTCACCGAGCCGGGTCGGCTGCCAGCGCCCATCGAAGTCCGTGCCTCCGGATCGACGAACACCGGCCGCCCGCGGCCCCACCAAAGCATGCTCCAGCCGCCCTCAGCCGGTGATGGAACCTACAGAGGAGCGCGCAGTTGGACAGGCTCGTCTCGCCGCCGTCGGCCCAGTGCCGCACGTGATGCGCGTCGGTGAAGCGGAGCCCGCAGCCTGGGAAGCGGCAGCCGCGGTCGCGGACCTCGAGCGCCCGCCGGAGCGCCGGGGAGATCGTGCGCGTCCTGCGTCCCACGTCCAGCGTCGATCCGTCCGGACCGTGCGTCACCCGGACGAGCGCGGCGTCGCAGGAAAGCCTCCTGGACGTTTCCTGTGAAACGCGCACGCCCTCCTCGAGCCCGGAGCGGCCCGGCTCGCCGTCGGCCGACAACGTGTCCACGTCCACGTGCAGCATCACCTGATAGCGCTCTGCCCGGGTGCCGCTGATCGGCACCGTGCCGCAGCCGCAGGAGGAGGAGTTGGCCGGCGTAGCGGGCTGGGCGGCCGCCGCGGCCGCGCGCCCCTCGCTGCGCTCGCGCCCGAAAAGCTGTCAATGGCTGAGCGCGACTACATGATGCCGCACCCGGCGTACAGGGGCTTCGCTCCGCTAGGAACCAGACGCCAATGGACGAGCGTGTCACTCCGTCGGACTAGGCGTCTTTGCCACGCTTTGACGCCCCCGCCCCATCGCTCTATCGTTGGTCGATAGGCAGGCTTCGAGCGTTCCCCGTGCCGGTAGGTCCTCATGTCCTCACTCACCCGACCCCTCGCCGGCGCGAACCTCACCTTCGAGCTGGGCGACCAGATCGCCGAGCTCCGCCAGGATCCGAGCTACGCGCGCAGCGGCCGTGTGGGTCGCACGCTCGTGAAGTCCGGGCCCCTCCGCCTCACGCTCACGGTGCTCGCGGGCGGGATCGACGTCGGCACGCACCACGCCGATACGCCCATGACCCTGCACGTGCTGGAGGGCGGGCTCCGCTACCGGGTGGGCGGGCAGGAGTTCCAGCTGGGACGCGGCGAGCTCCTGTTCTTCGGCCCGGGCCATGCGCAGGACATCCGCGCGTTGGGCGACACGGCGCTGCTTCTGACCATCACGGGGGAGCCTGGCACCGAGGACTGAGCCGCCCCTCCTCCGCTCGCCCTACAGCACCCCACTCGCCACCAGGAATCCGCGGATCCGCTCGACGATCGCCGGCCAGTGGCGCCAGTAGTCGTTGTGCGCGCAGTCGAGCGACATCAGCTCGATATCGTCCCGAAGCGCCTTGAGCCGTACGGAGTGCGTATAGGGTACGACCTCATCGAGTGTGCCGTGGACCAGAAGGATGGGCCCGCCGAAGCGGCGCGCGACCCGCTCGTTGTCGAAGCGGTCGCGAACCAGGAGCCCGGGAACCTTGAAGACCTCCCACGCCATCCGGGCGAACGAGCTGAAGGGCGCTTGCAGCACGAGCGCCCTGACGGGTCGCACGAGCGCCAGATCGCCTACGGCCCCGCTGCCGAGCGAGCGCCCCATCAGCACGATGCGCTCGGCGTCGACCTCCGGCCGGGCCGCGAGCCAGTCGTAGGCGAGGGTGAACGTCTCCGCGATCGATGCCCGCGTGGGCCGCCCATCGGATTGCCCGTAGCCCGGATACTCCACGGCCAGAACGGTCAGCCCGAGGGCACGGAGCGCGTCCATGTCCGCCCGGCCGTGGTCGATCAGCTCGGCGTTGCCATGGGCGAACAGGAGCGCCGGACCGGGAGTGGAGTCGCCGGTCTCGAACAGCCACGCCTCCACGCGGCCGAAGGAGGCATCGAGCCACACCTGCGTGACCTCGTCCGGTGCCGCGCTCGACGGGCGGGGCGGTGAGGGCGTCACGCCGGGGTAGATGACGGAGCGCTGGACGAGGAACAGGAGCAGCGCGTAGCCGATGTACGCGATCACGACGAGCCGCACGAGGGTCACGTGCCCGCTCCCCCGAGCACGGCCCCGAGCGATCCGGCCAGTGCCTCCCCGACCCAGTCGGGGAAGCGCGCCCCAGCACCGACGTGCTTCTGGTTCACCTCGATCTCGATGCCCAAATAGTCCTCTCTACCATGAAGGCCGCGAAGCGTCGTCGTCAGGCCGTCGGAGCGTCCCCGATAGGGGTAGTTTCTGCGCACGCTCCTGCCTGGCAACCCCGCGCTCAGCGCCCGGGCCCACTCGACGCAGAGGGCGCGCTCGCCGCCGCGCGCTGGGTCGTAGAGCACGCCCAGATCGGCCCTGCGGGCGACGCCGTCGAGCGCCGGCGTGAACGAGTGGATGGCAAGGTGCAGCACCGCGCATCGGCGGCGAACGAGGCGCGCGATCGCCTCCGCGACGGCCGCCCTGTGGGGGCGGTGGTAGCGCGCTAGCAGCCGCTCACGATCGGGGCCCGCGAGCAGCCGGGTCGCCTCCGAGAAGACGCGCGGGTGATGCTCCGACCGGTTGAGGTCCACGAGGAGCCGGCTCACCCTGGAGGCGATCACGGGCGCGCGCAGCTCCGTGCCCAGCCACTCCGCCAGCCCGAGCGCGCCCGCGTCCCACCCGCGGTGCGAGGACAGCTCGGCGGGCCGGCCCTCGAAGAGCGCTGCGTACTCCTCGGGCACCTCGTTTCCGCCGTGCTCGCACGTGATCAGCACGCGAACGTCCCGGCCGCGCGCCAGCACGGGGCGAGCCCGGGCGTCCACCAGCGCGTCGGACATGGCTACGGAAGCGCGTCGGACATGGTTACGGAACGAACGGCTCCTCGGTCTCGAGGCACCGGCAAAGCTCGCCGTAGACCTCCCGGAGGCGCTCACGCCCGGGATCGGCGCCGGCCGCCGCCAGGATCCGTCGGGCGAGCGGCCCCCTGTCGAGCATGATCTCGAGCGCCTCGGTCCACTCGCGCGCCGGGTCGGGCGGGGGGTTGTCGTCGAGGAGCCGGCGCCACACGTCGCCCGCGGTGGCCGTCGCGGCGGGCGCGCCAAGGAGGCGGAGATAGGCATCATCGGAGATCACCGCCCGCTCTCCGTGCAGCGTGGTCTGCTCCAGCACGGCGGCGAGCGCCTCCGTGGCCGGATCCTGGCGAGGGTCGCGCTCCGCCCCCCCTCCCTCGGCCAGCGCGCGCACCGCCGCCACGACCGCTGCCACGACCGCGATGTCGGCCGTGGGACACTCCTGCGCGTCGATCACGCGGATCTCGACCGCTCCCCGATCGAAGCGCGCGATGGCGCCCCGCGCGTTCGCCCACTCGTGACGCAGCACGCCCTCGGGATCGAGCGACTCGAGGTCGACGTAGATGCGCCCCAGGATCTCCCGCTCGTACGCCGCGCGCGTGAACGCCGGCTCGGGCACGACGCACCCCGTCACGGAGGGCACTCTGCGTGCGTTGTCGCGGTACGCCGTCAGGCGACCGTCGAGCGCCGCGCTCGCGCGCCCATCCGCGAAGGGGGAGGACGCCGCGAGCGCGGGAATCAGGGGGACCACGAGTCGCACGGCGGCGTGCAGCCGTCCGAACTCCTCGTCGCCGGCGAACGGGAGGTTGACGTGCGTGCTCTGGAGGTTCGCCCAGCCATGGCCCCTGCACCCGAAGATCCTGTCGAAGGCGCGGTAGACCTCGGTGTACTCGTGCGGCCACAGCCTGGTCTCCCGCAGCGGGTCCATCCACGGATGCATCGCCCCCGGCATGAGGCGCGCGCCCAGCGGGGAGAGCTCCGCGTTGGCTCGCCGCACGCTCTCATGGAAGCGGGCGGCCAGGCCGGACAGGCGCGGCGCCGGCCCGTTGGTCTTCAGCTCGAGCACGTGCAGGGTGAGCTCGTTCGACCAGGCGATGTCGCCGAGCTCGACCTCGGCTTCGGGGCGGCCCGCCACCGCTCGCATCAGCTCGTCGCAGACGGGCTTCACGGAGAGCGTGTCCGCATCGACGATCATCAGCTCCATCTCGACGCCGAACGCCTCGAAGAGACCGGGCCGGTCACCCTCGGCCAGAAGCGTGGTCGGCTTGCCGCCCTCGTCGTTCACGGGGCCGCGGCCGGTCGGGGCCAGCGCACGTGGCCGTGGTGATGAACGCGACTGTGGTGGCGCACTCGGCTGCAATGACGGACGCGGCCTTGGTGACCCTCGCGGCCGTGGTCACGCACGCAACCCGCGTCCCCTCCCCTCCGCCGCTCGCCCCTTTCGGACGCGTCGCTCATCCGCCGAAGGCCGCGGTGCCCCGGCCGTCCAGGCGCACCTTGAACCAGCGCGCGATCTCGTCGTAGAGCGCGTCCTTGAGGATCGCGTCCTCGTAGCCGGCGTCGAGGTTCGGGTTGTCGTTGACCTCCATGACGAGCGTGCGGCCGTCCACTTCCTTCACATCGACTCCGAAGAGCCCGTCCCCGAAGAGCGAGGCCGCGCGCACCGCCACGTCGAGCACGGCCTGCGGTACCTCTTCCGGACGCACCGCCTGCACCCTTCCGTACCGCGGGCCATTCGACCCCTCCCGAACGATCTGCCAGTGGCCCTTGGCCATGTGGTAGCGACATACGTAAAGCAGCTGCCCACCCAGCACGCCCACCCTCCAGTCGAATGCCGAAGGCACGAACTCCTGAGCCACCACGAGCTCCGACTCCTTCAGCAGGGCCTCGACCCGTCGGCTCACCTCTTCCGGCGTGTCTACCTTCACCACGCCGACGGAGAACGCGCCGTCCGGTTTCTTCAGCACGCACGGCAACCCCACGTGGCCAGCGATCTCACCGATGGTGCCGTCGTGGACGACGAACGTGCGGGGGCACGGAATTCCGTGCCGGCCGAACAGCTCCGCCTGGTAGACCTTGTTCGTGGCGCGAACGATCGACTCGGGCCGATCGATGACCACCAGGCCCTGCGCCACGGCACGGGTCGCGAACCGGTACGTGTGATGATCGACCTGCGTCGTCTCGCGCAGGAAAAGCGCATCGAACTCGGCCAGGCGGCCGTAGTCGCTCACTCCGATGATCTCCGCGTTGATCCCCTCACGTGCGGCCGCGCGTATGAAGCGACGGATGGCGCGCTCGTCGGACGGCGCCGTAGGATCGTCGGCCGACCACAGTACCGCGAGGTCGTAGCGGAAGGTCTTGGTCTTCGAGGACCGGCCGCCCCTGTGGTGGAAGTACTCCCGCGCCTGCTTCAGCACGAAGTCGCGGTGCCCGTCGGGGATCTCGGACGTGGCCCCCACGCGAATCCCGATCAGGCGCCAGTGGCCGCTGGAGCGTGCGAAGCGCGCCGCCAGAAACGGCGCGGGAAACTGCTCGAAGAGCGCGCGGCTGAGCCTGTCGTAGCGCTTGGCCACGTTCCTTCCGAAGTAGATGCTGAGCCGGAACTCGTCGGCGTGCAGCCGCGCGAATGCCCTCTGGATCTCCGCGTCGAGCTCTTCCGACGCGATGCGGATCACGGGCGACTGGTTGAGCGCCTGCAGCGTCTCCACCGACGGCAGCGGACGGTGACCACGAGCCGCGGCCAGCAGCGACACGTAGTAGCCGACGCTCTGGTAGCCGAGCCGGCGGCACATGTTGTAGACGGCGGCGCGCCTCATCTCCGCGAAACGACGGTCGACCAGGTAGACGCGCGCGGGCACGACCTCGATCTCCTCGAGGTCGAAGGGCCAGCGCTTCGGGTTCTCCACCACCACCAGTGTTCTCACACACTCGCCTCGGGAGGCTCGATCACGAGCAGGTTCGCGTCGTAGGTGAGCACGCCCAGCATGATGGCACCGAGAAGGCGCATGATGCCCACGCGGTAGTTGGACATCCTGAAGCGAGGATTGTCGTGGAGCGGGTCGGCGACGAGCACCGAGTCGGTGGAGGCGTCGTAGCCGTGGATCACCACGAAGTGGCCGACGGCGACACCCTCGATGGAGTCGTACTCCGACACCTTGCCCCGCATCGTCTCGCGCGCGCAGTCGTACAGATAGGTCGAGGAGAGCCCCGCCATGATCGGGCGCCCTTCCAGCAGGTGCCCGCGGATGAGCTCCGGCCGGAGCTCCTCGAACCGGACCCGCCCTCCGCCTCCGAGGAAGTCGAGGTACGCATCCGTCGCCGTCAGCAGGGACGGGTTCGTCTTCACCTTGGCCTGCTCGTGCAGCCGCTCGGCGAGCCGCAGGGGCTCCTCGCGGAACCAGGTGGGGTCGACCACGCCCAGGTTGTAGGTGTACAGCGTCGCCACGTAGCCGCGCTCCAGCGCGTTCAGTCCGAGATAAGCGGCGAGCGTGCCACCGGTCGCGAGCGGTCGCACCTCGCGAATGACCTGCTCCAGGTCGAGCAGGTCCCCGTAATACGCGTACACGGCATGCAGGCACGTCGGCCCGCACGTCTCGTCATCGGGTTGGCGGAGGACCTCGAGCGTCAGCTCTGTGTGCGAATGCACCGGAGGATCACCTAGGCGCGGCCGGCGCCGAACGGGGGAGCTCGGCCGCCGCAGGCCGCGGCACCCGGATCACGCGCTCCCACAGATGCGTTGTGACCGCCGAAAGATACGGGGTGGCGCGGGCTGGGTGCAGGGCCCGTAGCCCCCGGCGAGCCTCCTGTGGTGCCTGCCCGTCCCGGCCCGCCAATCACGGGATGCGTTTCGAAAGGAGGGGCGGACAGCAGCTACTCCCTGAACGCCTCCCCGGTGGAGGCCGCGTTGACCGCCGGCCGCAACTCGAAGACCTTCACCCGCTCGACTCCCAGATCATCGGCCCACACGCCGAGGACATGGCGAGGGGTGAACTGAAGCTGTGTGTCCCAGTATGGATGTGGTCCCCGGCGAACGTGGCCAGCCGGCAGCTCGACGCTTCGCACGAAGAAGCCATCAGGTGTGAAGCACCAATAGTGAGCCGGGGAATCCCACGTGAGGGGATAGCGCTCCGCACACACGTTCCCTTCCGAATCGACTTCCAACGATCGAAGCAGCGGGATCGAGTCGGGAGGAGACACCTCGCGAAATCCGAAACGCCACCAATCCTCGACGTCCTCGGAGGGGGGTTGGAACTCCTCCATCCAACTCTCTACCCAGGCGCTCACGTCCGCGGAGGTCGGAGCCTCCCGTGCGAAATCGATCGCGAGCACGCGCGCCAGGCGACCGCTCGTATCATAGACGCGGACGCGGTTGTCGGCAGACGAGGTCAGCACGAACATGTGCTCCCCGCCCGCCGCGATGTCGCCTTCACGAGAGAACGGGCGAAAGGCCCGCGTGAGCCTTCCCCTGTATTGGACTCGTGCCTCCTCTGCCCCGCTGGCGGTGCCGATGACACGGAAGCTGGCTTCGGGTAGTGCGAAGGTTCCGAACTCCACCTGCGCGGCGTGGACGCCCAGGCCCTCCTGCTCGGGACCATAGAACTGCCATGCGGCGAGCTCACCCGAGTCGAGAGATCCGACCACGTACGGCAGTGTCACGTTGGACACGGCATGCGATCCGAGAAAGCGCCCGGTGACGTTAAAGAGACTCAGTCTCCGAAGACGCCCATCGTACACCACCAGCGTATCGGCCCCGAGGAGGCCGAGGTAGTCCACGCGCTGGAATTCGCCGGGCCCCTCCCCCTGGTGGCCGGCCGACTGAGAGAATGAACCCGCGGCTTCGAAGAAGCGGAGCTCGTTCGTCCCTCCGTCGGCGACTACGATCCTTCCATCCGGCAGTTGCAGCGCCCCGGTAACATCCGAAAACTCGAGCTCCTGTGCGCCCGATACCACGCCGATCTCGGTAACGAGGATGGCCACGGAGGCTTGGGGCCGTTCAGGAGGACGGACGATCACGACCTCGACTCCCGCTGAATCCGTCACCACCCGCGTTGCTCGGCCCCCTCGGTCCGCCGAACATCCGGCCGCAGCAGCGACCATGGCGATCATTGCAACAATCCCAACGGGTCGCCGCATCGATCCGATCCTCACCAAGGTTCCGAACAGAATGGCGTACAACGCGATCGTTCTCGACACCATTCGCCGGTCGTCGCCTACCGCCCTCCGGGCCTCTTGTACCGCACGGGCGATGCGGGCTCGGGCTTCAGCATGACCGCCTCGGTCTCCAGCAGCCTCAGCGCTTCCGCCACCGCCGCCTCGAGCTGCGGATCGCCGCCGGCGATCACGGGCGCCGGGTCGTTGCGCACCTCGATGTCCGGCGCGACGCCCTCGGCCTCCACTGCCCACTCGCCGCTCACGTCGAAGAAGCCGCCGCGCGGGGCCACGAAGCGGCCCCCGTCGATGAGCGGCGGCGTGTCCCAGGTGCCGACGAGGCCGCCCCAGGTCCTCGCGCCCACGAGCGGGCCCACCTCTTTGAAGCGGAACAGATACGGAAGCAGATCGCCGCCGGACCCGGCCCGCTCGTTCACGACCATGACCTTGGGGCCCCACAGACCCGCCATCGGCTGGGTGAAAGGCTTCCGGTCGCCGGCCCGCGAGTTGAAGTACCCCGTGAGCTCCCGGTCGAGGACGTCCACGATGTAGTCCGCGGCCGACCCGCCGCCGTTGTTGCGCTCGTCGATGACCGCTCCGGCGCGGTCCTGCTGGGCGAAGTACATGCGGTTGAAGTAGTCGTAGCCGCCCTGCCCGGTGTTGGGCAGCCACACATACGCCAGGCGGCCGCCGCTCAGCTCGTCCACGCGCCGTTGGTTGTCCGCGACCCATGCCCAGCGACGGAGCTCCGATTCGCTGCCTACAGGACGGACCACGATCTCGCGCGCGGCGTCCATCGAGGGGCTCGAGCCCACGGTCACCGTGATGGTGCGCCCCTCCGTGCCCTCGAGCAGCATGAACGGGCTGGTGGGCGCGCGCAGCTCGCGACCGTCGATCGCCAGCAGGTAATCGCCCTCGGCGACGTTCATCCCCGGCAGCGAGAGCGGTCCGTCGGAGTCGGGGGTCCAGCTCTCGCCCGAGTAGACGCGTGTGATGCGGTAGAAGCCGTCCCCCTCCTCGAGGTCGACGCCGAGCAGACCGGTGCGCGGGTCGTCGAGCTCGGGATAGTCCCCGCCGCGCACGTACGAGTGGCCAACGGCGATCTCGCCCGACAGCATGTCGAGCAGGTGGTTGAAGTCCGAGCGATGGTTCACGTCGGGGAGCCATGCCGAGTACCACTCCCAGACGTCCTCCCACGGGGCGCCGTGCTGGTTGTCGACGTACAGGAAGTCGCGCATGAACCGCCAGCCGTCGCGCAACATCTGCGCGTACTCCGCGCGTGGCTCGACCCGCACGCGCAGGTCGTCCAGGTCCATCTCCCCGTCATCCTCATCCGGTGGCCCGTCCGTGTCGACCACGCGCCACTCCGATTGCGTCTCGATGAGGAGCTTCTCGCGATCGTGCGAGGCCGTCACGCTGCCGACATTGCGCACGAACTCCTCGACGCTCTCGTCCTCCAGCGTGTACTTGAGGAGCGTGGGTCCACCCGATTCGCCCGCCGCGCGCACGACGAACACCGAGCCCTCCGGCCCGGGCTCGAGCGACTGGTAGTCGCGAAGGGGAAGACCCGGTGCGTCCACGATGCGACGCGCGACGCCCTCGAAGTCGATCGTGACGTCGGGAGGAGCCGCAGCTTGCCCGCCCTCCTCGTCGGGCGCGGTCCGCCGCTCAGCCCCCTCATCCTCCTCCTCATCCTCCTCCTCCTGCCCCTCCTCGTCGCTCTCCGGCAGGAACGGCGAGGGCTCGTCCCCTGCGAGGATCGTCACGTACAGCGCGCGGGTGACCGGCCGGTCGTACGAGGTCATGTCGAGCCAGCCGGTGTTGAGCCCGTAGTCGGTCGAAGCCAGCAAGTACAGGTACTTGCCGGAGAGGTCCCAGACCGGATCGATCGCGTCCGCCATTCCGTCCGTGAGCTGCCGGGTCTGGCCCGACTCGGTGTCGTGCACGAACACGGCCCGGAGCTGATTGTCGAGCCTGCGCGCGTATGCGATCCAGCGCGAGTCGGGCGACCAGACGGGGTTCATGGACCGCTCGGGGTGCGCGAACCGGTCGGTGTCGATGTGGGTCAGCTCACCGCTCTCGACGTCGACCACGAGGATCCGGTAGTCGGTGTCGGTGAAGGCGAGCCTCGTGCCGTCCGGCGACCACTCGGGCACGAAGTAGAACGTCGCGTCGGGCAGATCGATGCGGCGAGGGCCACCGCCGTCCTGGTCCGCAACCACGAGCCCGTACTCTCCGCCCTCGTCGTTGAACCAGGCGATGCGCGCTCCGTCGGGCGACCACACGGCGTGCCGGTCGGCCACGCCAGGCGAGTTCGTCAGGTTGCGCCACGAGCCGTCCTCGGCGGGAACGCTGAACAGCTCGCCGCGCCACTCGAACAGCGCGCGCTTGCCGGTCGGTGAGAGGCGCGCGTCCCGCAGGTCGGCCGGGGACACCTCCTCCCATCGCGGGCGCGCCCAGTTCTGATCGCCGGCCACATGGATCTCGAGCGGACGCGTCCGACCCGTCGAAGCGTCCAGCTCATGCAGGTAACCCGCCTGCTCGTACACCACGACGCCGGCACCCGCACCCAGGCTCTTGACGTCGAAATCGGCGTGGAAGGTATGCTGCTTCTCCTCCCCGCTCGCCGGATCGAACGACCAGATGTTGCTCGCGTAGTCGCGCTCCGACAGGTAGAAGACGCGGCCGTCCAGCCAGGAGGGGTCCATCTGGCGCTCGCCCTCCCAGGGGGGCGTGACGCGCTCGTAGGTGTCGAGCGAGACCACGCTGATGGGCTGAGCCTGTCCGCCACGGTAGTTGCGCCACTCGGGATCCCAGTAGCCGATCTCCTGGTAGGCGACGTGCCCTCCGTCGGCCGAGACCTCCCCGAGGTACGACTGCGGCACCGCGAGGGGCTTCGGCAGCCCGCCGTCCAGCGGCACCGTGTAGAACCTCCAGAGCTTGGTCGGCACCCCATCGCGTCCCGACTGGAAGAGCACCTCGCCGTAGGGCGTCCACCCCTGCACGATGTCCTCGCCCGGATGCCAGGTCAGGCGTCTCGGCTGCCCTCCCGTGGCCGGCATCACGTAGACGTCGGTGTTGCCGGCGTACTGGCCGCTGAACGCGAGCCACGCTCCGTCGGGGCTGAACGCCGGATCGGTCTCCGCCCCCTCGGCGCTCGTCAGGCGAACGGCGTTGCCACCCTCACGTCGCACGATCCACACGTCGTTGGCGTGCACGAAGGCGATGTGCGTCGCGCTCACGTCCGGCTGGCGGAGAAAGCGGGTGCCCTGCGCCGCGGCGTGCGAGGGAGCCACGGCGTCCGCCATCGCGCCGGCGGCGAGGCATGTCAGGGCGAGCGTCAGGGACGCGGTCCTACGGGGTCGGGCTCGGGTCGGCCGGAAGGGCATGGGGCGACTCCAGGGGAAATACTCTTGCTCGGGTCGGATCATCGTGAGTCCGCTTCAGGCAGAGTAGGACAGCGCGGTGCGCCCGGCTATCCCGGGAGGGGTCGAAGGCGGCGCCGGCGGAGCGATGGCTCCACGTGCGTGGAGCCGAGGCCGAGCGCGGGCGGGTCGGGTCGGTCCCGGCTGCGGGCCGCCGCTGAGCCGCGACCTGGCGCGTCACGGCTGGCCCCACGGCTCGGTGCTGCTAGAATGGGCGTCGACCATGAGCTCCGACAGCCGACGCATCGCGATCAACACTGGGGGCGGCGACGCCCCGGGGTTGAACGCCGTTATCCGCGCCGTGGTGCGAGCCGCGGAGCAGCGGGGCTGGGAGGTGTACGGTGTCCTCGACAGCTACGACGGGCTGTTCCGCGAGGGGGGCGTGGTGCGGCTCGACCGCGACTCCGTGCGCGGGATCACGCATCTCGGCGGGACCATCCTCGGGACGACCAATCGCGGCAACCCGCTGCGCTGGCCGGTGAAGGGCGAGGAGGGCGCCGTGACCTACGAGGACCGCACCGACGCGGTGATCCAAGCGTTCGCCGAGCGCGGCATCGACGCGCTCGTCGCCGTGGGCGGGGACGGCTCCCTCGCCATCGCGCACGCGTTGCACGAGAAGGGGCTGAACGTCGTAGGCGTCCCCAAGACCATCGACAACGACCTCGCCGCGACCAACCTGACCTTCGGGTTCATGACGGCGGTGGAGACGGCCACCGACGCCATCGACAAGCTCCACTCGACCGCGGAGTCCCACGAGCGCGTGATGGTGGTCGAGCTCATGGGCCGGCACGCGGGTTGGCTCGCGCTCTACGCGGGCCTCGCCGGCACGGCGGACGTGATCCTGATCCCGGAGATCCCCTACAGGATCGAGCGCGTGTGCGAGAAGATCGAGGACCGCTACGCGATCGGCCGGGAGTTCGCGATCGTGGTGGTCTCTGAGGGCGCCTTTCCGGTGGGCGGCGCGCCCGTGTTCAAGCTGACGGGCAGCGGCCAGCGGCGCCTGGGCGGCATAGGCGCCAGGGTGGCGGACGAGATCGAGGACCGCACGGGACGCGAGACCAGGGAGCTGGTGCTCGGCCACCTGCAGCGCGGCGGAGGCCCGAACGCATACGACCGGCTGCTCGCGCTGCGCTTCGGAGCCGCCGCGGTGAAGCTCGTGGCCGAGCGAGCGTTCGGATGCCTCGTGGCGCTCGATCCGCCCGACGTGCTGGCCGTCCCCTTGGCCGACGCCATCGCGAGCCTGAAGCTGGTGCCGCTCGACAGCGACGTGATCGCCGCGGCGCGCGCGCTGGGCACGTGCCTCGGCGATTGACCCCCCGTTACGCGGCTTCCCACGCGAACGGCTGACCCGCCGCCATGGCGCACGGTTCTTGCGCCGGCCCCCTTCGCGGTCGAAGGTTGGCGCGTCCTCACCGTCCCGCGCGCACGAGGTGACATGCCCGCCGATGACCCGCGGTCCGACCCCGCGCCTCCCCGCTCGCGGTTCCGCGAAACGCTGATTCGCGTCCTGATCGTCCAGGCGGTCGCGCTCGCGGTGCTCTGGCTGCTCCAGCTCCGCTACGACGTCTAGGCCGTGCACTGGGTCAACTGGACCGTCGTCGTCGCCTACATCGGCTACGTGGTGGTCGACGGAATCCGGCGGTCGAAGGACACCGACTCCATGTCGGGCTACTTCATCGCGAACAAGAGCCTCTCGTGGTGGGTCGTCGGCCTCTCCGTGATGGCGACCCAGCTCTCGGCGATCACCATGATCGGCACGCCGGGCCAGGGCGCGACCGACGGCATCCGCTTCGTGCAGTTCTATTTCGGGCTGCCGATCGCGATGGTCATCCTGGGCGTGACCCTGGTGCCGTTCCTGCACGGCTCCGGTGTCTTCACGGCCTACGAGTACCTGGAGCGCCGCTTCGACGCCAGGACCCGGTCCCTCACCGCGCTGCTCTTCCTGCTCTCCCGCGGAATGTCGGCCGGCACGATCATCGCTGCGCCCGGAGTGGTGCTGAGCGCCATCTTCGGGCTGCCCCTCGTCTGGAGCGTCGCGCTGATCGGGATTCCGACGGTCGTGTACACGATGATCGGCGGCGTGCAGGCCGTCGCCTGGGCCGACGTCAAGCAGATGGTCCTGATCGTGGTGGCGCTGTTCGCGATACTCGGCGTGCTCCTGTTCCAGATGCCCGTGGATCCCGACGAGGCGTTGCGCATCGCGGGCGCCACCGGCCGGCTGAGGGCGTTCGACTTCTCGTTCGACCTGAACGAGACGTACACGTTCTGGTCCGGCATCATCGGCGGCACCTTCCTGATGCTCTCGTACTTCGGCACGGATCAGAGCCAGGTGCAGCGTTATCTGACCGCCAAGTCGCTCGACGAGGCCCGCAGCTCGCTGCTCATGAGCGCGTACTGGAAGATCCCGCTCCAGGCGCTCGTGCTGCTGATCGGCGTCCTGGTGTTCGTCCACTACCAGTTCGTGCGCCCGCCCCTGCTCTTCAACCCCGCGCACGAGGCCGCGGTCGCCGCCGAGCGGGGTGAGGCGTACGCCGCGCTCGAGGGGCGTTACCTGGAGGCGTTCACGCTGCGCGAGGACGCCGCCGTCTCCGTCGCGGACGCCGCCGACGAGGTGAGCGCCGCGAGCGCCATGGAGGCGTTCGTCGAGCGGGAAGCCGAAGTCCAGGCGATCCGTGGCGAAGCGCTCGCGATGGCCGAGGAGGTCACGGGCCGCGATCCCGAGGACGTCAACTACATCATCCCGCGCTTCGTGCTGTCCGAGCTACCCCTCGGGCTCACGGGCCTGTTCATCGCCGGCGTGCTGGCGGCGGCCATGTCCAGCATCGCGGCGGAGCTGAACTCGCTCGCGACCACGAGCGTCATCGACTTCTACAGGAGGTGGGTCAGGCCCGAGGCGACCGACGCGCACTACCTCAAGGTCTCGAAGGGCGCCACCGCGTTCTGGGGGCTCTTCGCCTGCGTGGTTGCCACGTATGCGGCGACCCTGGGATCGCTCATCGAGGTCGTGAACCGCTTCGGATCGTTCTTCTACGGATCGATTCTCGGCGTCTTCCTGCTCGCCATGATACCGGGCTCGCGCGGCGTGGGCGCGTTCTTCGGACTCATCGCCGGGATGACCCTGGTCGGGATCGTGAACTTCGGCGCGCCCGACGTGTCGTTCCTGTGGCACAACGTGATCGGGGCGCTGACCGTGGTCGCCGTGGGCACGGGCCTGAGCTGGATCGCCAGGGCGCGGGGATGAGCCGGATCACCGCCGCGTCCCGCCGCGTCTAGAAGAACGACCTGCCCCTGCCCCGCACCTCGGCCTCCCACCGCCGCAGCCAATCGGTGAGCTCCGCCGCGAGCGTGTCCGTGGCGGGCGGGCGCGGGGTCCAGGGCAGGTCCAGCTGGAAGTCCTCCGGCAGCTCGGGCGCCTCGAGGTCGCGTCGTGCGGGCGTCCAGCGCGTGTGCAACATCGCCGTGGTCACGACGCCCGCCGTGCCGGCGATGTCCACGAAGGCACGGGCGAGCTGCGGGGCGGACGAGCCTGCGGGTATTGCGATGCCGCGGGTCAGCACGGGCGCGCCGCTCTCGGGGAACCGGTAGTGGAGCCACGGCGCGTCGCCGTGCCGCGCCGCCTCCGCCACGTGGCGGGGCAGAATCGTCACCAGCGCATCCCCGGACCGAAGCCGACGGAGGAGATCGGCCGGGTCGCGCACGTAGTCGGCGACGCTCGCATCCAGACGGAGGAGCCAATCGAAGGCCGCCGCCAGGTCCCCGCCGCCCCTGAGCTGCTCGACGAGCATCGCACCGATGAAGTGCGCCATCGGGCCCGACGCGGCGGGATCCGGCAGCGCCACCTCGCCGCGGAACCGAAAGTGGAACATGTCGATCCAGTCTCGTGGCGCCTGGCCGAGGCTCAAGCTGTCGCGATTGAAGGCCATCACGAACGGTGACATCAGGCTCGGGTGCCAGAGCTCCTCGTCCGGGTCGTCCAACACCGAATCGCCAGCCCAGTCCGGCCGGTAGCGCGACAACAGGCCCTCCTCCGCGGCGTGGGCGAGGACCGTGCCCGGAGCACCCCACCAGACGTCGATCGCCTGCGGCTCGCCGGAGCGCAGCCGCTTCAGGGTCTCCTCGGGCCCGACCGCCACCATGCGGACGTCCACGTCCGGACGCGCCTCCTCGAACGCCTCCTCGGCGTAGTCGTTCACCTCGTCGGGCAGGGACGAGTGGACCACGAGCATCCGGTCCGGTCCGCCGCACGCCACGGCCAGCAGCGCGGCGCAGGCGACCGCGGCGGGGACCGTAGCCACGGCCCGTCCCGGCGCACGGGACCGCACTCCCATGTCAGCGTACCGCAGCGTACCCGCGCCAGGCTGCCGCATCGAGGGAGATCAGGTTCGCGAACAGACGGTACGCGCCGGGCACCCGCTCCGACCATTGCCGGAAGAACGACAACGCGGCATACACGAACACGCCGTCTCCGACGGACGCTACGAGCAGCGAGCCGCGCCGGGGCTCCTCACCCGGGTCGCTCATCTCGAGGAGCGGCACGTATCGATCATCCCACTCCGCGCCAAAGTAGAGACCGCGCTCCTGCACCCAGCCCCGGAAGTCCTCCGCCGTGATCTCGTTCGGCGTGGTGAAGACGGGCGCGGCCGGCGCGATGATGCGGACGGGGGCCGTCTCGTCGGCGACGCGCGGCGAGCCGCGCCCCACGTCCAGGGGATAGGGAGCCAGGCGGCCGAGCGGCCCGCGGTTGTACTGGGCCAGCACGGTCCCGCCCGAACGAGCGAAATCGAGCAGCTGCCCGCTCGCGGCCTGCAGGTCGGGGCGCGTCTCGTAGGCGCGGACGCCCAGCACGATCGTGTGGAAGCCGTCGAACGCGCCGTCCCGCACGCGATCCTCGTCGAGCACCTCGACCGTGGCGCCCATCTGACGGATCGCCTCGGGGCCGTCGTCGCCAGAGCCCATGATGTAGCCGACCCTGAGCCCTTCCGTAACCGCCACCGGCACCACCGTGACCCGAGCCTCGGCCGGCCGGAAGAGCGCCGCTCGGTCGATGTGCTCGTAGTCGATCAGCGTGCGGCCCTCGTCGTACTCGCGGCCGTCGTCCGTCCGGGCGAGGACTCGGAACACGTGCTCCCCCATCGCGACCGATTCCGTGGGACGGATCTCGAACGTCATCGAGCGCTCGGTGCCGGCACCCGCGAGATCGAATCGCCGGGACTCCGGGACGACGGCCCACCCGTCCGGCGCACGCACGGCGACCTCGCCGCTGGCGCCGCCCTCGACCTCCGAGCCCACCACGACCGATATCTCGCGCGCCTCCGAGCGGCTACCAGGCCAAGCGAGCCCGTCGGGCAGAACCCGCACGGACACCGCCGGCAATACGAGCACCGGCTCCTCGTACTCGCCGCGCGCGGGATCGACGCCCACGTAACGCCAGGGCGCGGCCGCCACCACACGCGCTCCTGCGGCCACGTCGCCGCCCGTGAGCGCGAGCTCGGCGGAGGGCGCACGCTCGCCGGAGGGCGCGAGGTCGCCGGCCAGCGCGAGCTCGGCGCGCCCCGTCACCGGGGCGGGGTCGCGCGGGAGGCCCCAGAGCAGGTGGTCCTCCGGCCAGCGATAGAGGGCGCCCTCGCGCGCCTCGCGCAGGTAGTAGAGCCGAGAGAGCTCGGCGTCGTCCGGCACGCGGACGTCGAACGTCCATTCCGCGAGCGCGCCCGGCGCCACGTCTCCGGACGCCGTGACGCCCTCGACCCCGACGCGGTCCACCGCCCAGCCGGAGGCGTCGAGCTCGACCGCGGGCCGCCGTACCACGTGGGCCCCACCGTTCCAGAGCTGGGCGCGGACGCGCGCGGTGTCGCCCGGAACGAGGACGTCGTCGTCCGCGCGCACCTCGAAGGTGACGCCGCTCGCGGCCATGACCGCCCGGCTCACGACCTGTTTCATCCGTTCCAGCGTGGCGATGAGCTCCTCGCCGGAGGCCGGGCCCGCCGCCGCTTCTGCCAGCGACAGGTGCCCGAGCGCCTCGGCGAGGTCGGGGGCGATTCCGGACGGATCCAGGCCGAAGTGCTCCGTCGCGTGCCGTACGGCGGCCCCGTACGCCTCCAGGTGCGCTCGGACGCTCCGCGCCGCACCCTCCGGCAGGGGCTCCGTCAGGCCCGCAAAGGTCGTGTCGATCCCCGCGAAGATGCCTTCGCCGGCGGGGTCGACGCGGCTGTCGACGAGCAGCACCCCGGTAGCACGCGGCCCCGGAGGCTGGCCCGAGCCCATGTCCTGCGAGCGATGCTGGCTGCGGCTCTGCATCGCGAGCTGGAACGGCGACCGACCCAGGAGCGGGTCCATGTGGCCCGTCTCCACCGTGACCGCTCCGTCGTCGGCAACGTCCCCTCCGGAGAAGCGGCGGCGGGAGGATCGATAGAGCTTGGCGGGGGCCCAGGCGTCGACGCCGCGCGCCAGCTGCTCCGGAAAGCGTCCCGGATCCGCCGCCGCGTCGAATGCCTCGCGCGCCATGATGCCCGCCGCCTGGTGCTGCCCGTGTCCGTCGCTCGGCGTGCCCGAGAAGACCGAGACGATCACGTGCGGACGGAAGCTGCGCACCACCCAGACCACATCCGCGAGCAGCTCTTCCCGCGGCCAGAGCTCGAACGCTTCCTCCGCGCTCTTGGAGTACCCGTAGTCGAACGCGCGCGTGAAGAACTGACGCCCGCCGTCGAGGGAGCGCGCCGCGACGAGCTCGCCGGTGCGGATGATGGCCAGCCCCTCCCACAGCTCCGGACCAATCAGGTTCTGTCCGCCGTCGCCCCGCGTGAGCGAGAGGTAGGCCGTCTCCGCGCCCAGTCCGCGCGCGAGCGTCGTGAGCAGATCCGTGTCCTCGTCGTCCGGATGCGCCCCGATCATCAGGACGCGCTTCACGCCGTGCATCTGACGGAGAAGCAGCCCCGTCGCGACCACGCCTGCGCCGTCCAGGCTCTGCGCGCGCACGCCCGCGGCCGCGCACGCCAGCGCGAGCGACACGGGCGGCCCGGCGAGAGCGGCGGCCACGACGGTCGCGAGGCCCCCCCGGCAGGCTGCGTGGATCCGCATCGGCTACTCCGGCATGGGTCGAATCACCTGTGGATCGCTGAATACCGAAGATAGCCGGCGGCCGGTTCCCGCGGACACCCGTGGCGCGTGGGCTGCTCGGTGGCCCTGCTGGCGGGTCCGGCCGCGGGCGCCGCGCCACGGCCGCCCCGCATCACGGCCGCGGACCTCACCGTACCGGCGTCCAAGGGAGCGCGAGCGCCGCGGGCGCGCGCGCCCGGCCGAGCCAGCCCGCGAGCGCGGCGAGCGTGAGCAGGTACGGGAACGCGAGGAAGAGCTGATAGGGAAGGTCGAGCCCCAGCGCCTGCAGGAAGAACTGCAGCGCCGACGCGGCGCCGAAGAACAGCGCGGCCAGGAGCACGAGGACCGGGTTCCAGCGGCCGAGCACCACCACGGCGATGGCGATGAAGCCGCGACCGGCGCTCATGTTCTCCGCGAACGTTCCGGCGTGCGCCAGCGCCAGATGAGCGCCACCGATGCCCGCGAGCGCGCCTCCGAAGAGCGTGGCCCACAGCCGCACCAGCCGCACCCGTACGCCGGCGGCTCTGGCGGCGTCGGGAGCCTCACCCACCGCGCGGAGCTCCAGGCCCCACTCGGTCCGGAAGAGGAAGTACCACAGGAGCGGCGCGAGGACGTATGCCAGGTACGCGGTCGGCGGCTGGGAGAAGAGCACCGTTCCGATGCCCGGCAGGCTCGAGAGGCCGGGAACGGGCGCGGGCGCGAGCGTGGGCAGGGTCAGCGCGGTTCCCGTCGCGCCGAAGCGTGCCTGGTAGATCGCGCCCGTGAGCCCCAGGCCACCCAGCGTCACCGCCGTGCCGGTGATGATCTGGTCGGTGCCGAGGCCCACCGAGAACGCCGCGAAGAGCAGCGCGAGGCACGTGCCGGCCACGGCACCAACCAGCACGCCGCCGCCCGCTCCGTCGAAGAAGAGCGCGCCCAACGCGCCACCGAGCGCACCGGCGATCATCGAGCCCTCCAAGCCGATGTTGATCACGCCGCTCCGCTCGGAGATCGTCTCCCCCATGGCGGCCAGCGCGAGAGGCACGCCCAGGCGGACAGCCGACTCCAGGAACAGCACCAGCTCGGAGTCAGACAACGCGCGGCTCCGGCGTTTGCGGCTCGGCGAGGCCGGCCACGGCCAGCAAGCCCCCGCGCCCTAGCCGGTCGAGGGCCAGCACGGACAGGATGATCAGCGCCTCGACCGCCGTGACCCACGCCGACGGCACGCCGGCCACGCGCTGCATCGCTCCGGCTCCGCCCTCCAGGGCGCCGAACAACAGGCCGGTCCCCAGCACGGCGACGGGGTGCAGCCCCGCCAGCAGGGCGACGGCGATCGCGGTGTAGCCCCAGCCCGGCGAGAGGTTCTCGTAGAGCGCGTGGGTGACCCCCGCCACCTCCATGCCGCCCGCGACGCCGGCCACCGCTCCCGAGCCCAGGAACGCGATCAGCACGATGCGACGCGCGTCGATCCGGCCCGCCACCCTCGCGGCCTCCGCCGACGCACCCACGGCGCGGATCTGGAACCCCAGGCAGGTGTGGCGGAGGAACATCCACAGCGCCAGCGCCACGAGCACCGCGGCGGCGAAGCCCACGTGCAGCCGGGTGCCCGGCACCAGCATGGGGAGTCGCGCGGCGACCGCGATGGCGTCGGTCTGGGGGAAGACGCCGCGACCCTCCTGCAGCGGTCCGTGCACGGCGTAGGCGGCCAGATGGATGCCCACGAAGTTCATCAGGAGCGTGGTGATGACCTCACCTACGCCCAACCTGAGCTTCATGAGGGCGGGAACCAGCGCCCAAACGGCGCCGGCCGCGGCCGCGGCCGCGATGACCGCCGGAACGAGCAGCCACGCGGGGAGCGCGCCGCCCCTCAGGCCCACCCAGACGGCGGCGACCGCTCCCGCGTACAGCTGGCCCTCCGCGCCGATGTTCCAGACGCCGGCGCGGAACGCGAGCGCCACGGCGAGCCCGGTCAGAATGAGCGGGACCGCGCGCACGAACGTCACCGAGAGCAGCGCGCTCGGGCTGCCCACTGCCCCTCCCACGAGCGCGCGCGCCGCGAGGACGGGATCGTAGCCGCCGGCACGGAGGAGCGCGCCGGCCACCACCGCCGCCACGAGCACCGCACCGGCGGCCACAGCCAGCGGCGCAACGCGTGCCCGCTCAGGCAGCCTCATCCCCGCCCGGCCCGCCGTCGTCCGCCCGGCTCTCACCCCTCCCGGCCCGCCGCAGCATGAGCGCGCCCACGCCCGCTCGCGTCCGGTCCGAGTCGGGCACGCTCAGCAGCCGGCCCCTCACCATCGCGAAAACGCGATCCGAAAGCGCGAGGACCTCGTCGAGATCGGTCGTGACGAGCACGACACCCGGCCCCTCGGTACCCCGGCTCGCCCGTCGCACGAGCTGCCGGTGCACGAACGAGGTTGCGGCTACGTCCAGGCCACGGGTCGGGCTCTCCGCCACGAGCAGATCCGTAGCCATCGCGAGCTCCCTCGCGACGACGACCCGCTGCTGGTTCCCTCCCGAGAGCGTGCCGGCGAGCGTCCGCGTCCCCTGCGCCCGCACGCCGTATTCGGAGCACAGCTCGGCCGCGCGTCGCCGGATCGCCTCCCACCTGAGGAGCGGTCCGCCGCGGAAGCGTTCCTCGCGGTGGAGCGCCAGCGCGAAGTTCTCGGCGAGATCCATCCCGGCCACCAGCGCCTCGACGGTCCGGTCCTGCGGAATGAAGCCCACGCCGGACGCCACCTCCGCGCGGCCCTCCTCGGCGCGCATCATACCCGCAAGAACGCGTGTGAGCTCCCGCTGTCCGTTTCCATCCACGCCGGCGACACCGACGATCTCGCCCCGCCCGACGGTGATCGAAACGCCGTCCAGCGCCCAGTCTCCGCGGGCGGAGCGCACCCGCACGCCCTCCAGCCGTGCCACGGGGGCCGTCTCGGCTCCGGCGCGGCGCGGATGCTCGATCCGGCCCCCGCGCGACGTCCCGGACCACCCCACGGCGCTGGCGTCTTGCAGGTCGCGTCCGACCATCGCGTGGATCAGTTGGTCCGCCTCGACCCGAGTGACGGGCGCTGTGAGCACCGTCCTGCCCTCTCGCAGCACCGTCACGCGGTCGGCCACGGCCATCACCTCGTCCAGCTTGTGCGTCACCAGCACGACCGCGCGGCCCTCGCGGGCCAGGTCGCGCAGGAGCGCGAAGAGGCCCTCCACCTCCGCCGGAGCCAGGACGGCGGTCGGCTCGTCCAGCACGAGCACGCGCGGCGACCGGAGCAGCGCCTTGGCGATCTCGATCCGCTGCCGCGCGCCGACGCCCAGCTCCCCGGCCGACACGTCCAGGGGGACCGAGAGGCCCGTGCGCGCCATGACCCGGGCCGCGTCAGCGCGCACCTCGTCGTAGGGCAGCCCGAGCCCGCGCGACGCGGTCCGGCGCCCGAGGGCCAGGTTCTCCAGAACGGACAGCGTAGGAACGAGGGTGAAGTGCTGATGCACGAGGCCGACGCCGCGCGCCCATGCGTCGCGTGGCCCCGCGAGGGACGCCGCGACCCCGTCGAGCTCCAGCGTGCCGGAATCGGGACGCAGCAGGCCGCCGAGGACGTTCAGGAGCGTCGTCTTGCCCGCCCCGTTCTCTCCCAGGACGCCGTGCACCTCTCCGGCGCGGATCTCCAGGTCGGCACCCGCGAGCGCGGTCACGCCCCCGAAGCGGCGGGTGACGCCGGTGAGGCGCGCGAGGACCGGCGTCACCGCACGCCGGGCTCCCCCTCCACGAACGCGACCCGGGGCACCTCGAGCCGACCCGCGCGGATGAGCTCCCGCGCCCGCCCGATGGCGTCTCGGAGGTCCTGGGGCACGCGGCTCTCCAGCTCCGGGTTCAGGACGAAGTCGATCACCTCCCGGTCCGCACCGGCGTAGATCGGCCGGCCACCCAGCTCGCCGGCCTGCCACGCGCGCGCGACGCTCAGGAACGCGTCGGGAATGCGGATGACCGCGCTCCCCAGGATCACGTCCGGAGCGACGTCGTTCTGGTCGCGGTTCATTCCGAGCGCCCAGGTGGTGTCGCCCGCCGCGACCGCCTCGCGAACGGCCTGAAACACCCCGAACGACGCCGCATCGACGTTGTGGATCACCACGTCGGCGCCACGCCGGAGCTGTGCGACCGTAGCCTCCTTGGCGGCGCCGACGTCGTCCCAGTTGCCGGTGAAGGCCTCGAGCACCCGGATGTCGGGGTCCAGCGACCGGGCCCCGGCCTCGAAGGCGCGGAAGGTGCCCTGAACGGGCGGGATCTCGACCCCGCCGACCATGCCCACCACACCCGATCGGCTCATGCCGGCGGCGGCCATGCCCGCGAGGTAGCTGCCCTCCTCCAGCTCGAAGATGAGCGGCACGACGTTGTCCGCGTACCGGCCACCGCCGGACACCACGATGGTCGTGCCGGGGAAGCGCAGGCCGGCGCGCATCGCGGCGTCCTGGTACTCGAAGCCGTGCGCGAAGATGAGGTCGTAACCCGCCGACGCGTACGAGAAGAAGGCCTCGTCGAACTCCGCGGGTGTGCGGGTCTGCTGGTGGCTCACCTCGGCACCGAGCGAATCGCCGATGAGCTGCAGCCCCTCGTAGGCGCCGGCGTACCAGCCCGCATCGCTCACCGGCCCCGCCGTGAGCAACGCCACCCTGAACCGGTCGTCGCCATCGGCGCCGGTGCGGCGCGGCTCGCCCCCACAGGCTGCGAGAACGAACGCAAGGGCGACGAGGCGGAAAGGGGTCGAACGGAGCATCGGCGCACCTTGGAGAGAGAGCCCCGGCTTGGTGTGCGCTTGTCTAACCCGCTGCCGGTCGGGAGTTCACGAGCGGCGTTCTCGGCCGCCTCGTCGGTTCCTGCCCCCTCGTCGGCTTCCCGCCGCCTCGTCGGTTCCTGCCCCCTCGTCGGCTTCCCACCGCCTCGTCGGCTTCCCGCCCCCTCGAAGAACACCCCCGCCGGGTCGATGGTGACCCGGCGGGGGCTTCCGCCTTCAGCGGAGGTGTGGCAGATGCGTCAGCGGATTCCAGGGCGTTGGCGGAGCCCTCAGCGGCTCTTGCGGTCGCCGGTCTCCAGGAAGCGGACGCACAGTCCCGCGTTCCGGAAGCCCAGCTCCCGGTACCCCTCGCCGTGGCAATCCTCCTTCGTCTCCGGATCCGGGTAATCCTCCGTGGGGTCCGGGATCGGGTAGGGGACCGGATCCGGGTCGGGCTCGGGCTCGGGCTCGGGTTCCGGCTCGGGCTCGGGCTCCGGCTCGGGGGCCGAACCGTACGCCACCGTCACGTTGTCGAAGTAGTTGACCCAGGCATCCGCCCGCAGGCCGATGCTCTCGATGGGGGTCGCACCCCCCTCCACGGACAGCAGCACCCAGGTGTGGCTGGACCCGCTGGTCGAGGAGCCGATGATCGCACCCGTGGCGTCGTACGCGAACAGCGCCGGCGTCGCTCCACCCGGTGTGTCGAAGAACGACTCGACGGAGACGAGCCACGCGGGCTGCGGCAGATGGACACGAATCTCGCTCGTGCCGCCGAACAGGTTGGACGGCCTCAGGGCGACTGTTCCATTCGGGGCGCTGCACCTCGCGAGGTCCGCCGATGCCGGAAACACCAGGTCCTCGTACAGGCCGTCCGTCGTGACCATGTAGCCGCAGGCTTCCGACAGCTCGTTGAACGTGTACGTGAGCTTATTTGGATCGGTCGGGTCGACGACGATATCCGCAAAGACCTCGAGGTCGTCCAACCAAGGCGCTGTGGGGGCCGACGAACAGGCGGCGAGCAACGCAGCCGCGAGCGGCAGCCCTGTCGATCGGGGGAAGCGCATATCATGCTCCTTGTTATGCCAAGCCCAGGGGAATGTGCCCTGAGTTTTCGCAAGAAGCGGTCCGTATGCGCCTGGACGTGCCAAAGCGGCACAAATGGCTTGCAATCAGGGGGTTTCGGCGTATCGCCGGGGTCCCAAAACCCTGTTCGAGGTCACCCTTTTTTCCGTCTCCGGCCACTTTCTACCGGGGCGGTCGGACGGTTTCGTCGAGGCCGTTTTCGCCGCTGTTCGTTGGAACCGTCGGGGCGCAGCCTACGATGCGGACGCACATGCAACGCATCCGACACGCCGATGGCGGCCGGGAACGTGCGCTTCATGAAACCTACTTCGGCGGATGGCGGCGTGCCGCCAAGCTCGGGGGCGAAGGCACGGCCGGCATCGTGGCGAGCGGGCAAGCGGCGAGCGGCCACGGGCAGCGACCGCGCGGCCTCCCGGTTAGATTGTCCATCCGGGTCCATCCGGCGCGGGACGGGCGCCCCGCGCGGCGAGCGCCCGAGCACGCGCCTGATGAAAACGCGAAGGACGCATGATCAAGGACCTCCTGGAGCGCACCGTCAAGAAGCGGCCGACGACGTTGAGGTTCGACGGCCGGGTCCTCTTCCTGGTGGACGACAGCGAGCTCTTGAAGGCTCAGCTCTACGAGGGCGAGGACCTCGAGCTGACCGAGGAGGTGAGGGCGCGCCTTCGGGACCAGATCTCCACCGACGAGATCACGCCCGCCTACATATGCTTCTTCTACGACGAGACGCTGGGCGACTTCCCCTACCTCGGCCTGCGCACGACCAACCACGCCACCGGCGGGACGGAGTACCCAGTGGCGCGGAACGCCGTCCGCGAGGGCGGCTTCGTCTGCTCCGTGGCGGGTAAGCGGCGTGGGAAGGGCAGCAGCCGCGAGGCTAGTCCGTACGCGGAGCTGCACGCCGGCGTGCGGGTGGTGGTCTCCGAGAGCATCGAGCGCATCTACAACGAGAACTGCCAGAACCTCGGCGTCCTGACGACCGACGACTTCGGGATCGTGGAGCGTATTCGACGCGGGGAGGAGATCGCCCTGGAGGAGTTCACGCGCGGCCAGGACGAGATCACTCGGCAGATCATCGAGTACGGTGGCCTCTTCGAGTTCAACGTGGCCAGGCTCCAGGGGAAGGTCTCGGTTCCGGCCCCGAAGAGCCTGGAGCGCGGCTCGCCGGCCAGTCGGCCGATGACGATAGGGGAGAAGATCTTCGCTCAGCACGTGGTCACCGACGCCGCCAAGGGTACGGTCGGCGTGCCGTGGGTCCAGCCCGGCGATGCAGGCTTCTTCCGCGCCGACATCCGCTTCAGCCACGAGTACGTCACCCCCATGGCCTCGATCTTCTTCGAGACCAAGGTCGGCAGGGATGCGAAGGTGGTGGACCCCGACTCGATCCTCTTCTTCCGGGACCATCTCACGTTCCTCTCCAAAGTGATGAGCCAGGAGCGCGTCGAGGAGGGGCTGCTCGATGTGGCGAACGAGCTCGAGGTCAAGCAGCGGGAGTTCAGCCAGCGTCAGGGCGTGAAGCTCTACGGCGAGCAGATGGGCCACCGCCTCGGCTCCCAGGCCATCTGTCACTCGAAGATCCTGGAGGAGTACGCCGAGCCGGGCATGCTGGTCATCGGCACGGACTCGCACACCCCGCACGCGGGCGCGGTCGGCGCCGTCGCGTTCGGCGTGGGAACCACGGCCATTTTCAACTCTTGGATCACCAAGGACGTGCGCGTGCGCGTGCCGCCGTCCTTCAAGGTGGTGATCAAGGGCGAGCCGGCGCCGAACGTCACGGCCAAGGATTACATGCTGGAGATCCTCCGGCACCCATACGTCCGCGACGGAGCGGCCATCGGGCAGATCATCGAGTATGCCGGTCCGGCGGTGGAGGCGCTGAGCGTGGACGAGCGGGCGACCATGACGAACATGGCCGCCGAGGTCGGCGCGTTCACGGGCATCGTAGCCGCGGACGCCAAGACCGTGGAGTTCCTGGTGAGCGAGCGGGGCATGGATCGCGACCGAGCCGAGGCGCTCGTGGAGGGCATGTGGAGCGACCCGGACGCCGAGTACGTGAACGTCATCGAGATCGACGCTTCCGCGATTCGCCCCATGGCCGCGCTGCCTAACGATCCCGGCAACGGGGTCCACATCGACGAGCTCGGTCCCGAGCCTATCCGCATCGACATCGCGTACGCTGGCTCGTGCACCGCCGGGAAGAAGGAGGACATGGACATGTACGCACGCGTCTTCGCCGAGGCGGACGCGCAGGGGCTCGGGGTGCACCCCGACGTGAAGGTCTACATCCAGTGCGGCTCGACCGATGTGCGTGAGTACTGCCGCGAGCGGGGCTACCTGGACCTGTTCGAGCGCATGGGCGCGGAGTTCATCGAGCCGGGGTGCGGCGCGTGCATCGCCGCGGGGCCGGGCGTGACGAGCTCTCCCGATCAGGTGTCCATCTCCTCCCAGAACCGGAACTTCCCCGGACGCTCCGGACCCGGACAGCTCTACCTGGGCTCACCCTACTCGGTCGCGGCCAGCGCGGTGACGGGCTACGTGACCAGCTGGGCGCCCGGACAGCCGTTCGAGCCGGTCAAGCCGAGGAAGCTCGCGACCGTTTGACGATGGACGGCGGGACAACGGTCCTCGCCCGGCCCGGACGCGCCACCGCCGCACGATTGCGACATCGCCCACCGGTGTCCAAAAAGCCGTTTCCCGCCAACGATTCTTGAGATTGGCACCAAAAATGCAGTACACTTGAGCGTCATTTTTTGGAGGGCAGCCAAGCCCGCCGCCTCAGTCGCACCATCTAGGAGAGCTCAACCCATGGGCACAATGAGAACGAACAAGAAGGGGCTCGGCATCCTGGCCGCGCTGGGCCTGGCTGGCGCTGCCGGCGCCTGCTCCACGGTCAGCCCGGAGAACATGGACGCCGGGCTGGCGTCGCTCCGCGCGGAGATGACCCAGGAGTGGCAGGGCGCCGACGAGCAGCTCGCGCAGGACCTGGGCGGCCGGATCGACGGCGTCGAGAGGCGCATGGCCCAGCTCGAGTCCGACCTGCAGCAGATGGAGCGGGATTTCGAGGTCTCGATCCAGCGGCTCGAGGAACAGCTCCGCTTCAACGTGCCCGTGTACTTCGCGTTCGACGACGCCACGGTCCAGCCCGAGGGCCAAGAGATCCTCGATCGCTTCGGCGCGGTCGCCCAGGAGTACTATCCGCAGGCGCTGATCACCGTCGAGGGCTTCGCGGATCCCTCCGGCCCCGAGTCGTACAACCTCACGCTCGGTCAGCGTCGCGCGTCCGCCGTCGCCGAGTACCTGACGACCAGCGCCTCGCTCAGCTCCGAGCGCGTCCGCGCGGTCAGCTACGGTGAGAACACCGAGCGGCTGGTCATGCCGGCGGAGCAGGGTCCCGGACAGCCCGGGTGGCAGAATCGCCGCGTCGTGCTCGTCATCGACCACGACGGGCAGCCGCCGGTCGCCGCGCCCGTTTCGCAGGAGTCCTCGAACTAGCGGGAATTCCGGAGCGAGGTTTCCGCGGAACTCCCGACTCTTCGACGGGGTCCGGTCGGTCGGATCGACCGGACCCCGCCTTTTTTCTATCTTGGCATGACCGAAACGTAGGCCAAGGACCCGAATGTCGCCCACCGTGAAGAGGATTCGCACCCGCATGGCGTCGGGGGTCGTGATCCTCGTCCCGCTGGTCATCACGATCTACGTCCTCCGCGCGCTCTTCAGCTTCACGGCGGGCATCCTCCTGCCGGTAATCGATCCCGCGTTCGCGGACTGGCCGCTGTTCTGGAGAACGACGCTCTCCCTGGCGGTGCTCGTCGTCGTCATCTACGTGATCGGTGAGATCGCGACGCACGTCGTCGGCCGGCGTGTCCTGGAGTTCGTCGAAGGGCTTCTGCTGCGCGTTCCCATCGTGAAGGTCATCTACCGGATCTCGAAGCAGGTGGCAGCGACGTTCAATCGCCCCAATTCGAGGGCCTTCAAGGAGGTCGTGCTCGTGCAGTTCCCGGGACCGGGCCTGACGGCCGTCGGCTTCCTGACCGGCACGATTCCCCGCGGCGACGGCTCCAGGTGGAATACCGTGTTCGTTCCCACCACACCCAACCCCACCACGGGCTTCCTTCAGCTGATTCCGGAAAGCGAGGTCACGCGGACGGACTTCACCGTCGAGGATGCGTTCAAGATGATCATGTCACTGGGCGCCTTGAACCCAGGACGATTTCCGTCGACGGGGTCCCCCTCAGTACAGGTACCCGAGGCCGATATACATCGGTAGGTCGGCCTCTTCGGACGTGCCCACGTCCAGCGCGACCACGAAGTTCTCGCCCATGCCGACGCGCACGCCACCGCCGAACCCGCGGTGCAGGTCGTCGAGCAGCTCGCTCGGCCGAACGTCTCCGCTCCAGACTCGTCCCTGATCGACGAACGCGGACAGCACGGCGTGAAACGGTCGCCCCAGCAGCCCGAAGTCCGCGAAGCGCCAGCGGAGCTCGGCGTTCCAGACGAGCATGCCGCGTCCGACGAAGCGGTTCTTGAGCAGGCCCCTGACGGTCTTGGCTCCGCCCAGCCCCTCCTGCTGCTTGAACGACGTCTGGACGAGATACAGCTCGTGCAACGGGGCCCCTGAGCTCACCTGCTGCAGCAGGGTGCGATTCGCCAAGACGACGCGGTCGCCCAGTGGCACGTACCGCCGGTGGGTGAAGGTCCAGCGCGTGAAGCTCCTGTCGGCTCCGAACGCCTCGTCCACCCGCTGCACGAGCAGCTCGGTCCAGGTTCCGCTCCGCGGGCCCGTCTGGCGGTCTCTCGAGTCCCAGACGATGCCACCCCGAACGTAGTTGGACCACTCGGTGCGGTCCTCCCCGGCCACCTCCTGCGCGTACAGCGTCAGGCCGTCGTCCTCCGGAAACGGGTCGAGGACCGTGCGGACGACGCCCGCGCCGAGCAGGGCCCGGAGCGGCGTCCGGCCCAGCGTCCTCTGCAGGTTGAGCGTGGCGCTCGCCCGACTGCGGCCGAAGCGATAGAAGTACGGGTTGGGGCCGTCGTCAGCGTCGAGCGCCTCATCGTATCCCGAGCCGTTGCCCACGCCGTAGTACGGGGTGGCGATCTGCTTCTCGCTTCCGAGAAACCCGTCGAGCCGCCACCCGTCCGGGAGGACGTGCGGCGCGTCGAAGAAGAGCGTGAGGTCCCGGCGGCCTCCCGTCGTCAGGAAGACCGTCGGCTGGACCGTCCACACGTACGGAGCGCCGCTGCCATCGCCGTATTGATAGAGCTCGGCCACGGCACCGTACCCGAACCCTTCGTCCGAGTCGAAGGCGACCGCGGGCACGCCGCCGACCTCGAGGCCCGTGGGCGGCGCCGGCTGCGCGCCGGCGACTCCACGTCCCGGAGCGAACGGCGCGACGGCCACGAGCGCCCCCGCGAGCGCGCGGCACATGGCGTGGACTTGCATGATGACGACCCCCTGGCAACCCGTTGGCTCGGAGCCCAAACTACGTCGCTCGCGCCGCCGTGCCGAGTGGACCGCCCGGCACCCCGGGCGTTCGCGTGGTCGCGGGGCTTCGCGGGTGACCTCGGCCGCACGTCGGCGGTCACGCCGGCTCGCCCCCGCCCTCCCGCACACGGGTAACCGCTTGCTCCAGGTCCAGCCGTTTCGCCCCGACCCGCGGCTCTTCCCGTTCGAGTCGAGGTGGTTCGACAGCCGCGTGGGCCGGATCCACTACATCGACGAGGGCACCGGCGATCCGATCCTGTTCCTGCACGGCAACCCCACGTGGAGCTTTCTGTATCGCGGCATCGTCATCCGTTCGCGAGGCCGGTTCCGATGCATCGCGATCGACTACCCCGGCTTCGGTCTGTCCGACCGGCCGGAGGATTACGGCTACACTCCGGGAGAGCACGCCGGCATCGTGCGCGATCTCGTCCGTCATCTGGACCTGAAGGATCTCACGATCATGGGCCAGGACTGGGGCGGACCCATCGGCCTCCGCGTGGCGATCGACGAGCTGCCACGGCTGCGCGCGCTCGTCATGGGCAACACCTGGTACTGGCCCCTCGAGTCGTGGCAGGCGAAGGCGTTCGCCTACGTGATGTCGATGGCGCCCCTGCAGGCGCAGATCCTGAATCGGAACCTGTTCGTCGAGAAGCTCATGCCGATGGGCGTCAAGCATCCGCTGGCCGACGAGGTCATGTATCACTACCGGGAGGCGCTGCCCACCCCTAAGAGCCGCATCGGAGTGGCCGAGCTTCCGCGCCAGCTCCTGGAGGCTGCGCTCTGGCTCGCCGACCTCGCGGACGACGTCCGCGACAGGCTCGCCAACGTGCCGATCCTGCTCACCTGGGGCATTCACGACATCGCCTTTCCGCGGCAGTACATGGAGCGATTCCGCGAGGACTTTCGGCTCGCGAGGATCCATCGGCTGGATGCGAAGCACTACATCCAGGAGGACGCACCCGCCGAGATCGCGGCGGCGGTCGAGGAGTTCCTCGACTCGCTCGGTCCGGCCACGGGAGCGGTCTAGGTGAGCATCCTGGTCATAGGGCTCGGGGGAGCGGCGGGCGCGGTCTCCAGATATCTCGCGACTGGGTGGATCCAAGGCCTGAGCGGCGGCTTCTTCCCCTGGGGAACGCTCGTCGTCAACGTCGTCGGGTCCCTGGCGCTCGGGTTCGTGGTCGTGTGGCTCCAGGCGAGCGTCTCGTCCGCCGAGCTCAGGGAGCTCGTCACGATCGGCTTCCTGGGCTCCTTCACGACGTTCAGCACCTTCAGCTACGAGACCGTCGCCATGCTCAGGGACGGCGAGTGGTGGCGCGCGGGAGGGTACACGACGGGATCGATGGTCCTGGGAGCGGTCGCCGTGGCGGTAGGCGCGCTCCTCGCATCCGCCCTGATGCAAGGCAGGGGCTGATCATGACACGACGCTTCGAAGGCGAGCGCACGCTCATGCGCATCTTCCTGGGCGAGCGCGACCGCTGCGGCTCGGGGCCCCACCGGGGAAAGCCCCTCTACGAGGCCATCCTCCTGACGCTGAGGCACGAAGGCTGCGCGGGGGCGACGGTGGTGAGGGCCATCGCCGGCTTCGGCGCGAGCGCCAGGCTCCACACCGGCAAGGTGCTCCGCCTGTCGTCGGACCTTCCGATCATCGTCGAGGTCGTCGATGATGAGGAGACCCTGCAACGAATCTTGCCCGCGCTCGACGGGATGATGGGTGGCGGGTTGATCACCATGGAGCGGGCGCAGGTCATCCTGTACCGAGCCGAAGAGGGGGGGTAGTCTCGGCCGGCCGGCCGAGGGGCAGCGCCCTCGCGCCCGAGCGTGGCCCCGCACTGGCGCGGCAGGTGGCGGGCGCTGAATCTGATCAGCCGGCCACATCCGGCTCGAGACCCCCTGCCACGAGGAAGCCACCATGGCGCTCCGATCCGTCCGCTTCGCATCGAACCAGCGACTCCAGAGGGCCGCCGAGAACGCGCCACCCCTGACCCGAGGAGAGCCCGACCGGACCGCGATGTCACTCGTCCAGGAGGCGCTGGTCGACCTCGGCTACGCCATGCCGCGCTCCACGCATCCGGATGGTTCCATGGACGGCATCTACGGCAGCGAGACGGAGGACATCATCAAACAGTTCCAGCGCCGCCACGGTCTTCTTGGCGCGAGTGGCCAGCCCGACGGGATCGCGGGACGGAACACGCTCCACAAGCTCGACGCGGTCGCCCCCGTCGTCCCCTTCTCTCGCACCATCTCGTACGACGTCGCGCTGATCGCCCAGCCCAACACCACGTCCTGCTGGGCTGCCTCGATGGCGATGCTGGTGAGCTATCATGAGCGCCGGGCCGTGTCGGCCCAGCAGATCGCCGACGCCGTCGGGCTCGACCTCAACTCGAGCTACCCGTGGAGCGTGCTGCGGGATGCCGCAAGGGTTTGGCGGCTTCAGGAGGTACCCATGACGCCCGCGCTGAGCGAGCTCCCCGGCTTGCTGCTGCGTCACGGCCCGCTCTGGATGGTCGTTACCGGCGCGCCGACCCACGCGGTCGTCCTGACCGGGAGTGATGGGCGGCGCTACTCGTGGAACAACCCATGGCCGCCGAACGTCGGCGAGAGAGCCCACCTGCAGTCAGCGGCGTCGCTGGCCACGCGCTTCGGCGGCGCGTCCCCGATGATCGGAAGCCGAAACTTCCAGCTGCTCCATCGCTGAGGGCCGGCTGCCCCAACGGGCTCCCGGCCGGTACGCCTCCCGAAGCAGGGCGGCGGTGCGCGCAATGAGTGGAGCTTCTTCGTCTCTTGTCCACGGGGCCATGACTAATTACACTTTTGGCATATATACGATCAGGGTATTTATAAACGAAGCTGCAGCCATGCTCCAGGAAGCGGAGGAAGCGTGAGCCCCCTCGAGTACCACGTGCTGCTGTCGATGGCGGACGGCGCGCTCTACGGCTATGCGATCAAGAGCGTGGTCGAGTCGGAGTCCTCCGGAGCCGTGACGCCGCGCGCTGGATCGCTGTACCGGGTGTTGGCGCGGCTGATGACACGGGGGTTGGTGCTGGAGGTAGAGCCGTCGGAAGCGACGCCGCCGCATCCGGGCCGAGCACGGAAGTACTACGGCCTGAGTCCCGAGGGGCGCTCGGCGCTGGCGGCCGAAGCGCGCCGCCTGAAGGAAGCAGCGGCGCTGGCCGAGGAGCGTCTCGGCGTGGCCGGCGGGCGCCCGTGAGGTCCGTGCTGACGCTGCTGGTCGGACTGTTTCCAGCTGCGTTCAGGGAGCAGTTCGGAGCGGACGTGGCCGAACAGGTTCAAGCCGATTACGACCGCGCGCGCTCACTCGGCCGCTTGAAGGCCCTGGGATTCTGGCTCGTCACCGCCGCGGACCTGGTGCGGTCCGCGCTGGGCGAGCGCTGGAATCCGAGCTGGGTGAGCAACGGAAGCCGCTCGACCCAACACGATTCGGGGAGGTGGCTGATGAACGGGTGGACGAAGGACATCCGGCAGGCGATCCGCTCGTTGAAGCGCTCGCCCGGATTCGCAGTCGTCACGGTCGGAACGCTCGGCCTCGCGATCGGCGCGAACGCGGGAATCTTCAGCGTGGTCGACACGATCCTCCTCGACCCGCTGCCCTTCGCGGACGTGGACCGGCTGGTCTACGTCGGGGCGACCGGTCCGGGGTCCGACCTTCCCGACGAGTTCGGCGTCTCCTCTGAGTTCCTCGTCCAGTACCGGGAGGAGTCGCAGCTCCTGGAGGACGTCGCCGGCTATGCCGACGGCACCAGCACGCTGCGGACCGAAGAGCGCACCGAGCGAGTGCGGATGGCGTTTCCGACCACGTCGCTCTTCAGCACGTTGGCCGTGGCTCCCGTGCTCGGGCGCCTCCCCACTCCGGAGGACGACGGCCGCGTCGCGCTCATCAGCCACGAGCTGTGGACGACCTGGTTCGGCGCCGACCCCTCGGTCGTCGGGCGTACCTACTACGTCGGGGGAACGGACCGCACCATCATCGGCGTGATGGGACCCGACTTCTGGTTCCCGGAACGAGAGGTGGTCGTATGGGTTCCGCAGGTCGTACGCGCCGAGGACGTCACGCCCGGGCGGTTCGGCATGCGTCTCGTCGCACGGATGGCGCCGGACGTGACCCCCGAGATGCTCGCCGCCGAGCTCACGAGGCTCGCGCTAGGACTTCCCGAGCGCTTCGGCGGCTCCCCCGGCTACGCCCGCTTCATCAGGGAGAACCACCGCGCGGTCGTGCGCCCCCTGGACGAGC
>Ga0302046_10000321_pt1 | contig 50483 bp, 41 predicted proteins | sample RVTome_11_FD_200261 | JGI IMG/M metagenome (GOLD analysis project Ga0302046, IMG submission 200261) | Soil microbial communities from uranium-contaminated site in the Upper Colorado River Basin, Wyoming, United States - RVT147D111 (version 2) ...
CCGTCACCGTCCGGCTGCCCGCGCTGCCGCCGAACACGATATTGCCGTTGGGCACCAGGCTCGGGTTGGAAGATGCGCCGCTCAAGGTCAGGCTCGTCAGCGGCGTGTTGGGATCCCCCACCGTAAAGCCAATGGGACCCAACACCGTATCCGCCCCGATCGTCTGGTTCAGGATGTCCGAGATCGTTGGTGGCTGGTTGGCGGGGGTCACTGTCAACAGGAAGCTGTCACTGGCGCTCAATTCGCCATCACTCACCGTCACGGTGATGGTCGCCAAGCCCGATTGCCCGGCCAGGGGCGTCACCGTCACCGTCCGGCTGCCCGCGCTGCCGCCGAACACGATATTGCCGTTGGGCACCAGGCTCGGGTTGGAAGATGCGCCGCTCAAGGTCAGGCTCGTCAGCGGCGTGTTGGGATCCCCCACCGTAAAGCCAATGGGACCCAACACCGTATCCGCCCCGATCGTCTGGTTCAGGATGTCCGAGATCGTTGGTGGCTGGTTGGCGGGGGTCACTGTCAACAGGAAGCTGTCGATGGCGCTCAACTCGCCATCGCTCACCGTCACGGTGATGGTCGCCGTTCCGGACTGCCCGGCCAGGGGCGTCACCGTCACCGTCCGGCTGCCCGCGCTGCCGCCGAACACGATATTGCCGTCGGGCACCAAGCTCGGGTTGGAGGAGGAACCGTTCAAGGTCAGGCTTGCCAAAGGCGTGTCCGAGTCTCCCACCGTAAAAGCGATTGGACCCAGCACGGCCTCTGCCTGAATCGATTGGTCAGCGATATCACTGATGGTGGGCGGAGTGCCCTCTGCCCCCAGCGTGGTGATGGTCAAACTCCAGCCACCTGTAATGCTTCCCAGATCTCCGGCGCCGTCATCGACGACATACAACGACCAAGTCCCGTTGGCATCTTTTCCATCGAAGGCGGACATCACCGTTCCGTAAGGTTCGGCAGGGGCGGGGGCTTGGAATGTCTCCCCAGGTTCATAGTCCGCCGGTCGAAATGATCCGGCCACCAATGGGCCTGATGAAGGAATGGCTGCAGCAGCAGCGTCATCGAAGGTCAGATTGAGTCCACTCACGCCAGGCCAACTGCCCGCGTCCGACATCAACACCACAGTCTCTCCGGTGGGACTGACCAGCAGCACATCGACGTCCGAGGGGTAGGTGTGCCCGAACCCAATCAGTTGAGTCGTCACTTCCGTGATGGGTCCTGACAGTCCGCTCACAGCAATCGTTGCCGGATACACCGGTGAGGGTCCGAAGCTGGCAATTGGTATGGTTGCTGTGTTGGTGAACGAAGTCGTCCCCGTCACGGCTGTAAGCACCGTCAGCACGAAGCTGTCATTGGCACTGAATTGACCGTCGCTGACCGTCACCGTGATGGTGGCGGTGCCGACTTGTCCCGCCAGCGGTGTCACCGACAACGTGCGGCTACCCGCGCTGCCTCCGAACACGATATTGCCGTCGGGCACCAGGCTCGGGTTGGAGGAAACCGCGCTCAGGTTCAGGCTCGTCAGCGACGTGTCCACATCTCCGACCGTGAAGGCGATCGGGCCCGGGACCGTATCGGCAAAGGTGGTTTGATTGGGAATGTCCGAGATCGTGGGCGGTTGGTTGTCGAGGTTCACGGTGAGAAGGAAACTGTCGCTCGCACTTAGTTCCCCATCACTCACGGTTACGGTGATGGTCGCGGTGCCCACCTGCCCGGCCAACGGTGTCACCGTCACCGTCCGGCTGCCCGCGTTGCCTCCGAACACGATATTCCCGGCGGGCACCAGGGCCGGGTTTGAGGACACGCCGCTCAAGGTCAGGCTTGTCACCGCGGTATCGAGGTCGTCCACCGAGAAACCAATCGGGCCCAGCGCCGTATCCACCTGGGTGTACTGGTCCTGAATGTCACCAATGGTGGGTGCCAAGGGGCCTCCTCCCTGAGTGGTGATCCTCAAGCTCCAGCCCCCCGCCACATCGCCCTGATCTCCGGAACCGTCATCCATGACATAGAGCAACCACGCCCCATTGGCAGGCTCGCCATCAAAGACCGACAATGCCGCCCCGTATGGTCCGGCCGGGGCCGGGGCCGGGTACACTTCACCAGGGGCATAGTCGGCTGGCCGAAACACGCCGGACGCCAACGGGCCCGTTGAGGAGATCGCCGTCGGGGCGGCGTCGTCGAAGGTCAGGTTAAGTCCGATCACGCCGGGCCAGTCGCCGGCATCGGACATCAACACCACGGCTTTACCCGTTGGTCCCACCAGCAGCACGTCGGCGTCCGACGGGTAGGTATGGCCAAAGCTCCTGAGTTGAACCGTGACATCGCTGACGAACCCGGCCAGCCCGCTCACCGAAATCGTGGAGGGATATAAGGAGGAAGGTCCGAAGCTCGGAATGGGAATGACGGTCGCGTTGGTGAACGAGGCCGTCCCGGTGACCGCGGGTGTCACCGTCAGGAGGAAAGTGTCGCTGCCACTCAATTCGCCATCGCTGACCGTCACCGTGATGGTGGCGGTGCCCAGTTGCCCGGCCGCTGGTGTCACGGTGACCGTCCGGTTTCCTGCACTCCCTCCGAAGACGATGTTGCCATTGGGTACGAGCGTTGGATTGGAGGAGGCACCGCTCACAAACAGGGCCGCCAAAGGCGAGTCCACGTCGCTCACCGTAAAAGCGATGGGTCCCAGCACCGAACTCGCGTCGATGGTCTGGTCTGCGATGTCCGACATGCTGGGTGGCTCATTGCCAAGGCTCACGGTCAAAAGAAAGCTATCACTGGTGCTTTGCGCTCCGTCGCTGACCGTCAGCGTAATGGTGGCTGTGCCCACCTGCCCCGCCGCCGGTGTCACGGTCACCGTCCGGCTTCCATCACTGCCCCCAAACACGATGTTCCCGGACGGCACCAACCCCGGATTGGAGGAGGCACCGCTCAGGGTCAGACTGGCCAGAGGGGTGTCCGAATCTCCGACGGCGAAGCCGATCGGTCCCAGCACCGTATCCACCTGGGTAAACTGATCATCGATGTTGCTGATGACCGGGATTCCTTCGGTCTGGCAGTTGGGAAACAGATCGACAAAGTCGCTGGCGGACAAGCCCGCCCCGTCCGTGACGGTCAAGGTGATGCGATAAAAGTAGGTGTCGCCGTCGCAGCCAGCCGGTGAAATCACAGTGCTCGTAATCCAGTTGGTGTCGATGGGATTCGGATGAATGTGATTGTTGTGGTGCAATACGGTTTGCCACTGCGGCTTGAGTTCGCTTAACGCATGCTCGGCATCCGTGGCATCGGCCGTGAGAACATATTCCGACTGGGATTCCACCGAATAAAACGTGCCCGAGGCGGGGCTGGTGATTTGCACGGCGGGCGGCGTGTTGTTCAGGGAGACGGTGATGTTGGCGGTATCCTTGGCGGATACAGAGTCGGTCACCTCAAGCTGCACTTGGTAGCTTGTGGGAACTCCGGCGGGGGCATTGAAAACGTGCTGGGGATTGGCGGCAGTGCTGGGCGCAGAGCCATCACCAAATGTCCACCGATAAGTCAGTGGAAGCCCCTCTGGATCGGTGGAGGCGCTGCCGTTGAATTGGACCGCCAATGGCCCGGGTCCATACGTGACATCGGACGACGCCACCGCCTGGGGAGGCGCGTTCCCGCCGTAGGATATCTTCTGCAATCCATAGAAGAGGTTGGCCAGGTAAAACTCGCCGTCGGTCGGGTGCGTGTACAGGCCCACCACGCCGTCGTGTCCCGTACCGAAGTTGTTGACGGCTACCAACTGGTAGTTCGCGTCAAAGACAAAGTTCCTTATCCACCCCACCCCGAAGTCGGCTTGAAAGTAGGTGTTGTGATATTGCGCAGGGAATTTGTCCCCCTGGTACCAGGTTCCGCCAATCGAGCAGTTCCCCCCAAATTGCGGGCCCGACGCCGGAGAGCCCGGTGCGCCAATGTTAATCACGCTTGCATTCGCTCCCGAAAAAATGCCGGTGCGCGACGGTCCGCTTCCATGGTTCCAATCCAGCGCGGGACGGGTGTGAACGAAATGCGGAATCGTGTCTGGGACCTGCTGGGAGCCATCACAAGGATTCGGCCAGGAAGGTGTGGCGAGGGTGGCTTCTTTGAGGAGGTCCCGGAAAGTGAAGTATGGCTGGGTGCAGCCACCCGTCCCGAACAGCGGGTTGGGCGCATCCAGGTTCTCGGGATCGTAGTCCTCGTAGCCGGGAGGGAACTGGGTGTAGCCCTCGAAGAGGGGCCACCCGAGGTTCATTCCGGGCCCGGTGATGACATCGGTCTCTTCCCAGAATTGGTATCCCACATCGCCGACGACCAGCACTCCAGGATCGGCGTCCACTTCGGCGTGTGATCCCGTGCCCGGCACCAGGGTGAAGCGAAAGGGATTGCGCAACCCCAAAGCCCAGACACGAGAACGCGCTGCCCTCGGATCAACAGCATCATAGAAGGGATTGCTCGGAACACCGTCACCCGTCTCCGGATCAAGCCGCAGGATCTTCCCGGACAACGAATCCACCATCTGAGATCGAAAAGCGCCCACATTCTCCTTGGGCTTGAGGATGCCCTCGCTCAAACCCTGGGCGTAGTGCGAACTGGGATCGCTGCCCGCGTCACTCAGTCCTGCCCCATCCCCGCATGAGGCCAACAAGGTGTGATCCGTTCCAAAGACCAGGGAGCCCACGCCGTGGGTGAAGCTCAGGATGGGAAACCCCGTGCCGGCCGTCTCCCCAAGCAGGACCTTCCGGCTGGCGGGGTCCACCGTATGAAAGCCGTCAGAGGCCCGGGCTGTATAGCGGGTGATCCGCCCGATGGTGGCTTGGTAGTATTCATTCGCAGCAGGATTGTATTGCGGTGTGCCGAAGTGGGCCAAGTGGTGGTGGTCCACCACATACATCAGGTAGATGTAGCCGTTTTCGTCGAAGTGCGGGTCCACGGCGAAACCCAGCAAGCCGTAATCTTCCCAAGCACCGACTTCCTCCCGTATGTCGATCAACGGCGTGGCCAGCTTGACATCATTCTCCACGATCCATACCCGCCCGGGACGTTCCCATACGTAGATCCTCCCCGCTTCATCAAAGGTCATACCGACCACCTCATCCCAGCCCGATCCGACATCCGTCAGCACAAAATCACTGGGCAGACTGGCCGCTCTCACCGACGGCAGGATGGCCAGGAGCAAGCAGAGCAAACTCAGGCTTGCCAGAAATTGAGTGCCGTTACCCATCGTACCCCTCAACCGAGCAAGGAGGCAATTGGGCTTCATATAGTTAGGAATTTGAATGCCGTACATTACGTTCCCTGCAGACTCACCCTCTGTTCTCATATAAGTGGCAACTATTGCGAAGGAAAATTGTGGCGGTTCCCAAGACACGACTCAAAGAAATTACACCCCTGTCCCGGATAAAGGCAGGCGTGTGTTGGAATCCGCAGCGGCTAACTTAAGCACCCTTTGCCTGAATGGACAAGAGCAACTATGCAACGCAAAATGACCCACGGTGCCCCAATCGATGTGACCTCCACCGGGGACCGCCCCCGCGTGGTCCACCACCGACGCTTGCCGCGCCCAGACACAATGGAGGAGTTGCGGCAAGCCGAGGCAGGACTGGACCAGCTCACGAGCTGCCCTTCATCGTGTTGATTTGCAACGGCTTAGAATCCACCCCAGCATGCTACCCTGTTGCGATGGCACAAGCCAAGAGTCCAAGCCTGCAGCCATGAGGCAGAAGAGGGGGAGACCGAGCCCGAAGGGGTCGGGACGCACCGAGGAGGTCCATGCGAAAACCGCCCGTGACCTTATTCAAGCCAATGGGGGAGGTTCGCCAGTGGAAGCGGTGGGAAGTGCCCTGGGAAGGTTGGACCAGAATGCGAAGCTTCCGGTCTGTCCCAAGGGCTGGGAATGAAGCTGGAAATTGATGTGCAGGTCTTCCAATCCGCTGAGGACCTACGGACCATTCTGAGCCGCCGCACCGGCCAACTCAAGCAACCGGGCTTCACGCTCCTTGAGGCGGGCATGCGGTTCCACACCTACGACCTTCAATATTTCCTTCCAGCGATAGCACCAGTCAAAGTGCCGCAGCGCAGTGACGGAGTTTTTCCGACTCAGGGAGCGGAACAAAGTGTCCTCCTTCTCGAATTTGCTCGTAACCGCTCGGAACTCCTCGGCCGTGGTCCCAATGGGAACGACGGCATCCTCCCAGTCAAAATCAGTTTTAAAGGTCCGACAGTAGGGAGGCTGACCGATGATGACGGCGCCGGCGGCCGCGCCCTCAAAAAAGCGCGCTCCCACTTCGGACTGTCCCTGCGTTTCGTCGGATCCGAACAGGGCCGGATACGCCACGAAATAGCGGCTGCGCTTGGCGATGTTGGCGAATAGGTCGCGATGCTGCATGTGATTCGCCGGCTGCACGAAATCACTGGGAATCGTGTCGTGAATGTAGAACAAGCCCTGCTCTGCCGCCATTCGCAGGAACGCGTCATGCATGGCCGGAACACGCCGTCCAATGCTGTAAACATCGACCGCGCGGGGCGCTTCCCGGGGATGCGGGGTGAAGCGAAGTGCGTCAACGCCCAAGGACACGTGGTGGCAGGGCTTGCCCAGGAATTGCTTCAGCGCATCCAGGCTGCTGCCAAAGCCGAGAAACACATGATCGAAGTCGTTCAGCAAGCCCAGCTGGTAGTCGTATTTGCCAACCCAATTGGACCAAAGCTCGGTGATCCAGCACACCTTCACCCGGCAGCGACTTTTCCAACCTTTGATCGCGCTTAGAAAAAGCAGATCCTGGGGCGTCATGCACACGTATATGAACAGGTCGTAGTCTTTGCCGATGGACACGGGATGGAGGCCTGGGTTCACATGGACCAGGTGTTTGGAAACGCGCTTGAAAATAAGGCGCTTTTGGGTGCGCAGTCGAAACGGGAATCCCCAGCGCGCCTGCAAGGGGAGCAGGTCCACATGGTCCACAGCGCAAATGACATCCTCGAATTCGTAGTTGGAACACCAAGCCGCCTGACGACTGATGTCGCGTTGGCTGACCATGCAGGTCCGTGGGCTGGATTCAGTCATAGCTCCCTTGTCTCGCAGGTGCCCGTGCTCATTTCACGCCAGGAGGATCGTTCTTGAGGCTCGAACCTGCCCCTCGGTCCGGCACCCTTACTTGTCGGTTTTTGTTTGTGCCGGCTTGGAGGTGTCGCCAGGCACCGGGCCCGAGTCATCAGAGACACGTTCGAGCCAGATTTCGCGGGCATACTGATAGTAGCCCCGCGGACAAAACTTTCGGCAGCGGGCATAGCGGGCTTCGCAAACAACATTCTCCAGAATAAGGGGCTCGGTCTTTAGATTGAGCATCTTCCCCGATTTCTCATCAATAATCCGCTGCACCCGCTTCAATACCCTGAAGGTTCGGTCTGTGAACGGCACCATCTCCGCATCAAAGTACAATCCCCGATTCCGCCAGTTTTCATCCAGGGTCTCCAGGATTTCATGGTAGGACTTCATCCGAACCAGTTCACCCGGCTGGAGGTCCAGTGTGAGCGAAGGCGTCCGACTTCCCTTGGGTACTCTGCCAGGCCGCAATGGGTAGGGCGCCCCGCCCCGCAGCCTCTGGAAGACATCATAGATCCAGCGCATGCCCGAGCCGATACCCAGACCTGATCCGGCGAGTCCGTGGTAAAGGACAAAAAGGAAGGAACTGAACATTTGAAACAACGTCACGTTGCCGGAGGTGTAGTCCTCGACATACTGGCGCACGTCCCACCAGGGGAGTGGTTGGGTGGCTGCCGCCACGCGGGTTGCCTGGCAGATGTAGGTGCAGGTCTGGGCCGGATCACCGGTCGCCTTTTCCCGCGTGGCAGCCTGGAGATCCGCCACCGTGCAAGCAGCCGTTCCCGATCCCTCGGCAACGCCGCGGCCCCCCGTCAACGACTCCAGGGCCGACTGTCCTGGCTTGGAATCACCATCCACCCGGCGAAGCCAGGACTCCTTCCAATAGAAAAGGCACCCAGCCTGGCACTCGTCGTGGTCCGAACCATCGCAGCGCAAACCCTCGAGATGGACGGCATTGTTCATCTTTCGTCCTCCCAGCCCATTGACCGGGTCGCACGTCTTGTGCGCACGTTTGCCCACCTTGTAACGCTGGCCGCAGTATTGGAGCATTTCCGGCATGAACGGCATCGCTTCAAGCTGGCCCTGGCGATCCAACGTGGAAAGTATCTCCTCCTTGCTGCGCACTTCAACAAGCTCACCGGCTCGCAGACGCAGGCTGCTAGGAATAGTCTGGTTTGTCATGGCATTTACTGTTGACGTTTACACGGAACCACAACACGGCCCTGTGCCATGGGGACGAACGGGAAGGCGTGGCCACGGGCGGAGCAGGAAAAGGACACGAAGCTTGGCTTCATCCCCGTGAACACAAACAAGCGACACACCGCCCCTACACCGCATTGGGTATGGGTCGGGCAACCCGGTTCCACATCCATATTCCCACAATGCCGGTGAGCAGGCAGAAAACGGACAACCACCGGATCGCGCCCAGGAACGACCCGAACCCGATGCCGAAGAGGGTCATCCCAACCCCCATCCAAAACATCTTGCGCCATTGGTAGGAATCATACGTTTTGGAGAGCATGCGCCGTTGAAACCACAGACCCTCCAACTCACCGGAAAACGGGAGCACACGACGGAGGACCAAGGGGACCGCCCGAATCAGGATCAGTCCGGCCACAAATCCGGCCACCATGCCTGAGCCGGCAGGGTCCTGACTCAGCAGCTTTACGCAGATCCAAGGGATGGCAAAGCCAAGTGCCATCCGATACAAGGCTTGGCAGGGCCACTCGTCGATCTTGAAAATCACCGTTTCCAGTGTGGTCATAAACGCACGTACCGTTGTGTTCGCAACGCGATCATGGCGGACGCTCGGGTGCTCTACGAGGTTTTCTTGGGGCCGCGCTGGAGTCGGAGACTCAGCGCAGCAAGGAGACGTGCCGGAGCGACATCCCTCAGGAGGGACACCGTGAGGGCCAGAGGGGCTCGAACTTTGAAGATTCCGGCGACGAGGAGCAGATAGATGGCGGCATAGGCGCTGCCTAGCAGGACAAGGCGGAGCAGACGCGGCATCTGCTCGGACAACAGCAGACGCAGCTCGAAGCCGAGCGCGACCGCCAGCAGCGCACCGACAACCTGCCAACCGACGGCCTTCACGACATGCTTGAAACCAATACCCAATGGTTGCCCGGCATAGGCGATGGCAGGGATGAACAGGATGAACATACAAATGGCGTAGGCGGCGGCCACACCAGTGGGCCCGTAGGGAAGCCCGCAAAACAAGGCGATCAATTGCAGCACGGTGGCCACAATACCCCACCTGAACCAGCGGTCGGCTCGTCCAGCCGCCACGTGCAACCATCCGAGCGTCCGCTCGACGACATGCGGTATGCCGCGCAGGGCAAGCACGCTGAGCACCACCCCGGCCTGCGCCCATTTGTCACCCAGAAGAAAAACGATCAAATCCTGACTGGTCACCACCAGGACGCCAAAAGCCGGCATCGCGTAAAACGCCAGAGTGGACAAACCCTTGGCCCAAAGCCGTCGCAGTTCATCCAGGTTGTCCCGCAACTTGCTCAGGCTGACGACGGCCACTCCATGGAGGGCCACGGTCAGATCCAGCAAGTTGTCATACACCAGGCAGGCTTGTTGGTAATAACCCAGCTGACCAGGCCCCGAACGATGTCCCAGGGCCACACGATCACTGCACCGCGCGACAAAGTCAGTCATGCAAAACCCGGTCAAGTTCAGTCCAAACTTAATCATGTCCTTCACGCCCGTGGAGAATCGAGGCAGTGACGGCCACCATCGGCACCCCAGCCAGACACCGACGGCGAGAATGAAGCTGGTCGTAATGGGCCTGAGCACCAAGGCCCAGTAGCCGTGGCCCCGCCAGGCGAACAGGATGGCGGCCAAACTGCCCAGGACATTGGAGACAACTTCGATGACCGCGAGGTTTCGAAACATCATCGCCCTGCGCATCAGGGCCTGATGCTGACAAGCCAGCGCGGAAGCGACAAAGGCCAGCGCGGACACCCGCGTGATGGCAGACAGCCTTGGTTCCCCGTAAAAATGGGCCACCAGGGGACCACTCGCTCCCACCCCCACGGTGAACACGCATCCGACCAGCATGGTGATCCAGAAGAGGGCACTGACCTCTCCTTGGGAAATACTCTCCCGCTGCACGACGGCATCCCGGGTCCCCAAGTCCACCAACACGGGTGCAAACCCGGTTACCGCGATCACCATGGCGACCAGACCATAGTCCTCCGGGGAAAGGAGGCGGGCCAGACACAGGACGGACCCGATCTGAACCACCGCGTTAATCCCGCGTGCGACCAAGGAAAAAGCCCCGCCGTGAAGCGACTTTCGGGCATGCCCTTCTGATGCCGTGTTTCGATCAAAAAGCTTGTTCATGTGAAACCAAGGGCACCAGTCAGTCTTGGACCCAGCCTAGCCTGCTTTCCCATAATGGCCCAATGAACCCCGGAAGCATCCCACCTCTCTCGTGCCCTTTGCGATCGGCCACCAAGTCGTGTGTTCGGCCCGCATCCCTCGACGAGAACCACGGCAATTGAGGTCCACACCCCTTCTTGGGAGCACGTTCGGCGACGCGTATCGCGAAGCGGGAAGAACCCATTCCCCTCCGCTGAGGCACCACACCTCCGCATGGATGGACGAAAGGCCCACAGCAACCATGCATTCGGGTCCGGATGGCCGCTCTGTCATCCCACGATCGACGTCTCTGACGGGTTGACAGCTGGGTCTTGTGCGTTATGCGTCGCAAGTTCCAGGGTCGCCAAGAGACCGAGGATCAGGCGAATAACAGCCCGGGAGTGGCAAGAAAGGCGTTTGTGGAATTCGGTCCCTATTGCAAGGAAACCTGGACGTTTTTAGGCGGAGTAGGTTCGCCTTCGATGGGAGAGTTCATGTCCGACTGGATCTCGGCCGCGCTGAGCGCCCGGCTGTAGATCCGCACTTCATCGATCATGCCTGGGAAAAACTGACCGTTGAGCGAGTTGCCCCCGATCCCAAGATCGTAGGTGGAGGTCAAAACCGGGCCTGTCTGCGACCGGCTGGCAACCTGGACGCCATTGATGTAAAGCCGCATTGTCGCGCCATCATACGTGCCTGCCACGTGGGTCCATTGGTTGGCCTGCAGACGGGTGGTGGCATTGAGGTTGGCGGATGAAAACGTGCCATAGAATCGTGGCGTGTTCGGCACGGGCGTAAAACCCTCGAGGAAGTAGATGTCTTCGGGCTTGTAGACCAGGTTTCGGTAGGAATCCGTGACGACGGTGGGATTGCACCAGGCCATCAAGGTCACGGTCTTGGTCAGATTGAGCGATTCGGAGTGAGGCACATTGACATAAGAACTGCTCCCGTTAAAGAGGAGAGCTCGACCAAACCGGCCGGCATCGGTGCGGACAGGATTGCTGACCAGCGTGCCGGTATTGTCGTGACCACTGAGGTCTTCAGTCGTGGAGCCGCTGGCTTCCTCGAACGAATAGGCGGCCACCAAGCCGTTGTTGACCGAGATGACTATGTCTTGCGACGTCACATCGATGGTTCCGTCTGAGACCGTCAGCCGTGCCACGTAACTGCCGTAATCCAGGTAGGTATGGCTTGGATTGGCCGCGGTGGAAGTGGTGCCGTCACCGAACTCCCAGAAATAGGAGAGATTCTCTCCTTCGGGATCCAAGGACCCGGTGCTGGAAAAGGTCACCGCCAGAGGGGGCTGACCGTCGAGGGGGTTGGCGCTGGCGGCGGCCACAGGGCTTTGATTTCCGACCAGGATGTAGAGGGGCTCGGAAACGGTCGCGTTCTCGCCGTCCGACACCGTCAGTTGGGCCATAAACGTGCCCTCGCTGGTGTAGGCGTGGCTTGGATTGGGTTGGGTGGAGGTGGCCCCGTCCCCGAACGCCCAGCTATACGTCAAAGGGGACGCTTCGGGGTCAAACGTACCGGCGCTGGAGAAGTTCACGGTAAGCGGGGCGCTCAGCCCCTGCATGGGCGACGCGGTTGCACTGACCGAAGGGCTTCCGGCCACCGGCGGATCGGATCCCATGATGGAACGGTATCCTGCGGGAATGCTGGTGGCGGCGGCCTGGGCAAAGGTGGAAGGATTAAAGGGCGGCCAAGGGCGGTCCCCGAACCAATCCGGTCTGGAGTTGTAACAATAGCTATCCCGAACGGTATCCGCGCCGAGGGCCTCGGCCGCATTCACGCCATCGTTGACTGTGTTGTAGTTGTGCTTGATGAGCGTTCCAGCGCAGGAGGTATGGATATCATACATCTGGGAATAGGTGGAGTGAAAGGAATTCTCACCCAGCAAATTGCCAATGATGGTGGTGTTGTCCATGTCGTTTTCCAATGTGATGGGCTGGCAGTTTGCCGTCTTTGTTGGAGCCCAACCTTTGATGCGGTTCCGGACAATGCCATTGTCGCTATTGTTGTTGCCGAAGACGACGTCGAAGTAGATGGGACCATCGAGCCAATTGCCCTCCCAGATGGTGTGATGCGTATGGCCTCCGTGCGGAAACATGTATTCGGCAAACCAACTCTGTTGCGTGTAAGGATAGGGTCCCACCCCATAGTTGTAACTGAAGCTGGATCCCACCGCGGAAATGCACGGCATGGCCAGACTGAGGTTGGTAAAGATGTTGTCCTCCACCTTGCAGGAGGTCACGACAGCCGGGAGCGTGGCGTAGGTGCCGCTGCCGGTCCCGGACGTGTCATGGAACGTCGAATGCACGATCTCGCAGTTCACTGCAAAGCTCATGCGAATGGAGGCTGACGTGTTGACATCGACGACCACGTTGCGCACCCAGCAGTCCACCGCCGGCCCCATGCGGATCGTGTAAATGGCGTTGCCGGAGCCTTTGATGATGTCCATGTCTTCCAGACCAATCTTCACGGCACTCCTCCCCAGCACCGAGGACCACGCGACCGCTTCGGGGCTGCGTCCCGTGGACCAATAACTGCCAAGGAGAGGAGGGCGAAAACTGACCGTGTTACCGGAGATACCGGTGATCTGCAGCGCCTGGCAATAGGAGCGACCACTGCGGAGATAGGAGTCGGACTGCGTGTCCGTCTTGACCAGAACGCCGTCGTCGGTCTGGTCCAGAAGGAAGACGTCGCCAACAACGAAGTCCGAATTGGGGGTCGAGGAGAGGGTGATGCTGGTGGATCCCTCGGTCAACCCGCCGGTGACGCTGCGTGTGGTCTTCTGAGGCCACCCACCCGAAGGCCCGCTGGGAAACCAGAACGGTGACATCTGAAGGACGACGTTGACCAAATGCGTGGTGGGCTGACCCGCCGAGTTCGTCGCGCCTCGGAGGACCACCCCGTTCCTGGTGAGGTTGATCATGCCGCCCGAAAAATTGTAGGTGCCGGGGTTGAGTTTGATCACCTGATTGCTGGGACAAGCGGCGATCGCAGCATTCAACTGGGAGAGGGTGATCCCTGGGGAGAACGTGGCGTTGATGGTGGTGACCGTAGGCCGGCCTCCGGTAACGCCCGCCGAAGTCCAGAGAGTGTTGACCAATCCGCCACGGCGGGAAACAGGGAACACATCCGCGGCATGGCTACTGAAGGAGGCGGCACATAGGGCAAAAACAACTGGGATCAGGAATCCGGGACTGAATTTGGACCTGAACAGGGCAAGACAAGTCTCTTTCATTAACTCCATTTAAGCACGAAGCGCGCCATCGGATCTGGCTGTCAGACGCACTTCTCATTCCGTCTGTGTCTCAAGTCAGGACAAACAGCTACCTGCCATGTCCGACATTCGTTCGTGTCGCTCCCATTGCGATGGGCAATGACCGTTACGCCACACCCGCTGGTTCCTGCAAGTTCTTTTTCAGAATTAGCTCACAATTATCCAGGTGCGTGGAGGGGCACTTTCCAAAAGTCACCCATCGAGCCATTACGTCAGCCACGGAAAACCCCATCCGCATCAACCAGTAACGCTCGCGGAACCGTTGCGTGACCTCGTCCTCCATCAACCTCCGATGAACCATGGTCAAGCCGCGGCTCTCTCCATGCTGCCGGACCCGCTCGGGAAGAATGGACCAGCGGCAATACGTTGTGAAGGGACGCATCTCAAAGCCCAAGAGCCGGTAGACGAATCGATGGAACCAGTGCGGGGTGTATTTGGTCACGAGCCCTTTGATGGAAAGGATGTTTGGGAAGGTCAGGATCAGGAGCCCACCGGGCTTGAGTGCCTTGAACATCCGCTCCAATGCATCTTGAGGCCGCGCCAAATGTTCGATCACATACCAGCATACGATGACGTCGAATTCGCTTTCTGGCAAAGGATAGGTCTGGATATCTCCAAGGATTTTTTCGTCCAGGTCCGTGTTGAGGTCGAGTTGCTCCTGGGAGATGTCGATGCCAACCGATCTCACGAAGGGCTTGAGGCTGATGTGGCTAAAGGAACCGCAGCCCGCTTCGAGCAGCTTGATCTCGGACTTTCCCGCCAAGAGCTGCTCCACCCGTTCTGACAAGCCGATCGGCCGGATGGAGTCGGCGCTTCCGTTGGGTCGTGACGTGGATGATGAATTCATTGGGATGATGAAAGGGACGTTGTAATCTCCACCTGGCCCATGCCGCAAGGCTCGGACTGAATTGGTACCCGGGCTGGTCTGGTGGTTTTGCGCCATCGTGGATACTCAATGCATATCAGCAACATCGCAAACCACAGCAAGCTCAGCTTATTGAAGGAGGCCTCCGTCCAGTTGTGCACCAGAATGGTCAACCAAAGGATCAGGCTCACAACTCCCCAATCCGGATTGGTCATAAGTCGCCGTTGAATCTTCGCCCCGCCCGCGAAGATTACCGCCAGCAGAAGTCCCAGGCCGACGAGACCGCCGTTCAGGTAGGTCTCCATGTAGCCATTGTGCGCCTGGGTTAGCACAAAGGAATACACGTCCAAAAACCGGTTGACCCGTTCCGAGGTCCAGAAACTGTAAAAGCCGGCGCCGATCACTGGGTTTGACTTCTCCGCAAGGACCATCGACCAAATCTCGGTTCTTCCGTGCAAGGAGGGATCACGTCCCATGCTCTTCGCCACGATGGCGGGGATATCGATGAAAAGGGAGAGGTAAAGCATCAGCAAGGCAGCCATGATCGTGAGGCGAAGCAGGTGACGCCGGTGCTGTTGCACGATGCGCAGTTGGCAGAACAAGATGCCGGCGATGCCAAAGGCGGTGCAGGCGAGTGAGGTGGCACTGTGCGCCACGCGCAACAGCCAAAAGGACATCAGCAAAAGCAGCATCCGATTGCCGAAGTCAATGTAGGGGCGCGATTCTCTGCGCCCCTTCCACATGCGGAGCAGGTCCCAGACGATGAACAGCGTGCAAACCGTCAAGGTGATGCCAAGTTGATTCTTGTTCGTGGTGACACCTTGGTAGAAGGACTCGCCCGTCCAGCGATTGAACGATCGGCCCAGCCCGGGATACCATCGGATCACCAGCACCGACAACGGGATCAGGAGAAAGGTGGCGCGAGCCATGACGGCTCGGATGGCCTCCACAGGGTCCTTCTCACTGAGGATGACCAGCACCATCACGACGCTGCCCATGTCCTTGAACCATCGCTTGAAGGCCACAAAGGGGCTTTCGGCCCAGATGGCGCTGATGCCCCAGTAAACGCAAAGAAGGAACAGCCATCGGTTGTATTTGATGAAGGGCTGAAATTGGCCTCGGCGCGCCGCCACGACCGCCACCCCCGCCACGATGAGCCCCGCGAAAAGGAGGCGATCCATTTGGTTCCCCTCCAGGTACTCCTCGGGGGAATCAAAGTTGCCTCCCTGGGACAACCAAAGCGACAACGGTCTTGACCCGAGAATAAAAACCCAGGCCAGGGGAAGCCACCCCATTGGGGAGACCTTTTGGCGATCTCGCTGCCTGATGTCTCGAACGAACAGCCATCCGATGAAGGCCAGAAAGAGGGCCAATGCTGCTTGGGAAGGCATCGATCGATCGACTTACCCGGTTCTGGTCGAGACGTCGGGCACCGGCGCGGCGGAAGGCGCCCCTCCCGCCCGGGATGCGGTTCCCAGTTGAGCAAAGATGGATTCCATGATCCGGGCGGTGAGCAGGATTTCCCGGTAGGGTATCGGCGGTTCCGCATTGGTCGAGATAGACTCGTAAAAGCGCTCAAAGAGGTGCTTCATACCCGCCTTCATGTGAAAGTCACTCGCCAGGAAACGGCGAACATTGGAGGCAACGTTCCCACCGTATTGCCGGGCGAGCACCAGAGGGGAGAGGAAGTGTTCCGCGTAGCTCTTGAAACGCTTGTCGGTCAATCGGACCAGGGTTTCATTGTTTTGATCCAGAATCAAGCCGCCCTTGGGACCATAGATCCGGAACATGTTGAGAGCGGGGCGCATTTGTGAGGAGAAAGTGAAGTAGGCGGTGAGGGACTCATCGGAAATGATGACGCGAAGCTCATCGATGATCTCCGTCTCCCCCATCTCCCGCAGGAGCGGACTGACAAATCCATGGGCCACAATGGTGGGTTGGTCCGTGCGGAGGTACTCCGCGATCCTCGCGATGCCGTGACTGATGATGTTCTGCAGGAGCCCGCCCGGAAGCCGACGCACCCAATGCTGCTTGTCCGCCAGCAGCGCTTGGGCATAGCCGTCCTTGCCCAGGTTGTAACAGTAATAGCTCTCCATGTGCACCGGATCCCCCCCGAGTGCGCCTTGCCGCACCGACTCGCGCAGGCGCCGGGCCACGTGGCTGAACTGGGCGTCGTGCCCCACGGTCAACTTCAGGCCCAGGGTCTCCGCCAGAGCCAGCAGTTCCTCCGCCTCCATCGCCCTCAGCGTGAACGGCTTTTCGACGTAGACATGACATCCGTGACGGAGGCACTGCCGTGCGATCTCAAAGTGTCCCCTGGGGGGAGTGGTGATGTGGACCACATCGGGTTGGCAGGCTATCAACAGCCTTTCCAAGTCATCATCAAACGTGGCCACCCCGAATCGCTCGGCCAGCTGAGCCGCCATGAGCGGCTCTCGATCGCATACCCCCACTAATTGACATCCAGCCACGCGCTGCATCTCTGCGGCGTGGGCATCAGCGATCTTTCCGGCTCCGACGATGACAATCTTAAGCATCTGGGATCCCCTGACGGCAGCTCTCGAAATACCTGCGAAGCCCCTCTTCGGTCGAGACACCGGGCGTCCAGCCGAGCAGGTGTTTGAGCTTCTCGTTGGAGTAGCGGGCCCCCTTCCAATAGGCGTGCCAGGCGCGGATGTTGAAGACGGGGGGCAATTGTCCCCGGGAACGCCGCGAGCACCACTCCCAGGCAGAAAACATGCAGTAACTGGCCCAGTGAGGGACGTACACGGAACGAAAGCGCCGCACCTGCTTTTTGTAGAGCCGCAGGATGCGGCGGCTGGTGGGAAGATCATCGTCCACCACATTAAACGTTTCCTGGTCGACGCCTTTCCGCACACCGGCCAGGACGATCGCATCGGCACAGTTGTCCACGTAGGTCAGTGGAATCCGGTTGCCGCCACCAAGATGCAGGAAGAGCCCAAAGGTCCCGAGACCCACCCGCCCGATCAATTGTCTCTTGCCGGGTCCGTAAACCACGCCCGGGCGCAGAATCACGTAGGGCATGCTGTGCTCTTGGCCGAATTGGCGAACGAACTCCTCCTGCTTCACCTTGGCAAAGCAGTAGGCTTCGCCACGCAGGTGGGATGCCTGCTCGATCGGGCAGGATTCGTCCAGCCAACTTCCATTCGGCTTGTGTTGATTGGTGTAGACCGCAAAGGAACTCGCGCACACAAATCGCCGCAAACCACCGTGCGCGGCGGCCGCCTCCATCAAATTTCGCGTGGTGACCACGGAATTCATGAACGCATCGGGGAAGGAATCCAACCCCGTGCCCGCGGCCAGGTGATAGATGACCGGGACATCCCGGGTAATCTCCCGACAAAAATCCGAATCAAGCAGATTGCCACGATACGTCTGCAGGCGCATGTCCCCATCCCGGCACGGCGAGAGGGCCTCCAGACTGGCCGTGTTCGTGGCGCGCCGAATGGCACACCGGAGATTCCGGAATCCCCGTGAGGCGAGGGATGCCACCACGCGCTCGCCGATGAAACCGGAGGCGCCCGTCACCAGGATCGGATCGTCCGCGTCGATGATGTCCTCCCGATCCTGCCCTGCCATGTTGTTTCCGGGATTATTCAACGACGTATTTCTGTTTGACCGGCTCCACCCCGAAGAACGCCAGCAGGCGGCCGAGATGGTCGCAGATTCGAATCAGACACTTCATGAAGGCGTGGTGCCCCCAAGCAAGGAGAAAAGGCAGGGCCAGGGCATAGGCCGGAATCGCCACGAACGACTTGAGCAGGGCCAGTGGCCGGGAGGCGGGAGCGGTCAAGGACACCTTTCCCCGCAACAACGCCCTGCGCAGCATGAACGAGCGGCTCCAACGAACCTGGGGGACCGTTTCATAAACGGAGGCCTCGTCGCACCACACGAAGCGATATCCCCGACCGATCATTCGTTTGAAAAAATCTCGATCCTCTCCACCGCTGCCAAACTCGGGCCGAAACGGCTCCTCCTGGTCCGAGAGGATACTCCGCTTCAACAGGACATTGCCGGTTCTCCCCTCGTTCCAATCGATGACAAAACCGGTTTCATGCCTCGGCCGATCGTAGAACCCGCCCTTGACGATCCAGGCGGGAGGCTCCTTCTCAAAGTGGGGCAGGACCGGCGCAAGGACACCGTTGACCTCGTACTTCCGGCAGCATTCAAAGAGGGTCACGAGCCATTCCGGGCCGGGAAACTCGTCGTCATCGATGAAGGCCAGCCAATTGCCTGTGGCATGAAGGATGACCAAGTTTCGCGCCCGGGCGATGTTCTGCCGAGCCTCCACGCAGTAGGTGATGGAACATGGCATGTCGGCGGCGACACGTTCCACGACGGAGCGGCCGGACTCCTGAACGTCATTGTCGGCGACGACGACGGAATAGGTGAAGAGGTCACGGGTTTCCTGCCGGGCCAAATGCCGCAGGAGGTTCTCAAGCAGTTCGGGCCGCTGGTAGGTGCAGATGCAGACGCTGATATGGTCATGGTCGGTCATCATCGGGGCCGCCAGCGGGCTCAGTTCCAGTTGCGTTCGAGCAGCAACCGCTGGAAGAGTTCAATGGAGAGCAGCTTTTGAATTTCAAAGGTGTAGTTGTGAGTGCCTCGGGTATGGCGGTCCACGATCGTCTCCAGGGAGCCTGGCTCAAGGTAGGACCGTTGCCGGGAGCGGGGATCCAGCAGGACCTCCCGGACACACTCGGCCAATTGATCGCGGTACCAGATGCGAAAATGGTAAAACCGATTGCGCCCCACAAACCATCGTTCCAGGCCCAAAAAGGAGGTGGCATGATCCACGCGGGCAAGCCACTGCGGCATGTTTCCATCGAAGGCGTTCTCGGCCTTGATGGAGAACTCGCGGCATAAGCGCCGGATCAGGGAAACGCAAGGCTGCCGTCGATACAACAACCCGTGGTCGGTCGGAATCCGGCTCAAAAGCCGATTTCGCTCGGCAATGAGTTGCAACATGGGCTGACTGCTGGACGAAATCTTCCTGGGAGCCTGAAAGGACAGTGCCACCAACCCATGGTCAAGGTAGGGCGAGCGGAGGGTCAGCTGAGATTGTTCCACCGAAAGTCGTGAATAGTGATGCCACGGCACCTGCTTGAACGCGATGAAGGCAGCGTCAGGCACGGCCAACTCCTCCTGGTAGAGCTTGCCGGCCGAACGCACCCGATTCCGGAAGTCGGCGGACAAGATCCCGGGCTGCCACATCCGCGGAGCGAACGCAACGTTGGAGCGAAGCACCTCCGAGCCGTAGTTCCCAGTCAATCGAACGGGAGCAATGGCTCGGGCCAACCGATTGACGTAGACCTCCACCGACCCGCTCACATCCATCGTGCCATCGGACACATAGACGGCCTCTTGTGCCAGAGGCAGGAACTGTTGCAGGTAGGATTTGCCGACGGGGATCACTTGATGAGGTTGATGGCAAGCGGAAGCGATTCTGCGAGCTAGTTTCACATCGGTGCAATCCCGATACATGCCGCCAAAGGTGTAACAAGGTAGGCCTCCTCCGGGCAGGTCGGCAGCCGTCATGATCAAGCGCCCGTCCAAGCCCCCGGTCAGCGACATGGCCACGCGACGCGGGCCCTGCAGGTATTTCGGCAGAGCGCAGGCAAAGGTTTCCTTCAGACGCTGGTAATAGGTCAACTCATCGAGCGTCGGAAGGTTCTCCCAGCTGCTCCTTTTGAAATATACCTCCTTACGCACCGGACGCGCCGGTGTGAATGTCCAAGCGGCGGCCCCCGGAAGAAGGGAAACGCCGGCGAACAGGGTTCTGTCTCGAACGGTGCAGCCGATGGAAAACGATTGAGCCAGGCCCTCCTCGTCCAGGCGCCGCGCATCCGGAAACGCGCGAAGGATGGATTTGGCCTCCGAGGCAAACACGATGCGGTCCGCCTCCTCGTGATAATACACACGGCCCAGTCCGTAACGGTCATTGAAAAGAAGGACCTGCTGCCGGCGCAGGTCAAGCAGGAGGCCGCTGAACCAACCTTGCAACCGCTCCAAACTGGACTTCCCCGCTTTGTCATAGTGCCGAAGGAAGCTGCGAGCGCACGCCGACACGTCGGCTCCATCGGATGAGGGAAGGCCAGGGAGCGCGCCGGGATCGGCTAACAGTTCGCCGGCCAGCACCAGGCCCAGGTCCCGGGTTTCATTCCAAATGGGCAGGCCATTCGGCCAGGCATCCTCAAACCAGACCCCCCCGACCCAGGCGCCCAATCGGGCGTCTTCGTAGGTTCCACTGATATGGAAAGGCTCATGTCGCATGGATTGCAACATGAGCCTCAGCCCCACTCGGTTCTCTTCCGGGGAGCCTTTGCCAATGATCCCGGCGATCCCTGGCATGTCAATGGTTCTGGATAGGGATGAAGGTGGAGCGGGCGGGGGGAATTGAACACCCCGTCTGCTGAATGGTAATCAGCCGCTTTGGCACTAAGCTACACCCGCGTCAGTAAGATCACACGGCGATCAGAATTCACCCTTGTTGGGCACCGAGGATGCCGCATCGGATGTCTTCCTTCGCTTTGTCAAGTTGTAAACCCGAGCCCTCTGTCGGACCAGAAACTGCCAGACCGGCTTGGGCACCGCGCCACTGACTCCATGATGAAAGCGAAGCCTCAGAATGAGCCGTCCTTTCCAAGTCAGGGGGACATAGTAGCGTGGGTAAAGATGCTTTTCAAACCCATTGCGCCGCTTGAACTCGGTCAGTTGGCTCTCGTCGTTTTTTCCATAGACGTACTTGCAATAGGTAAGCCTCGAGAGACCCTTCTCCGCGCAGATCTCAACGGCTTTGGCGATGAGGGCATTGGTGGGGCGTCTGGACGCGTGTCCCTCCTTCGAAAGGATCTGCATGATGCTCGCGGTTTGCCCCACAAGGACCATTTTGATGAATCCTATGAGTTCCTGCCCCACATAAGCACCGATAAAACAGCTGCGCTCCAGGTAGGTTGCGTTCTCTCTCTTGACCGATTCCAGGTCCTTCCCGTAGTGCCAAAAATGTCGCCCCTGCCGCACCGGGGTCTCGTTGTAGATGGAACTGATGCCGCGCACCAAGTCATCATCAAACGGGGCCAATCGCACTTCCACCCCCAGTTTGGCTGCCTTGCGAACATTGCGGCGGCCATCCTGTGATAGGCGCTTTTCAAACCAATCGGCATAGCTCGTCACGGGAATGACCGCTTCGTTGTCCCACTCCATGAGATGGGGGCACTTCAAACCGGCATCCGGCTGGGGTCGGGCAAAGTGAAAGATGTCGGCCTTGACGCGGGAATCCCGGAGGGCTCGGATAAACGCGACGAAATCAGGAACCGCCTCATCCTCGTAGAACTCCTCATCCATGACGGAGGCCAACTTGACGAACCTGCCCATGGCCACCACGGTTCGGCCTTGGATCAAGGCGGAAGGCACCTGCAAAGTCTCGCCGTTGAGACTAATTTCTGCGTTGCTGGACGTCATTTCCATCGGCATTTGAACCCTCTCCATCGAGCACCGACCCCTGTATGGCTCGGTGCCATTGGGTGGAGGCGATAGCCCGGCTTTGTTTTCAGGAGGCCACCCACCCTTGATCAGCAGCCATGCTGCCGCGTTTCAACCTAGATGACAATACCCGCCCCGTGCTTAGGGCAACCATTTTCGCAGGAAGCCTCGCAATCGCCTCATCTGCTCCTTCCGCCGGAATGCCACCAGATCAGGAGTGACCGTCTTCTCCGCGCCCGTCACAAAGGCCTGCACGTAGCCGCAAAGGAGCAGACATCCTCCCAGAACATAGGGTTTTCGCGTCAATCGGTAGGCTGACCGGCACACCTCCCACAAAGGATGGCTGCCAAACATGAAATCCTTGCGCCCATTATAATACTCCACCAGCCATTTATGCGCCTCTGCAGTTCCTTGCTGGCGGTGATGCACGGCAAACTTGTCGGTAAAGGTTCGTGTTTCCCATCCGTGCATGCGGGCCTTCAGCGACACCACCAGATCGACGCCGCCCTGCTTGCTCGGCGTATAGCCGGAAATGTCCTCGAAACATGTCCGCCGGAAGAGCTGGCATAATCCCGACACATCCTCGGAGTTGGCAAACCGGTAGTCATGCTTGAGCGCGTTCTCCCATGACTGCTCCCAGTAGTTGGTTCCCGCAACGCCCAGTCGCGGATTGCGCGCGAACTGATTGAGGAGGTAATCGATGTAGTCCGCTTCAAAGGAACCGTCCGCATCCAGATTGCCGACGATGTCAAAGTTCAAGTCCTTGACACGATCATAGCCTGCATTAAACGCCAGCACCTTGCCGTTGAAATGGCGCTCCTTCCGTTCCGGCATGCGCAGCAACTCGATCCAATCATGCTTGGCCGCGTATGATTTCACCACCTCGTCCGTGCCATCAGTGGACCCATCGCTCACAATGACCCACCGCACGGGCTTTACGGTTTGGGCCAGCACGGCATCCAAGGCGAGGCGGATGAAATCCACCTCATTGCGCGCCGGTGTGATCAGCACGTATCTCAGAGGGGCTCCCGGGACTGCCTCCGGCGTTGACCCCGTCACCCCAGAGGCGCCACTGGCGCGGGCATCATTCTGCGGCTGGATATCTTGATTCGTCATGTCAGAGACACTTCAGGACGGGCGCCCATAGCCGTGACGGCTTGCCATGAGCTTGCGCGCCGCGCCGCTCAGAAACGGGTTGCGATCCAAAAAGTTATCGCGAAACTCGGACAACCTGCGACGCCAGCTGACCTTGGTCCGATACCAGAGGCCGGCCCGTGCCGATGCCGGGGCTTGGTGCGGGGCTTCCCGTTCCACTTCGACCTCAACGGATTCTCCAGGCTCCAGCGTCACCGCCACCAGCAACTGCTCTGCGTTCACACGTTGCGGCGTGAGGGGCCGTCCATTCACACGGACTTGATGGGCAACCGCACCATCGCCAGGTTTGGAGCACAACAGATGACGCCGCGCGACCTTATCGGAGTTGACGATTTTGGACCGATCGGTGAACAGCTGCACATGCACATCCCCATTCGGGGCGAGGCGACGCCAGCTGGCGCGCGAGCAGAGCGAGCCCAGGTTGGCCCATTCCAATCGAGCGTCCAACGAGCGCACCGTTCGGATCAGCCTGGCGAGGGCTTCATACCCATCCCGGAAGTATCCGTGATGCTCCACCATCAGGGCCGGCTTGCCCAAAAAGAGGTCGCAGGCCAGTTCAGCCACGTCCGCAGGCGATCGACGCAAAAACAGGGGCACTCCCGGAAAGCGTGTCACCGCAGGTGGCAATAGATCAGCCAGGGTCACCGAGCCCTCCTTGTCCACGGGATATGGCGTACTGTTGACGGCAGCCAAGTATCGGCATGCTTGAAGGGCCTCCATGGCCGGGGAAGCGAAAATGCCCTGCGGGAAAACCATCACATCGTCGAAGGCCAGCCCGGTCAATTGACGATGCCGCTCCATCCTCTCGAGGGCGGTTTGGGACGCGTCTCTGAGCCGCCCGCCATCCCGCGAACCGAACTCACCGCGTGTATGGTCGCAGCCATGGACGCAAAGCGAAAAGTCTCCCCGTTGCCAATGCCTGCTTCTGACAATGCGCCGGTTGGACCGGCGGTAATTCCACGGAATGAAGCCAATGCTTGTGCAGAAGTCCTCACGCTCCATGAGATCGGCCAACTTTTGGTACTCCAGGAATCCGTAGCGCCGCTTCAGCAAGGGATCATCAATGATGAAACAGGCCCCGGGTTGGTCATGATGCCAAAAGGCCTCCGGAGACGCCCATCTCAGAAACATGAGAAAGGGAAGCAGACCGCAGAAGTGGTCGAGAATCGTGGTGCCTTCGGGCCTCCCCTGCTCAATGTCACTCACATGATCAGAGGCCAGAAGCAGCATCTGGCATTGCCCGATGTGCCCCAAGACCAGGAATGGAAGGGAGTTGACGGTGAGGAGTGGCTTGAATGGAGATGCGGCACCCGGACCAAACGTGCAGACCGCATCGTATTCCCCTCCCTCAAAGGTCATGCCTGTCAGGGGGCCGCACACATCTCGAGCCTCCGAGCTCACTTGGATGCGATACGGCCCTGGGCGCGGTGGCTCCACCTTCTGGAGGGCACCTGCCGTCAGCCCGCGCAACACATCCCCTCCTGCTGTGCAGGAACCAAAGCCATACACCAGGACCTTGGCGGAAACCGGCTCTAAAAAGCTCCGCAAGGCGTCGTCCGAACCGCACCGATGACGCAATTCGGCAAGGGTGGACGCGTTGGTGATCAAGATGCCTCCAGCCGGCAGGTGCTTGGCGAACTCTCCACCCGCCACCGCCGCACCAGAGCCCGGCCAGCCCAGGCTTTGTAAGCGCCCTCCAAAGAACGTAACAAGGGAGTCCAGGAAACGCTCCGAGCACGTGAGCTCGCCGAAATGCAGAAACCCCACGGGCGTCGCGCTCTGCTGCCACGACACGGCAAGGGAAAGCGCGACGTCAGGTTGTATCCGGGGTCTTGCCATGCCTTGAGATTGATCCTTCTCAACCGCGAGGGGGAATGTCATTCCTTGGGGAATCCCGCAACCGCCTGTTCCAGAGGCCGGCGTGGACATGGCCGACTCATTTGCAGCAGGTGTTGGAATTCATGGAATCCCGTCCCGAGTGGGACAAAGGACTCGTCTTGGCCGCCCCGCCAATGGGGTTGGCCAATGTGCCGATCAAGTCCAGATAGCGTTGCTTCATGACCTCCCAACGGATCGGCTGATACTCGTCGAACGCTGCCTTCGCTCGCCGCGCCCGCCCGGGTGCATCTTGGTAGAGGTGTACCATCTGCCGAGCCAAGTCAGCCGGGTTGTTCGGCTCGAAAAAGGCCAGCGCCTCCTCGCTAAAGTAGTGGCGTATCGCCTTGAGGCGGGAACAGATGACGGCTTTGCGCATGACAATGTACTCGGACAGTTTGTTCGAGAAGGAGTAGTCGAGAAAAATGTCGCGGCGTGTGGACAGGACGCCGGCGTGACATTGCATCAGCCAATGGGGTATCTCCTCCGGACGAACGGACCCGACGAACCGCACCTTGTCCGCGACGCCCAATTGGGCGGCCAATGCCTGCAGCCTCGGCCGTTCCGGACCGTCGCCCAGAATCCAGTATTCCGCGCCCGGCATGTCCTTCTCCGCTTGGGCGAAGGCTTCAATGCCCAGGTCCAGTCCGTAGAGGCGGGTCAAGGTCCCGTGATACATCATCACGAACGTCGGATTGCGGGTCTTGTCGGAAACCTTGTCCGGGGACCCTGGCGACTGGGCGAAGAAAGCTTCGTCCACGGAGTTCATAATGATGGTCGAACGGGATCGGGGCAAGCCGCGCTCCACCATCAGGGCTTCAATGGGATGATTGATGGTGAGGACGTGATCCGCATACTTGAAGCTCTTCGCCTCGACCCATTTCAAGAGGCGAATCAGGAGCGCGGTGTCCTTGATGCCGTACTTAGACATATAAAACTCTGGGGTGATCTCGTGCATGTCCAGGACCAGTTTGGCGCCGCGCCAGCGGGCCGGGCCGGCGGCGAAGATCAGGAAGTCAGGCAGCGTGTTGACGTCCACAACCGCATATTGCCTGGTCCGGCACAAGCGTCGCAGCGTCATAAACGTCCAGCAGAAGAAAGCCAGGTACTCGTAGAGGTATCGGAACTTGGATCCACGCTTCTTGCCCACCGGGCAGGTGGTCACGTTAACCCCCTCCAGGACGTAGGACTTGGCCTGGGACTTCTGGAGACGCAGGGCCAGCACATCGACATGATATCCCGAGTCCCGCAACGCTTCTGCTTTGCGCCTTACGCGGATGTCCATGTCATAAAAGCTCTGAACGACGAGGCAAATGGATTTCATGAGGCACGTATTCTCCGGCGTCGGCCCACCCGATCAGGAGGCCTGCGAGAGACGCAAGGCAACCATTTCGCCAATCCGCGGGTCGGGTTCCCCGTTCCAGGACATATCCTCCGCCTGGCGGCGTCCCTTCGACTCGGCTCGATGGAAGCGAACGGTCAATGGGGGTGAAACGGGAGCACCCTGGTACGTCATCCGGATCCCGTTGGGTCCTTCCCTGTCGGGGATTCGCTCGAATCGAACGCGGCGCCGGCTCTCGAACCAGTTCACCACTTGTATGCCCGATCCGAACCATACGCTTCGTGATCGCAGGGCGTCCACCATGCGGGCATAGAATTCCCCCCAATACCGCTCCGGACCATGACTGCGGTCATGCCACAACAACGTGAGGACGCCTCCGACGCGGGCCACCTGCTCGATCACCTCGCCACAGCGGCGATCGGCCTCCGCATCGGTCAGATTCAAGCGCTGGGGAAAAAAGAGCGCTCCATCCTGGATGTGCATGGGAAGTTCAAGCAATCGGGTCACTCCCCGGGGGCGAAACACCTGGGCCGTGCCGTTGCGAAAGCCGATGGTTTCATTGTAGCCGGAGGTGGAGTCATACGCGTATCCTGCCTCCTCGAGCACACGATAGGTCTGTTCGTCCTGCAGCAGCCAATGCATGCGAATCCCGCCGCTGGAGCCACCACCGGCTTCGGCAATCTGCCGCAGCTCCTCCTTGCCTTTGTCTGCGTCATGCCAGGCATCAATGCCATGAACGCCGATCTCGCACTGGTTGGAACGAAGCTCGCCAATCCAATTCCCTATGTCCGTAACATCGTAGGCCGTGCCGCGACGCGCGGCATGTCTTCCGCAAACCCGCTCGCCCTGGCGCCGCTTGAAGGGAATCAAATAATACGTGGCGGGAAGGTCCTTCTCGACATCCAGGTACCATTCAAATGGGTCCCAGAAATCCTTCTTTAAGCCAACATAGACCAGGGGCAGCGAGGCGGCTGCTCCGATGATCTTCAGAAAGCGCCGGAGGGAAATGCGGCCGCCCAGCAGGGCACGGAGGGCGCCCAGTGAGGATCGGCACAGGAATCCCCACATCGTGTGATCGAACAGATGGCGGCGAATGCCCACGAAATCGATGTCATGGGTGAGACAGACCATGAATGCCTTGCCGGCGGGCACGGGCGGAAGTTCCAGGAGGTCTCGTCCCGACTCGAGGATCCAGGTGCGCACCAGTTCGATATGCAGGTCCAGGGTGGCCGAACCGGCTCGGGCCACCGGTTGGCCCGCCTGCAGGAGATGTGCGACCTGGTCAAACAAGTTGTAGCCCAAGCGAAGGGTAGTCCGATTGTCACCGGTCAGGCGCAGACCGATGGGTTCGCCCTGATTCGTCGCCAGGACCGGCGTGGCTGCAGTGCCGGCCAAGGTAAGGACCTCACCATAAAGTGGTAGCAGGCTGTTCTCGACCCCACCTTCCGGGTCCTGCAACCGCTCTCCCACTTGAATTCCCAACAAGGCATCGTTGGGATGGGACGCCGCGTCAAATATCAGCACCAGTCCCGCGGACACCTGGGAAACGTCGCCGGATGTGCTAATCACAACGTCGTAGTGATGCCCGTCACAGTACGGTTCCCAGGGCGTTTTGAAGAGTTGAAAGAACTCCTCCACCGCAGCCTGCTCTGAATCCATGAATAGAACTCCAATCACGTCAGATCCCCATCTGGAAGTGGTCTCGGCCCCGCGGGCAGACGCATCCTGAAACTCAGGCGAGCGTGTCCCAGCACTCACGAATACTCTGCACAACGAAGCGTGCCTGCGCCTCGATCAATTCGGGATAAATCGGGAGGGCCAGGGATTCGGCGGCGGCGGCCTCGCTTTCCGGAAAATCCCCTGTCTGGTGACCAAGATAGGCAAAGCACTGCTGCTTGTGCATCGGCACGGGGTAGTAGATCTCGGTGGAGACGCCACATTTCTGGAGCGCTTCACGCAAGGCATCGCGGCGAGCCGTGCGGATGACGTATTGGTTGAAGATGTGCCGATCGGTGGTCACCTTGGGCAGAAATATCTGCGGCTCACCCTCCCCAGGCGGCGCGACCGGCGAGGAACCGCCGCGACGCTGGTTGGCGGGATGGGACGTATCGGCGACGGGCAGACCATACTCGCGAAAGAACTTGTCGTATCGGGCCGCGTTCTGTTGGCGCGCTTCGGTCCAGGCATCCAGATGACGGAGCTTGACGGTGACGACCGCGGCCTGAATGGCGTCGAGTCGGAAGTTTCCACCAATCACTTCATGATAGTACTTCGGGTGGGCTCCGTGGACCCGCAAACGCTGCAGGCGCATTGCGCGCTCGGCATCCTGGGTCACCACCATGCCGGCGTCCCCCGCCGCACCCAGATTCTTGGAAGGAAAGAAGGAGAAGCATCCGTAGTGTCCCCGCGATCCGGCTCTCCAGCCCTGATCCTCCGCGCCTATCGCTTGGGCGGCATCCTCAATCACGATGAGCTTGTGCCTCTCAGCCAGGTCGAGGATGGGACCTAAGTCCGCCATCTGCCCATAGAGATGGACCGGAATCATGGCTCGGGTTCGAGGGGAGATCCGGGCCTCAATGTCGCTGGTTCGAATGTTGTAGGAGATGGGATCGATGTCCACGAAGACCGGCGTCGCGCCGGTGCGCGCCACCGCGCCCGCAGTGGCGAAGAAGGTATAGGGCGTGGTGATCACCTCGTCGCCCGGACCAATACCCTCGGCCATGAGACACAGCAGCAACGCATCCGTGCCGGACGACACGCCCACAGCATGGGCACACTGGGAATAGGCGGCGATGGCCGACTCACATTCCTGGACCTTGGGCCCCATGATGAATTGCTGGGATTTCAACACCTCCAGCACAGCCTGATCGATCGCAGAGCCGATCGCTCGATACTGTGCCTTCAAATCAAGTAGCGGGATGTTCATGCAGTTAGGGTTTTCGTTTTAATTCATCATAGGCTTTCAAGCCCACAGAAAGATCCTGGGGCAAGGGTGCCTCTTCGTCGAGGTCCAGGCACCTCAATTCCCCCCTCTCATTGTGCCGATAGCGAAGACCGCTTTCCGGGCAGCGCATGAGGCCCTCCGCATCAGGGTTGGCCAGTCGATGGCCGTGGCGGCTCATCCAGCCTGCGGGTCTGGCCGGGTTGCCCTGGACCAGGGCGTAGTCCGGAACGTCGCGGGTCACGACCGAACCGGCCGCGACGAAGGCGTAGCGGCCGATCGTGACGCCGCAGACGATCGTCGCGTTGGCACCGATGGTGGCGCCGCGCCGGAGGAGCGTTTTCTCGTAGAGCTTGTGCCGGTTGACCTGGGACCGGGGATTGGTGACGTTGGTCAGCACGCACGAAGGCCCCAGGAACACATCGTCCTCGATCACCGTGCCGGTATAAACCGACACGTTGTTCTGGACCTTGACGTTGTTGCCCAGGGTGGTCCCTCCATCCACGTTCACGTTCTGTCCCAGGACACAGCGCTCGCCGATGCGGGCGCCCTTCATGACATGGGAGTAGTGCCAGACCTTTGTGCCACTGCCGATGACGGCCCCGGCATCAACCGCTGCCGATTCGTGGACAAAATAGGCGGGCTCCTCAGGGGCCGATCCGGAGCCGATCCCAATCCCCTGCCCGCCGTGGAGGAGGGATCGCTGGCAGGCGTCCAGGATGGTCAGCACCTGCAAGCCTTCCTCGCCCGAGGTGAGAGGCGTGCCGCGTGAACGCACGTTGTCCAGGAAGTGGCGGCATTCCGCGTTGAGCGGCTCCACCTGCTCCAGGGGAACCGGCTCGGCCTGGGCCTTGACGGCGGTGGGAATGCGGTTTCTCCATTCCACCTTGTGCGGATAGAGGACAAGCTTGTGCTCGGCGGTGTCGTCGAAGACCGCCATCTTCTCCGAACCCACCACCACGAGACGCTGTTCCTTCACCGGATGCAACCAGCTCACGAAGATGTGCCCCCGCACGCCGCTGGGGAAGTCAAACTGGCTCATGGTCACGTCGTTGACGTTCCGGTTGAGGTAGGCGCCTCCCTGGCAGGAAACACGGTCGGGCATCTCGTTAAGCAGGGAGAGAATGACGGAGATGTCGTGCGGGGCGAAACTCCAAAGGATGTTCTCCTCGGTGCGGATCTTTCCGATGTTGAGCCGGTTGGAATAGAGGTAGTGAAGCTTGCCCAGGGCCCCGCCCTGGATGAGGGACTGGAGCTTGGTGACGGCAGGGTGGTAGCGGAGAATATGGCCCACCATCAGGACCCGACCTCGGGCCCGGGCCAGTTCGACCAGGGCCCGCCCCTCCTTGACCTCGATGGCCAGGGGCTTCTCCACAAAGACATCCTTGCCCTCCTCCAGGGCGGCGCGCGCCATCTGATAATGCATCACCGCCGGCGTGGCCAGCGCGACCGCCTCGATCTCCCGGTCGGACAGGACACGGGCATAGTCCCTCTCGAAGCGCACACCGGCATAGTCGCGTGCGACGGCCTCCTCGGCCGCGGTGGAGGCGTCGCAGACGCAGGCCAGCCCTCCGAGCTGATGAAAGTTGCGAACGAGGTTCTTGCCCCAATAGCCCATGCCGACGACGGCGACCCTGGGTTCGCGAGATGCATTGGACGTTGTCATGATGACTGTGCAATGGCCGGCCGGGCCGGCTCCCCCCCAAGGGTCTCCTCCAACGCCGCCACGCAGCGGGCGGCAACTCCACCCTCTCCGTAGAGCGGGGGGTGCTGGGCTGGGGGCCGGAACGTGCGGACGGTTTCAACAATCCTCTCCCGGTCGGCGCCCGCGAGCACATTGCCGCCCGCCTCAACCGTCTCCAACCACTCGGTTTCGTCGCGCAGCGTGATGCACGGCACCCCGAGCCAGTAGGCCTCCTTCTGCAACCCCCCCGAATCGGTCAGCACCATGCGCGCGCCGCCGGTCAGGGCCACCATCTCGAGGTAGCCGACCGGCTCAAGCAACCGCACGTGCGGCTTGAGGGCCAGGCCGGAGCTTTCAATGACCTTGCGCGTGCGCGGGTGGACCGGGAACACCACGGGAAGATCCAAGGCGTTGAAGGCTCCCAGGATGCCGCTGAGACGGGAAGGATCATCGGTGTTCTCCGCCCGGTGCATGGTGGCCAGGAAATAGCCGCCCCGCTCCAACCCGAGCGGGCGGCAGGTTTCCGGAGGTTCCGCTTCAACTTGGTCCCGGGCCCAGAACAGCACGTCGGACATCACATCGCCGACGATGATCACGCCACGGGTGACTCCTTCGCGGGCCAGGTTGTCCACAGCCACCTGGCTGGGGCACAGCAGCAGCGAAGAGAGATGATCGGCGACCACGCGGTTGACCTCCTCGGGCATGCGGCGGTTGAAGCTGCGCAGCCCGGCCTCCACATGAGCCACGGGGACGTGCAGCTTGGAGGCGGCCAGGGCCCCGGCGAGAGTGGAGTTGGTGTCGCCATACACGAGCAACACGTCCGGCGCCCGCTCCTGCAACACCGTCTCAATGCCGGCCAACATGGCGCCGGTCTGCTGCCCATGCGGACCGGATCCGACACCGAGGTTGACCTCGGGCTTTGGAATCTGCAACCGGTCAAAGAAGATGCCCGACATCCCGTAGTCGTAATGCTGTCCGGTGTGCACCAGGCATTCGGTGTGGTGCTGGCGAAGGACGCGGCTCAGGGCGGCCGCCTTGATGAATTGGGGCCGTGCGCCGATGATGGTGACGACGTTCATGGAGGATGGAAAACGCTCAGTGGCCGGAACGGACACAGGACACATCAGGAAACGAGGTTCGAGCCTTGGCGCAGAGGCGGGCCACTTCGGATGGAAGCGCGGACCAATAGGCGCCCTTGTGCACGGACCTGATCCAGTCCAGGAACTGGCCATAGCGCTCGACAGGGTATTCGTCCCGTCCCGCGGGCCCCGGGCCGAAGCTCATGTAGTCAGGATGCGTGTTGAGCAGCACCATGCCCCCATGCTCGGCAATCCAATTCACCTTGCGCTGCCAGATCTCGATGGAGGGTTCCTGCAGCACGATGAAGAGCGTGGAATCCTGAGGCAGGGTGTAAGGCAGTTCCACGTAACCCGCATCGCTGTCCAGCCCCGCCTTGGGCACCCAGAAGGGAAAGATGGTGTTCACGCCGTCCGGCTGCGGCTCGAATGGATCGGTGTCAAAAGTGGATCCGTCATAATCCAGATTCAGTTCGTGGAGCCAGTCCAGATTGTGATGCATGAAACCGGACCGAAACCCGTTCGCATTCCATTTGTCGAGGTAATGATTGATTCGATCGGCCTGGGCTTTGAAGGAGGCCAAGGACCGATACAGCTTGCCGTCATGATGCAGGTCGTGCACGCCCACCTCACATCCCTCCGCACGCAGGTCCTCGCGCAGCAGATCAGGCGCGCGGTAGGCTCCTTCGGGAACGAAATAGAATGCGGACCGGAACCCCATGTCACGATCCAGTTCGTGCAGGAGCCAGCATCGGTCCAACCCCTTCTGATCCTCGACATCGTGGGTCAACACCAAGGCGAACTTCTTGTCGCCCGGCCATCCCGGCCACCCATCCGGCCGTCGCTGGCTGCCGGACTTGATGGGCCACTCATGCTCCCGGCGGCGACGGAGCCAGCGAGCATGCCAGCGCCGCAACCCCATCCGAACCCTCCAGGGTATGAAGGGCTTGACGGAATAATAAAGATCCAGTGCTGACATCAGGTAACCCCAGCCTTGATCGCATTAGGGCCTCCCTGGATAAGGAACTCCAGGCAGACTTCGTCCCCGTCAATTCGCCCAAGACCAATTGACCGGCATCTTATGGTTCGGGCCACAGCCATGCCGTACTCGAACGCGCGCCCAAGGCGGGGGGAACAGGATTCACGACCCGGCGAAACGTCCACCGGTGAAGTCAGGATGCGACCAACCAGCCCATCGCAAGGGCACCACGCGATTTCGCGGATGCGACACCTATCCCCACGCCTACGATTTGTTATCGTTGCCGCAGATTGCCCTGCTTGATCGTAAACTGCAACATTGCCTGTAGTCCTAAATCATTCGGTTACAACAACCCGTAACTTAAGCCGTGGCTACTGGCCCAGGACTGTCACGCGTGACGGATCAGCATGCCCTACTGGCAGCGAGCCGGGTTTCCGGAGGCAATCGCCGCCACGCACGCCGAGGAAGCGCGCGAGCACCCGCAAGGTGGTGTCCAGCCGGCTGGGTGACCTCGAAACCAATTCACCGACAGCTGGTTACAGCGTATCCATTGCAGCGACATCCATCGTTCGAACCCCATGGTGCGCTCTCATCACCGAACAGGCCCCCGCACCCGGCAAGAAGCAAAGCAGGTTGAACGCCGAAATGCCGAAACGAGAATTGGATATCAAGGAACGTGCCGGGCAGGAGGCAGGCGAGCGGCCAGGAGTTTTCGTGTGCCACCCGGAGGCCTAAGCGGCCTCAGACCAGCGAGGATCCGTTTTTTTTCGTGTCAGGTGCCGGAGCCGCTGGAATGCTCAAGCCATGAGGCGGATCGGTTTGTTCGGCGGCTCCTTTGATCCAGTCCATTTGGGACACCTGCTCGTGGCCCAGGCGGCCTGTGAGGAACAGGGGCTGGAACGCATCATCTTTATTCCAGCGGCTCAGTCCCCCTTCAAACCGGACTCCGCGCCGATGGCGGCGGCGGAGCGGCTGCGGTTGCTGCGCTTGGCCTTGGCCGGCCACACGCACTACTCCATCGATACCCAGGAACTGGATCGCGGTGGGGTCTCCTACACCATCGACACCATCAGGGAACGCGTGGCGCGGGAACCGGACGCCGAGCACTTCTACCTGATCGGCGCGGACCATGTCCCGCTTCTGCCACGGTGGAGGGAGGCGGAGGCCCTGGCCGCACAGGTGACGTTCCTCGTCATCCCGAGACCCGGCCAGACCGAGGCGACGCTGCCCGCGCCGTTTCGTCTGTGCCATCTGGAAGGGTATCCGCTCTCGGTCTCCTCCTCTCAGATCCGAGAACGGATCCAAGCCGGCCTGCCGATCGACCACCTCACGCCCGCAGCGGTGGCGGAGGCGGTGCGGAACAATCGGCTTTATCTTTGAAAGTCATTCCGGCAACGTTCCGAAAAATGGATTCCAAAGCGCTGGCGATGCGATGCCGGAAACTCGCGGAGAACCGAAAGGCGGAGGACGTGGTGATCCTGGACATGCGCAAGGTGTCCTCGATCGCCGACTACTTCGTCATCGCGACCGGGACGAGCGATCCGCATCTTCGGGCCATTGGTGAGGAAATCACGACCAAGCTCAAGGAGGTGGACGGGTTGTCCCCACGCGCGGTGGACGGATCGCTTCATGCGTCCTGGATGGTCCTGGACTACTTCGACGTGATTGTCCACCTCATGAAGCCGGACGTGCGCAGGCACTATGACTTGGAGAGTCTCTGGGGGGACGCACCACGCGTGCCGACGAGGGCTCGGGCCAAGAAGAAGGCGGTCTGAGAAGTGGCGGCCTCAAGGCCGCGCCGAACCTCAATCCTGAGGATCGTCGGAGGGATTCTCCTTGGACCACTCGATCATCCCATCGAGCACCTTGCGGAAATCCTCAAGGCCGGGAGCGGGAATGATGATGGTGTCCCGGCGTCCACCCACATCCTCCGTGATGCGCAGGAAACGGCCGCGCGGGTTTTCCTTGAGGGCAAAGACAAAGGTCTTGCGCTCAATCTGGATCTTGTCGGTTTTGATGGTGTCCTCCCGGACACCAGGCTTGTCGCCAGGCCCGCCTCGGGACATGGCTCCACCGCTTGTCGGATGTCTCTCGTTTGAGATCATAGTGCTTCCCCATCTTTAGCCCATCCTTCTCGTGCCCTCCCGGCTTGGCGACGGGTGGGCCAAGGTCAGGCCCTCAAGGTCAATTGTCAGACAACCTTTACTTATCCCGCGCTTTGTCAACTTCGGAATTTGCTGGCGCTGACAAACCGCGGCGCATCCGAGGAGTGGGTGATCCGCCAAACGTAAATACCCAGCCCTCCCAATACCGCCAGGTTCATAACTTGCGAGACACCATGCCAGAGACTGAAGGATCTGGCAGCTTGAATCTTCTCCACGGGCGTGTAGTGGCCTTCTTCGGCGTAGCGAATCAGATGCAGATCGCGCAGCTTGGGCTGCAGCCAGAGCCCGCCGCACAAGGCCATGAAAAACGCGCCCAGCAAAATGCCCAAAGTCCAGCGGTGAATGGCTTTGCCGAGATACACCCATTCCGCCAGCAGGTGGGCCAGGGCCACGGCGCCACACCAGTAGTTCAACACGAAATACCGCTCCAAAACCATCTGCGCAATCAACCCGGCGTAGGCATCGGCGCGGCTCGTCCCCCCAAGCAAGGCCTTCATTCCAGGTGAAAAAAAGGTCGGGGCCACACCGAACGTGAAAAAGATCGCCGCCCCAAACCAGATGGCCGCATTCATCACCCCTACAAATCGCAGAAACACGATCACGAGCGGACGTTAAGAGAATTTCCAGGGAGTGCCAAGCATGGATTTGAGCCGCATCCGGGTGTAACCCTTTGAAGCACAATCATATTTCCGGCTGCTGACGTGTCCATCCCGACCCGGCCACCATCCTCACCGAGCGTGACTGAAAGTAGGCGACCCGCATGTGGTCGTTTTGCCGGGCCCCTCACCCCGACCCTCTCCCGGGGGGAGTGGGAGTATCGTCTTCCGCGCGGAGAAAGCCTTCCGATCTGAAACCGTACCCCCCCCACGGGGCTTGCGTCTCCCTCTCCCCCTCGGGAGAGGGCTGGGGTGAGGGGCCTTTGATAGGGTGCGATGTAGAGTGCCTTCGTCGCCCATGTTTCACCTTGTGTCGCAACTCGCTGCGCAGCCTTCATTCCCCAGCAGCGTCTGGGGAATGACCTGCTCTTACTCTAGCTCCATTGCCAATCCGGCGGCCGCATGGCATCCCCATGTCACCCCAGGTCCCATCACACCTATCCTCACTCGCACCGGTCTAATCGCATTGCCCTGGCAGGCTCCGGCTCCGTATGCTCAGGTCCGTGTTACCCGCCCTGACCCAACAGCTTCGCCAAGGCACCTCGCTGGCCCCGTCCCAGGTGATTGCGGCCGTGGAGACCTTGATCGATCCGCAACTGAAGGCGGAGGTGAAGGCCGACTTTCTGACCGCCTTGGCTGAGAAAGGCGAGTCGGTCGAGGAAATCTCCGTGTTTGCCAGCCTATTGCGCGACCGGGCCATCCAACCGGTGCTCCCTCCATCCTTGCGTCAGCGGGAGATTGTGGATGTCTGTGGCACCGGAGGCGACCGTCTGGAAACCTTCAACATCTCGACGACGGTGGCGCTGGTGGTGTCCGCAGCCGGTGTTCCGGTGGCCAAGCATGGCAACAGGGCCATCACTTCCAAGTCCGGCAGTGCGGACGTGCTCGAGGCACTGGGCATCCGCATCGATCTGCCGCCCGACGAGGCCGCAGCGCTGCTTGCGGAAGAGGGTTTTGCCTTTTTCTTCGCGCCCAACTACCACCCCGCCTTCAAGGCCATCGGCCCGGCACGCAAGCTCTGCGCCGAACGCGGTCAGCGCACCATCTTCAATTTCCTGGGGCCCCTGCTCAATCCAGTCCGGCCGACCGCCCAGCTCATGGGTGTGTCGCGACCCGAGTGGTGCGAGTCGCTCGCGCGCGTGCTGCAGTTGCTGGGTCTGCGCCGGGGGATGGTGGTTTGCGGCACGGTGCCGCTCGCCGAGGGAGGCCACGCGCATCTGGATGAGATCTCAACGCTCGGCGCGACCACACTCGCGGAGTTCTACCAGGAACGCGGCTTCCACACCGCGCGCCTGGACCTTGCGGATTTCGAGCTGGCACCGGCGACGCTTCAGGATTTGAAGGGCGGGGATCGCGCGACGAATGCCGCGTTGGTGGAAGGCCTGCTGCGCGGCGAGGATCGCGGGCCCAGACGGGACGCGGTGCTACTCAACGCCGGCGCCGGCTTGCTCGTCGCCGGTGTGGCCAAGAGCATTCTCGATGGCATGGAACAGGCAAGGGCGGTCCTGGAGGACGGACGGGCCCAAGCCAAACTCGAGGCACTGCGCCGGGCTTCCGGGTCATGAACCGCCTCCACATGGGCACGCCTGACGACAATTTGACTCCCACGCACCGTCGAGGGTGGGCGTGGGTCGCGTGGGGGGGCATGGCCGTGCTCCTGGTCATCCTTTACCTGTTCCCGCCCGAGTCACACGGCTTCTACCCGCGCTGCCTGTTCCACGAAGCCACCGGATTGCAGTGCCCGGGATGCGGAGGGTTGCGGGCCACGCACCTCCTGCTCAGGGGGGATGTCAGCGCTGCCTGGCGCATGAACCAGCTTCTTGTCGCGGCCATTCCGGCGGGTGCGATGCTAGGGGTGGTCGAATGGCGTGCGCGCCGGCGAGGGCGTTCCTGGATCGGGGCCGCTGAGAGGGGGCATTGGGTCTGGGTGCTGGTGGGCGCCATATTCCTTTTTGCCGTGGTGCGCAACCTCCTGCCCGGAGGGTGAGCCACGCTTTTCCGACTGGCACCGCGATCACTTTCCTGCCACTCTGCCGCCCTCACCCACCCTTCGCGGTGGATGCGTGATGTATAAGATTCGCGGACAAGACGACAAAGACCTCGGGCCCTTCACGGCCGTCGTGGTGCGCCAATGGATCTCCGCCGGGCGGGCCGATGCCGACACCCTGCTGTTGAAGGTGGGGGAAGGCGAGTGGAAACCGCTCTCGCAGTTTCCCGAATTCACCAAAGCCCCCGTCTCTCGCGACTCGGGACCACCATCGCAGGAATCCGCCAGCCTCCGCCGCAACAGCGACTCAAGGCCCGCCTCGGACTCGACGCCGCCGGTGGCCTTTCTGAGCCGGCTGGCTGTGACATCGGTGGGGTTGGGCGCCGTCGGGCTGCTGGGAGTGACGGCGGTCGCGGGGCTGGTCGCGGGGGTGCTGGCCCTCAAGGCCATTGCCCGCAGCGGAGGCCGCCTCAAGGGCACGGGCCTGGCCGTCACGGGAACCGTGCTGTCAGCGAGCATGCTGCTGGTGTTCGTGCCCGCGATGTCGGGACTGATCATCGTGCCGCTCATGCAGAAGAGACAGGCCGCGGCGGATGAAGCCTGTCTGGAAAACATGCGCAAGCTCAACCAGGCCCTGCACATCTACGCCGGCAACCACGGCCATCAACTGCCTGACGCAGGCAACTGGCTGGACCTGCTTGCGCAGGACCGTCTGGTGGTTCGGGACGGCGCCGGACTGCAGTGTCCCTCGCGCAGCGGACTTTCCTGCGCCTACGCCTTCAACGAGGCGCTCTCCGGGCTCGACCCCGCGCAGGTGCCCGGAGACACCGTGCTGATCTTCGAAAGCAACCTCGGTTGGAACGGCCACGGCAGCGTCGAGGATCTGGCGGATTCCCGGCACGGCATGCAGCTCCTCATCGGCTTCGCCGACGGTTCGGTGGAGCGCGTTCCCGCCTACCAGCTCCCCCAGCTCCGCTGGCTCCCGGTGCCAACCCCCTGAGGCGGGGGTCCGTGATTGGAAGTGGGTGGTGTTTCCGTGCCATACAGGTGCAGGGTTATGAACTGAGCAAGAGCAAGATGGGCGTTTCTTGCTCTTACTTTTGCTCTTACTCTTACTCCTTTGGGTCACCCACGTTTGATCACACCCCTGAGGCGGATCCGTGTCGCCAACCCACGCCGCCTTCTGCCATACTTGCCTCATGCCCACATTAACCACCGCCGCGATCAAGGAGCGGCGCGCCACCGTACCGGACTGGCGCCGCTACGGAACCCGCCTCCGACGCACATATGTGTTCAAGGATTTTCCTGCCGCCATCCGCTTCGTCAACGAGGTGGCGCGCCGCGCGGAAAAGGCCTGGCACCATCCCGACATCGACATTCGTTGGAACAAAGTGACGCTCACCCTCACGACGCATGACCAGGGCGGACTGACCGCCAAGGATTTTGACCTCGCCCGGGTCTGTGACGACCTGGCCCGGCGGGTGCCGGCCAAGGCCTAGGGTCCGCGACCCATCGGGATTGGAGGCGCACATGGACCAAGAACCGATCCTCCCATCCGACGGATCGGACCGATCGGACCGATCCGCTCCGGTTCATGGGGAGAGCCGGGCGGCGCCAAAGGGGCTGGTTGCTTCGGGCTCCCGCATCTGCTATGTCCATCCCAACGCTTCGCCGCACGGGACCGCCACGCCGCGCGACAGATCAGGCGGGCCACGCACACCCCATGACCAACCAGTCCGCAACCACAGACCGCGTGCGAGTGGATGGCAAGTTCTTCCGGGCGGGGCGTGAGCGCTTCCATGTCAAGGGTGTCACCTACGGTCCGTTCCCTCCCGACTCCGATGGACACGCGCTGCCGGATCCGGCCCGGGTCCGCACCGATTTCTCCCTGATGCGGGAACTGGGAGCCAACACCGTGCGGCTGTACCATCCGCCTCCACGCTGGCTGCTCGACCTGGCATCCGAGCATGGCTTGCGGTTGATCGTGGACATGCCTGTGCACAAGCACGCGACCTTCCTCAGCCTGGGAAACGATTGGCGCGCCGAACGGAAGCGCGTGCGCGAGGCGGTGCGAACCTGCGCCGGGCATCCCGCGCTGTTCGCGGTCTGCGTCACCAACGAAGTGCCCGCCGACGTGGCCCGCTGGAGCGGGGCGGTCAACATCTGCGCCCGGGTGGATGCGCTCATCGACGTCGCCAAACACGAGGACCCCGACTGCCTTTGCACCTTCGCCAACTTCCCCTCCACGGAGTACCTGCAGCCGCGCCACATCGACTTTCTCAGCTTCAACATTTTCCTCCATCACCGCCGTCCCTTTGCCGACTACCTGGCCCGCCTGCAGATGCACTCCGGCCACCGGCCTCTCCTGCTGACGGAGATCGGCGTGGACGCGATGCGCGAAGGGGAGACGGCGCAGGCGGAGACTCTGGGCTGGCAGATCGAATCGGCCTTCCGGGCGGGGCTGGCCGGCGTCACCGTCTTCAGTTTCACGGACGAGTGGCACACGGGCGGCATGAACATCGAGGATTGGGCCTTCGGCCTGACCACGCGCGAGCGCCAACCCAAGCCCTCCTTCCATGCCGTGCAGGACGCCTTCCGGCAGGCTCCCTACTATCCACAGCCGGACTGCCCGCGCATTTCGGTGGTGGTGGCTTCGCACAACGGGGCCAAGACGCTGAAGGGCTGTCTGGAATCCCTTGAGAAACTCAACCACCCCGACTACGAGGTGCTGCTGGTGGACGATGGATCGACCGATGCCACGCCGCAGATCATGGAGTCGTTCGAGTGGGTGCGCTACCTGCCGCAGCGGCACCAGGGCCTTTCGGTGGCCCGCAACACGGGCATCGCCGCGGCCACGGGGGAGTTGGTGGCCTTCCTGGACGCGGACTGCCGGGCGGACCGGGACTGGCTCTATTACCTGGCGGGAGATCTCCTTGCCGGATCGGAGGCCGGCATGGGCGGACCCAATCTGCTGCCGCCTGACGACTCACCCGTGGCGGCGGCCGTGCAGGTTTCACCGGGGGTTCCGACGCACGTCATGCTGACGGACCGGGAAGCGGAGCACATCCCCGGGTGCAACATGATCTTCCGCAAGTCGGCGTTGACCGCCGTGGGATGCTTTGACCCGGTCTTCCAGCGGGCGGGCGACGATGTGGATGTGTGCTGGCGGCTTCATCAATCCGGCTTTCGAATCGGGTTTAGTCCATCGGCCTTTGTCTGGCACCACCGCCGATCCACCGTGGGAGCCTACCTGGATCAGCAAGCCGGCTACGGTCAGGCGGAAGCCCTGCTGCTTCGGAAACACCCGGAATACTTCAACACCCTGGGAGGCGGGCGTTGGCGGGGGAGGATCTACGCGACCACCGGCGCGGCGGGAGTCGGCTCCGGCGCGCCCATTTACCACGGCGTGTTCGCCACCGGCGACTTCCAGATGATCTACGCCGTGCCCGGCGGCATGTCGCTGTTGTTCTGCACCAGCCTGGAGTTCCACTTCCTGTCCACGCTGCCCCTGGCGATCCTGGCCAGCCTTTGGCCGGTCTTGTGGCCGCTGCCGGTGGCGAGCCTGCTCGTATCGATCTCGGTGGCCGGTCTGGTTGCGGCGCGATCCCCCCTGCCACACGACAAACGCCGCTGGTGGTCGAGGCCGTTGGTGGCCATGCTCTACCTGCTTCAGCCCGTCATCCGCGGATGGGCGCGGTATCGCGGCCGGCTCGGCCACCAGGGCCAGCGGCCTCCCCCCCATGCGGTCGGCCCGCTGCCCCGTCTGGACGGCGGGCAAGTCCAGATGTGCTACTGGAAGCAGGGCCAACTCGATCGCGTGGCGTTCCTGCAGGCCCTCCTGGGCCGGCTCGAGGTGGCGGGCTGGACCTGCAAACCGGACAGCGGCTGGAACCACTACGACGTGGAAATCCTCGGCAGCCGCTGGGGCCGGGCCCAGATCAGCACGGTTCACGAACCCTTGGCACAGGGCGAGTCCCTCCTGCATGTCCGACTTCGTTCGGTCTGGTCCCTGGCCTCGTTTATCCTGTTCTGGGGCGGCATCGCCGGGGCACTCCTTCTTGTCGGATTCGGGGCCGGCCGCAATCCCTGGACCTGGATGGCGCTGCTCGGCCTGCCGTTGCTCGGCTGGATGCTGGAGCACGAGAACCGAACCCTGCTCCGCCACCTCACCGCATTCCTGGACAAGACGGGGGCTGAACTCGGCTTGCAACGGGTGCCACCCTTGCGCTGAGGCAAGGTTCACCCAGGTCATGGGGGGTCACCCGCTTTCAGGGCTGTTGACAGAGTCGGTGAGTTCAGGCGTTGTCGCCATCAGACCCGCCGGTTTCATCTTGCTCTTGCTCTTTACCAGAAAAGAACGACCAACATGGAGGTTCCCAAAAAAAATCATTGGCCGCCCCGGCGATTCACCACAGAATCCGCCTCGATTCGTATGGTGCAGTATCTGGAGCTTCTCCGCCTGGTCCTGAAGCAAGGCCGCCCCAAGGCTGACCGCACCGGTACCGGCACGCTCTCGGTGTTCGGGGCCCAGGCGCGCTACGACCTTTCGGCCGGCTTTCCTCTGGTGACGACCAAGAAGGTCCATCTCAAGTCGATCATCCACGAGCTGCTCTGGTTCCTGAAAGGCGATACCAACATCGCCTACCTCAATCAGCACGGCGTCACCATCTGGGACGAGTGGGCGGATGGCGAGGGCAACCTGGGGCGCATCTATGGGGCGCAGTGGTGTGACTGGCGCACCGCTTCCGGGTCCTCCATCAACCAGATCGACCAGATCATCCAGCAGATCCGCACCAATCCGGACAGCCGACGCCTCATCGTCAGCGCCTGGAACGTCGGGGAACTGGACCAGATGGCCCTGGCTCCCTGCCATACCCTGTTCCAGTTTCATGTCCAGGATGGCCGGTTGAGCTGCCAACTCTATCAGCGCAGCGCGGACCTGTTCCTGGGCGTGCCGTTCAACATCGCCAGCTACGCCCTCCTCACCCTGATGATGGCGCAGGTGTGCGAGCTTGAGCCGGGCGACTTCGTGCACACTTTCGGAGACCTCCACCTCTACAGCAACCATCTGCAGCAGGCGGAGCAACAACTCCGCCGCGCGCCTCGACCGCTGCCGCGCATGCGCCTGCGTCCGGACCGGCACCACATCCATGACTTCGTGTTCGAGGATTTCACCCTGGAAGGATACGACCCGCACCCGGCCATCAAGGCGCCGATCGCGGTGTGACGCCGTGTCCCTTTCCGGACCATGAGTCGCCCCCCTTTCAAAGCCATCGCGGCCATGGCTCGCAACCGGGTCATCGGCCAGGGAAACCGGATTCCCTGGCACCTCCCCGAAGACTTCAAATGGTTCAAGAGCGTGACGATGGGGCACACGGTGGTGATGGGACGCAAGACCTTCGAATCAATCGGCAAACCCCTGCCCGGCCGGGATATCGTGGTCCTGAGCCGTTCCGGGTTCGGCCATCCAGGCGTTCGCACGCTCAGCTCACTGGATGAGGTGGAGCCGAAGGTTCCGGGTCGTGACGTGTTCATTGCGGGTGGGGCGGAGATATACGTCCTTGCGCTGCCCTACTGTTCGGACCTTTACCTCACGAGGGTGGAGAGGGAGGTCCAGGGGGATGCCTGGTTTCCCCCATTTGAGGAGGCCTTCGAACTGGCCGGAACCCTGCGCCGGGAGCCCGAATTCATCATCCTGCACTACAAGAACGCCCGGCTGGTGCCCAGGACCGTCCCGGATAGGAATTCCTGAAATCGACTGGGCCGGGGCCCGCCGGGCCCATCCAGGCGGAACCACGGGAGCAACCCCGGATTATCCCTGAGAAAGGCCTGCAATTTGCTCTCGTCACCCCGTCGGCGCGAGGCTTGCCTCCTTCAGGATTCCCGGGGTATGAAGGACGCCTTGAGGACCGAGTTCTCATGGAAAAGACATCCGTAACATGTTTCGGAGTCGGCGACGGAGAACCCTGCGCAGATCGGAACCACTCGGCATTTCTCTATGATGTCGCCGGGCAAACCCTGCTCATCGACTGCGGGGAACCGCTCTGCCGGAGCTACAAGGCAAGCGGGCGCGACTTCAGTGATGTGGATCGGATCCTCATTTCCCACTACCACTTTGACCACGTGGGCGGGTTTTTCATGTTCATCCAGGGTAGCTGGCTGGAGGGACGCACCCGTCCCCTTCCCGTCCATCTGCCCGCCCACGGAATAGCCGCCGTCCGCCAGTTGCTCCAGGCTGCCTGTCTCTTCGAGGAGGTCCTGCCCTTTACGCTTCAGTTCATCCCGTGGGAGCTGGGCCGGAGCATCGAATCGGGCGGCGTCCGCATCACCCCCTTTCCCACCACCCACCTCGAGCACTTTCGGAAACAGTTCGAAGCCCGATACCCAGGATATTTTGAAGCCTTTGGATTCCTCCTGGAAGGCAACGGGCAACGCCTCTGCCACTCCGCGGACCTGGGGTCGCCCGATGATCTGGACTCAGTGCTGCAGTCGCCGCTCGATCTCCTGGTATGCGAGGTGGCCCATTTCAAACCCGACGATCTGTTCGCCAAGCTGCGCCAGGCCGAGATTGGCAAGACGGTGCTGATGCATGTCGGGCGGGGCTACTGGGAAGACCTGGAGTCGCTCCAACAGCGTGCCGCGGAGATGATGCCCGGCCGCACCATCCTTTTTGCTCGGGACCAGCAGGTCATCCGAATGGGCGACGACTGAGCGCGGCCGCCTGGCGGTAGCCCGGATCGCAGGCCCATGGCTCCGGCATAGTGGCCTTTCCCTGTAGCCGCGATCTTTAGATCGCGCTTCCACGGGCTACGGAGCGCGGCTCTCCTGAGCCGCAGCGTATCAGCCAGCCCGCTGCGGCTCAGGAGAGCCGCGCTCCGTAGCCTTGGGGCGTGGCCCATGGGCATCACCCATCCCGTTTGGTGGGGGAACACCCCATGAATCTTCCATCTGGTCCGTTCCGGAAACCACTTCGCTGAAGCGACATAGACGCGCTTTGCCCTTGCGGGGGGGTGGGAGAGTTGAGAAGTATGCGGGGCGCATGTCGCAAATGCTGAAGTCATCGGCGGCGGTGGCCGCCGCCACCATGGCCAGCCGGCTCCTGGGGCTGGTGCGCGAGGTGGTGTATGCCCGCTTCATGGGTGCGGGCTGGGTGGCGGACGCCTTCACCCTGGCCTACATGGTGCCCAACCTCTTCCGGCGCCTGCTGGGGGAAGGGGCGTTGACGGCGGCCTTCATCCCCATTTTCAAGCAGACTGAAAAGCAGGATGGGAAAGAGGCCACCTGGAAGGCGGCCAACGCGGTGCTGTGCGGCCTGGCGCTGTTGCTGTTGGGACTGGTGCTGGTGGGGCTGGCCGGGGTCACGCTCGTATTGCAACTCCCCGTGTTCGAAGGTAAGACCCGGCTGATGCTGGAGCTGTTGCGGGTGATGTTCCCCTATGTGTTGCTGGTCTGCGTGGCAGCCTTGTTCACCGGCATCCTCAATGCGCGCGGTCACTTCTTCGTGCCGGCGCTCGGATCGCTCCTGCTCAACATCGTTCTGATCGGAGCGGTGCTGTGGGGTGCGCCGCGCATGGGGCTGGAACTGCACGAGCAGATCTTCGGCCTGGCCCTGGGCGTTCTGGCCGCTGGCGTCGCCCAAGCCGTCTTCCAGTGGCCATTGCTCCGGTCGGAGGGATTCCGCCTGCGCTGGGTGACCCCATGGAGTCATCCCGTCGTGAGGCGTGTCCTGCAGCGGATGATCCCCGGCATCATGGGGGTGGCGGCTTACCAGATCAATGTGCTCGTCACCAACGGCATTGCCTTTCACGTGGACAACGCCGTGGTGGCTTCCTTCAACTATGCGGTCCGCCTCATGGAGTTTCCCCAGGGAGTCTTCGGACTCTCCCTGGCCAGCTATCTCCTGCCCACTCTTGCCGGCCTGGCTGCGGCCAAGGATTACCCCGAGTTCCGCAAGACCCTCCAAAATGGGCTGGGCTACCTGGTCCTGCTCAATCTCCTGGCCGGCGTGCTCCTCATGGTGCTGGCGGAACCGATCGTGCGACTGCTGTTTGAACGGGGCCGCTTTGACGCCGCCGACACGGCGCGCGCCGCCCGGGCGTTGACCTGTCTGGCGCCGGGATTGGTGGCCTTCTCCGCCGTGAACATCCTGGCCCGCGCCTTCTACGCGCTGGGTGACCTGCGCACCCCGGTCCGCATCAGCATGCTCTGTCTCACCCTCAACGTGCTGGTGGTGCTGGCATTGATCTGGCGTTTCAAGGAAGCCGGCATGGGCATGGCCAACTCGGCGACAGCCATCCTGAACGCAGGGCTCCTGGCCTATGCCCTGAAACGGAAGTTGAGTGGCTTGGACTGGCGTCCCTGGCGCCGGCTTGCACCAGCGATGCTGGGCGCCACCCTGCTGGCGGGCGTGGCGGCCTGGTGGCTTCGGGGCCGGACCGATTGGTGGTTGGGCCACGAGGGATTCTGGGCCCGCGGGGCCGGAGTCTTCCTTCCCGCGCTCGCCGCCACGCTGGTTTACGGCGTCTCTGCCCATTGGCTCCGAGTGCCTTATGTGAACGAACTGTGTCGCCTGATGATCGGCAAATCCCGTTGAAAACGGGAGGGTTCCGTCGAAAAAGGAGGTGAGGCCGGGTGCTTGACACAGGAATGTTCACTGTTATGCTCTCCGGCTCTCGTGTGGAAATGCCCGGCGAGCGTTGCCCTCGCACGGGTTTTTTTGCTGATTTTTTTAGCCTTAGCCCAAATCATGAAACGAACCTACCAGCCGTCCAAGATCCGCCGGAAGCGGCAACACGGCTTTCTCAACCGGAACGCCTCCAAGAGCGGGCGTGCCAACATGGCGAATCGACGACGCAAGGGACGCAAACGCCTGACCCCTGTCTAGCCAGAGATTGGTTGCCATGACGGCCCACCGCCGCATGTCGCACAAGCTGACCCGATTCCAACGCATCCAGCACAGCCGGGACTTCGAGCGCTTGAAGAAGGAGGGCCAACGCCTCGCCCAGGGTTGCATGGTGGCCAACTGGCTGCCACGCACCGCCGGCGATGACTCGCGCCTGGGCGTCATCACGAGCCGGCGCATCGGAGGCGCCGTCCTCCGCAACCGCGCGCGCCGACTCCTCCGCGAATCTTTCCGACGCCATCAACACCAGTTTCACACACCGCTTGACCTCGTGCTCGTCGCCCGCCCCTCCATCGTCGGCAAGCGATTCCAGGAGGTGGAGGTGGATTTCCTCAAGGTCTTGAAGCGGGGGCATCTGCTCAGGGCCACCTCATGATCTCTCGCGCGCTCCAATGGCTGTCCCTGCTCCTGCTGATGGGCTACAAGCGTCTGCTTTCCCCGGCTTTGACCCTAGTGTTCGGACCGCTCGGCCTGGGTTGCCGCTTCACCCCCACCTGCTCGGAATACGCCATGGAAGCCGTGCGCCGACACGGCGTCTGGCGCGGCTGGCTGCTGGCCTGCCGCCGCCTGGCCCAGTGCCACCCCTGGGGTGGCCACGGACATGACCCGGTGCCAGGCCCGCTCTCCAATTCCCCGGCGTCCCACCCAACCTCCTGTGGCCATGGATCGTAAAGGCATCATCATTCTCGTCATTTCGTTCGTCCTGCTGATCCTGTGGTTTCCACTGGTCAACAAGCTCTTTCCGCCCATCCCTGCACCGGTCAACACGAACACCGTCACCCAGGTCCAGGGCACCAATGCGGCGCCGGTACTGAGCGAGGACACCTCCCAGCCCGGCACCTCGCCCACCCCGACCCCTTCGGGCACCACCACTCCGGCCGTCGCGGCGGCCCTGCCCGAAGGACCCGCGCAGACGGAGGTGCTCGAGAACGACATGGTCAGCCTGCTCATCACCTCGCGCGGTGGCGGCATTGAGCATGCCGACCTCAAGGATCACGCCCTCATCACCCGTTGCGGCGAGGACAACCTCGACCCGACCAACCGGATGATCCTCAACCTCGATGCCCCCCTGCCGATCCTTACCCTCCTGGGGGGGCCCGAACTCCAGGGGGACATGTCCTATGCCCTCCGCCGTGAGGGCGACATGGTACTCGCCGAGAAGCAGCTCCCCACCGGACTGCGCATCACCAAGGCATTCCGCCTCGCCTCCAATTATGTGATCGAGGCCTCCGTGCGCTTTGAGAACACCACCAACACCACCCTGGCCCTTCCGCCCCGCCAATGGGTCACCGGCACGGCCACGCCGTTGGATCCCCGGGACAAGGGGATGTACGTGGGGGTCTATTGGTACAACGGCGAAAAGGAACAGCACGTGGACTCGGGCTGGTTCGCCAACCGCTTTCTGGGTTGTTTCCCGGGCACGCCCCGCGAACTCTACCAGATGCCCGGAGTCGTGGAATGGACCGCCGTGCACAATCAGTTTTTCACCCTGGCCACCATTCCCGACTCCCCGGCCGACCAGGTGCTGGCAGTCGCGACCAACCTGCCGCCTCCCTCAGCCGCCCAGATCCAGGCTGATTCGAAGGTCATCCGCCAGCCCAAGGGCTTCGTGGCTTCCATGCTTTACCCGGCCACCAACCTCGTCGCGGGCGGCACGATGGAGCAGAGCTTTGTCCTGTATGCCGGTCCCAAGGAATACAACACCCTGGCCCGCCTGGGCGCCCGGATGAACAACAACCTCGACTACATCATGGGGTTCCGGGGTTTCTTCGGCTTCTTCGCCAAGGTGCTGCTCCTTTCCATGAACGGCCTGGCCAACCTTGGTCTCCCTTACGGCCTGGCCATCATCGTCATCACCATCATCATCAAGACCCTCTTCTGGCCCCTCACCGCCGCCAGCACCCGGTCCATGAAGCGGATGTCCGCCCTGCAGCCCCAGATGAAGGCGTTGCAGGAGAAGTACAAGGACGACCCGGTCAAAATGAACCGCAAGCTGATGGAGTTCATGAAGGAACACAAGGTCAGCCCGCTCGGCGGCTGCCTCCCCATGCTGCTGCAGATCCCCGTCTTCTTCGGCTTCTACAAGATGATCCTCAGCGCGACGGAGCTCCGTGGCGCCCAGTTCCTCTGGGCCTGCGACCTTTCGCAGCCGGACACCCTCTTCATGATTCCCGGACTCAACTTTCCCTTCAACCCGCTTCCCCTCATCATGGGAGCCACCATGCTGTGGCAGGCCCGCCTGACCCCGATCTCACCGGGCATGGACCCGGCCCAGCAAAAGATCATGAAGTACATGCCGCTCATGTTCCTCGTGATCCTCTACAACTTCTCGGCCGGCTTGACGCTCTACTGGACCATGCAGAATATTCTCACCATCATCCAGACCAAGCTGACCCGCGCGAAGGATGGTGCCGCCGCCACCGCCGCTCCGGCCGGCCCCACGCAACCCCAGCCGGCGCCGAACCGGCCCCGCGGCCCGAAGGGCGGGCGCAAACGCAAATGACGACCCCGGCAACCTAGACCCCAACCCCCACATTCTATGTCCGCACAACCGAAAGAGATCCTTACCACGGTCCTTCGCCACCTCGGATTCGATGGTGAAGTCGAGGAGCATCACCTCGAGGAAGGCCTCCTGCTCGACGTGAAGACCAGCGATTCTGGACGGCTCATCGGCCGCCAGGGCAAAACCCTTTCCGACCTCCAGTACCTCGTGAACCGCATCCTCTTCCAGCAGGACGCCGAGGCGGGCAAGGTCACCGTGGACGTGGGCGGCTACCGCTCGCAGGCCCGGGAAGCCGTCGCGCAAAGCGCCCGGGATGCGGCGGAGAAGGTCCGCCGCTGGGGGGATGTGGTGGAGATGGAGCCGATGAACGCCTTCGACCGCCGCATCGTGCACAACGTCCTCAAGGACGACCCCGATGTCACCACCCACAGCGTGGAGGTGGAGGGCACCACCAAGAAGGCCATCCTGCTTCGCCCGCGCCCATAGCCGATCAGCGCTTGCAGACGCGGCCGCTACAAGAGAAAACGGGGCGTCGCGCATGTCCTACGCTCCGATTCCCTCTGCTGCCGTTGCGGCTGTCCACATTGGAAAAGCTGGCGAACGCGCGCGAGCTGGAGGACTACCAGTTGCTCGCGCCAAACCTTCCCGACCCCAGGAGGCCTTCCAAATCGCCGAGATAGGGTTTGGCTTTGTTCACCCGAGCAGCCTCGGGGTCAGCCCTTGATTTAATACTTTACCAAGAGCGTTTGGTGCGGTAGCAATCAGGGAATGGCAAGACCCCTGCGGATCGCATTTCCGGGAGCCATCTACCGCGTCACGGCCCGCATGTTGGGGAATTGGAAAAAGGAGGCCGATCGGCTCTTTGAAGATGATCGCGATCGGTTGAGGTTTCTCGAGCGGTTGGGTCAGCGAGTGGAACAGTATGACATTCGCCTTTTTCTGTTCACCCTGATGGCCAACCATGTTCATCTGGTGCTGGAGACGCCGGCCGCCAATGCGGAAGCAGTATCCGTTCGTCGATGAGGGGGCGATCCTGGCGATGATGAGTGGTCCGAAGCGGGAACGACGCAGGCGTTACCGGAAGTATGTCCAATCG